>JRYL01005265.1_pt1 | contig 12181 bp, 21 predicted proteins | sample 235391 | NCBI WGS metagenome assembly JRYL01 (sample SAMN03074223, study PRJNA261481) | activated sludge metagenome | biome: Wastewater Treatment Plant; feature: Wastewater; material: Activated sludge; isolation source: activated biomass of a wastewater treatment plant treating wastewater from... ... | reverse complement strand
ATGCGTAACGATGTTGCTTTTAACAAGTTACGGTCTAAGCCTATACGCAAAAGAGTTCTCTATAGAAAGTATTGCTACAGATGCTTCTCTTGTGATTATTCCAAGCGATATAAAGCCAGAACCTAAACCAGAGATTAAACAGGAGATTAAACCTAAAATACCGCCAAAGAAGGAAACAACTGTACCTAATGCGGATGTAAGGACTAAACTAATTAAACCTATTGAAACTACTCCAATGGAAGTGCCTTTGGAGATAAGCTCTAAACCTGTTGATGTACCTCCTATAAGAGAAGGTGTAAAGACTGTTCTAGGAAACGAAAATAAAGACGGTGTTAATCCAGTTGCAGATACGTACAAAGGGTCAGTAAAAGCAGGTGGTCAGGAAGATTCAGGTCTACCATCTGGTACTGATAAGAAAGATGTTCAGGCGGTAGAAGTTGAAAAACCCAAACCAGTTAAAAAAGAAGAGTCTACACCAAAAACGCTCCGCATTTCCACTATATTAAACGGTAGAGCACTTCATCTGCCTAAGCCTAACTATCCAGCTCCGGCTAGACAGGTTAGAGCGACAGGCCAAGTGAAAGTATTTGTAACAATAAATGAACAGGGAAAAGTGACATCTGCTAAAGCAGAATCTGGACATCCTCTTTTAAGAAGAGATGCGGAGGTTGCTGCTAGACAGGCTAAATTCTCTCCTACAATTTTAGGTGGAGTGCCTGTATCAGTAACTGGGCATATAATCTATAATTTTGTTCTATAAAGCTGTTCTTTTATATAAAAATGTTATAATATAGGAATGTTGAACAATAAATCAATCTATATAAAGAGGTTTAGTATGAGCATATTTTTATTTATAACATTTGCATTAGTAGTTACCGCACAGACTGCAGAAGCAGCACTTATTGTAATACTTGGTGTAGTAGGTACGTATATAACACAGTTCTTGAAAAAATACGCAAATGGTGGAGGTAATAAATCTCTAGCTATTACCGTTGCAGTATGTGTTGCACTGTCGTTTGTTGCCACTTTTTGGTCAGGTAACTGGAATCCTAATGATATTGTGCAAAGCCTTCTTGGTATTTTCTCTTTAGCAACCGTTGCATACAGGTTGCTTCTTTCTACTGACAGGATAATTTAGTAAGGAATAAACATATGTCTGAATTAACAGTTGCACATAAAAACTCTCGTCATAAAAAAACTACCTACGATGAGGAACGTAAACTTCTCACTGCATTTTTTATAGATGGGTCAGTTTATCAGTTTCTCGATGTACCCAAACGTCTTTTTAATGAAATCAAAACTTTAGAGGAATCTAAAGGGAAGTTTGAAGATTTAGAGGATAATGATGTAGTTTATGAGTATTTTTTTAACCATTTGTGGGAAAATATTGTAATGCGGAGACGAGGGAATACCAGATGGTTTGATAAGAAGATGCGCTACTTTTATGTAAAAGTGAAAGGGATAAACAGTTAATATGATTACTGTATTTTATATAGATGATAATGAGGCGGACTTAGAACTAGTAAGTGCCGCCTTAGCTCTAGATACTGGTTTTGAACTTACAACTTTTAAAACATTAGAGAGTTTGTATCAGTCACTTGAAATGAACTCCCCAGATATTATTATCTTAGATATGAATCTTGGAGTAAGTATTACTGGTAGTTTAGCAGCCTCTCAGTTAAAATATAAAGCACCTAATTCTAAACTCATAATATATACAAACTATGATGTAGATTTTGTTCAAAAACTCATTCCTAAAAAGGAATTTGACCCTCACTCATTACATATTTGGCAAAAGACAAGTATAGATATTATGCAATTAGGTACATATTTAAAAATGATACATAATGCTTGACTCGTCTTTCTTATTTTGCTACACTTATTAGGTGGAAAAGAGAAAAGGAATCAATGAAGCCCTTCAGATTGCTATAAAAGCTCACAAATGGCAACAGGATAGGAACGGAGACCATTATATATTTCATCCAATGGCAGTAATGCAGCCATTTCGGTTTAGTGGGTTGGAGTATTGTATTGCTGCAGTTCTACACGATGTAGTAGAAGATTCTACAGTCACTATTGAGGAGATAGGAGAGAAGTTCGGCAAGGAAATACAAGATATTGTAGATTCTTTAACTAGGAGAGATAGAGAAACATATCACGAATTTATTGCANNGATAATACCTCTCCGCAGAGAGGTCAAATAACCCCTAAATATTTAGAAGCTAAAGAAATACTGATACATTACTTACGAACTAAATATCCTCAATCTTATCAATTAGCAATAGATTTAAACTTAACATAAATTTCCAATGTCTAGAACTGAGAATAATAAATGTTGCTTATGTGCAAGGGTATTTCCGCATTTTCACAGACCTAGTAATTTGTGTCAAAAATGTGCACATAAATATTATAAACATACTGGAATACATTATGATAGGATGAGTACTGTCGGACTTACTCATAGCATCCATCGAGGGTTCTTCGACTCCATAAACAGTAAGACTCAGACCGAAAAGAGTAAAAAGGCAGTTGTAGAAACTAATCCATTGCTAGATTGGGTTAATAAAATGCGAAACGTAAGGTAAATATATGGAAGTGAGTATCTGTGAAAAATTCAATGAAAAATGGAAAGAGTATCTATCTGAAGGTTATTATGGGATGGACATAGAATCGCAAGAAGTATCTGCTTATTTAGATAGAGAGTTCAAACATCGTTTAACAAAATTAAACGGATTCAAATTTCAACAAATTAAGTTGAAACATGGACGAGCGAGATTCTATTTTTGGGTAGATGAGGACGAGGATATAGACACCTTTGAGCTTGAATTAGAAATAGAGAATAATATTAATCATATAATCAAAACACATAATATTGTGTAAGGAGCAAAAACAAATGAACAACATACGAAACTATTTCGTGCTTATTTTTTCTTTGGTAATACTATCTGTGGGTGTTGCCTGTGACACCGCAACCAGTGATAACTCTGGCAATACAAATGGAACGCAAATTCCTGTGAATGAGACTCCTCCTATAATCTCAAACTTGCCTGATATTATAGGTGAGCCACCAGACACTGTTATTACTATGATAGGTAACCCTACTGATAAAACAAATACTAACACAAATAGTAAAACTGACACTGTTAAAATTGACTCAGTTAATGGAGATAATACAAATAGTACTATAAAACCTTCCGAACCTGAATATGATACGCAATATACATACCCTTGGGGTAAAGTACAGTTTAAAGCTTCTAAAGCTGTTGTAGTAGAGGTTAAATCTACTATTACATACAACACTGCAACTGAGTTACTTAAACAGGTAGGTGTAAACACGGCAGATATAAAAACTGCCCCGCAGAGACAAACAGAAACCTCTGTAGTATATAAGAACGCTAAATTAAACGGAGTTACTTATAAAGAACTAACTGTTTTGGCTAAGAAGCGTGGGGAGTTTTATTTAGTAGTTGCACGGATTGACTGATAAAAGAGGGAGGTCAACTCCCTCTTTTATATATTATATAAAATATGGAAACCACTATCATACTATGTAGCTTGAGTTTTTTATTTGGAGTCTTTTTATCCTGTGTTTATAGGATTATTTATATTGAAAACCGTGTAAGGCAGACATTAAAAGAGGTGTTGACCTTGTCTAGTAATCTTTGGAGGGTTGAAATGTGGTGGCACCAACATCTTGATAATACTTACAGTATTTCATGGAGGTCTCCAGACCGTGATTTAATTCTAGACCACTCTGAGGCATTAGAATACAGTGAACTAATTAAAAAGTCACAAAGATATAACTTATCTGTAGATGAAATTTCCACTAAACCTTTTAATGTCAAGGAGAGGATGCCAGTTTCCTTTTTAGAGTAAGTAGGTAAATCTATGTATCATAAAGATATGTTCATTGGAGATAAAGTACTTGTAGCCTCCGCAGAGCAGTCTTTTTGAGTATTTATGATAAGTTAGAGGTAGGTAAGAAGTACTGTGTTTTGACTCCATGTTTTAGAGATGAGATAGAAAATGCGCTTCATCAACTATACTTTGTAAAGTTAGAGCTTTTTATTAAAGAATCAACAGAGATAAGTACTGTGCTTGATGATGCTTGTAGGGTGTTCTCACGTTTGGTAGACCGCTCCAGTCTTATAATTGGACGGGTTAACTCTAACCGACAAGATATATTTTTGAACGGTATTGGCATAGGGTCATATTCACATAAAAAATATAACCTGGGTATGCGGTACTGGGTTAGCAGAGCCTAGATTTATTACTGCTCTTAATCAAATATTAGAAAAAGAATGAATTTAGAATATAAAGATATAATACTACGGCACGAGAAATCAGTTGTAACTTCTCGAAGTAATTGTGATATTACTGCTACGTTAGGACAACATACATTCAAATCTCCATTAGTCTGTGCTAATATGGCATCATTAGTACCTGAACTTATTTGTAAAATTTTTGACAGTGCGGGGTGGTTTTATGTATACCATCGTATCGGAGGGACAGAGAATGTCTACCAGTTTGCAAAAAACGCCCCATCTGAAGGATTTAACATAACCTCTATTAGTGTAGGGGTTACGGAAGACTGGGTAAAACTAATAGCTAAATTATACACCAATCAGATTAAGGTGGACTACTTCACTGTAGACGTTGCGTTATCTTATAATGACAATATAATACCCGTTTTAAAAGCTATAAGAAGGTGGTATCCAGACTCTTATGTTATTTGTGGTAACGGAGCTACTGGAGAGTGGATAAAGTGGCTGGAGGGTCTGGATTTAGTAGACTGTGCTAAAGTTGGAGTCGGTGTTAGTGCTGCCTGTAGAACTAGACAATTTACTGGATTTGGTTCAACTACAGTAAGCTCTCTATCTGAATGTGTAAGTGCTCGTAAAAATATTAAAATAATGAGTGACGGCGGGGTAACAGTTAGTGACGACACTATACACATAGGAGATGTAGCTAAAGCTTTGGCTATAGGCGCAGATTTTGTTATGAGTGGGGTTATTTTTTCACGCTGTATAGACAGCCCAAGCCTTAAGTGGGGATATTTCGGCAACGCCTCTGAAAGAGCCAAGAAAAATAATAATCATATAGAGGGGACTACTTTAACAGTGGAGTCTAACGGTTTAACCATTATAGAGACAATGAAACTTGTAGAGGATTCTTTAAGGTCAAGTGTGTCGTATGCTGGAGGTACAGATTTATCAGCATTAAAGAAGGTTAAAATTCAATCTTTAGTTGAGGTTTTGATATGAAAACAAATAAAAATACGTTGAGTTTTGTAATTGTTATATTAGCACTCTTCTGTACTTTATCAGTCAGTGGGCAATTAACAAGAAGTCCTAAAAAAGGAATCTCTTCTTCTTCTGCTGCTGTTACAGAGGAGTGTCCCTCTACATATACTCCGCCACAATTACCATATCCAGTATTTGCAAGCAGATGGGATGAGTATGACGAAGCTCGTAGGCTGTGGCTGTCTACACGAGGAGTTATTGTAATTTTACAGGGAGGGGAGTCCTTTCTTTAAAGAGCATCACTATACTACAGATGCCAAAGACTGTCTACCGGCTTCATTTGGAGTGCTATCTCCAATTAGAAATCAGGCAGAATATCCCGGAGTGCGGAGGTATACGGTAAGAGCTGGCTCATATACGGTCTCACAGGTTCAAGACTCCACAAATGTATTATATTCTTTGTCCTGTACTGAAGATATTACACAAGATTCAGTTATTGATTTAGCACAGAGGCGGGTGGTTTTGAATCTACAACCTTATGAAACGATAACCTGTAAGTTCACTAATTATCTACGACCTACAAGTGCTCCAGTTACTATCGGTGGCACTATAACAAACAAATCAGGAAGAGCTCAATCAAAAGTAAGAGTTACGCTTGTAGACGCTCAAACTGGCAATTCTAGAACAGTTACAACTTCCGCTTTTGGATATTACAAGTTTGATAATGTGTCTACACAGAGGATTTACACATTAAGTGCTTCACTTAAAGGGGCGACCTTTGAACAAAAACAATTTCTTCTAAATGAAGATATAATTATTGATTTTAAATCAAAATAAAGGTTGACAAAATCAAAGTTAATGATATACTAATTATAGATGCGTAGCTTAACGGTAGAGCGCCAAACTCATAATTTGTAAGGTTCGAGTTCAAATCTCGACGCATCTACCACATAATATAATATGGCACAGTCAGAAACAGTTAAAACACAAAGCAGTGGAGGGTTAGGGGTACTTGGAGTTCTCACTATTATATTTATTGTACTGAAACTCACAGGTAATATTGATTGGTCTTGGCTGTGGGTATTGTCTCCTATCTGGCTTCCGTTTGCAGTAATCTTATCGGCTGGAGTACTTATTTTTCTTTTTGTTCTGATTTATGTAGGTATAAATCGAATATTTAACTCTGGAAGTAGCTCAAGATAGAGCCTCTGATTTTACAGGGAGATGCGGGACGGTAGAATACCGCCTTTCAGAGAAAAGAGGTTATGCGAAAACCTAGGATACTTCGCTCATGTGACGTGCTGAGCATTCCCGTAAAAGTACGATAAGTCGGGACACTGCTAACGAAGACTTGGATACCTGTCAGCATAGGTAAGTATCAACGCCAAGATAACCTCAACCCAATTTATTAATTAAACATAATTAAAGGAGACTCAAGATGGAGTGTCAGAATCAGACCCAGGAACTGTTAACATTTCTTAACTCATTATCAGATGTACAAGTAACCTGCTTAACAGTTCTTGCTATAGCGGTTATGTGTATAATTGGCTGGCTGGTGTATTTAATCATTAAATATTGACTTTTTAGGTTGAATTTGATACTATTAAAGTTTGCTACTAAATAAATTAGTAGCAGAGGAAGATAAAACTATGAAAAAACTAATAGCAATGATGTTTATAATGGCTGTGGGTGCGTTCTCCGCATTTGCACAGGGGGAGCAAACAAACCATGAGGGATTTATTGGTTATTCGTTTGTAAGGCAAGATGTTAAAATTGAAATTCCGTCCGAATGGACTGGTGTTCCAGATTTTACATTTAATAGAGACACTGATTCTCACGGAGTTAACGCTGGATATACTTACTACTTCAAGAACAAAAACAGTTCTAAGAATGGTGTAGTTGGTGTAACTGGGGATGTTGGTGTCAATTTTGTTGGTGATGGTTTTGCACTTGTAACAGTAATGGGTGGAGTCACTGTCAAAGCTCGTAACGTGAATTATATTCAACCATATGTTCGTGCTTTGGGTGGTGTTTCTTCACAGAAGGTTAATGTTGCAACCATTAGTAATGTATCTATCTCACCTGCCGATATATCTGGAGCTTTTGCTTTAGGTGGTGGTGTAGATATTGGATTTAAGAAGAATACTCGCTATAAGGTAAGATTGGGAGCGGATTACGTCCAAACTGGTGTGTTTGATACTCGTCAGCACAATCTTAGACTTACCACTGGTCTTGTATTCTAAATCTTAACAATAACGGATGAGAAATAAAGAGCTGCTTAGGTAGCTCTTTTTTATTGACATAGAGCAATATAAATGGTAGTATAATACATAAATCATATTAAATAATATATTACTAGGAAACGTCAAAAACACAACATTCACAACACAACTATGAAACTCAACATACTATTACCATTTATCCTCTACCCGATACTGATAACTTCCCTATCATATTTTGGAATATATNNATGTGTTTCACAATAGAGTTTTACCCAAAAAACTGCGTAAACTTATAACACATGGTCACGTTTATCATCACAGGTATCCACTTAATGCTGACAATTTAATTCTCCCTGTATTTATCACTTTACCAATTTCATTATTTTTTCTTACAGTATTTATACTGTTATTTGGGACAGGATATATTTTTTGGTTTTATACTGGTGAGATTGTCGCATATTTTCTTTATGAGTTTATGCACTATTCAGCACACCATTTCAATATTAAAAACAAATATTTTCAGTATATGAGACAACATCATTTAGACCATCATAAAACCTCCCCCAATAAGAAATTTATGATAACTCATCCTTTATGGGATATTCTATTTCGTACTAAATAACCTCTAGACCTAACATCGTTTTTATGATAGCATAGGAGCATGAATAAAGAAGTAGGATGTTCCATGTGCATGGAAAGAACAAATAATGTAATTCAGTATTCCGCAACCACATTGTTAGGTCAGCAGTATGTTGCATTTATATGTGATAACTGTATACCAAAGGTACGAGAACATATTGAATCTATGACCACAGCTTCCAGAATCTCTTATTTAACTTCATTAGGCCAAAGAGTAATGTCATGAGTAAACAATTATTATTTAGCGTAACAATTAAAGATTGTAAATGCGACGCTTTTACAGTTGGAGGTAGAGGCGGTTCAGGAAAAGATACCTCAAACACTGGAGTAAGGGTGCTGTCGGTCAATGTACTGACACTAGAAGCTGGCAAACAAATAGAAAGATAGCTTTTAGACGCACGGCAGAAAGTAAACCGTTTCAACTGTGGTGTAAACGAGAATCAGCTCTAAAGTCAGGATTACAAGACAGGATAAATGAAGAAGTTGATAGGTTAATGCAGGACAAGTACCTCAAAATAGAGTACCTAGACAAATGAAAAGAGAACAAAAAAAGCAGAAGATAAAATTTACTCAAGAATTTCTGTCTGACCTTGTGGAAGGGTTTGATATTGTTGATTTTATAGGAGAATATCTCCCTCTTACTAAATCAGGTCAAAATTATAAAACCCTGTGTCCTTTCCATAGTGAGAAGACTCCATCTTTCATGGTCTCCCCATCGAAGAAGATTTACCACTGCTTTTCTTGTGCGAAAGGTGGTAACATTTTGACCTTTCTTACTATGTATGAAGGGCTTACGTTTTATGAAGCAGTCTCATATCTAACAGAAAAAGCTGGTAAATCTTTACCTTTTACTATAGATTCAGAAGAACATAAAAAAAGAAGTGAATCTAAAGCTCGTCTTAAAACTGTAAATGTATTAGCCTTACAGGAATGGAAGAACAGTTTAATTAAATCTTCAGAGGCTCAGAAATATCTTACAGAGCGTAACATCTCTCAAACAACTGTAGACACTTTTGAACTTGGGTTTGCAGAAGCTAGTGGGTTTCAACTTGCCAATTCTCTCACTGCTCAAAAAATAAGCAAAGATGATTTATTGTTGAGCGGTGTTTGCGGAGTATCTGAATCGAACGTAGTCTATGATAAGTTTAAATATAGACTTATCACTCCTATCCATAATTTACAAGGACTGCCTATAGGGTTTAGTGGTCGTACTTTATCTACAGAGAAAAAAAAAGCTAAATATATAAATACCGCAGACACTGATTTATATTCTAAAGGAAATAACTTATTCGGACTTTATCAAACTAAAGAGCATATAAAAAACAAAGGGTTTGCGGTTCTTACTGAAGGGAATTTTGATGTTTTATCATTATACCAAAATGGTGTAACAAACGTAGTAGCAGGGTTAGGAACGGCGTTTACGGACGCACAGGCTAAACTATTAAAACGATTCACTGATAAGGTTGTTATTTGCTATGATGGGGATGAGGCTGGAAGAGAATCCGCAGAAAAGACTATTAAACCACTACTCGCAGAGCAGTTTATTGTAAAAGTAATGGAGCTTCCTAATGGAGCAGACCCTGATTCTTATATACAGGAGGTTGGGTATAACACATTCAATGAGCTCAGAGGGAAATCTGTGTCTTGGCTTACATACTTGTTAACACGAGCACAGTCTACGTATGATGTTAACAATCCCACAGAAAAAGTCAAAATATTAGATAAAGTAAATGAGTTTATAAAACTGTGTAAGACAGATTTAGAACGTAAGGAGTATTATTCTATAGCTGTTAAAACTCTTAAATTAGATAAAGTAATAGCTGTTAAAAACTGGAATGATGCAAAACTATCTCATATAGAAACTCAATCTGCTATTAAACCTACAATTTCTTACTCTCTTTCAGAGTATAAGTTTTTACAGTTACTTCCTTATGTTAATGAACGACTAAGTGTAGTTAACTCAGTAAAGGATTTTTTTCAATCTCCAGAGATGAGAAAAATTGCTCTTATTATGGGCAACATATCTGGTGAATTTAAATACCATATCTTAGAATCAGTAGCATCTGAGGACGTTGTTCCTTTTATTCGAGAGCTGCTGTTAGAGGCTGAAGACTATGTAGATTCTATAAAAGATGTAAACAATGAATTATCTAATTGTATACAATCTATGAAGCGTGATTATCTTGTAACCGAACTAAACAATGAAGAAGAGGTAGAAAAAAACTCCCCCGATTGGGAGAGCTCTTTTCTAACCAGCCTCGATAATAGAATATTAACTACGAAAAAAATTGTGGAGATGTCTCAGGAGTCATAGGTAAATAATGGTTGGGGTCTGGTTCGTTATCGTTCTTAACACAATCCCATAACTTCTCTTCTCTTTTTATTAGTTCTTCAATATAGGGAAGATTAGGAGTGAACTCTAGCATAAAACCTCCTATATTTTGCATATATGACCAGAAGCAGTTAAGTTTGGCTCCAGTGACAAATAACTGATGTTGAAGTTGGGGGTAATAATATTCAGGTATTGTACCTCTGATAGTATTCATATGTATAGGCAAACGTGAAGGGCATTTAATCTCTAAAAGGATGGTTTTGTCTTCGTTAATTCCATCTAACGAAGCTCTACAAAAGGGATATTGTTTAGATACGGCACATATAGGTTTCATTTCCAGTCCGGTTGCAATTGTGAACATTTCACGAGCTTCCGGCTCGGTATCAATACCGTGCTGTATAGCAGGTGTGATAACAAAATCATTAGTAGCTTTACCTGTTTTTTCTGCCCACAGGTCAAGAACAGATTTCCATTTGTTTGTGCCGGAAAGAACTGCTGCCTCACTTGCTCCAAACCCTTCTTTTCTAAAACGGTGCCAAGGCTCAGTGTTTTGAACTAAGTATTCTTCACTTATAAAAGTACAATGGTCGGTTACTAACATTATTCAAGTATAATATACTGACCTCTTAAATGCAAGCAATTATTGCCTTAACTATAAGAGTTTGATATAATTAAGACAATGTTCAACATAAAAGATTAGGATTTGAGGTAATGAATGGAAACACCCACAATATCAGAAAAGGAATTTATTAGAGATAATTGCAAAATAGAGTGTAAATGGGAACATGCGAATGAGCGCTGGGTTGTCAAAATAAATCATATAACAGATGAAGTAGCATATTCGAGTGTAAGAGTGGTTATGGAGGGGTTTGATAATTTTAGAGATGCTTGTGATGAAGCTGTTAAATTATTTAAACGTAATTTACGAAATAATATAAAAGATTTACAAACTGTAAATGTTAAATACAAACAAGAGGATGTTTGGCCTGAATATATAAACTAATGAAATTTTTTACTGATAATACAGAATACTCACACAGGGGGACTTTCTACGGAATCCCCATTTATATACAAATTGATGAACATCAGATTGATGGTATTATAGATACTAAGCTTGGACAGGCTTCAGATGTTACTCCGACATTATCTGGAACAAACATTATATTTGATTATTTAATTGATGCTGCTGCTTATATACATATTTATGTAGTAGAACCTGCAAAATCGTTTTTAAATTATATTTTGGGTGTTGAGTATGTAGCTGGATTCCCTATCTGTATTAAAGAGGAGATAAACCATAATGAAAAATAAACCAATCTATATTGCAGCAATTGTGTTTGTAGGTTATGTTATAACTACATTCTCTTTAACTTATTTTTTATCTCCAGTTCCAACAACTGAAACACTATATGCACAGTCTAATACTCCTAATCCAGTTCCGTCTAGTACTATAACATCTTCTACAATTAAACCTAAACCCATACCTCCTAAGTGTTGTAGACCTTTTCGTGCAGAACTTCACAGTAGCTATTTTGAAACAGCATCTGACTATACAAGCAGAGAAAAATACGGAAATGTGATGCCAGAACGTAATGATACAGGAGTGGAAACCGAAGAAGTCGAGATTTACAAACTGAATTTAGAGGAGTATAGGTTGTACACTCAAATGTATGAAAGACGTAAACTAATTTCCAAAGAGGAGGCTAGACTGCGTTTACAGCTTTATACTGAGCGTAAAGAGTCGG
>JRYL01005776.1_pt1 | contig 12237 bp, 9 predicted proteins | sample 235391 | NCBI WGS metagenome assembly JRYL01 (sample SAMN03074223, study PRJNA261481) | activated sludge metagenome | biome: Wastewater Treatment Plant; feature: Wastewater; material: Activated sludge; isolation source: activated biomass of a wastewater treatment plant treating wastewater from... ... | reverse complement strand
CCAAGGATAGCCGCGGCGCGCGGGGCGGTCACGCCGGCCGCGCGTGGCACGGCGGCGCGGGGGCGGTTACGCTCGCCCGTCCCGTTCCGCGTGAGCACCGCCATGTCCAGCGTTCCCCATGCCCTCATCACCGGCGCATCCAGCGGCATCGGTGCCGCCATCGCGCGCCAGTACGCCCGCCGCGGCGTGCCGCTGGTGCTGACGGCGCGCCGCGCGGAGCGGCTCGAGGCGCTGGCGCAGGAGCTGCGCCCGCAGGTGGAGTGCGTGGTGGTCGCGGCCGACCTCGGCGACCCGGAGGCACCGCGCGCGCTGTTCGAGGCGCTGACCGAACGCGGCGTGAGCGTCAGCCGGCTGGTCAACAACGCCGGCTTCGGCGTGGCGGGCAACTATCTTTCTTCCCCGTGGGAAACCCACGCGCACTTCCTGCAGGTGATGGTGACGGCGGTGAGCGAGCTGACCTGGCGGTTCCTGCCGCAGATTCGCGAGGGCCGCGGCCGCATCCTCAACGTCGCCTCGTTCGCGGGGCTTGCCCCAGGGTCCAGTGGGCAGACGCTTTACGCCGGGGCCAAGAGTTTCCTGATCAAGTTCAGCGAGTCGCTGGCGCTGGAGAATGCGCGCTACGGGGTCAACGCGTGCGCGCTGTGTCCGGGCTTCACCTATTCGGAGTTCCACGATGTGACCGGCACCCGCGCGCTGGTCTCCCGGCTGCCCCGCTGGATGTGGCTGGATGCCGACGACGTCGCGCGCCAGGGCGTGGAAGGCGTGGAGGCGGGCCGCCTGATCGTGGTGCCCGGTGCCGGCTACAAGATGCTGCGCCTGGCCTTCAAGTACCTGCCGGATTTCGCGGTCCACCGCATGATGGCGCGCAACTCGCGCCGCATGCGCGACGATCGCTGAGCCGTCGCACGCCGTCAGGCCAGCAGCACGAACACCGTGATGATCACCAGCATCGCCAGCGGATACAGGCTGGCGCGGTCGAACAGGCGCGCGGCGCGGCGGCCATCGTGCGAGCGGAACAGCCGATAGCCGGGCACCAGCAACAGGAAAAAGCCGGCGGCAAAGGCCGCGAGCCGATACGCCAGCCCCAGATCCAGCGGCGACATCACCGGCAGGCACAGGCTCAGCGCCACGGTCACGACCAGCGACACCAGCACCACCGTGCCGGCCACGCGCGGGCCGAACACCAGCGGGATGGTGCGCGCACCGACGCGGCGGTCCTCTTCGACATCGTTCCAGTCGGCCGGCACGTTCTGGCCGCCGATCTCCCAGGCCATGATCCAGGCCGTCATCAGCCCCAGCCACGGCAGCGACGGCTCGGGCACCACCACCAGCACCGCGGCGATCGCGCCCAGCGACTTGACCACGCCGCTCACCACGACGCGCCACCAGGTCACCTTGAACAGAAGGCAGTAAACGATTTCCAGGATCGGCGCGGCCAGTACCACGACCAGCAGCCAGGGATTGAGCCACCACGCGCCGGCGAGAGCGATGAGATACCAGACGGAAAACCACGCCAGCCCGCGGCCGAAGCCGAGCTTGCCCCGGGCGATGGGATAGCGCAGGTCGGAGGCTTCCACCGAATAGCCCGCGTTGGGTCCGCTTTCGGCGAATTTTTCGCGGTCGACCTCCACACCCACCAGATCGTTCAGCGCATAGATCGCGGTGTAGCCCGCCAGCGCCGTGACCAGCGCCACCGCCAGCACGTCCCAGGCCGGGAAGCGCCCGAGCCAGAGCAGGGCCGCGAAACCGGGCATGGCGATATCGATCACTCCGTGGGTGGAGCGCGACAGGGCGAGGTAGGTGCGCATGTCAGCTCTTCTTGACGAAGCTCATCATGTAGTTGACGTCTTCCTTGCCGTGCGCGACGCGGAATTTCTTCGTGAGCGGATTGAACATGAGGCTGGCGCTGCGCAGCCAGGTCAGGCCCGCGGCTTCGGACCACGACCGCAGCTCGGTCGGGCGCACCAGCTTTTCGTACTGGTGGGTGCCGCGCGGCAGGATGCGCATGACGTACTCGCCGCCGATGATGGCGAACAGCCAGCCCTTGAAGCTGCGGTTGATGGTGGAAAAGATGGCGTGGCCGCCGGGCTTGAGCAGGCGCGCGCACGCCGCGATGATGGCGGCCGGATCGGGCACGTGCTCGATCATCTCGAGGCACGTCACCACGTCGTAGGTGCCTGCTTCCTTTTCCGCGAGTTCTTCCACGGTCTGGATGCGGTAGTCGATCGTCAGCCCGCTCTTGGCGGCGTGCTGTTTCGCCACTTCCAGCGTCAGCTCGGACTGGTCGATGCCGACCACGTCGGCCCCCGCCTGGGCGAGGGTTTCGGTCAGGATGCCGCCGCCGCAGCCCACGTCCACCACGCGCTTGCCATTGACGTCGGCGTGGTCGAAGGTGAACTGGCTGCGCAGCGGATTGATGACGTGCAGCATCCCCATCTTGCCGGCGGGATCCCACCAGAGCTGGGCGACGCGGTCGAACTTGCTGACCTCCTGGCTGTCAACATTCGATGGCTGGTTCATGGCTTGCCTTGGTCCGGGTGTGAAGGGCGAGCACCGCGGCGTCGAGCTCGGCGCGTGAAATGTCGTTGAGAAAGAGGCAGCGCCCGATGCCGGCCGGCATCGGGACGCGCTGCAGGCCGTTGCGGTGCTTGATCCGGTCCAGCAGCGAGGCCCACATCAGGTCGGTGTCCAGCACGCCGTAGTCCAGGCCCGCGTCGAGCGCGTCCACCAGCGCGAAGATGCGATCGGCTTCGAACGCCGAAAGCAGGCCGCGGGCCTGCGCGATGCAGGTGGAAACCAGGATGTCGAGCAGCACCGCCTCGCCGTGCAGCAGGCGGTGCTCGTGGCGCGTCTCCAGGCCATAGCTGAAGGTGTGGCCGAAATCGACCCGGCGCGCCAGCTCTTCCTCATGCAGGTTGGGAGCCAGTTCCTCCAGCATGCCGCCGATGGCGCCATCGAGGATGGCTTCGCCCGCCGGCTCGGAGAAACAGGTCGCCACCGCGCGCGCGGCGTCGCGCTCGAGGCGCTGGAACAGGCCGGCGTCGCGAATGATGGCGAGCTTGATGATCTCGCACACGCCGTTGACCAGGTGCCGGCGCGGCAGGGTCGGCAGGAAGCTGCGGTCGAGCAGCACCGCCAGCGGCGGCTCGAACGCACCCAGGCGGTTCTTGTTGCCGTTGAAGTTGATGCCGGCCTTGATCCCGAGCGCGGCATCGACGTAACCCATCAGGGTGGTGGGCACCTTGATGTGCGGCACCCCGCGCCGGTAGCTCGCCGCGACGAAAGCCACCACGTCGGTCAGCACGCCGCCGCCGATCGCGATGACGGGCTCATCGCGCCGGTGGATGGGGAAGGCATCGAGCGCGCGCGCGATGTCCTGGTAGATCTCGCTGTTCTTGTGCTCTTCGCCGCCCGGAAACACCTGGATGCGCGCCTCGATGCCGCGCTCGCGGAAATAGCCGCGGATGCGCTCGCCGTGCAGGCGATCCACGGTGCCGTCCACCACCACGAAACGGCGCCCGTGCGGGTTGCCGAAGGACATCAGGAGATCACTCTCCGGGTCGAACAGCGCCGGGGCCTTGATCACGTCGTAGGCGATCGGGCGCTGCACCCGCACTTCCCAGCGCTGGGGGGGCACCGCGCTCATGCCGCATCCAGCCAGTCGGCGCGGCGCGCCAGGATCTCGCGCGCCACGCGCTGCGCATCGTGCAGCGAATGATTGCGCCAGCGCCCGCACTGCTCGATGTTGGCGTAGGGCACCGCCGTGGCCTGCTGCATGTCCTCCAGGATCTGCGCCAGGGTATCGAGGATCACCGGCACGCGGCCCTCGTTGAGGAAGCCCAGGTACAGGCCGGTCTGGCAGCCCATGATGCCCACGGAAAGAAAGGTGCCGGGCAGGAGGCGCGAGAAACCTTCCAGCAGGAAGTGTTCGACCGAGTGCAGTTCGGTATCGGTCAGGTACTCCTCCGCGTTGGGGCGGCGGATGCGCAGGTCCACCGCGTACACCACGTCGCCCTTCTCCCCGGGCGTGGCCGAACGCAGCTTCACCGCCGGAGCCTTCAGCCGGCGGTGGTCCAGTTCGCCCACGAGATCAGCGGGCCAGCCCAACGCACTCGCATCGATCATGGCCACCTCCGATCAGTGCGCCGCCGCCAGCGGCGCCAGGTGCCGGTAGCTGTCATCGAGCGCCTTCTGCCAGCCTTCGACGTGGTGATACAGCTCCACCGAACCGTAGCCGGAGAAACCGCCTTCCGCCAGCGCCCTGAAGCTGCCGGCCAGGTCCAGCGTGCCCTCGCCCGGAATCTCGTGGAAATGCACGATGCCGGTGCGCGTGTTGGCCACCATCCTGTCTACCAGCGCCGCACCCCTCGCCCCGCGCAGGTAGCCGACCACCGGGCGGGCGCGCTCCAGCACGTCGTAGCTCAGGCCGGGCATGGAGATGAGGTAGGTGAAGATCTCGTCATCCAGCGCGGAGCTGCCGGCGTAGAGGCTGGAATAGCCCACGACCTCGAGGTCTTTTCTCACCCCGGCGCGATCCAGCAGCGTTTCGATGCGCCTGGCGCGCGCCGCGGTGGGTGCCGCCTCGCGGAAGTGGATGGGATGATCGCGGTCCAGCAGCAGGAAGTCGGCGGTGTCCTCGAAGTGCACCAGCACGCTGGCGAAGTCGAGATCCGGCGCGAGATCCTCGCGATCGTGCACGATCTTGAGGTTGTAGCCCTCGCGCGCATCGGAAATATGCAGGTAGCGCGCCTGCGGCGCGGCGGCGCGCAGCGCGTCGAGGTAATTCTTCTCCGAGCAATAGGCGTGGCAGATGTCGATGTGCAGCTTGAACCTGGGCGAATTGACCTGGTCGAGCAGGGCCAGACCCTGCGCCATGGTTTCGATGTGCATGCCCGGCTCGGGCTCGATCAGGAGGGTCATGTCCTCATCGTCGCGGATCTCGCGCAGGCATTCGTGGATCGACTCGGCCAGAAGTTCACCCGGGTCCACGCCGGGGTTGGCCACGTGCTCGTCGCGGATGAAGCCGCTGCCGAAGGTGACCAGGTTCACGCCCAGCCCGCGCGCGACGCGGATGCCGCGCTTGACCAGATCGATACGACGCATGCGCGCGGCCTTTTCCAGCGCCATCAGCGAGGGCTCGTGCGGGCGGTGCGGGTCGAAGAAATGCGAGGCCGTGGCCACGCAGGCCGCCGTCACCCGGCGCGCATCCAGGCGCTTGCGCACCACCGCCAGGTAGTCGTCGTCGATGTTGAACGGGTTGAACTGGTCGCGATGGAACGAGATTTCGATGCCCTCGTAGCCGGCGCGGTCCACCGCGTCGATGGCGTCGAGGAAGTCGAGGTTGGTCAGTCCGAACGTGCTGTAGCTGAGCCGGATCGCACCCATGGCTGGCCTCCGGGAATGAAAAGCATTGCATTCTAGCGCGTTCCGCCGACGCAAGGCGTTGATGGCCGTACCACGATTCACGCCCGCTCGGCCGCGGGTCCGGCGCGTTCGGGCACCTGCGGGGCGCGGCCCTTGCCGCCGCCTGTTGCCCGGAGTAGGGTCGGTCCTGCGCCGGGGCAATGGGGTTCCGGTGCCGCGCAGGACGGGCCGATGGATGCTTCAGTGCCGCCCCGGGTTGCCAGCCGTCCGTCCCGATCCGGGACAGGGCCGGCGACCGGGGGGCGCGATCCGTGGCCGGCCCCGCTTTCTCCTGCCTCCACCGTGACCGGATTCCCGGCCCGGTCATCACGTCGGAACATTCTCCTTCTCCGCCGGTCCCTCCCGGTGGCGGGCAACCTTGCCCGCCCGTCCACGTCAGCACTGACCCCACGGAGGTTCATCGACATGTTCGAAGCACAGCCGCAGAGCGAAATCGACGCATTGTTGCAGCACGACAGCGAGTTTCGCCGGCTCTATCAGCACCACCAGAAACTTGACCGGCAGGTGGCCGACGCCACCGTTGGCGCGCTGCCGCTTGGTCCCGGCACGCTGTCGCAGATGAAGCGCGAGAAGCTGGCCGCCAAGCAGCGCCTCATGCGCTGGTACGAAGAGCGGCGAACGCACTGAGGCCATCCGGGCCGCAGCCTTTGGGGCCGCTGCGAATCCTGCGCGGCGGCCTCAGGCAGTACCGACCGCAGCGCGAACCAAGTGTTCGAAGCGGTCACGGTCGTAGGACATCAGGATGCGCGCGTTGGCGGGACGCCCGGTGCGGCTGAGCCAGTCGACCACGGTCATGCCGCGCGCGTGCTCGCCGGCCAGTTCGACCGTGAGCGCGCGATCCACGGTCTCCAGCGCGCACTCCGGTTCGAGGACCTGCGCCATCGCCAGCGCATCCGCACTGTGCCATTCCGGGCCGCGCAGGCCCGCCGACCAGGCGCGCGTCTGGCGCGAAATCGCGTCGTAGAAGCGCGCCAGCTCATGGTCGGCGGCGAACCAGAGGTCGCACTGTTCGTGCGCCAGCCCGTGGCGCAGCGTGGCTTCCCAGTCCACCAGTTCGAAACGCGGCCAGCGTTCGAACACGATGCGCGCGGCTTCCGGATCGAACCCGGTGTTGAACTCGACCGGCAGGCGCGTGTTGCCGCGGCCGGTGACCGCGCCGCCCATCACCACCAGGCGCGGCACGCGCTCGGGCAAGTCCGGATCGAGCGACAGCGCCAGCGCCAGGTTGGTGAGCGGGCCGAGCATCACGAAGGTCAGCTCGCCCGGATGCGCGTGCGAAAGCCGGAGCATGGCGAGCGCGGCGTGTTCGGCCTCGGGCCGGCGCGCGGCGGGCGGCAGGTCGGTATCTCCGAAGCCATCGCGTCCGTGCACATAGGCCGCGTCCTCGGGAATGGCGACCAGCGGCACCGGCGCGCCGGGAAACACCGGCGCGTCGATCCCGGCGATCTCGCACAGCTTCAGGGCATTGGCCAGGGTGTGGCCAAGACCGACATTGCCGGCGGTGATGGTCAGCGCCTCGATCCGGCAGCGCGGATGGGCGTGGGCCATCAGGATGGCGAGCGCGTCATCCACGCCCGGGTCGGTGTCGATCAGCAGCCGCTGGGTCATCTTTTGTCTCCGTGAACATGTCGCTGGATCATTGGGCGCGGTGCAGGCGGGCGGGTGTCGGATTCCCCGGTTTGGCGCTTTGCCGGGCCATCGCGTAGGCTTGGGGAATCGGGAGCTGGCGCCGGTTGCCGTTTCCGCAGGGGGAGAATGGCCGAATGATCCGTGTCTATCTGGTGGACGACCACGAGCTGGTGCGCACCGGCTTCCGCATGCTCCTGCAGCAGCACACCGACTTTTCCGTGGTCGGCGAGGCCGGCAGCGGCGAGCAGGCGCTGGCCGAGCTGCGCAAAACGCCGGCCGACGTGGTGCTGTGCGACCTGCACCTTCCCGGCATCAGCGGGCTGGAGGTCACGGATCGGCTGACCCGCAGCGACTCGCCCGCGCGCGTCATCGTGGTATCGGCGCAAGAGGACGGCCCGCTGCCGCGCCGGGTGCTTGCCGCCGGTGCCAACGGCTACCTGGGCAAGGCCGCGCCGGCCGAGGAGCTGCTGCGCGCGATCCGGGACGTGGCGCGCGGCAAGCGCTACATTTCCGCCGCCGTGGCCCAGCAGATGGCGATCAGCAGCCTCGATACCACCGGCTCGCCGTTCGAGCAGCTCTCGGTGCGCGAACTGGAGGTGGCGATGCTGCTGGTGCAGGGCCTGCGCATGACCGTCATCGCAGACAACCTCAACCTCAGTTCGAAAACCATCGCCACGCACAAGTACCACCTGTTCGCCAAGCTCGGAGTGAACGACATCGCCTCGCTCACGCGGCTGGCGCTGCAGCACGGGCTGGCCGCGAACTGAGGTTCCCTCGGGCATCGCCCGGCAGCCACGGCCGGTGCCGTGGCACCGGCCGCTGGCCCTCACGATCCAGACCGCTCGTCTGTGTCCGATCCGACCGCCGGCCGCGCATCGGGAGCCTCCTCGGCTTCCGCAGGCGGCTCGGAATCGGCCAGATCCGGCGTTGCGTCCGGTTCTGCGGCAGGGCGCGGCTCGGGCGCGGCGAACAGGCTGCCCTGCTGGCCGCGTGAGTGCAGCGCCGAGGCGACCGCGCTGGCCACCGACATCCGCACCGGCTCGGCCGGCCCGCGCCGCTCCAGCGGCGCGGGCACGGGAGCAAACACCGAGCTCATGGCATCGGCGGTCGGTGCCGCCGGTTTGGCGGGTGCCGGCGAGGATTCGTGTGCCGAAAGCGGAGCGGCGGGTACCGGCGTCGGCGCGGACTCCGCCGCGACTTCGCTCGGTGCCGGCGCAGGCTCCGCCACCCGTGCAGGGACCGGCGCAGGACTCGGAGCCGGGATCGAAACAGCCTCGACCGCAGCAGCCGCCTCGGAATCGGCGCCAGGCGCGGCTTCCGGCTCGCTCGCCTCGGCAGGCACGGGCACGGGCACGGGTGCGGGTGCGGGTGCGGGTGCGGGCACGGGAGCCGGCGCCAGAACCGGCGCCGGACGCAGGGCCGGCACCGGACGCAGGGCCGCCGCGGGTGCCGGACGAACTTCGACTGGCCCGTCGGCCGCTGCCTGGTCGCGACCGCCGGGCGCCTCGGCGCGGGACGCGGCGGGCATCGCGCCCTCGTCGCCATCCTCGTCCTCCAGATCCAGGCCGTCGGCCGACGTGCCGCCGTTTTCGGCCGCGCCCTCATCCTGACGACGGCGGCGACGGCCGCCGCGGCGACCACGGCGGCGACGCGAGGACGCGCCCGCCTCCTCGCTCGGCTCGGTGCCTTCCGCTGTCACTGCCACACCTTCGACCGGCGCTGCCGCCGCAGTGTCGATGGCTTCGCTCTCCGCCTCGGCCACCGGCGCGCCGCGCGCCGGCACGGAACGGAGGTTCGATTCGACGGCGTCCTTCGCGGCCTCCGGCGCGGACTTGCGCTCGCCCGCCGGAAGCTGGGCGTCGCGCGGCACGCTGCCGGTCGAGGCGATTTCCTTGTCCGGCGCGGGCCTGGCGCGACCCGGTTCGCGATTGTCGGCGCGCGCCTGCTGGCGCGCATCGCGCTTGCCGCCCGCCTCCGCGCGCGGCGCATCGGCACGCTTGCCGGCGCGATTGCCCTGCGCCTCCTGCACGGATTCCTTCGCCGCCGTGCCGGCACGCGGTTCCTGCCCACCGGGCCGACCGCGCTCCTGGCTGCCGCGCGAACGCTGCTCGCCGCGCGCCTTGTCGCCACGGCCATCGCGACCGTCGCGGCGACCGTTCTGGCCAGTACCCTGGCCCGGTCGCGGCCCGCGCGCCGGCGGCGCGCCTTCGCGGCGCGCGGCGGGAGCCGGCGTCGAGGTGGAATCACCGCCACCGAACAGGCCGGCGAACCAGGCAAAGAATCCGCGCTTGGGAGCCGTCACCCGCGATGCAGGCACGGCGGCGGCCGCGACCTTCGCCGGAGCCGGCGTCGGCTGCGGCTTCTCCACCGGCATTTCCTCGCGGATCGGTGCCGGCTGGCTGGGCCGCACCGCGGTCACCGCCGGAGTGGGCGGGATATTGAGGTTGGCGCGGGTCAGCGCGTGCACTTCCTGCTTGCGTGCGGTGGTGCGGCGATAGCTCGGCTTGCCGCTCTCCTCCTCGTCCAGCTCGTTCTCGCGGATGCGGCTGACCTCGTAGTGCGGAATCTCGAGCTGGGCATCGGCCACGATCACCGCCGGCACATCGTGGCGCTGCTCGATCTCCATCAGCGCGCGGCGCTTCTCGTTGAGCAGGAAGTTGGCCACTTCCGAAGGCACCTGCACCAGCACCTGGCCGGTGTTGTCCTTCATCGCCTGCTCTTCCACCAGGCGCAGGATCGACAGCGACAGGGATTCCACCGAGCGCACCCGGCCGTGGCCCTCGCAGCGCGGGCAGATGATCTGGCTGGATTCGCCCAGGCTCGGGCGCAGGCGCTGGCGGCTCATTTCCAGCAGGCCGAAGCGCGAGATGCGGCCGACCTGAACGCGCGCACGGTCGTACTTGAGCGCGTGCGCCAGGCGGTTCTCGACTTCGCGCTGGTGCTTGGAGGAACCCATGTCGATGAAGTCGATCACCACCAGGCCGCCGAGGTCGCGCAGGCGCATCTGGCGCGCCACTTCCTCGGCCGCCTCCAGGTTGGTGTTGAACGCGGTTTCCTCGATGTCGCCACCCTTGGTGGCGCGCGCCGAGTTGACGTCGATCGCGGTCAGCGCCTCAGTCTGGTCCACCACGATCGAGCCGCCCGAGGGCAGGCGCACGGTGCGCTCGTAGGCGTTCTCGATCTGCGACTCGATCTGGAAGCGGTTGAACAGCGGCGTGGTGTCCTTGTACAGCTTGAGCTTGCGCAGGTTCTGCGGCATCACCTGCTGCACGAAATCGCGCGCGTCATCGAACATTTCCTGGCTGTCGATGAGGATCTCGCCGACGTCGGCGCGCAGGTAGTCGCGCAGCGCGCGGATGATCAGGCGCGACTCCTGGTAGATCAGGAAGGGGGCGGGCTTGGACAGCGCCGCGTCGGTGATGGCCTTCCACACCTGCAGCAGGTAGTCGACGTCCCACTGCAGCTCTTCCGCGTCGCGGCCGACGCCGGCGGTGCGGATGATGACGCCCATGTCGTCGGGAATCGACATGCGGTCCAGCGCCTCCTTGAGCGCGGCGCGGTCGTCGCCCTCGATGCGGCGCGACACCCCGCCGGCACTCGGACTGTTGGGCATCAGCACCAGGTAGCGCCCGGCCAGCGAGATGAAGGTGGTGAGTGCCGCGCCCTTGTTGCCGCGCTCCTCCTTGTCCACCTGCACGACCACTTCCTGGCCTTCGCGCAGGAGCTCCTTGATCGTGGCCTTGTTCGGATTCACGCCCTCGACGAAGTAGTCGCGGGAAATTTCCTTCAGCGGCAGGAAGCCGTGCTTGTCGGCACCGTACTCGACGAAGGCGGCCTCGAGCGAGGCCTCGAGCCGGGTGATCCGGCCCTTGTAGATGTTGGACTTCTTCTGTTCCTTGGAGGGTTGCTCGATGTCGATGTCGTACAGCGTCTGTCCATCGACGATGGCCACGCGCAGCTCTTCTTGCTGCGTGGCGTTGATCAGCATTCTTTTCATGGTGTTGCGATTCCTCACGCGCTCTAGCCGCAAGGAACGCCGGGTGCTCCGCGCCCAGTTTCGGGGGCGGCGTCCGGTCGCGCCAGGCGCGGACCGTCGCCGTGCAGAATCTCCAGCGCATCGAACCGTCGGGCATTTCCCGCGGGAGCGCGATTTCAAACCTAAAGGGAAAGCCGCTGGATGCTCTCGCATCCGGTCGGCCTACAAGCCGAAAAGCCGTTGCATGCACTTTTCGGGCGAACTGCCTGTCCCGGCACCGCGCAGCGGATACACTTGCACGCAGGTTGCGTGCCGCTGCCAGACCTGCGCCGGAACCCTTGCTGCCCGCCAACCAACTCCGGCGTGCAGCCAAATCCTGACGTTATCTCGCTTGTACAGTGTAGCAATCCCATGACAACGGCGGCAAACGGGCCCGGATCCGGGGTCCGGCGGGTGCAGGTCGACGCCGACCGCGCCGGCCAGCGGATCGACAATTTCCTCACCGGCCAGCTCAAGGGCGTGCCGCGCTCGATGGTGTACCGCCTCCTGCGCACCGGTCAGGTGCGCATCAACGGCAAGCGCGCCAAGCCGGACGCGCGCCTGGCCGAGGGCGACGAGGTGCGCATTCCGCCGGTGCGGCTGGACGAACCGGGCACCCCGACGCGCCCGCCGGAGCGCCTGCTGGCCGCGCTGGAGGCGGCCATCGTGTTCGAGGATGCGCGCCTGCTGGCGCTCAACAAGCCCTCGGGCATGGCCAGCCACGGCGGCAGCGGCATCAGCTTCGGGGCGATCGAATCGCTGCGCGCGCTGCGCCCGGACCAGACGCTGGAGCTGGTGCACCGGCTCGATCGCGACACCTCGGGCCTGCTGGTGGTGGCCAAGAAGCGTTCGGCGCTGGTCGAACTGCAGGCCCTGCTGCGCGAGGATCACGGCGCGGGGCTGACCAAGCGCTACCTGGCCCTGCTCACCGGACGCCTGCCCGACGGCACGCTGACGGTGGATGCGCCGCTGCACATCGGCCTGCGCCAGGGCGGCGAGCGCCACGTCCAGGTGCATGCGCAGGGCAAGCCGTCGGTCAGCCACTTCCGCGTGCTGGAGCGGCGCGGCGGACACTCCTATTGCGAAGTGCGGATCGAAACCGGGCGCACCCACCAGATCCGCGTCCACGCCGCCCACCTCGGCCATCCGGTGGCGGGCGACGACAAGTA
>JRYL01005056.1_pt1 | contig 12296 bp, 15 predicted proteins | sample 235391 | NCBI WGS metagenome assembly JRYL01 (sample SAMN03074223, study PRJNA261481) | activated sludge metagenome | biome: Wastewater Treatment Plant; feature: Wastewater; material: Activated sludge; isolation source: activated biomass of a wastewater treatment plant treating wastewater from... ... | reverse complement strand
TGCTTGCGTATAGGTGATGTTGTGCGTTCGGCATTCTTTATTTCCGTTCATATATCACCATTCTAATATTGTTGTAATTGTCCTGTCTTGTAAGCTTAATTTCAATGTTTATGTTATTTTGTATTGTCCAAGAGTATGATTGACTTTTCTTTTCTTCATTTATCGAATTAGGTTCGCCAAGTTCATTATTTAGAATCAATAGAAGGTCTTTAAATCTTTTCAAGAAAACTTCACTTGCTGACTTTTCGTTTCCAAATTCTATTCTATCTGTCTGTGTTTTTTCCCAATTAATTGTTATAGCTCGAACCAAATCAGTCTTTCTGGTAGCGTAATACATAATTGAGTTTGAGATAATAGAATCTTCAACAACAAGGTAAGATTTGTTAATGTCAATAGCATAATTATTAGGATTCCAACTTTCTCCAATACCAATTTTGTGATTTGGGGTAATGTCAAAAGATTTCCATTCCTTCTCTTTCGCTTCTATTTCATTCAGGGTCAGTTTTGAAAAATCAGCAAGAATTGTTTTAAGTCTATTTTCAAAAATTTCGTTTGACCTTTCTTTTCCTAATGTTTTCGGCTTTAATTCAACATCATTAAATAAATAGGTTACATAAATTTTGTTACCCTTGATTGTTGTCAAACCATAAATTTGGTCGTTTTTGGTGTTGAATTTGAGCAATTCATTAGAGTCATTAATGTTCTTACAACGATAGGAGTAGAACCAATTGAAAAAACTGACTTCATCAAGTATCTTTTCAAATGGTTGAATTTTATTGTTATGAATCCTTGATAGATAAGAAGCTGTGTCTGTTTCATAAATGTGAAGAAGTTCATTGTTAAAAACAAAAGAGCTGACAATTCTTGGGTGATATGTGAAATCAAAATAGTCCACATTTTCATCTTCATAAATCACTTCGTAGCCTTTTGATTCACTATACCAAGAGTAATTCTTACCCGTCTTTTCTATGTTTTCATAAGTAACATCACTATCACATTTTGTAAGTTCCCTAGGATTATTAATTCTGAGAACCTTAAAAGAATTAGTCAAGTAATAAATGTTGTCAATTTTATTAATTAAAGGTGTTGTAGATTCTAAAACATATTGATTACCTGTTTTTTTGTCTTTAAACCAAGTTTTTCCACCCCACTCTCCAAAATCCAATGAGTAGACGTAAAAGTCGGAATCTTCGAATATTAAGTCTTCTGTTTTATTAACCTTTTTCCATTTAAAATTTTTATTGTCAAAATGATAGCTCTGCTTGTCCATATAGGGCTTTAAGATTATGCTGTCATTTTGCACATAAAAATCCAAGTAAACAGTTTGCATTTGTTCTGGGCAGTCAATTACTCTTTCTAATTGATTATTTGAAAAAATATAAAGCCATCTTTTCCCGTAGCCACCGTATTTCATTAATCGTTGTTCAAAAAGCACATAATATTTTTCCTTATATTCTAATGCGTGAGTCATTCTTCCATTTACACTTATTGAAATTGTGTCTTGAATAAGAGAAAAACCACTCTCAAAATTCGTCACATTGGAATTTTGTTGCCCATTACAAGCAAAAAGTGTCAATGATAAAATTAGTATTGCAAAAGTTCCTTTCATCTTCTTGTTTGTCGTGAGTTTGTTTTTTATGCTGACGCACAACTCACAAATATACGCAATTCACAATTTTATCAAAATTCTAAAAGATTTAAATCCAAAACCTTATCTCACACAGTTACAACCCAATATTAAACAGTAAGCGTTTAAAACGAAAAAACAGTGTTGCGCAAAATAAATAGTTGGAAAAGCTGCGAACAGAATTATTTTTCTCGAAATCTTAAATATAAATTGAAATTCAAAGTCATTCAACATTCGGCTCTCTCTCTTCCAAATTTTCAATTTCCTTCATTTCCTCCAAATATTCTTCTTCTATAATTTCAGAAAAATTTTCATTCAAATCTTCAATACTGCCGTACTTTTTTATCTTTTTGAAAAGTCGTATCAAATAAAACTTATCATCCCATTTCAGGAACACGGAACCAAAAGTGAAAAATTCTGACGACTGTTTCAAGACACTGACCAGCGTATAACTGTCATTTAAGGTTTGGATATACTGAGTTTCAAAATAGACTGCATCTCTTGTGAGATTCAGATGGTCAGCCTGAGTCAGCAATTCTGACCATACTTCGGGCAGCATCAATTCGGCTCCATAGAGCAAATAATAAATTCAGCAGGACTGTCTTTGATTTTGGAAAGCTCCTGCTCAGGAAATAATTCTTTAACTTTTATAGAATGCTGAAAATCGCTGATTTCTCCCCTGCCGATTAACAATTCAGACAGACGGCTGCTGATCTCCACAATTGAATCATTGTCATTTTGTGCCTGCAGATTCAGTCCGCCGGTCAACAGCAGTACGAATAAAATAAAATTTTTCATCCATTCAATTTTTCAATCCTGACCAGCTGTTATTTCCATACAAACCAGGGAATAAATTTGCTGACGATGATAAATCCGATTCCGTAAAAGATTATGATTTGTTTGAATTTTTTGGCATCGGAAAAGTTTGGTTTTTTCGCCCTGCTGAAACCGATGGTGATCAGCACCGCCGCCAGTATCATACCAACCGGATGCTCGACCAGATAGAATCTCGGAATGGTTTCCTTCATCGCCTCACCCGAAAAATTGCTGAAACCGTAGGGCGAAACAAAATAAAGAATCAGTCCAAAAAGTATCTGAAGATGAATTGCAATCAGACCGAGACGGGCTGCGGTTTTTGAAGTTTTGTCAAATGGTTTTTTCTGAAGCAGTTTGAAAATCGAAATGATCAAAACGCCGAGCAGGATGAGCAGAACCGCCATCCCGATGATGTTGTGTGTTTCTTTTATAAAACTGTACATTTTTTCAAATTTTTGTGATTTGCTAAATTAGACCAATTAATCAGATAAAAACAGCTCAAAAGTTTCTTTTGACGGACAAATCGATTTTTTTATCTGTCCGAGCCTGAGAATCCGGATTTTTTAAAGTTTACTTTTTAATGCTCAACGCACCCGACGGACATTTTGAAACCTGATTGATCAGCTCTTCTGTGGTTGCATTTTCGGGCTTGATCCAGGGTCTTTCCTTCGGATTGTAAACCTTGGGCAGCATTTTTACACAAATCCCGGAATGCATACATTTCTCTGGCTGCCACAAAATTGTGATCTCTCCGTTTGAATATTCTTTCTTTGTCATGGCTGTAAAATTTTATTCAAAATTAGATGATTGATCGTTTTGTCGAATTGATCTATATTAAAAATAATTATTTTTTTCGGTCTGTCAACTCATTCTTTGTCAGCCGTATTGCTGATGACCTGCAGACTTCTGAAAACCTCCGCTTCCTGCTCGGGCGTCCTTTCGATTTTCCTTTTTTTGAATTCGGTATAGATATTTTCAAAATCAGAATAGGTCCATCTTTCGCCATAAAGTTTGATTTTCGAGCCTTCAGCTTTGTTTTTAAAATTAATCTGAAATCCTTCAAATTGAGCTTTGTGGTTTTTCAGTTCAAACAGCTCGATTCCGGTTGAATTCAATGGCCAGGTTTTTTGTCTTTCTTTAAAAAGCGATTTGTAATAAAAAGAAATGGTATTGCCGTCAAAAATGATTTTATATGCCTGTCTGTCAATAAATCCTGCAGCCAAAAACACAATCAGATAAAAAATCAGCACTCCGATTGACAGATAACCAAACAATCCTTCTTCGGCTGTGAGTCCCGAAAAATACAGATACAGCAACACTACAATTGCAGCCAAAAGCAAAACAGCAGACAATTTGATTTTGTCAAAAATCGAAACCCCCGATTTGTTTTTTGAACTGTCAAATATAACGGACTGATTCTGCATGGTTTATTTTATCAAAGCTGTTAGACCTGTAAATTTAAACAAAAGCTTTTTTTATTGATTCAGAATTTTCTGAATTTCAATTTTATAGTCCTGATTTTCGGTTATTCCATTGTGCGGCTGTCCTTTGAGCGTAATCAGTCTGTCGCCGGGTTTGAATTCCTTTTGGAGTTTCAGCGAAGAGCCGTAATAAATCACTTCATCCTGATCTCCGTGAAAAATTACCACAGGCATTTTACATTCTTTCAGATAAAGATTTGTTTCAAATTTATATTTCAAAATAAAAGTCGGAATGACCGGATAAGTATGCTGCATCATATCGGTCAGACTGTAATAAGGCGCTTGGAGAATCAACAGTTTCGGATGATTTTCAGCCGCGATTTTTGCAGCCGGCCCCGTCCCTATCGAATAACCCAAAACGATTATTTTATCTTCCTGCCGGATTTCCTTCAAACGGTCGTAAGCCGATTGAACCGCATCAAAAAACTGTTTCTGATTTTTAATTTTTCCTTCGCTTTTTCCGTATCCCGGATAATCGGGCATTAAAACATCATAATTCAAATCGGTATAGGTTTTGGCGACCCTGCTCCAATTTTCGATTGATCCGGCATTGCCGTGCAAATAAAATATAACTCCTTTTGAGCTGTCAGCTTTAAAAAGGACTGCATTTAAAATTTTGTCTTCTGAAGTTTTTATATTGAATTCCTCAAATTTCTGTTCAAACATATAATGCTTATCAGGACTGAATTTCTGAGGATAAAATATCAGTTTTTCCTGAATAATAAACAGCAAAAAGCAGATCAGTATATAAAATCCCAAACCGATTTTGAGAATATTGAAAAAAATCTTTTTCATGAAATTTTATTTTATTCTGGGACTTAGGTTTTCAATCAATGTTCTGATTTTTTTCATCGTCTTCCTTACGGTCAAGTTCGGGCGTTGCAATGGTTCTGGACAAAAACCATACGGTTCCTTTTTTTGATTTATAAACTCTGTTCGCCAAAAGTATCCCGATGACCAAACCGATCAATGCAATACCGATTCCAATCATCAGATTTCCGCCTGTCTGATTTGAAAGATAAACTATCGCGCCAATGATCAGTCCGACCAAAAAAGGTGAAGCCGCAATCTGAAGCCAGCCGATCAGTTCGGTGATTTTTTCAAAGAATTTTGTCATCATTTTTATTCTTCATCATCTGTCAACAGTTCAAAGTCCAACTGATTGGTTTTCAAATCAAAGTCATGTTCAAATCCAAATCCAATATCGGTTTCGGGTATGCTGATTGTTCCAAAAAATTTAAGCCGGTCATCATCCAATTCTTTAAACCAATAATTATAAAAAACTGAACTGTCGATAAAATTTTTGTCAGCATATTTTAAAAACTGTCTTTTTTCAAAAACGGTATCCAGCAGGATTTTGGAATCACGGCTGATGATCAGTGAAATTTCAGCATCTCTGTAATTGTCGGTTTGCAATTTATCGTCAGCATCATATTTACGGCTTACATAAGTATCGAGATCGGTTTTGCTGATCTGCAGCCGGATCTGCTGGTCGACAAGCAGCGTATCAAACTTTTGGGTTTGAATTTCTTCCAGAAAATATCTTTCGGATTCGATTTCTGAACTCGCAATTTCAATATCCTTTTCCGGTTTTGAATCGCAGCCAAACAGCATAAAAACAAAAACAGGAATCAATATTTGTGAAAGATTTTTTCTCATATCTGAAACAGTTTAACAAAACAACCGGACCGGTCAGCGGTCAGAGTCAAATGTAAACAAAATTCTCAAAATGATTATTGGCAAGCCACCGGACTGCAATTTATAAAAAACCTACAATCGATGAATCCAACAGTCAAACGATGGCCGGAACATTATTTCCGTTTGTTGTATTCATCGGCAAGATCCTTAACAATTTCAATAAAGTCAGCTTCAGCCTCTGCGATTTTTTCGGGGAGCAGTTCAAACAGATTCTCTTCAGAACCGTCATACATGATTTCATGAAAATATCTGTTTTTTCGTTTCAGATCCTTTAGCATGCTGTAGGGCGCTTTGTCGTGATAAACAATAACCGGTTTTGAGAAATTGGAAAGAATCACATGCAGTTCATGCGGCACTGAATCGCCGGACAAATCAGCCACCACAATTTTGGACAGTCCGCTCAGGGTCACGATGGTTTCGGTATAATCAAGACTTGAGGGTCTGTCGAAATCAAATATCATGGACAGGTAATTATTTTGATTGAACCATTCCTTCAGTTTGTACATTCTGTTTAGACCGCCTTCTTTGAATTTTCCCAGCAGCAGCACGCCCCTTTTGTTCAGTATATTGATGGTATCCCTCATCTTTTTGTGATTGGACAGGTAGTAGATGAACTGTGCCAGCTCAATATTGTCCACTGTTTGAGGGATTCTGCCCTGCGCAATTATCTCTGAATACAAATCATAGGTTTTTTCAATGACCAGATTGGACTGAACCGAATTCTCGGACACCTTCAGATCCCAGGAGGATATCCCGTAAATCACCGTGTCCCTGATTTCTTTTACACAAAAATTGGTTCCCGAAAGATTTACCCGGTTCAGATTGCAGTTTAAAAAAGTTGCACCTTCAAAATTGGCACTGGTCAGAATGGTCTTGTTGAATTTTGTATCAATAAAAACACAATCGGTAAAATCTGCCCGACTGAAATCTCCGTCGTCAAAATACACATTTTCAAAAACAGAATTGCTCAGGCAAAGCCCTTCGGCAAAAGCTTCGATAACAGAAACACCGGACAGTTTCAGATGACTGAAATTGTAGTCATTCTGTCCTTTATTGAAACCCAGATGCCAATGGGGACGAATGATCCTGTCGATTTTAGTACCATAATATTGAACACTGTCCGGCTTTGCATCCAGTCATTCTTTCCAGGAAACGCTTCGTGTCGGTTGATTGGGTTCATATCCGTAAGGCATAATAGAGAAAATTAAGTTGAAACAAATGTATTGATTTTTGACGGTTTGTAATCGGGTTGCTATGTCAGTTTAATCTTTTGATTGCATTCTTCTGCATTTCAAAATAAAGTTCCTTCGCACAAATGACAGGGTACCGCCGGTCATCATGTTCTATTCAGTTTTATTCAAAGTCCAGATGATTGCCTTTTCTTTTGTTGCCCGAAAAATCGTGTTGTGTTTTTCTTTGGGTTCATCGGAATATTTCCATTTCAGATTGGGACGGTTTTCCGATTTGAAGATTTCCGCCAATTCTTTGGTGAATGGTGAAATGTCTTTTGTTTTTGAACCGGCAAACCAAAGCCGTTTTTCTTCTTTCGGAAATTTGGCCAAATGTTCTTTTGCGGTTCTCACCAGATAATGATTGTTCCACCACAGCGAAGGATCAAAAGCTATGTAATGGTCAAACATTTCGGGTGTCAGAAAGAAGGTCTCCACTACAAAAAGTCCGGAAGCAGATTCTCCAATAATGCTTTTTTCGACGGTTGTTCTGTATCGGCTGTTGATTTCCGGGAAAAGTTCATCTTTGATAAATGCTCTGAATTGATCGGAACCGCCCACAACCGGCGCAATTTCTTTGTCTTTTTCAACTTCGGTAAAACCGGTCAGATCTCTTCTTCTTTCGGTATTTTCAATTCCGACCAGGATGATCGGTTTGATTTTATTTTCTTTGATCAGCTTGTCGAGCGTATTTGCAATATGCGGGAAATCCTCATTGATACCGCCGTCTGCCATATACATCACCGGCAGTGAATCTGTTTTTGTTTTGTAATCCGCCGGCACCCAGACATTGATTGTCCGTTCCTCACCCAATTGCTGAGACTGAATTTTAAAAGTATCATGTTCCGGAATCGGATCATTGGGTTGGGCATTTGAACATGCTGAAAGTACAGAAATCAGAAAAAGGAAGTTGAAAAAGATGTGTTTCATGGGGTTTGGTTTTTGGGGTTTTGGGAATTTTAATGCTCTAATTTCAACAAATATAACCAATTCGCTATAAAATCATTAACAAAAAAACCGCCTCTCTCGAAGCGGTTTCTGTATTTTGAAATATTGATTTCAGCTTATTTTACGATGGTCAGCTCGTCGATGATATTTTTTGCACCCGCATATTTATCAACGATAAACAGTACATAACGGATATCGACAGAGATGGTTCGCTGAAGCTTCGGATCAAAGATCACATCGCCAGCCATTGCTTCGATGTTTCCGTCAAATGCAATACCGATCAGCTCTCCGTTTCCGTTCATCACCGGTGAACCCGAGTTGCCGCCTGTAATGTCAAGATTGGAAAGGAAATTCACCCAAAGTTCGCCGTTTTTGTCGGCATACTGACCATAATCTTTTTTGTTGTACAGATCGATCAGTTTCTGAGGATTTTCAAATTCATCATCGCCCGGTTTGTGTTTTGCAATCGTTCCTTTCAGTGTAGTGTAAAAATTGTGTTTTGCATCATTCACCTTTCCTTCTCCAAGCGGAAGATCCATAATGGTTCCGTAGGTCAGACGAAGCGTGCTGTTTGCATCAGGATATTCGATGGTCGACAAACCCGATTCTCTCAAACCTTCCACCAGCAGACGGAAAGCTTTGCCGTNNTGAAGCATCCGGATGATCGAGATAGTTCATCAGTTTGTCTTTGCTGGTGAAAATGCTGTTTTTAAATGCATCACCAATGAATTTTGAGAAATCGCCCTTGTTTTTGTCACCGATTTCCTGAACATAAGGCGCCAGACCGCCCGCTTTTCCTTTGGTATAATACAGATTGAGCTGTTTTGCATAAATTTCTTCTTCAAGCGGCATATAGATATCGCCAAAAGTCGAATTGATCATTTCCTCAATGCCTGGTCTCATTTCGGCTCTTTTTGCTTCATTTTCTGAAGCATACTGCTGAAGCGCTCCGCCGAGTCTGTAGGGTGTAACCGCAAAAGCTGAAGAACGCAGTAAAGTAAGCAGATAATTCTGTTGTCTTGAACGCTCGTTTGTTTTTGAATAATAATTGTTCAGAATTTCAACCACATCACCATATTTGGCTTTTCTTTCCGGTTTGTTTGCCCATTCGTTGAATTTCTGTTCAACTTTTCTTTTTGAATCAACTGTTTTGTGTTCCTTTAGTGCAACGATCATTCCGCCTCTGTTTTTCCAGTAATTTGCGATTCCCGCATAGGTGGATGCATAATCCAGTCTTACTTTCTGGTCGTTGTCCATGTATTTTTTCATCACATCCATCGCCAGTTTTGAACCTTCAACCCAGGCAGGATATGCATATTCAACATTCTGTTCCACACCGCCCGACGGCATCCATCGGTTGGTTCTTCCCGGATAACCCATGATCATCGCAAAATCACCTTCCTCATATCCTTTCAGACTGATCGGCAGATGATATTTTGGTTTCATCGGCACATTGTCCAATGAATAATCTGCAGGATTTCCGTCTTTGTCGGTATAGACTCTAAAGATTGAGAAATCGCCGGTATGTCTCGGCCATTCCCAGTTGTCGGTATCGCCGCCGTATTTTCCGATCGAATTGGGCGGAGTTCCCACCAGACGAACATCCTGAAAATCCTGATAAACAAAATAGTAATATTCGTTTCCTTCATAGAATGAACGGACTGAAACCACATATTTTCCGCCTTCGTCATTTTCTTTTTGGATTTTTGAAATTTCACGATTGATGGCCGCTTCTCTCTCACCTTCGGTCATGCTGTCGTTGACCTGAGCCAGAATACGGTCGGTGACCACATCCATTCTGACAAAAAATCTTACTTTCAGACTGTTGGGTTTCAATTCTTTGGTTTTGTCTTTTGCCCAATATCCGTGTGTCAGATAATCGTGTTCGGGAGTTGACAGTTCCGCGATGGCACCGTAACCGCAGTGGTGATTGGTCAGTACCAGACCGGTATTCGAAATGATTTCGGCCGTACAGCCGCCGCCAAACTGAACGATTGCATCTTTCAGACTGCTGTGGTTGATGCTGTAAATATCTTCGGCTGTCAGTTTAAATCCTTCTTTTTGCATGTCTTCAATGTTCTTGCCGATGAACATCAAAAACCACATTCCCTCGTCTGCCTTCACTTTTTGGGAAGGTCCGATCAGCAATGCCGCGCTTGCAATGATCAAGAAAAGTTTCTTCATTTTTTAATTTTTTTGTTTTGTCTAATGATTTGATTCCCGATCTCAAATTGAAGCGGGTTCACAAAAGTAGTGTTTATTTTCAAAAAATCATTTGTCGAATTGTGTGCAAATCAATCGGGATTTTAATTGCAGTCTGCTTCAGCTGACGGAAAAAGGAATTTCGGATCAAAAGGGCTTCAGTCCGATTGAATCGGTTTTTGATTTTAATTTTCAGGAAAATTCCATCAATGTTTTGTCACAATTTTTGTTTTGCTTCGCAACAAAAATTGTGACAAAACAAAACTATTCTTCCGATTGACAGTCCGTTCGCTGAACCGAACGGCAATTCAAAAACCAAAATTTAAAATTCAATCATAAAAGGCTTCGTCAATCACTTCAGCTCAAAACCTTATCCATCAGCCCGATGATATCCTGATGTGTGCTGTTGTTGGCATCCACCGCACAATTTAAATTTCCGTAAGGCCGGTACATTGGAAGCGACGAAACCGAAAACAGACCGACGGTCGGCACCAGTGAAGCACTACTCAGATGCATCATGCCCGAATCGCCGGCAACCACCAGTCGGCAGTTGGCCATCAGCGAACCGATTTCTCGAATGTCTTTGCTGTAAAAAGAAGGCAGTTTGTTTTGCAGCTGCGATATATTTTCGACCGGAAGAATCTCGATCAGATTGTATTCGTCTTTGTATTTTGAATGAAATAATTCATAAAAATCATCCCACCATTCGGTTGAAAAACATTTGTCGCCGGTGGCATAAGTGAAAAATGCAATGGTTTTGCGCGACGGATCACCTGTCAATTCATCCAAAAGTTTTTTCCCGTTTTCAAGCTCGGAACTGCTCAATTTGAGATCGAGAACCGGAACTTCGCGCTGATCGGTTTCACCGCCGGCAAGCGACAGGAATTCTCTGAAATTATAAACCGGAAATTTCGCCATGTGCACATAATCCGGATATTTTTGATCGAGTCCCGAAAAATCATCGCCAAAATATTTGTAGCGGGATTTTGCAATCACGGTCGAAATTCTGCCTGAAGAAGATCCTTTGACCACATCAATCACCAGATCATATCTGTTTTTTCTCAATTCAACCCAGACCTTCATGTATTTCAGCAGTTCCTTAAAAGGTTTGCGCGGAAGACTGATCGTCTTTTCCACCTGCGGATAATTTTCAAAAATTACAGGCGCAATAAATCCTCTGACAAACAGATCAATCTTCACATCGGGATAATTCGAAATGATTTCCTGAACCAGCGGCGTCACCAGCAGCATATTTCCCAAACGGTGATTGGGACGGTTGATCAGCACCCTTTTGATTTCGGGTTTGACCGATCCTTTTTTCAGCCGTGAAGACGGACGGGCAACAAATACACGGGTGACCGCCTTGGTGGCTGTCCTTCTGATTTGGTTGATTTCTGATTTAAAGCTCATCGAACTGTGTTGAATTCCCGCTACAAAAATATTATTTTAAAATTGATTCAGTCAAGACAAGCCGATCAAAAAAAACAAAGCGATAAAGTTTTGTGATTCAAAATCGGATTCGGTCCGCTCAATTGATCAATTCGGTTTAATTTTGCAGGATGTCAGGAATCTATATCCACATTCCGTACTGCAAACAGAAATGCAGTTACTGCAATTTTCATTTTTCGACCGACACCCGGTCAAAAACCGAAATGGTCAATGCGGTCTGCAAAGAGATCGAACTGAGAAAAACCGAAATCACCGACACGGTTGAAACCATCTATCTCGGCGGCGGCACTCCTTCCCTGCTCGATCGTGAAGAACTCGAATTGATTTTTGACAAACTTTATTCGGTTTTTAAAATTTCCGAAAATCCCGAAATTACACTTGAAGCCAATCCGGATGATCTGACAGCTGAAAAAATTGAAATTCTGAAATCTTCACCGGTCAACAGGTTAAGTATAGGTATCCAATCATTTTTTGATGAAGACCTGAAATTTATGAATCGTGCGCATGATTCAAAACAGTCGGTCAATTCTGTAAAATCGGCTCAGGATGCAGGTTTTGAAAATATTACCATCGATCTGATTTATGGCAGTCAAACCACCACAGACGAGATGTGGAAGAAAAATCTGGAAACTGCACTTGGTCTCAATGTGCCGCATATTTCGTCTTATGCACTGACAATCGAACCCAAAACACTGTTGGATCATCAGATCAAAACCAAAATGATTCCAAGCACGGATGAAACCAAACAGGAACGTCAATTTATGATGCTGACCGATACGCTGACCGACAACGGTTTTTTGCATTATGAAATTTCAAATTTCGGCAAACCCGGATTTCTGTGAAAAC
>JRYL01000355.1_pt1 | contig 12312 bp, 8 predicted proteins | sample 235391 | NCBI WGS metagenome assembly JRYL01 (sample SAMN03074223, study PRJNA261481) | activated sludge metagenome | biome: Wastewater Treatment Plant; feature: Wastewater; material: Activated sludge; isolation source: activated biomass of a wastewater treatment plant treating wastewater from... ... | reverse complement strand
CTGTTCAAGCCCTTCATCTTCGCCCGCCTCGAGGCCATGGGCATTGCCACCACCATCAAGGCGGCCAAGAAGGAAGTGGAAGCCGGCACGCCGGTGGTGTGGGACATCCTGGAAGAGGTCATCACCGAGCACCCGGTGCTGCTGAACCGCGCGCCCACGCTGCACCGCCTGGGCATCCAGGCCTTCGAGCCGATCCTGATCGAGGGCAAGGCGATCCAGCTGCACCCGCTGGTCTGCGCCGCCTTCAACGCCGACTTCGACGGCGACCAGATGGCCGTGCACGTGCCGCTGTCGGTCGAGGCGCAGATGGAAGCCCGCACGCTGATGCTGGCCTCCAACAACGTGCTGTTCCCGGCCTCGGGCGAGCCGTCCATCGTGCCGTCGCAGGACGTGGTGCTGGGCCTGTACTACACCACGCGCGACCGCATCAACGGCAAGGGCGAGGGCCTGGTGTTCTCCGACGTGGGCGAGGTGCAGCGCGCGCTGGACGCGGGCGCCGTCGAGCTGACGGCCAAGATCAGCGTGCGCATGACCGAGTGGTCCAAGGACAAGACCAGCGGCGAACTGGTGCCCTCCACCAGCCTGGTCGAGACGACCGTGGGCCGCGCGCTGCTGAGCGAGATCCTGCCCAAGGGCCTGCCGTTCTCGCTGATGAACAAGGCGCTGAAGAAGAAGGAAATCTCGCGCCTGATCAACGCATCCTTCCGCAAGTGCGGCCTGAAGGAAACCGTGGTGTTTGCCGACAAGCTGCTGCAGAACGGCTTCCGCCTGGCCACGCGCGCCGGCATCTCGATCGCCATCGAGGACATGCTGGTGCCGCAGGAGAAGACGCACATCATCGAGCGCGCCGAGAAGGAAGTGAAGGAGATCGAGCAGCAGTACGTCTCGGGCCTGGTCACCGCCGGCGAGCGCTACAACAAGGTGGTGGACATCTGGGGCAAGGCCGGCGACGAGGTGTCGAAGGTCATGATGGCCCAGCTGGCCAAGCAGAAGACCACCGACCGCCACGGCAAGGAAGTCGAGCAGGAGTCGTTCAACTCCATCTACATGATGGCCGACTCGGGCGCGCGCGGTTCCGCGGCGCAGATCCGCCAGCTGGCCGGCATGCGCGGCCTGATGGCCAAGCCCGACGGCTCGATCATCGAGACGCCGATCACGGCCAACTTCCGTGAAGGCCTGAACGTGCTGCAGTACTTCATCTCGACGCACGGCGCACGCAAGGGCCTGGCCGACACGGCGCTGAAGACGAAGACCGCCAACTCGGGCTACCTGACGCGCCGCCTGGTCGACGTGACGCAGGACCTGGTGGTGACCGAGGACGATTGCGGCACCAGCGACGGCTCGGTGATGCGCGCCATTGTCGAGGGTGGCGAGATCATCGAATCGCTGCGCGAGCGCATCCTGGGCCGCACCGCGGCCGAGGACCTGGTCAACCCCGAGAACCAGGAAGTGGTGGTGCAGGCCGGCCAGATGCTGGACGAGGACGCCATCGACGAGCTGGAGAACGCTGGCATCGACGAGGTGCGCGTGCGCACCGCGCTGACCTGCGCCACGCGCTTCGGCATCTGCGCCAAGTGCTACGGCCGCGATCTGGGCCGCGGCGGCCTGGTGAACATGGGCGAGGCCGTGGGCGTGATCGCCGCGCAGTCGATCGGCGAACCCGGCACGCAGCTGACCATGCGCACCTTCCACATCGGCGGTGCGGCGTCGCGCGCGGCGGTGGCCAGCAGTGTCGAGGCCAAGTCCAACGGCTCGATCGGCTTCAACCCGACCATGCGCTACGTGACCAACAGCCGCGGCGAGCTGGTGGTGATTTCGCGCTCCGGCGAGATCACCATCCACGACGAACACGGCCGCGAGCGCGAGCGCCACAAGGTGCCCTACGGCGCCACGCTGACGGTGAAGGCCGACCAGGCCATCAAGGCCGGCACCATCCTGGCCAACTGGGACCCGCTGACGCGCCCGATCATCACCGAGTACGCGGGTACCGTGAAGTTCGAGAACGTCGAAGAGGGCCTGACGGTGGCCAAGCAGGTGGACGAGGTCACCGGCCTGTCGACGCTGGTGGTGATCGATCCGAAGCGCCGCGGCTCGGCCAAGATCGTGCGTCCGCAGGTCAAGCTGATCGACCTGGAAGGCAAGGAAGTCAAGATTCCCGGCACCGACCACTCGGTGACCATCGGCTTCCAGGTGGGCGCGCTGATCCAGGTGCGCGACGGCCAGGAAGTGGGCCCCGGCGAGGTGCTGGCGCGCATTCCGGTGGAAGGCCAGAAGACGCGCGATATCACGGGCGGTCTGCCGCGCGTGGCCGAGCTGTTCGAAGCCCGCACGCCCAAGGACAAGGGCACGCTGGCCGAGCAGACCGGCACCGTGTCGTTCGGCAAGGAGACCAAGGGCAAGATCCGCCTGCAGATCACCGACCCGGATGGCAAGGTGTGGGAAGAGCTGATCCCCAAGGAGAAGAACATCCTGGTGCACGAAGGCCAGGTGGTGAACAAGGGCGAGCACATCGTCGACGGCCCGGCCGACCCGCAGGACATCCTGCGCCTGCTGGGCATGGAAGAGCTGGCGCGCTACATCGTCGACGAGGTGCAGGACGTCTACCGCCTGCAAGGCGTGAAGATCAACGACAAGCACATCGAGGTGATCGTGCGCCAGATGCTGCGCCGCGTCGTGGTCGAGAACCCTGGCGAGTCGTCCTACATCGCTGGCGAGCAGGTCGAGCGCTCGGAGATCCTCAACACCAACGAGGCGCTGCAGGCCGAGGGCAAGATTCCCGCCACCTACTCCAACGTGCTGCTGGGCATCACCAAGGCCTCGCTGTCCACCGACAGCTTCATCAGCGCCGCGTCGTTCCAGGAGACGACCCGTGTGCTGACCGAAGCCGCCATCATGGGCAAGCGCGACGAGCTGCGTGGCCTGAAGGAGAACGTCATCGTCGGCCGCCTGATCCCGGCTGGCACCGGCCTGGCCTACCACCAGGCGCGCAAGGTGAAGGACCAGATGGACGAGGCCGAGCGCCGCGCCATCGCCGAAGCCGAAGCCGCCGAACTGGCCGAGGCCACGGAAGCGGGCGAGGCCGGCGAAGTCACCGCCACCGGCGAGGACGCCGCCGCGGATTGATCGGCCCGGCCCTGCCGCAGGAGCGCCCTGCCGTTTGCACCCGCAGGCGGCAGGGCGCTTTTGTTTTGGTAGCTGCTTGCGCCCTTCATATAACGATTTCATAATGATTTGTATCTGAAATCAAGGCATAGCAGGCGCAAGCAGCTATTATTTTTGAGGCATCATGTTCAGCTTCTCGCTCTGGTTCTGGGCCCTGCTGGCGCTGCTGTTCTTCTGGGCCATCGGCGCCTACAACCGCCTGGTGCGTCTGCGGTCGGCGGTGGTCAAGGCGTTCGCCGTGCTCGACGAGCAACTGGTGCGGCAGCTGGTCTGGGTGCAGGGCTGCCTGCCCGAGGCCATGCGCGGCGGCGCCGTCACGGCGCCGGGCGAGCTGCAGGACGAGGTCACCGCGGCCTGGGCGCGGCTGCACGCCGCCAGCGAGCAGTTCGCCGTCGCCCTGGCGCAGGCGCGGGCGCAACCCATCGACGTGCCCGGCATGGCCAGTCTGGTGATGGCGCACGAGGCCTTGCGCACCGCCTGGGCCAGCGCGCTGGCCGACGCCGTGCCGCCCGACGCCGTGCCCTCGGCCGAACGGCTGCAGTCGCGCTGGATGCGGCTGCTGCACCAGTCGCTGCCGCTGCGCACGGCCTTCAACGACGCGGCCCAGGCCTACAACCAGGCCATCGCGCAGTTTCCCGCCGCCGTGGTGGCGCGTCTGTTCGGCTTCAGGCCCGCCGGCACCGTCACGCGACTGGCCGAGGGGCGTTGAGCGTATGAACCCCCGGGCCGAATCCGCGCCGCCGCTGTGGCGACAGCTGCAGCTGGTGGCGCAAGCCGTGCAGGGCGTGCGTGAAGGGCGCTCGCTGGCGGCCCAGCTCGAGCAGGTGGAGCCGGCGTTGCGCCCCGGCGTGCAGGCGCTGTCGTTCCATGCCCTGCGCTGGCTGGGCACGGCCGAGGTGTTGCGCCGCGCGCTGGCCCGGCGCGCGCCGCCGCCGGCCGTCGATGCGCTGCTGTGCACCGCGCTGGCGCTGGCGCAGCCCGAGCCCGATGCGCTGTACGAGCCGTTCACCCTGGTCAACCAGACGGTCGAAGCCGCGCGCCGGCAGCCGGCACTGCGTGTGCAATCCGCCTTCATCAACGCCTGCCTGCGCCGCTTTCTGCGCGAACGCGCGGCGCTGATGGCCACGGCCCTGCAGGACCCGGTGGCGCGCTGGAACCACCCGCGCTGGTGGGTCGAGCGCCTGAAGCGCGATCACCCGGGGCACTGGCAGGCGATTCTGGCGGCGGCGCAGCAGCCGGCGCCGATGGACTTGCGCGTGAACCTGCAGCGCACCGAGGTTGCCGCGTTCCACGCCGCGCTGGCGGGCGTTGGTGTGCCGGCCGAGGCACTGGGCGGCGCCGCGGTGCGCCTGCACAAGCCGCTGCCGGTGCAGGCCATTCCGGGTTTCGCCGACGGCCACGCCTCGGTGCAATCGGCCGCGGCCCAGCGCGCGGCGCCCTTGCTGCTGGACGGCTGGCAGGGCGCTGCGCCTGCCGTGCTGGACGCCTGCGCCGCCCCCGGCGGCAAGACCGCGCACCTGCTCGAACTCTGCGCCGATGCACGGGTCACGGCGCTGGAGATCGACGCCGTGCGCAGCGCCCGCATCCGCGACAACCTGCAGCGCCTGGGCCTGCAGGCCGATGTGCGCGTGGCCGATGCGGCCGACTTGCCCGGCTGGTGGCGTGGCGAGCGCTACGACGCCATCCTGCTCGACGCGCCCTGCAGCGCCTCGGGCATCGTCAGCCGCCATCCCGACGTGCGCTGGCTGCGCCGCGAGTCCGACATCGCCCAGTTGGCGGCGCAGCAGGACCGCCTGCTGCAGGCCCTGTGGCCGCTGCTGCAGCCCGGCGGGCGCCTGCTGTACTGCACCTGCTCGGTGTTCGTGCAGGAGGGGCGTGACCGGGTCGAGGCGTTCCTTGCGCACCACAGCGATGCCCGATTGCTGCCCTCCCCAGGCCATTTATTGCCTGGGGCGCCCGAAGGGGCGGGCGCGCTTGGCGACAATGGGGCCCGTGACGATGGCTTTTATTACGCGCTGCTGCACAAGCGCCCTGCCTAGCCGCCGGCTGCTGGTTTGGCTGCTGACCTGCTGCCTGGGCCTGGTCGGCGTGGCGCGTGCCGAGAACGCCGAGCTGGCGGCCCTGCGGGTCGAACGGGCCGACGATGGCCTGTTCCTGACCGCGCGTGTCGATTTCCGGCTGTCCCCCGTGGTCGAGGACGCCTTGCACAAGGGCATCGCGGTGCACTTCGTGGCCGAGGCCGAGGTGATGCGCGAGCGCTGGTACTGGTACGACCAGAAGGCGGCGTCCGCACACCGCTACATGCGCGTGGCCTACCAGCCGCTGACGCGGCGCTGGCGCCTGAACACTTCGTCCGAACCGCTGGTCAACGCCGGCCTGGGCGTCAGCCTGGCCCAGAACTACGACTCGCTGGAGGAGGTCATCGCCGCCGTGCAGCGCATCGGCCGCTGGAAGATCGCCGAGCCGGCCGAACTGAGCGGCAGTGGCCGCCACATGCTGCGGTTCCGCTTCCGGCTCGATGGCAGCCAGTTGCCGCGCACGCTGCAACTGGGCTCGGTCGGGCAGCCGGACTGGGTGGTGTCGGTCGAGCGGCGCATCGACCTGACGCAGGAGCTGGGCCGGTGACCGAGGCGCCGCTGGTCGTGCCGGGTATCGAGGATTCGCGCCGCAAGCGGCTGGGGCGCTGGGCGCTGGCGGTGGCCATCGCGCTGCTGGTGGGCATCGGCCTGCTGCTGATCTTCCTGCTGGCCCAGGCCACCAACAACCGCCTGCTGTACGAGCGCTACTACACGCGCCTGTTCGCCATCAACGTGGCGGTGGCCGGTGTGCTGCTGCTGGTCATCGGCTGGGGCATCTACCGCCTGGTCATGCGCTTGCGCCGCGGCAAGTTCGGCAGCCGGCTGCTGATCAAGCTGGCGGCCATCTTCGGCCTGGTGGGCGTGCTGCCAGGGCTGCTGATCTACGTCGTGTCCTACCAGTTCGTGTCGCGTTCCATCGAATCGTGGTTCGACATCAAGGTGGAGGGCGCGCTCGAATCCGGCCTGACGCTGGCCCGCACCTCGCTCGACACCCAGGCGCGGGATTTCGGCAACCAGTTGCGCGCCGCATCCGCCGCCGTGGCAGAAACGCCTGAAGCCCTGGCCGCCCTGCCGCTGGAGAACCTGCGCACGCAACTGGGCGCCAGCGATGTGACGCTGTGGAGCGGGGCCGGGCGCCTGATCGCCAGCGCCGGGCAGTCGCGGTTTCAGCTGACCCCGGAGCGCCCCAGCGCGCAGATGCTGCGCAACCTGCGCGCGCAGGGCATGGCCACGCAGATCGAAGGCCTGGACGATGTCACGACCGGCGAGGCCGCCCCTGCGGCACGCATTCGCGCCCTGGTGCTGGTCAGCGGACGTTCGATAGGGCTGGTGGGCGAGCAGCGCCTGCTGCAGGCCGTGCAGCCGCTGCCCACGGCGCTGGTCACCCATGCGCTGGCAGTGCAGGAGGCCAACCGCGAATACCAGGAGCGGGCGCTGGGCCGCGAAGGCCTGCGCCGCATGTACATCGGCACGCTCACGCTCAGCCTGTTCCTGTCGGTGTTCGGGGCGGTGCTGCTGGCGGTGGTGCTGGGCAAGCAACTGGCCACGCCGCTGCTGATGCTGGCGGACGGCGTGCGGCAGGTGGCGGCCGGCGACCTGACGCCCAAGGTCATCCTGCGAGGGCGCGACGAACTGGTCGGCCTGACGCGTTCGTTCGCCGACATGACGCAGCAGCTGGCGGATGCCCGCGCCGCCGTCGACGCCAGCATGCGCGAGGTCGATGCCGCACGCGCGCACCTGCAGACCATCCTCGACAACCTGACGGCGGGCGTCATCGTGCTCGACCGCCAGGGCTTCATCCAGTCGGCCAATCCCGGCGCCACCCGGGTGCTACGCGCCCCCCTGGCGGCCAGCACCGGCCGCCCGCTGAGCGGCCTGCCTGGCCTCGAGGACTTCGGCGCTGACGTCGATGCCCAGTTTGCCGACTTCGAAGGCCAAAGGCTGGAGCACGGGCTGGAGAACTGGCAGAAGTCGTTCGAGCTGTACGGCCATGCCGGTGGTGGTGTGGCCGCCGACGCCGTCACCCTGATCGCCCGCGGCGCGGCGCTGCCGGGCGGGCTGCGTCTGTTGGTGTTCGACGACATCTCCGAGATCGTCTCGGCCCAGCGCGCGCAGGCCTGGGGCGAGGTGGCGCGCCGCCTGGCGCACGAGATCAAGAACCCGCTCACGCCCATCCAGCTGTCGGCCGAGCGGCTGGAGCGCAAGCTGGCCGACAAGCTGGCCGAACCTGAACATGCCCTGCTCACCAAGGCCGTGCGCACCATCGTCGATCAGGTCGACGCGATGAAGCGGCTGGTCAACGAATTCCGCGACTACGCCCGGCTGCCCAGTGCCGAACTCAAGCCGGTGGACCTGAATGCCCTGGTCGGCCAGGTGCTGCAGCTTTACGGCGGTGCGGCCGATTCAGGCCAGGAATGGCGGGTGCCCCTGCGCTTCGAGTGCGATGAATCCTGCCCGCCGATCCTGGGCGATGCGCAGCAATTGCGGCAGGTGATTCACAACCTGGTGCAGAACGCGATCGATGCATCCGGTGAACCATCGGACGGCGAGGCCGAGGAGAGCGATGCCCAGGTCGTGGTACGTACACAATGGCTCGAGGCCACGCAGCGCGTTCGCCTGAGCGTGATCGACAGTGGCCACGGTTTTTCAGATGCTATCCTCAAGCGCGCCTTCGAACCCTACGTGACCACCAAGGCCAAGGGCACGGGCCTGGGCCTGGCAGTGGTCAAGAAGATCGCCGAGGAACACGGCGCGCGCCTCGATGTATCCAATCGCATCAGCGATGGCCGAATCCTCGGGGCGCAAGTATCGTTATCATTCGAGCCGGCTTCGCGCGAGGCCGATGCTTCCGCCTAGAACGACACAGAGAACAAACACTGCATATGGCCAACATCCTGGTGGTTGACGACGAACTCGGCATCCGGGATCTTCTTTCGGAGATCCTCAATGACGAGGGGCACACCGTCGAACTGGCAGAGAACGCTGCGCAGGCGCGCACGGCGCGCCAGGCCAATCGTCCCGATCTGGTCCTGCTCGACATCTGGATGCCCGACACCGATGGCGTGACCCTGCTGAAGGAATGGCGTGGCACGGGCCTGCTGACCATGCCGGTGATCATGATGAGTGGCCACGCCACCATCGACACGGCGGTCGAGGCCACGCGTATCGGCGCACAGTCGTTCCTTGAAAAGCCGATCACGCTGCAGAAACTGCTCAAGGCCGTCGACCAGGCCCTGTCACGCGACCTGCCCGCGCGCAAGACCACAGACGCCGCAGTCGAAATCAGCGTGGCCGCCATACCCGCCGCCGAACTCACGGTGGAGGCCGCCATGATGGGCGGCCAGACATTGCCCGCGGTTGTCGACCTCAGCCCGCATGGCCAGCAGACGTTTGATCTGGACAAGCCCCTGCGTGATGCGCGCGATGCGTTTGAAAAGGCGTACTTCGAATTCCACCTGGCGAAGGAAGGTGGATCGATGACCCGGGTGGCTGAAAAAACCGGGTTGGAGCGCACCCACCTGTACCGCAAGCTCAAGCAACTCGGTGTCGATCTGTCTCGCGGGCGCCGCGGCTCGACAGCGACGGCGTGAGATGCGGCGCAAACAGTGCTAGAATAAAAGGCTTCCGGCCCGGTAGCTCAGTTGGTAGAGCAGCGGATTGAAAATCCGCGTGTCGGTGGTTCGATTCCGCCCCAGGCCACCAGTCAAAGCCCGCATGGGCAAGGAAAAGCCCGCTATTGAAGAGTAGCGGGCTTTTTTCATGTCCGCGTGAATGACGTGGCCGCGTCGTGACCGCGGCAGGCGCAGACAACGGCTGAGCCTAGAAACGGCAGTTGACCGCTTGTCATCTTTGGGCAACCCGCATGAATGCTGACTTTCACGGCTTCGATCACGCTCACCGATTGGGTGAGCGCGCTATGCACCCGATCGCACCGCGCTGGCCGCGCCACTCGCCCTTGCCTGGCACGTCCATCACGGCACGCTCGGGCGCATCCAACTGCCGTTTCTAGGCTGAGAAGGTGCGCCTGCCCGTCATGACCGTCGTCTAGACTTGTTCCCCACAGGTTTCAACTCAAGGAGATGCTTCATGACTTATCCCGATCTGGCACAGAAGGTGGTTCTGATTACCGGGGGCGCGCGCGGCCTGGGTGCGGCGGCGGCGAAGGCGTTTCTGGCCGAGGGCTGCAAGGTGGCGATCGTGGATATCTCGGGCGAGACGCTGGCGCAGACGGCGGCCGAGCTGGGCGCCGGGGCGGACCGCTTGATCACGGTCACCGCCGATGTGTCCAAGGAGGAAGATGTCCAGCGTTACGTGGCTGAAACGGTCGCGGCCTTCGGCACCGTCGATGTGTTCTTCAACAATGCGGGCATCGAAGGCAAGGTGGCGCCCATCGTCGATCAGAAGACCGAGGACTTCGACCGCGTGATGGCCATCAACGTGCGGGGCTGCTGGCTGGGCCTGAAACACGTGCTGCCGCTGATGTATGCGAAGAAGTCCGGCAGCGTGATCAACACGTCGTCGATCGGCGGGTTGGTGGCGGGGCCGATGCCGGTGTCGCCCTACGTCACGTCGAAGTTCGCCATTCACGGCATGACCCGCGTGGTGGCCAACGAAGCGGCGGCGTACCAGGTGCGGGTCAACTCGGTGCACCCGTCGCCGGTCAATACGCAGATGATGCGTTCGCTGGAGCAGGGCGCCGGGGCGTCGCAGGAGGCCATCGCCAGCGCCATTCCCCTGGGCCGGTATGCCGAGAGCGAGGACATCGCCAACATGGTGCTGTTTCTGGCCAGCGAGAAGTCCAGCTTCGTGACGGGCTCGCAGTTCCGCGTCGATGGCGGCATGCTGAGCTGAAAGGGACGCCTCCGCCGGCATGGGCGCAGCGCCCGGTCTTGCGTGCTCGCGCGTCGGCGCCGGCCGTTGGCAGGTTCAACCCAACAGCCAGCCCGCCACGCCGGTGGCCAGCACCACCCCCCAGGGCGGCAGCTTCCAGGCCATCAGGGCGACCAGGGCGATGAGGGCGAGGGCAAAGTCTTTCGGGGTGTGGATGGCGGCGGTCCACACCGGGTCGTACAGCGCGGCGAGCAGCAGGCCGACGACGGCGGCGTTGACGCCGGCCAGGGCGGCCTGGGCAGGCGCGTGTTGCCGCAGGCGCTCCCAGAACGGTAGCGCGCCCGCCACCAGCAGGAACGAGGGCAGGAAGATGGCCGCCAGGCACAGCAGGCCGCCGGCCCAGCCGCTGGGCGCGGTGGTCATGGCGGCACCCAGGAAGGCGGCGAAGGTGAACAGCGGGCCGGGCACGGCCTGCGCGGCGCCGTAGCCGGCGAGGAAGGCGTCCGTGGCCACCCAGCCGGCGGGCACCACCTCGGCCTGCAGCAGCGGCAGCACGACGTGGCCGCCGCCGAAGACCAGCGCGCCCGAACGATACACCCCTTCCAGCAGGGCGATCGTGGACGAGCCGGTGGCGGCCGCCCACAGCGGCAGCGCGGCGAGCGGCGCGGCGAACGACAGCAGCGCCGCGATGCCCAGCTTGCGCGAGACCGGGTAGACGTGCGCCTGGCCGCCGCCCGGCTGTGCGATCTTCAGTCCCAGCGCCAGCCCAGCAGGCCCGCCACCGCGATGGCGGCGACCTGTCCGGCCGCCGAGGGCAGCAGCATCGCCAGCAGCGCGGCCAGGATCGCCAGGGCCGCGCGCGGACGGTCGGGGCACAACGACCTGGCCATGCCCCATACGGCCTGCGCCACGATGGCCACGGCGACGACCTTGAGCCCATGCACCCAGCCGGACTGGGCCAGGTCGCGGTACTGCGCGATGCCGAAGGCGAACAGGATCAGCGCGATCGCCGATGGCAGGGTGAAGCCTGCCCAGGCCGCGAGCAGCCCGGCCCAGCCCGCGCGGCCCAGCCCCAGCGCCATGCCGACCTGACTGCTGGCCGGCCCGGGCAGGAACTGGCACAGGGCGACCAGATCGGAATAGGCGCGGTCGTCCAGCCAGCGGCGGCGATCGACGAACTCCAGGCGGAAATGGCCCAGGTGCGCGACCGGCCCGCCGAACGAGCTCAGGCCCAGCTTGAGGAAGGCGCCGAAGACCTCGGCAGGGGTGCCGGGCGCGGCGGCAGCCTCGCGCTGCGCGGTGTCGGCGGGGTCGGCCATCCGTTTCAGGGGCGCGATGCCCGGCGGGCGGCGAGTGGATGCGGGATGCCGCCATCGCCATCGGCGTGCATCACCCGCGCACGGAATTCATCGTCGAATTCGCACTTGGCGAACGTGAACGTGGCGGTGCTGGTGGCGTCGGACAATTCGAGCTCCTTGGATCATGGCCGTTGTTCCCGGCCGAGGCCGGTTTTCGGAACCGATAGTACCCATGCGGCCACTGATCGGCACGCCGGAGAAGGCTTTCCGGCTCAAGCCGAGCGTTTTCCCCGGCCGTCCTTGGGATTTTTTCGAATGCGCGCGCCGCCGTCATCCATGCTTTATTCAATACCTTTAAGGTATTGATAATTAGATAACAAAGTATTAGACGGTATTTCGCTTCTTTCTTAGACTCGTTTTCGAAGGTCGGGGCCGATGCGCAGCGCTTCCGGCACGAGTGACAAATCCATACCTGGGGGGACCATGCGTCTTGTAGACAACTTCATCGCGGGCGAATACCGGGCGCCGGCCTCGGGCCGCCGCTTCGACAAACGCTCGCCGCTGGACAACCGCGTGATCGCCTCGGTCGCCGAGGCGGGGCGCGGCGAGATCGATGCCGCGGTCGGCGCCGCCCGCGCGGCGCTGGCGGGCGAGTGGGGCGTGTTGACGACGGAGCAGCGCGTCGATCTGCTCCATGGCGTCGCCAACGAGATCACCCGCCGCTTCGAGGACTTCGTCGCCGCCGAGATGGCCGATACCGGGCAACCGGGCCACGTCATGCGCCACGTGTTCATCCCGCGCGGCGCGGCCAATTTCAAGGTGTTCGCCGACGTCGTCAAGAACGTGGCCTCGGAGTCCTTCCGCATGGCGACGCCGGACGGGCAGGGCGCGCTGAACTACGCGATCCGCGTGCCCAAGGGCGTGATCGGCGTCATCTGCCCGTG
>JRYL01010319.1_pt1 | contig 12364 bp, 6 predicted proteins | sample 235391 | NCBI WGS metagenome assembly JRYL01 (sample SAMN03074223, study PRJNA261481) | activated sludge metagenome | biome: Wastewater Treatment Plant; feature: Wastewater; material: Activated sludge; isolation source: activated biomass of a wastewater treatment plant treating wastewater from... ... | reverse complement strand
AGCGAAGTGCGAACGGCGGGTCGCCGCGGTCGTGCGGAGCGCGAACCGTTCGCGCAGCAGCGACCCGGCGCTCGCCAGCGCATAGGCGATGGCGAGCAGCAGTCCGCAGAACACCGGCAGGAGCAACAGATCGGCCAGGGCGGCCAGCAGGTCTTGGAGGGTCGTCATGTCAGAGGGGGCGGCGGCGCAGTGCGCCGAGGCAGAAGAACAGGCCAGCCAACGTGGCGATCCAGGCGATGGACGGCGCGCGGTCCGGAGCCGCGGCGGGCACCAGCCGGGTGCCTTCGACCGCGACGGTCGGGGCGGTGGTGGTGTTCGCAGTCGCGTCGGCTGGGGGCGGCGGGGTGGCTGTCGGCGCAGCGGCCACCGGGGCATCGCCGCTGGCGTCGGTGGTGGCGACCGTACTGGTCGCGGCCGCAGGTTCGTTCGTCAGCACACGCGCGGCGAACGCCAGCACCTTGCCGGCGCCGGCTTGCAGGATGCCCCCGGCGTCGCCGTGGCGTTCCCGATGCTCCAGGTAGCGGGTCGCGACGCGGCGCAGGGTCGCGGCGTCGGCCTGCCAATGCCCTTTGCGCGCCGCTTCGAGCAGCAGTTCGGCGATGCCCTGTTCGGCGTGGGGGTTGTGGGTGGCGAAGAACTCGCGCAACCCGAGTTGCTTCTCGTCCTCGAGCAGCACCGCGACGACGTCGTCCCAGACGTCCTTGGGCACACTGCCCTGCCGCATCGTCTCCCAACCGAACAGGTTCGACACCAGCACCTTCATCTGGTCGGCACCGGCGTAGCCTTCCTGTTGCATGCCCTGCAGCCATTTGCGGTTGAACAACCGCACGCGCACGTCGGCGAGCAGGGCCGCTTCGGCGGCGACCAGGCGCGGTGCACGGTCGTCGCGCACGTCGACGAACGTGTAGTCGGGCCGTTTCCCGGTCACCTTCTCGATCGCCAGGGCCAGCGAGCCGCCGGTGTACCACTGGTACTTGTTCGACAAGGGACTCGTCGTGTGGTCGAACCAGGTGCGCAGCACCACTTCGGTGCCCTGTGCGGCGGCGGCGTACGCCGCGCGCGCCGGTTCGCCCCAGGCTCCTGCCGTGTAGACGTGCGAAGCCTGGTCGAGGTACAGGTCCATCAGTTCGTCGCGCGTGTCCCAATCGCCCGAACGTTCGACGAGGTAGTAGTAGCTCGCCGACGACGACAGGCCGGGTGCATGGCCGAAGATGCGGGCGCTGGCGAGGCGGGCGGCCACGTCGCTGTCCAGTCCCTCGGCGGTGAGCCGGGCCTGCGCGGCGGCCGTGAACTGCCGGACGGCATTGTCCGCTTCGTCGCAGGCGGCCACGGCCCGCACCGCGCGATCGAGCAGTTCCATGCGGCTCGGCAGGTGGTCGCGGTAGTACGACAACGCCGACAGGAACACGTCGACGCGCGGTCGGCCGAGTTCGGCGCGCGGCACGATCCGGAACTCCCGGACCAGGTTCTTCGCGTCCCAGATCGGCTCGCAGCCCAGCAACCAGAGCACCTGCGCCTCCATCACGCCGTAGTCCTGGAAGGTCGCGAACGAACTCAACGAGAACGCCACCTTGGTCAACTCGCGGCCGTGCTGCCGGCGGTGCGCGGCGAGCAGGTCGTCGGCGAGTTGGCGGCCGAGTTCCCACGAGGCGCGGCTCGGCACCTCGTCGGGATTCAGCGCGTACAGGTTGCGGCCGGTCGGCAGCACCCCGGGATTGCGCATCGGGCCGCGACCTGGTCCTGGCACCGCGAAGCGGCCGGCCAGGGCCCGCACCAGCCCGTCGAGCTCGTTGCCGGTCGCGGCGTAGCCAAGCCACAGGGAGCGCGCGAGTTCGAGGTCCTGTTGCAGGGAATCCGGGATTTCCGCGCCGCGCAGGTCGATGCCGGCCGCCGCGAACGCCGCTTCGGCAGCGAGGCCGTCGCGGAGGTGCAGCGCGAGCAGGCGCTCGGCCGCCGGGCGCACGTGGTCGGCGTGGCCACCGCCCGCTCCCAAGGCCGCCAGCCGCTCGCGGAAGCCCGCGCGCAGGCAGCTGACCAGGTGCGGGATCAGCAGCTCCGGCGCGGGCGGTTGGCCGAACGTGTGCAGCGACACCGGCGTCGTGCTCTCGGCGAGTTCGTGCAAGTGGTCGTCGACGCGCTGTAGGCTCGGGTCGTCGAACTGCCCGTCCGGACCGGCGACCAGCGCCAGGTCGCGGTCGAGCCGCTGCTCCTCGACCTGCCGACCGATCTGGCGGCGGAAACGCTCCTTCAGCGCCCCTGCCGGCAGCACCACGAAGCGGTCGAGTTCGTCGTGCAGGCGTGCCAGTTCGTCGGCCAGACCGCCGTCGACGGCCGGTGGCGGCAGGTGGCCGACCAGTACGGCATAGGCGCGGCGTTTGGCGGCCATCGCCTCGCCGAGGTTCTCGACGATCCACGGCGCGATGTTCGGCAGGCTGCCGAGCACCAGATCGGGCCAGTCGGTCTCGGCCAGGCCGACGCTCTTGCCGGGCAACGCGAACTCGCTGCCGTGGGTGCCGAAGTGCACGACCGCATCGGCGCCGAGCCCGTGCTGCAGCCACAGGTAGGTGGCGACGTAGTGGTGCGGCGGGCAGGTGAGCTTGTCGTGGATCGCGCGGTCGTCGTGGGCTTCCCCGCGCAGCGGCTGCGGCAACAACACCAGGCCGCCGTGGTCGAGGCGCGGGATCACGAAGCAGCGGGTGCCGTCGGCGGTGGTGGTGGTCATGATGTCGCCGGGCGGTGGGCCCCAGCGGGCGTACAGCTCGTCGCGCGCCGCGCTCGGCACGTGCTCGGCCAGCCAGCGTTCGTAGGTCGCCACCGGCAGCAGTTCGGGCGCGCCGGTGGCCAGCAGTTCGCGCAGGCCGTCGTGGTCGTGCCGGGCGATCTGGCGCCCGCCGCGCAGCAGTTCGGCGACCAGTTCGGTCTCGCCGGTCGGCAGCCCCGGCAGCCGGTAGCCTTCGGCGCGCAGCCGCTCCGCGACCGCCAGCAGGCTGCGCGGCGCGTTCAGGTGCATGCCGGTGGCGCTGCCCCGCATCAGGTCGGCCTTGTGCATGCCGCGGTCCCAGTAGACGAGCGCGATGCGTTTGTCGGCGTTCGGCTTGGTGCGCAAGGCGACCCAGCGCTGCGTGCGGGCCGCAAGGTGGGCGACCCGTTCGGCGAGCGGCGTGAACGCCTCGCTGCTGCCACCGCCCAGCGTGGTGCCCGCACAGGCGATCGGTTCGATCGCGCCGAGCAGTTCCTGGCCGGCGACCTGGAAGACCACCTCGTTCGGCTCGAGCCCGTCCTGGCTCGCCGCCCACTCGGCGATCGACTTCTTGCGGAAGAACAGCGACGACAGGTGTGGCACGTCGAGGCTGAGTCGCAGCTCGAGTCGGTCGGTGCTGTGGCAGGTGTGCACGACCGCGGCCGGCGCCATCTCCGCCAGCAACTGCTCGTAGCGTTGCCGCTGGCTGGCGAGGCCCTCGGAGGTGTCGACGATGCCGAACGCGCACATGCCGGTGGCCTCGAGGGCGGCGATCAGGGCCGCGACGACGGCCGGTTGCTGCAGTTCGAGGTGGATCGAGTGCACGGCGACGGCGACGCGCGGCCGCCTCGCGAAGTCCCCGCCGCGACCGTGCAACCAGGCCGTGAACTCGGCTGCGTCCTGCAGCGTCGGCTGCGCCGGATGCCACAGCCCGAGCGCGCGCTGCACCTGTGGCGGCGGCACGTCGCGCGGCGCGCCGCCACACCGCACGGCGAGGCAGTCGAGCAGACGGCGCAGGTTCTCCTGACTGGCGCCGTAGTAGGCCTGCAGCCGGGCGTCGACCTCGATCGGCACCGCCGCCGCATCCGGTCCGTCGAGGGCCGGTGCGCCGCTCAACGCGAACAGACGCAGCTCGGGCTGGCGTTGCCGCGCCTGCAGCACCTGCGCGGCCAGCGCCGCGCGCACGTCGGTGCGCAGGTGCTGCACGCACAGCGCGTCGAACGCGGCGAGGTCGATCTCGCCCCTCGCCAGCGGTTCGTCGTCCAGGTAGTGCACGACGACACCGCGCGCGGGGGCCGCGTCCTGCAGCACCGCGAACACGCCGCCGTGCAGGCCGACGAACCCCAGGCGCGGCTGCTTGGGCGCAGCGGCCGGTCCGGTCTGCGCGATCGCGACGGCGGTGGTCAGCCACGCGAGCCACAGCCGGCACACGACGCCTCGCAGCGCCGTGGCCCACCCGCTGGCGCGGTTCACCACAGGTACGGCGCCTGGTGGTTGCTGAGGAACGCCGTGCCGTTGGGGCGCACGACGAAGTCCTGCATGTGCATCACGAGACCGCTCCAGACCGGGTCGTTCGGCACCGGGATGCTCGCGCGCAACTGGCCGTGCGCCGGCACCAGGCCGAGCGTGATCGCGATCGGGTTGGGTTCGAGGTACAGCGTGCCGTACGGCGTCGTGCTGCGCCCGCCCTGGAACCCGAACAGACCGACCACGAACGCGCCCGGGTTGCCGCACTGCAGGTGCTCGAGCCGGCCGCCGCGCACGACGAACCGCGAGAACTCCGGGAAGCGCGAGAAGTTCGACAGCGAACCGTTGGCGGTGAACACGTAGTGGTGGTTGCCGGTGTTCACGTAGGCGATCGAGGAGTTCGCCGCCGCGGTGCTCGGTGGATCCTGCAGCGCGATGCGGTCCCAGCTGTGGGTGAACAGGCTGTAGCCGAACGCCTCGGCATCGTCGTAGACGATGCCGGTGAGGCGGAACACGTTCGCGGTGGCGTTCGCCGACACGGGCTGACCGACCCATTCGTCGAGGATCGGGTCGAACGCCTGCGCGGTCTGGCCGTCCATGACGACGATCAGCGAGCCAGCCCCGCCGCCGACCCGGTAGCCGGTCGACACCAGGGGGCGCCAGGCGCCGCTGCGGGCCGAGAACGCCTCGAAGCCGTTCGCGGTCTGCCGGACCACCGCCTCGTACGAGACGGTGCTGACCAGCGACGTGGTCGCCGGTGCCGCGAACCACTGGCCGAGCATCGCGCTGTACGCGTACCCGCCGCCGGTGGCGACCTCGGCGATGCCGGCCGCATCGCCGAGCTGGTAGGCGAACTGCGTGTAGGTCGGCGTCGCCGCGAACGTGCCGGTCAAGCCGCTGAAGGCCAGCGTCTGCACGCCGTCGTCGACGAAGCCGTAGCTGCCGAAGTTGCCGCTGGCCATCACCACCAGCGGATTGGGGTTCAGACCCGGCAGGGGCACGAGTGTGCCCTGTGTCGGCGCGTAGCCGAACGTGCCGGTCGGCGACGAGTAGATGGCACAGTTGCGTGCGAAGCTAGCCACCACGCCGACCGGTTCGTGGGTCTCCTCGAACGTGCCGGTCATCGTGCTGTACCACAGCACGTCGCGGTCGCCGTTGTTGCGCAGGGCCAGGTAGCCCTCCTGGTCGGCGCGCAGCGCCGACTGCGGGTCGACGAACGACTGGTTGCGGTTCCAGGTGTTCTGGTACGCGCTGAAGCAGACCGTCTCGTCGGGCGCACTGTAGGTCGCGACGGCGCCGCTGCGCAGGGCGGCGTATTGCCCGCCGGAGCGGTTGGGCGTCGCAACCCAGTCGCCGAAGAAGGCGCTGAAGCCGTACAGGTTCACGTCGTCGGCGACCAGCAGCGAGTGCGAGTTGACGGCGACCGTGTGCAGGTTGCCCTGGACGGTCAGGGGCACCCATTGGCCGAGGAACCCCGACCAGCCGTACACGGTGTTGCCGTCNNACCCGATCGACCAGCTGGCGCTGCCGCTGGTCGTGATCGACGCGACGCGGTGCGTGCGCGTGCAGTAGGCGTGGAAGTCGTTGCCGTCCTGGAACAGGCAATACGCGTTGGCGGTGCCGTGCACGATCGCCGAGGTCACCGGCTGCACCAGCCACTGGCGGTGCAGGCCCGAGTAGAAGTGGATGGCGGTCGGCGTGACCGAGTAGGCGAGCGTGCCGATCGACCGGAACGCGGATTCCCCGGCGGGAACCGGGTATTCGGACCAATACGGGCCGTCGGGGTTCTGGGCGAACGCGGCGCCGAGCAGGGTCGCGCCGGCCAGCAGAGTGCGAAGCAGGAGGGGGTTGTTCATGGCGGCCGCGCAAGGCAACTGCCGTGCCGCGATGACTCGCCTGGGCGGCCGGGTGGCGGGAGCGCTTGGCGTGGTCGTGCGCTGGCCAGGGCGGCGAGACCCACGGTCGAACGGTGTCCACCGGCGCGCGGCGGAGGCGTGGGATGCAAAGCGTCCATCGCCGTCCGGGGATGGTCGCAAAGCGTCCACGCGGCCGCGCGGCTGCAGATCGTGGCGAATGCCGGCTTGCATCCGTCGACGCACGCTCCACACTGCGCTCGGCGATCTCCCGGTGATGAAACTGCACGGTTTGACCTGGCGGCTCGGCTTGCCACTGCTGCTGGTGGTGGTCGCAGAGACCGTGTTGGTGGCGATGCTGCTGTCGCGCCATCTCGAAGCCGAGGGCCGCGAACGGTTCGCCGCGCTCGCGGCGACCAACGCCAGCTTCGTCGTCAACTCGGGTCTGCGCGGCCAGCTCGACGGGCGGCTCGCCGAGGATCTCGAGCGGGTCACCGGCCTGCGCACGTTCTTCCGCGTGCAAGGCCGCCTGCTGGCCCCGGCGACGTTCGAGGATCGCGAGTGGCTCGAGGCGTTGGTCGCCGACGGCCGCGTGCAGCGGCACGGGGCGTTCGAAGCGGTCGGCGTGCCGTTGCAAGAGGCACCCGGCAGCGACCACGCGGGCCGTTACCTGCTGTTCGTGCGCGAGCGCGTCGACGCGTGGCTCGACCCGATCGTGCTGCAGGTGCTGGCGTCGTTCTGGCTGCTGACCGGCCTGTTCGCGTGGCTGGTCGTGCGCAGCCTGGTGCGGCCGTTGCGCAGCCTCGCCGGGCGCCTGCCGACGATCGACCGCGATGCCGGTCAGGTGCCCGAAGCGGCGCGCCGCGACGAGATCGGCGACGTCGCGCGTGCGTTCCTGGCCACCCGTGGGCTGCTGCACGACGAACGCGAGCAGCGGGCCCGCGCCGAGAAACTGGCGGTGCTCGGCCGCATGTCGGCGTCGCTCGCCCACGAGATCCAGAATCCGGTCGCCGCGATCCAGCTGCACGCGCAGCTGCTGCTCGCCGACGGGCCGGCCCCGACCGCCGAACTGATCCAGCAGGAGGTGCGGCGCATCGAAGCACTGGTCGAGCAGTGGCTGTTCGTCGGTCGCCCCGAGCCGCCCACGGTGCGCCCCGCCGACCTGCGCGAACTGCTCGCGGCGGCGCTGCGCGCGTTGGCCGCCCGCTTGCGGCACGCCGAGGTCCAGGTGACCGTGGCGCCGCCGGCCGCGGCCGAGGATTGCCTGGTCGCCTGCGACCGCAAACGCATCGCGCTGGTGTTCGGCAACGTGCTGGTCAACGCGATCGCGGCGATGCCGCGTGGCGGCGCATTGACGATCGCGTTCGCGCCGAGCCAGGACGCCGTCGCCGTCGCCGTGCAGGACGCCGGGGCCGGCTTCTCGGCCACGGCGCTGGCGCACTTCGGCGAGTACTTCTACAGCGAGCGCGAAGGTGGCATGGGCATCGGCCTGGCGGTGTCGCGCGAGATCGTGCGGGCGCACGGCGGCGAGCTGACCGCGGCCAACGAGCCCGGCGGTGGGGCGCGGGTCGTGATCCGGCTGCCGCGCCGTCCACCGGGCGAGCCCCAAGGCGACGGAACACGACCATGAAACGCATCCTGATCGTCGAAGACGAGCCCGCGATCCGCGAACTGCTCGCCGTGAACCTCCGGCACGCCGGCCACCTGGTCAGCGGCGTGGAGAGCGCCGAGGCCGCCCAGGCCCACCTCGATGCCACGGTGCCCGACCTGATCGTCCTCGACTGGATGCTCCCGGGCCAGTCGGGCATCGACTACGCCAAGCGGCTGCGCGCCGACCCCCGCACCCGCGAGGTCCCGATCCTCATGCTGACCGCCCGCGCGCAGGAGGGCGACAAGCTGCAGGGCTTCGAGTCCGGCGCCGACGACTACGTNNCGATCTGGTGCTGCTCGACATCGGCCTGCCCGATCGCAGTGGCCTGCAGGTGTTGCAGGCGATCCGGGCGCGCGACGCCGAGCTGCCGGTGCTGGTCGTCACCGCGCACGGCAGCCTGCAGAACGCCGTCGAGGCCAAGAAGCAGGGGGCGTCGGGCTACCTCGTCAAGCCGCTCGATCTCGCCGAACTCGCCAGTACGGTGCGGGCGCTGCTGCACGTCGAGCCGGCGGCGGTGCCCGTTGCGTCGCCCACGGTCGCCGCCCCCGCACCGCTGCTGATCGGTTCGGCGCCGGCGATGCAGCCGGCGTTCGCGGCGATCGCGCACGCCTGCGCGGCCGACGTGCCGGTGCTGATCACCGGCCCGACCGGGATCGGCAAGTCGCTGACGGCCCGCATCGTGCATCTGCACGGCCGTCGCCAGCAGGGGCCGTTCGTTACGTTGTCGTGCGCCAGCCTGCCGGCGGCCTTGCTGGAGGCCGAGCTGTTCGGACACGAACGCGGTGCCTTCACCGGTGCCGACGCGGCGCGAATCGGCCACGTCGAACGGGCGGCCGGCGGGACGCTGTTCCTCGACGAGATCGGCGAGGTTCCGCCCGCGGTGCAGGTCAAGCTGCTGCGGGTCGTCGAGGAGAAGGTGTTCACAAGGGTCGGCGGGCGCGAGGACAAGCGGATCGACCTACGCATCGTCGCGGCGACCAACCAGGACCTCACCAAGGCGGTCGCCGAAGGTCGTTTCCGCGAGGACCTCCTGTATCGGCTGCGGGTGCTCGAGGTGCAGCTGCCGTCGCTGGCCGAACGCATCTCGGACCTGCCGGCGCTGTGTGCGTACTTCCTGTCGGAGATCGGTGGCGAGCGGCGCCTGGCGATCACCGAAGAGGCGTTGGCGCTGCTGCGCCGCCACAGTTGGCCCGGCAACGTGCGCGAATTGCGCAACGTGCTCGAACACGCGGCGGCGGTCGCCGGCGGCACCACGATCCTCGCGGCGCACCTGCCGCACGAGTTGCGGCGCGGCGGGGCCGACGGGCTGCCCAGTGGGCACGACGGCGGCCAGCTCGACCGCGCCTTGCACGAATGGCTCGACCACCAGCTGCGCAGCGGCTCGACCTACGACACGATCCACGACGAACTCGAACGGCGCCTGCTGGCCGCGCTGCTGCCGCGCTTCGGCGGCAAGCCGACCCACCTGGCGCGCGAGCTCGACCTCAACCGCGCGACCTTGCGCAAGAAACTGCGCGCGTACGGCTTCCGGCCCGACGTGGACGATTCGTGAGCGCGCTGCCGGCGGGCGTGGACAGCCGGTGACCATCCGGAGCCAGGGCGCTGCAGCCCGGCGTTCGACCACGGCCCGTGCCAGGCTGTCGGGATCGCTCCAACCGACTTCCGGAAAGCTGGTTACGTACTTTCGGATCGGAATCGGTTGATTCCTGCGGCGGCGGCGCGGGAATTGCTATGGGTCGGCCGGATGGTGCCGTGGGACCGGCCCCATCCGGTCGCCGCCGTGTGTGCTTCGGTCCATGGACTGGGACCACGATCTGGGCCCGATCGCGGCCGCATGGCGCCGCCCTGGTCCGCCGGCCTTCGGGTCGGTGGGCCAGGGCCCTTTCCTCCCGCGGCGCGGCAGCGCCCTGGCACCGGGACCTGGCGCTGGACCCTTGCACTGGGCCCTTGCCCTGGACCCCGGCATGGCCCAACGAGCCGCCACGACGATGGCCCAACCCGCTGCGTGGCTCGACTTCGACCTGCAAACGACCACTGGGTCCCGCACCTGCCTGCGCGAGCAGCTCGCCGCCGGCCCTCTGCTGGTGGTGTTCCTGCGCCACTTCGGTTGACTGTTCTGCCGCGAACGGGCCGCGCAGGTGCGCGCCCACGACCAGCATCTGGCCAGTCGCGGCGTGCGCGTCGTGTTCGTCGGCACCGGCAGCCCGGCGATGGCGGCCAGCTTCGCCGCCGCGCACGCCGGCCCGCACGCCGTGCTCGTCGATCCGCTGCGCCGACTGTTCGCGGCGGTCGGCATGCGCCGCAGCCTGTGGGCGTCGCTGCACTGGCGGTTGTTCGTCAACGCGTGGCGGGCGTGGCGGGCCGGCTTCCGGCAAGGGCGCGTGCAAGGCGATCCGTGGCAGCAAGGTGGCCTGCTGCTGCTCGCCGCCGACGGCCGCATCGTGCATCGGCAGGTCGATCGCGCCGGCGGTGATCCACTGCACGTGGCGCAGGCGTTGGCGGCGCTGGTCTAGGCCGAACCGACGCGCGCCGGCGCAGCACTGGCGCGCAGCGCCTGGACCGCGGCCGGCAGCGCGTACTGCTCGCCGGTCCAAGCGCTGACGAAACGGCCGCCGCGCACGTCGCCGCGCAGCTCCATCGCCCGCAGCACCGGCAACAGCCAGCGCCACGGCACGAGGTGGCGTTCGCGCTGCAGCAGCGTGTGCGCGACGACGCCAAAACGCCGCAGTGCGGCGGTGGCGGCGAGTTCGCGCGCGGCGTCGCTCGGGGTGGCGTGGCCCGTTGCCGGCAACGGCCCGGTCGGCCAGGGGATCAGGCTCCAGCGGCCGACCGCGAACAGCGGGAACTGCCGCCGACTCGGCGCGATCGCCAATTGGCGCATCGCCGCGAACGAATCGCAGGTCGCCAGCCCCAGGCCGACCAGTTCGGCGAGGCCGGCTTCGAACTGGCTCGGCAGCAGCCGGCAACTGGCCTCGAGGTCGGTCGGGAACACCGCGCCAGCCTTGCGCAGCGCCTCGTACAGCGCCCGCGCCGGGCCGGTGAGCTGGCTGGCGTCGGGGCGTTCGCCGGCCAGTTCGAGCCAACGACCGAGCTCGACGCGCGGCACGATCGAGATCGGACAGCGGCCGAGCGGCCCGCGCCAGGCGCCCCACAGGCGCAGCCAGACGAACTCGCCGGACAATGTCGCCTGGTCGAGGTGTTCGCGGCGCCAACCGGCGACGTGGGCCGGCAGGATCTGCTCTTCCCACTCGTCGCAGCCGTGCGCCGCGCCGGCGAGCTGGTGCAGCGCTGCGCCAAGCCCGCGCGGGCCGGCGCGTTCGGGGTCGCCGACGTGTTGCCACGTCGCCAGGAAGGTGTCGTACGCGGCCGGCGAGACCGGCTGCACGGCGGCGCGCAGCCGTTCGAGCTGGTGGCTGCGGGCGCGCGCCAACAGGCGGCGGTGCGCGACGAACGGCCGGCCGCCGCAGGTGCCACGCAGGGCGAGGCCTTCGGCTTGCAGTCCGCGCAGAGCCTCGGCGTCGTCGTCGTCGAGGGTGTCGAGGTAGACCGGGAACTGCGCCTCGAGGCGACCGCGCCAGCGGCCCAGCGGCGACCGGTCGGCGCCGGCCGCGTACCAGCGGTCTCCGTCGGCTGCGGCGCGCCCGTCGGCGGCCAGCGTGGCCAGCCACTCGCGCCAGCCGGCGGGCACTTCGGCGTCGTCGAGCCAACCCATCCAACCGAGTGCTTCGTGCAGTTCCTCGGCGTTGCGCGGGTCGGGCCAGGCCTGCTCGGCGACCTGGCGCGCCGCGTCCGGGTCGAGGTCGGACAGGTTCTGGTCGTGCTGGCTGCGCGCCGCACCCCGCTGCGCGCGCGACACCGCCTGCGTGCGCCGTTCCTCGAGCGGGGCATCGTCGAGGAACGCGTACGGCATCGCGTGCAGGATGCCGTCGGCGAACGGCGACGGCCCGCGCCCGTCGACGGCGTGCAGCACGATGCCGCCGGTACGGATGCGTTCCAGCAGCCCGAGGAACCCCGGCAGGTCCATCGCCTCGTGCATGCAGTCGGCGATCGTCTGCGCGACCAGCGGGTGCTCGTGCGGCACCTCGATCGGGCCGGGCGGCAAGGTCTCCGGGCACGCCTGCGCGGCCGGGAACGCGGCGGCGAGCGCGTCGTCGGCGCGGAAGCGCAGCAGCGGAGCCGGCACGCGTCGGCCGCCGGCGAAGCGTTCGACCAGCAGGGCGCGGCCGACGTTCCAGCGCCAGCGCGCCGCGAACATCGGTGCTGGCAGGATCGCCTGCGTCAGCACGTCGACGGCGGTGCTGGGGTGCAGGAACGTCCAGACGTCCTCGAGCGGGAAGCTGTGCATCGGCCCGAGCGAGATCAGCACCGCTTCCTCGTTGGCGGCGGCCTGCAGCTCGAAACCGAACCCGACGCAGAAGCGTTTGCGCAGCGCCAGCCCGAAGGCGCGGTTGACGCGGCTGCCGAACACGCTGTGCAGCACCAGTTGCTGGCCGCCGGTGTCGTCGAAGAACCGTTCGAGCACGAGGCAGTCGGGGGTCGGCACGGCACCGAGGGCTTCGCGACCGGCCTGCAGGTAGGCGACCAGCTGCGCGCTGGCGGCGCCGTCGAGGCCGCATTCGCGGTGCAGCCAATCGGGATCGCCGCCATGTTCGC
>JRYL01006900.1_pt1 | contig 12365 bp, 13 predicted proteins | sample 235391 | NCBI WGS metagenome assembly JRYL01 (sample SAMN03074223, study PRJNA261481) | activated sludge metagenome | biome: Wastewater Treatment Plant; feature: Wastewater; material: Activated sludge; isolation source: activated biomass of a wastewater treatment plant treating wastewater from... ... | reverse complement strand
CGCCGACGTGGCCGCCATCCTGCAGCAGGCGCGCGCCGTCCTCGCGCAGCGTCAGCGCTGGCGGGAGACCATTGAGGCGGCGACGGCTTTGCGCGCCGTCGAAGCCCAGCGCCTCACGGAGCACCTCGCGTCCCTGACTTGAGCTTGCGCCTCCTGATCGCGCTCTCAAGAGCGGACGCAGCGGCGCCTTCTCGAACGCTTGACGGGATGGCCGACGGGGCGCTCGGGCGAGGGCTCGGCGCGGAGTCCCGACGGGCGACGTGTACCGTAAACGGTCGTTTTTGAGACACCTCTACATTTCTCAATAAATGGTTATCCGCCGTGCGGGCATATAGCCCTGCCGAGTCCAGCCTGCTAATAGCCAGCCTTCCCAGGCTTCCGGTACGTCGCCCCATGAATCCATGACTGCCGTCTTGGCCCCGAGTCCTGAGAGGTGTTGCATGGCGAGCTTGGCCAAGTGCGAGTAGTTCTCGGCATTCCGGAATCGTGGCGCGAGACCCGGAGCGTCAACGAAGGCATCCTGTGTCCCTATCATCAGCCCTCGGAAAAGTCCGATTGGTTGACCGCTATCGTCTAGCGCGACGAAGTGCATGCCGGGTCCGAACGCTGCTATAGCCTCGCCGACTGCTGCAGGTGTTGCCGGTTTGTGTCCCGGGAGATCGCTCCATGCGGCCTCCGTCCCTTTCAATAGCAACTGCGCATCGTCCGTCGCCTGTACGGTTATGGCTTCGGCGGGGTTGGCTTCAATCGATTCACTCAGGTCTGCGACCCAGCGCGAGTAGCCAGTGACATTGACTGCGCCGACTGCGTTGAAGAAGGTCAGATTCTCAGCATCGGACTCTGGCAGATAACAGAGCACCGTGGTTGCCCCGAGCGTCTTTGCTCGATCTCGGACGGACGCAAGTAGTCCGTGGCGGGCACCATCGGAGCCGGGTTCAACGACCCAAATGAGATCAGCTTCCTTGGCGCCTTCTGAGAGTTCCACGCTAGCGACAGCGACACAGCGGCCGTGATGTAGCGCCACCAAGCCTCCGCTGTCCAGCAGTTGCAGAAGGTTCTCGCTGCTAATGCCCGGCAACTGGCCTAACGACTCCAGGGTGGATAGCAATTGAGCTACTGCCTCGCGGTCGACCTGAGACTCGAATGGCTTGAGGACTAACGATGTTGAGTTTGGTGTCACGAGAAACCTCCGGGAACTGCAATCATTGTTCTTGACGTAGCAGTTCCTCGGATCACGCTGACCCCGTGGCGAGCGGCTTGGCCTCCACGCCTATGAAACGTGCGGCGGTGGTCTCGGGCAGCCAGGCAACGACATCGAAGTCGGACAGCGGGCGCTCGATGCGGAACGCGTCCGGATGCTCGGCGTCGACCCCGTGATCGTAGAGCATCCCCACGAAGCGGCGGTGGCGGGCGCCAGGGCTAACAGGAAGGTGGGCACCGCCGTAAAGGCCTAACGGCAGGCCCGTGAACGAGCGCTCGACGTGGCTCTCGCCAGCCAGCCCTACGGAGAACTCGCTGACCTCGCGCGCCTCCCACGAGCGCGCCAGGAACGAGCCCTCACTGAAGAGCATGCCCAGAGCAAGGTAGCCCGCCCCCAGCGCCTCGCGCAGGTGGTGGCCCATGGCGCGCGTGCCGAAGAAGTCGGGGTTCACGGCCACATGCTCGTTGTGCGCCCACACCGCTATGAGCCCAGGGCGCTCTGCGAGCGTTTCCAACGCCGTGGCGGCAAGGTACTCGTCGCGCACCGCCAGGCCGTTGTCGCCGCGTTCGGGGTTGAGGTAGGTGTCGACGTAACGGGCGGCGTTGCGGCAGAGGGCGCGCAGCTCGGGCGTGGCGAGGTAGGGCGCGGCCTCGAGGAGCGCCCGCACGGCTGGTGCCGCTTCCGGCGCGCCGCGCGCGAGCTGCCCGGCTGACAGTTGCCGGAGTACTTGGATGGCGTCAGACGACTCGTGCTGGGCAGGGGTACGGTCGCTTGGGTCTGGCTCCTGCCCGTATGTGTCGTGTTCTAGCGCGGCCAGAAGCTCGGGCAGGCCCGGCTCGACCTTCTGCACGTCCACGCCCATGAACGCGACGCGTTCGCTTAGGGGCAGCGGGGCGTTGTGCTCCTTGAGCCACTCGATCAGCGCGAGCACCTCGTGGTTCTCCCAGCACCAGTAGCCCTGCTGCGCGAGGGCCTCGCGGGCGGTGCCGTGCCCGAGGCGCACGTAGTCGTCGATGAGGCGTCCGGCGGCGAGGCCGCACTCGAAGGCGATGGTCGTCAGGCCACCTTGCTCGGCGAGGGCGCGGATGAGACGGTGCTTTAGTTGGAACGCTTCGCGGGTGCCGTGCGTGGCTTCGCCTAGCCCGATCACCGACCGTGTAGCGGCTAGCTCCAGGAAGGGAGCCAGGTCGTCCAGCGGACCCACCGGGGAGGCGGTCCTCAATGGAATGTGTGGCATTGAGTCAATCTTACGTGCGGTGGCTCAGGATGTGCTCTCGGTGGTGGAGGCCTCCGTGGCGGATTGGCGATCAAGGGTTCTATACACGGTCGGCCGCGAGATGGAAAACAGTTCGGCCAGGTCGCTGACCGAGTAGTCGCCAGTGTCGTACATGCGCCTGAGCTCCTGCTGCTGGCGCGTCGACAGCTTGGGCCTGCGTCCCTTCAGCTTGCCCTTGGCGCGCGCGACGGCCATGCCCTCGCGGGTGCGCATGCGGATGAGGTCGGCCTCGAACTCGGCGAAGGTGGCGAGGATGTTGAAGAACAGCTTGCCCATGGGGTCAATTGGATCGTGGACGCTGGCGCCGATTTGGAGTTTCACGCCGCGCTCTGCGAGGCTGTCGCCGATGGCGCGCGCGTCGGGCACCGAGCGCGCCAACCGGTCGAGCTTGGGCACCACCAGCGTGTCGCCCTTCCTGACGGCGGCGAGTGCCTGGTCGAGGCCGGGGCGGGCGCGGTTGGTGCCGGTGAAGCCGTGGTCGGTGTAGATGCGCTCGGCCGCCACCCCGAGGTTGAGGAGCGCTTGCTTCTGCGCGGCGAGGTCCTGCTTGTCGGTGGAGCAGCGGGCGTAGCCGATGAGGGTGGGCGCCATGCACGAACTGTATCGCATGACGTCCCTTCACTGAGAATGTTATCGGACCACCTATATGAGACGCGCTCCGCCCCGGGTTTCCCGTCTTCGCGGCTGGCAATTCGGAGCGTCCGTTGAGCGAACCTCTAACGGACAGGTCGTATGGCAATGCCGCTTCACTGGCGCGACTCAACCCCAGCGGTGAGGTTACTAGCCTTACTCTGGAGTTCGAGCGGAGGGTTGAGATGGGCAAGCGGAAAAGTGATTACCCGCGGACCGAGGTGAAAATCGCGGCGGAGACCGAGACCGGGGTGACGGCTGGCGGCTTCGACGCGCCTGAGCCGGAGAGCGGGGATATGGAAAAGGATTTGTTCGAGGATCTGGTGGAGAGCATCAAGGAGGCCGGCGCAATCTTGCGGGGTGATCGTGAGGCGGCGCGCCGGCGGGTTAGCTGAGGCGGCCGGAGCTTAACGCGCGCCGCATTACCGGTTCCTTGCGCTTTGGTGAAGAGGGGGTTCCTAATAAGTGCGTGGGTGGCCACGCAAGTAGCAGCCACCCACGGGTCCTAGTGCCTTAGCGCCGACGCAGGCGCACGGTGCGGGTGATGCGTACCGTGACACGCACGGGTACGGTACGCACAACGGTACGAACAATCCGAACTCGTTTCACGACCGGTCTCCTCTCCTGACCCGCGGTCTTTTGCGGTTCGGAGGGTGGCCGGTTACACTACGATTCCACTTCGACGTGCCCGTTCGGCCCTCCGAACGGGCCGTTTTCTTGCTCTTGATTATACTCCAGTTAACGTGCATTGCAAGTCCAGAAATACCGTCCAGGACGGCGTTTCTCAAGCTGTTACTAGTAATTACATGCTGATACAAGCAATAGCTCGCTTTTATCATCCTTTACAGTTAGCAGCTAGGATTTGCAGGGCAATCATAGGCGTTTATACGACTTGCTAGGCTATGCTCTCTCTTGTTAAGACTCTAGGTTTGTTACTAGCCTTACAGGTTGATTGTTAGGAAGGATGGCTTGATGGAGCTCGAGGAACGTATGCGCCAGCTGGGGCGCCTTCAGAGGGAGCTTCTCTTGTGGCTTAGCGCGGAGGAGGAGGTCAAGACACGTGAAGCGATTGCGCAGCGCTGGCCACCTACTCGTAGCACTATCTCGCAAGGCGTCTTTAGCAACCTGACAGCCATGATCGAGGGACTGCGCTTCTCGGAGGATTTGTACCCCTACCTCTTCCAAGAAGCCCCGCACGCCAAGTACCTGACGCCGGGTTATCTCGATAGCCAGGCGCCTCGTGGTGTGGCTTGGAGTGCTAAGCGATTCCTAGGGCGTGCCCCGAAACGCTCGGAGTCAGCGACGCTNNCCTCATCAGACGGCGTCGTGGTGAGTAGCGGCTATAGAGTTCTCCTCGCCGGATCGGTTTGGAAGGTGGCCACGTGCCGTATAGACGACGTCGAGACCCACGTACAGGAAATCTCTACTACGAGCACCGCGCCGTGGCTGAGTTGAAGCTTGGCCGGCCCCTGAGGCCGGATGAGGTCGTGCACCATATCAACGGCGACCCCACCGACAACCACCCTGACAACCTCGAGGTGCTGCCGAGCCAGAGCGCCCACATGCGCAAGCACCATTACGAGCGCCGGGAAGCCACGGGCATCCAGCACCTCTTCCCTCTTGAGGTGTTCCTCGAGGAGTGAGCGTCGCTGATATTTGACGGGGTACCGTCCTTACCCCCCGACCGCGTCTTCACTATGTCGGTATGACTCAGAAGAAGCGCCTCCCGAGAAGAGGCCGTTCAGCTACACCTACCGTCTACACTTCCTCGAAGTTTCCTGCAGATAAAGCACGAAACCCCGTAAAAGGGGTTATGAATCGCCTGAGACACCTCGTGGAGATTACAGCTGACAAGTACGTAGTGGGTGCCATCGTCGAGCTCGATGGTGTTAGGTGGCGCGTTCTTCGCGTTACTGTCTGTGACTCTCCCTTTCCCGAGGCAGACGTCATGACAGTTTCTGTTCCCAAGGTGTACTTCGTCGACCTTGAACTAGTCTCAATCTAGGGTGACCAGCACCCCCATCCGCTAGAATCCTGGCAACAACGCACAGGACGACACCGGGCCCACCACGAGCGCCGCGCGCTCTGGCGNNGACGCTCGCATGGTTCCTAGAGCGGTGCCCGTGGCTCCACGAGGACAGCGAGGTGCCGCTTGAGCTCGCGCGCGGCGTCGTGCACGCCTCCGCAGTCTGGTTCCAGAAGGCCGGCGAAGTCGCTGCGCCCGGGCAAGCGGAGCACGTCACCTGGGGTCGGTACGGCTGGCGCATCTACTACTCCAACAGCTTCGAGATCTCCTTGTTCGTGAAAGCCGCGGCCGAGATCATCCGCAGCGCCTTCCAGGAGGCCATGGATGGCAAAGGCGCCAGGCCGGAGCGCTTGGCGCGCCCTATTGCGTACCGTGCGCACGATTGCGTCAGTGACTACAGCAACAACCTATACGAGGACTACGGCCATGGTCGATTCCTCCTCGCTTTCGGCAGCCAAGGCATCCGCGCGCTTCGTGCGGCCCAGTTCCTCATCGACGAATCTGGCTACACTGCTGCGCTCAAATGGAAGCCGCGTCCACGACCACCCACCCAGGCCCAGTCCCCCAAAAGCCGCTCGGACGCGCCCGCAACGCAGCCAGAACCCCAGGCGCAAGCCGACGCGAGCGCCGCACAGAAAGCCGCCCAGAGAGCCGCCCAGCAGGCACGCAATCAAGCCAAGAGGGAGAGAGAACTCCAACAGTGGGTCCAACAGGGGATGGACCGGCTACGGGATGACCACAACGGATTCGATGCGAACCTAGAAGCTGAGCTGCGTGAGCTCCTAACACGCCTAGCTCCCTTCGAGGTCTTCCGGGCCACGACACCTGAGGAGGCTCATGAGCGCGACCGCCTCTGGGAGCAAGTCCTGAAGTGCACCAAGCAAGGCGCCTCACTCACACTCTCCCAGGCGCCAGACGGCTCCTAGAAGTGGTCGGAGCTCCCCGCCATGACTGCTGATAGGTGAGCCACGCAGCTCTTGATGCTGTAGCCCTCAGAGGCTCCAGACTGGAAGTCTTGAGGGCCTTCTAAGGGGAGCACTACGATTACCCCCCGACCCGGGGCGCACGCTGGATTCATGAGCCAGAAAAGAAAGCGCAGCGCAAGAGCCAGCTCGAACAGTTTCCGTCAGCGATTAGCGCAAGGACTGTACGAAGGGGATATGAGGACTCGCATCTGCTACCTATCGTCCGCCGACGCCGCCCGTTACCCCGTCAACTCCCTTCACCTGATGGACGGGTACACCTGGCGCGTGGTGCATGCCGCCCCGCTGGAGCAGCCCTTCGGCGAAGACGAGGTGATGTACCTAAGCGTCCCCAGCTTCTTCCGCGTCGAGCTCGAGCGGGTTGGTTGAGGGCTGTTCGTAGGGCCCTAGGAAGCGTTCTCCGTTGAAGTGGACAAGGTGGTCTGGGTGATCGGCGTACCACGCGTCGGTCTCCCAGGCGATCACATCTACGTATTTACGCATATCCGCACGTGTGGGGAAGGCGGAGACGAAGACGAGGCCTGCGGTGCTTCCAGCGAAGAGCGTCTTGAGCTCTCCATGGCGCTTCGCGTCGACCGGCCCGTGAGTGGAGGCAGCTTCGATGATCACTAGCCAGTTCCGGTCGGGCATGTAGATGATGAGGTCGGGCTTCTTGCCACGTTCGGGGAGGACGATGCCGAGATCGGCCAGCCGCTTGACCTCGTACACCTCGTCCGACTTCTTCGCCGCGTCGCCGATGTAGAGCACCTCACCTTTGGGCGTGAACCGCGGGCAGAATTCATCGATGATCGCCTTCAGAAGCTCGTTCTGTCCGCCTGGGCTCAGCTTCACGGCGGATCCGTCTGGCAGCGTGACGGGGATCCGCTTCATCTCCCGTGCCGCCTTATACTTGGCGACCAACCCCGGCAGCTTGGCGNNTGGCGGTGTAGTCCGCCACGGCCGCGCCCGCCCGCGGCGTGCCGATCGCGCGTAGCACCGCGAGTGCCTCGGGCGTGAGCTGATACACCCACTTGGGAGAGTTGATCGGCCGCTTAGGGTCGTCGGGGTTCTCGACGACGAGGCCGGCGGCGACGAACTGGTGGAGGGTGAAGCGCCGCACCGTTTCTCGGGTGTTGGGCGCGTAGGAGACGCCGTAATGCTCCTCGATCCAGTTCATGATCTCGGTCGTGCCGCGCATCGGGCCCGAGGCGTCGGCCCAAGCGGTTGCCGGCGTTACGCCGGCGAGGGCGAGCAGCACGAGCGCGGAGCGTTGGTTACTGCGCTCCGCGTCGAAGTTGAGCTCTTGCAGGATGGCTTGGGCTTCGGCGACTTTCGTGGCCTGCGCGGCCGTGAATCCACTCATTGCTCCCCCCAGAGTGCGCCCTCGACGAGCGCGTCGATACCGGACTGGTCGAGCTCGGAGGGCGAGGATGTTTGTTGGCCTAGGTAGCGTAACGTTTTTGCGTCCGGGTAGCGTAGCGAGCGAAGGTCCGTGGCGTTGACCTGGGTGTGGCCGCTGAACTGGCGGAAGTACGTGTCCAACGTGGTGCAGGCCAGGTAGAGCGTGATCCCCACCGCCAGGTCGCGGTCGAGACCCGCCCCGTCTGCGTGGATGACGTTCAGCTTGTTCTCAAAGGCTAGGGACTCGCCGCCGAAGCGCTCGGCGGGCACCCACGTCGGCGCGACTCGCCGCCTCTCCTCTTTCGAGGTGAAGCGTTTGATCGCCACGTAGTGGCCACGGGGGACGAGCATCTTCTGCGTCTCGCTGTTCACCGCCAGCGCGTTGGGCTTCTTCCCGTCGACGGGCCAGATCACCGACCCGTTGCGCAGGTGCTGGGGGTAGAGCAGCGGCACCGAGTCCGGACCTGGCTCCATGCGCAAGTGGTCCCGGGATCTGAAGTCGACCACCCTGCCGGTGGACGCCTGCAAGCCGAGCTGCGCGAGGGTGCAGGGCAGGGTGTTGATGCGCTGCGCGGTCTCGTGGTCTTCGTCGCCGTTGCGGAGGTGGATGAAGCGCTGGGGGTCGCTGGAGGGAATAAAGTCCTCGTAGGACATCGCCACGTCCTCGACCGTCCCGTCCCTACCGTGGAAGCTCACGTTCACGGTCGCGGGTCGGCGCGCGCTGCGGACGAGGGAGTAGATGACGTTCTCCTGCAGCACGTCGGTGTCGGCGAACAGGGTCGAGCGCGACTCGAAGAGGTCGACGGTCTCGAAAGCGGCCTGCTTGTCTAGGTACTCGCGGAACGGTCTGAAGTAGGGACCGTTGGTGAACGAACGGGGGGTGATGGCCACCAGGCGCCCGCCCTCGCGCAGGCTCTCAACGCTCAGGGCCACGAACGCGGCGTAGAGGTTGCCGACCTCGCATGCCACGCGGGCGGTCAGCGCCCGCTGCTTGCCGCGCGCCGCGATCTTCGCGTAGGGCGGGTTCATGATGGCCAGGTCGAAGAGCTGCTTCTCTTGGTAGATGCCGGCGATGTTCCCGGCAGCCCACTCGATGAAGTCCCCGTGGACGACGTCGAACTCGAGCTCCACCCCGTGCGCTCGGGCCCAGGCGAGCGCCGCCGCACGAGTGTTCCCGAGCGCCGGCAGCACGTTCTCGTCGACCTCGACCGCCGTGACGTGCAGGGGCGTCCCCGGCATCTCGGCCACGAGGCGCTGGAGGAGCGCTACCCCTAGGCTGCCTACGCCTGCGCCCGGGTCGAGGATGCGGATGGGCCGCGTTGAGGGAGCGGGTAGCGTGATGCGCCTCGCGATGAATGCGGCCAGCGCTTCTGGCGTGAAGTACTGGCCGTACGCGCGGCGCGTTTCGGCCGGCAGGGCGTCCCAAGCCTGCATGCGCTGCGTTTCCGCCACCGAGAGCGGGTAGGGCGGCCGGGTGGATGCACCTATATCCTTATGTCGGATATCCATAAATCCTACTTCGGACATCAATACGGACCTATATCCGCTTTGGAGCGGCGTCACGAATTGTCCGGCTCGGCCTCTTGGTTCTGGAGGAAGGCGGCGATGGCCTCTTGGATCAGGGCGCTGCGGTTGTACGCCCGGGTCGTGCGCTTGCGCTCGAAGACGATCGCGTCCAGGTCTGCGGACCAGGCTTGCTGGCATGGTTATGGTCACCTTTTCGATGGGGTCCCCTGCCGCCGCGCGCTCCGTTCCGCGTAGACCCGAGGGCTCGACAGGCGCAGAGGCCTTACGCGCGCGCCCCTTCCGCGGCGGGGGCGGTACGGTTTGCGGTTCTGCCGGGGTGATCACATCGCTATCAAGAGCAGCGCTCAAGCCGCTGCGAATCCCAGAGGCTCCCTTGCGTTTGGTCATTACAGGACCTCCAGTTCTTCGAGGACGCCGCGGTAGTCGTCCAAGTAGGTTGGTGTGCCATACGCCTCATAGGCGGTTAGTAAGGGAATCTTCGACTCGAGAAGGGGCACATTGCGCTCCTCGAGCTCTGCGAGCAGCTCCCGCGCCACGATCAGCCTGGGGCGGTACTTGGTCACCAGGACGCTCGCCAAGGGGCGGTTTCGCATGCGTTCGACCTGTGCGACAGAGGTCAAGGTCTGCATGAGACGCGCCGCGTCCATCCCCGTAAGAGTCAGGGGGGCGATGACCTCGTCGGCCACCGCTGAGGCCAGTAGGACGATCGCCTCGTCGTTGGGCGGGGTGTCTATCACCACGTCGCCCGGTGCCTGCTCAATCTGCGAGTGCAGGTCGTCCCGGTTGCCGCGTAGCACCTCGTAGGGGAGCAGGCCGGCGTCGTGCAGCTTGAGCCAGGAGACGTCCGGGTCGGTGTCGATGCCTGTGACGGTGCGGCCCGCCTCATGTAGCGCGGCGGCCAGGTACGCGGCCGAGGTGGTCTTGCCGCCGCCGCCCTTGCGGCCCACGATGGCGATCACGACTCGTTCTTTCACGTCAGTCTACTTTCGTCCAGACATCCGTATATACGGATATCTGCCTAGAAGGGGATAGGAGAGCATGATGTGTGGTCATCCTATCCCCTAATCCGGTCGTCCGGAAGCTTGAGCTGCTTCTGCTGCTGCAAGGTGCACGTCGAGCGATACTCACACTCGCGGCACGGACACGCGCGGCAGAAAGCGATGGGGTCCTTGACAGGCGTGGGCAGCGGCACGCCGTTCGCTTCGAGCTCGGCCGTCACCTTGCCTACGAACTCCTCCGTGAGCTCCAGCACGCGGGTCTGCACTCCGCCGGGGAAGAGGCGCGAGCGTTCCTCCCGGTTGGGGACGACGATGAACTGCTGGCGCAGCGCCCGGCCGATCCACTGGGGGCGCTTCCAGGTGGGGATCTCCGTGGTCGACTCGACCCCCCACTCGGGGCCCACGAGCGCCTCCATCTCGAGAACGATCTGCTGCACGCTGACGCGATCGTAGTTGCCTTTTCGGATGAGGTTGGCCACAGCGGCGCGCAGGAGCTCCTCGTCGCTCTCGATCTCGTCCCGCGTCGCGGCCTGTGCCTCGAGGGCGGCGTTGAGCCGGGCCCGCATGGCGGGGTGGTCGATCACGTCCGCGATTGTGCGGAGCGGGGCGGCGATCTCCTCCGCGCGGCTCGTGTGCTTCGCGTAGGCGGCGCGGTAGACCTCGTCGATGCGCGCGGCGTGCTCCATGGCCCAGATATGGAGCTCGTCGCGGATGCGCGCCAACACCTCGACCTCGTCCTCGTCTGTGGCGGTGAACTCGCGCAACTCCTCGGCGACGCGGCTGGGATCGATCTTGCGCGTGCGGACCATCAGCATGCGAGAGCCCAGGATGTCGTCGACGCCGGCGGTGTTTGTCATCACCTTGACGCCGTAGAAGTCGAGGGTCTCGATGCGCGCGCCGTTCCGGTCCATAAGGGTCAGGCTCTTGCGCGAGGTCGCCTGCTTGTAACTCACCTTGAGTTGCTGGATGAGCTCGCTGAACTCGCCGCCGCGGGAGCGCTGCCCGATGGCCTCGAGGTCGTCGAAGGCCACCAGGCCGTTGGTCAGGTCGACTACGCGCGCCGCTGTCGCTGCGGAGGTCTGGCCGGTGATCACGACGCCGTTGGCGGAGAGGTTCGCCATGCGCGAGGCAAGCTCGCTCTTGCCCGAGCCGGCAACGCCGTTGATCAGCACGAGCGGGACTGCCGCGAAGATCCGCTGGACGTAGCTGGCGAGCACCACGTAGGCCAGTAGCGCGTAGTCGTACTCGTAGGGGAGGACCACGGCCCTGCGGAGCTGGAGCTCCACCTCCTCGAGGAGGCGTTCGGGCGCTAGGGTGAGGGCGCTGCGCCCGTCTTTCCGCGCTTGGCGGAAACGGTTGATGGCGGTGAGACGAAAGCTCTGCCGATCGGCGTCAACGACCGGCCGGCGGCGAACGTAGGTACCGTCGCCGAGAGCGAGCACGCGGTCGGCGAGGGGGGTGCCCTCGGGCGCTGGGAGGTAGCGCACGCTGAAGGCGTGGCCATCGCTTCGCAGCACGAGCGTCTCGTACTTGTGATGCTCCTGCTTCTTCTCGTCGACGGTTTTCGAGAGTACGCGGTAGGGGTAGTAGAGGTGCCCGCGGGTCCAAGCGCCGTTGATTTCTACGGCCTCAGCCGCGTAGTAGCCGGGCGCGTTCGAGGCATGCGGGGCGGTCGCCTCGGCCAACGGCTCGTCCAACGGCTGTGAGGCCTCGAGGAGGGCTGCGAAGTCGGCGCTGTTGGCGCCGGTGCCATTCAGCCAGTCGGTCCAGTCCTTGTAATCCTCAGGCGGTCTGGCGCGTAGCACCTCGCGATGGGCGAGCTGGCGCACCTGTGCTGCGATCTTGTCCCCCGCGGCATCGGCGTCCTGGCCCAAGTAAACGCGGCGCCAGCCGGCGAAGAAGGTGGGCTGCTTCCAGTCATCGGGCACGACTGAGCCGTGGGTGCTGGTGATGATGGCCAGGCTCGTAGCCAACTCGCTCCCCTGTATCTCCTGCCAGACGCGCCAGGCGTCACGCGCGCCCTCAACAATCAGGAGATCCTTCCGTCCCTCGGAGGGCGTCGCCCAGTAGGTGACCGCTTTACCCGCCGCCCAGTCCTTGCGACGCTTCTCTTCCGGCTTGTCCTCGTCGACGCCCTTCGTGACGGAGGGAACGCGCGAGTTCAGGTAACGACCTCGAGCTACGCCGTCATGCGATAGAAGCGGGAAAGAAAGAGCATTCTCGATGTTACGGCTGCTATAGAGGCCGAGTCGGAAGTGCTGGATTGTCGTGTCAGTAATCCCGCGCGCGTGCAGCCAGGCCATAACGCTCTGATGCCTTTGAAGAGCTTTCTGACGTTCAACCA
>JRYL01007084.1_pt1 | contig 12374 bp, 15 predicted proteins | sample 235391 | NCBI WGS metagenome assembly JRYL01 (sample SAMN03074223, study PRJNA261481) | activated sludge metagenome | biome: Wastewater Treatment Plant; feature: Wastewater; material: Activated sludge; isolation source: activated biomass of a wastewater treatment plant treating wastewater from... ... | reverse complement strand
GTGGCGGGGTTCGTCGATTTAGTGGAAGACCGGGGGCGCACGGAGTTAACGCCCCGTTTGGGTGTGGCGCTAGCTCACCGAGGGAGCCTCTACTGGGACGTCCAAAAGAGTGATGCCGCTAAGGCCGACCTTGAGCGAGCGGCTAGATTACTTGATGGCGCGGATACCGGCGACGTTCAAGAATCGTTCCGAACTCAAATCGATATCCATCTTGAGCTCGTCTCGATATACACNNGGCAAAGCTGTTCAACTTGCCACGGTCGCGGTCGAGGAGAGAGGCCTCGATGACTTCCAGCCCACACTCGCCACCTGTCACGCCATTAGAGCGAAATCCTATTTTAAACAGAGAGAGCAAGATCGGGCGTTGCGAGATATCGCGAAGAGCATATCACTTCGCAATCTCTCAGTGGACGAGGGCCTTTTGGAGCAGCGCTTCTTGTTGTCCAAAGACCTTCAGCTACGCGCCCAAATTTTGCAAACCAAAGGATCCGACGAGGACGCTTCGCGTGACCTCAATCGAGCTGTCGAGTTGCTACAGTCGCTCCATGCCGAAGGTCGCTTAGATGCACTCGCTCCTTTGCTAAGCTGTCTGCTTGAGCGGGCCTTACTTTCGCTCAAGCGCGGGCAAGTGGAGGTCGGCATCGTAGATCTTACCACTGGCCTAGCCCTCGCCGGAGATGGACCGGAAATGGGAGAGACGCGTCTCAAACTGCTAGACACCTTGCTCCAAGCCCATTTGCAAAGTGGCAATGTAATAGAAGCGCTCAACGTTTCTCAGGGGCTCCTGGCGCAGTATCACGCCGCCCAAGCGTGGGAGCCTTACTCGCGTGTGCAGTTAGTGCGTGGAGAGGCGCTGGAACGAACAGGCCAGCATGCCCAGGCACTGGAGTGTTACACACAGGCCTCAAACTTGCTCAGCCAACTTCTCGCTAGAGGCCAAACCGATGAGCTTCTCGGCAGGGTCGCTGAGGCGTACCTCGGTATCGGAAGCGTGGAAACCACGCTCGGACGGCCGGCCAACGGTGCCCCTCAGGTAAAGCGGGCCATAGACGTGTTTACCCATCTGTTCCAGCAAAGGCAGAGTCCGGCGGCGTTGCCCCGACTTCTAAAAGCCTATTCCGTCTATGCTGGGATTCACTTAAGCGGCGAACGGCTGGGAGAAGCTATGCAGGCCCTCAAGAGCGGCTTTGACATCCTAGGCTACATGGAAGCCCAGGGTGGTAAAGGGGGAGTCCCTACCACCAAGGGGATGGAGAAGCTCAAAGGTGAGATGTTCCGACTGCGTGCCCGCGTTCTTCTCTCCGGGGGTGACGCTCAAAACGCGCTCAACGACGTAGAGGAAGCTTCTCGTAACTTCCTGTTAACTCGTCAACAACCGGGAGGCGCTAACTGGAAGGATGAACTAGGTCGAACCTGGACTCTCCGTTCCAAAATTCTTTTCTCACTCAAAGATTTTGGGCAGGCGGAGAGTTCTATTCAGGACGCCATCGGACACTTTGAAGAGCGTCTAGGAGAGGGGCGATATGAATACTTCCCCGATCTCATGCACTCGCTCACAGTGCGAGCGGAGAACTCCTCACGCTCGGGCAAGATCGATCAGGTCTTGGAAGAGTACAATCGCATGCTGGCCATCATCGCCGGAGTCGCTAAGTCGGGAGCTAAGATCGATCATGAGCGCGAGATGGCCAAGGTTCTCGAACGGCGAGCCAAAGTTTATCGTGACCAAGGGCTTCTCAATGAGGCTTACGCCGATTACGAAAGTGTGATTGGGCTTTACCGTACCCTCGTCACCCAGAAGGGTCGGGCCGAGCTAGCAGAAGAACTCGTACGGATTCACCTTGAGAGAGCTCAAATGACCACAAAGGCCGGTCACGCTCAGTACGCCATCAACGATCTTGGTGAAGCTGTGAATGTGTCNNAGGCGCGCTGAGATATTTAAAACACTCAACCGTCCAGCGGAGGCCCTCACCGATCTCGAGGGAGCTATTGGATTTCGCTCCCAGCTCGCCCAGCAGAGTAAGGACCCCGATCAGATCGCGGAACTTGGAAAGTCGTTTCTGCTTCAGGGTACGCTCTTGGCAGCAGCCGGGAGGGGCGGAGCAGCCGCCCAGAGTCTCGACCAGTCCAATGGTATCTTCACTTCGCTTGTGGAACAGCAGGGTCGCAAGGAATTTTCGAGTGAACTAGCCCAAGGTCTCATTCAGCGCGTGTCACTCTCAAGCGATCGCAGCGACCCGTCTCTGCGTCAAGTGCTCATTAAGGCGGTGGATCTCGTGGCGAAGCAGGCTAAAGAGGGCAAGCCTATCGCCAAGGATTTCACGGTGGAGTGCTTGCGTACAGTAGTGGAGCTTCTTCAGCGTGAGGATTACGATACCGTCGGAGCGCTGATCGACAGTGTGCTCAATCTCGTGGAGTTTGTGGTCACTGACGGAAAGAGCGAGCAAGACTTCGTGAAACTTACCGACCTGCTCCTAGCAGCGAGCGCAGGACTGATCGATGACCGGCGAACAGCCAGACGGCCACACTTTCTCTCGCTGGCCTGCGTGAGCTGCAATCGCGAGATTCAGATGTTCGGCAAGAATTCGTTGCCCCGCTTAGTCTACTGCCTCTATGAACTTGGTCAGGCTCTAGAGCGCAGCAAGGCACCCGCGGTGCTCAATTACGTCGGCAGCTCCTTTGCCCTTCTCGGAGAGCTTGCTCGCCAACAAGAGGCCAATGAGGACTTTCTGCGCGAACTCAAAATGATGGTCTCCACCTGGAGATCACTACCGCCTCAGATACCGGCGTTAGCAAACGTCTCGCGCCATATGCTGAGCCAGTTGCTCAGATTGACCTAAACGTCATAACGTCTGCCTCAGCCAACTGCCCCGGGAGACAAGCTTCCGGTGTGCTTTCTTCCGAGTGCGAAGGTTTGCCGGTTCTGGGTGCCTGGAACGGCTCTAATTTCTCAGTCTTCGCTAGCCTCAACGAGGCGAATATACGGCATGATTTGGAGATCGTGAGCAGGCGCTAAGAGTTCCTAGTTCCGGGTGCCTGGAGTGACTTTTGAGTTCGTGTTTCTCCAGCTTCAGTGATGCTATTTGGACTTTCGAACATTCTCGATGATGGCGTTAGAATTCCTCAATCCTTATAAAACCTGGATTCTCGCATCTTTCAAGTGTGCGAAAACATGCACGCAATGCCTCGGTGTTTACCTGTGATTAACATGTAAAACATTCTAGTTGGGCATAATACTTGAGACGACACTCGGAGGAAATAATTATATGCAGATCAACACAACGATAAAAGCTGCGCCGTACAGGGCACTTCAAGCCGCGCAAACTCAAGACGGCGAAGGAGACAAACAGGGTCAAAAGAACCCGCCGCAGGAAGGCACACGCTCTGCACAGATACTCGACAGTCTGTTGATGTCTCCCGATTTCCAAAAGAAAGCTCTCTCAAATCTCGGACCCGGAAACTCGACCACCATAACTCTAAACGGTGGCGACACGATCACTATTAGAAACGAAGGGCCGACTGCCCTCGACAAACTCTTCAACAGTACCGGACGCGTGATGGCCAACGCCGGACAGGAAGTCGTTCGAGTGATGAACGCTGACCCGTCCTTCACCTTTCTCGCCTCTTCCAAGGCTGCCAAAGAAGGTATCGAAGGCCTGGTTCCTCGTGGCGCGATGGGTGAAGTTGAAAAGTACATGATGCCGGCGCTGCGCGGCGTGATGTTCGCTTCGAGCGGTATGCGTGCAGTCAGCACTTTCCAAAACAAAGACGCTTCCACTTTCGAAAAGGTGGTTGATGCAGGACACGTGGCTACCAACGCTGTCGGTTTGGCCGGTGAACTCGGTAAACTTGGTGCCGTTCCAGGCCTAAGTGGGGTAGCACCCCTTCTTTCGACCGTAGGTTACGTAGGTGACCTGGTAGCAGTTTCGCTACACGCGATGGGCTATATCACAGAGCGCGGTCAAGTGAATCTAGGAGGATTCGGTCTGGACAGCCTGTTCACTTCTAAAGCTGCGGCGCGTGAAGCGGCCAAGGCGGCTAAAGAGGCCGAGCAACAAGCTCAAGCTCCTCAAGCCTAACAAACTTGACAGACAATAAAAAAAGAGCGCGTGCGCTCTTTTTTTATTGTCTGGTCTACTCTACTCTACAAGGTTCGCGACTGTCCTGGCGGTTCTCACCAGCAATCGATCGATTCTCATCCCGTCCATGGAGTCGACGCGGAAAGTGAGACCTCCAATCTCGATCTCATCCCCCGTGACCGGTGCTCGACCGATCAGAGAGAATACCACGCCGCCGATGGTGTCGTTCATCTCGTCATCGATATCGATACGAAAGAACCGCTCAACATCTTCGGTTAAAATGAGACCTGATACGGAATAGAGGTTCTCACCTATAGTCACGATATTCTCAGGCTCTTCTATTTCGTGCTCTTCGTCGACGTCCCCCACGATACGATTGAGAACGTCCCCCAAGGTCAACATCCCGGCCGTGCCTCCATACTCATCTAGAACGATAGCTAGGCGCGTGCGTCTCTCTTTGAGTTGAGTGAGTAGCTGCGAGCACTCCAGAGTGCCGGGGACGAACAGAGGCTCCCGCCAGAGAGACGTGATTCCGCTGTCTAGAGCATCGGGGTTCTGGCCTAAATAGGATACGAGGTCTTTCATCAGCAAGATACCCACGATCTCATCTGTATTTTGTCCATATACAGGGTAGCGGTCGTGACCTTCGCTCGCGGCTAGCTCCATTACATCGCGGACGGTTCCGGTGGCTGGCACGCAGACCATCTCAGTACGTGGGATCATGATCTGAGTTGCAACCATGTCGAAGAGTTCGAAGACGTGCGAAATCATCTCGTTCTCGGCGGGTTCTGCCAAGCCGGCCTGCTGGCGGGTGGCCAGGAGAGACTCAATTTCCTCTTCCGAATAGATGTGATGGCCGTGTCCCGCACCACTTGTATCTTTCACCCCGAGAGGTTTAAGGACCATTCGAGTCATCCAGTTCAAAGCCACGATAGCCGGCTTGGCTACCTTAAGCCCGAACTCGGCGACAGGGGCGGTCAATAGAGAGACCTTGGCAGGTTTATCGATAGCCATCATCTTGGGAACCTGTTCGCCTACCACTACATGGAAAATCGTGACGAGGGTGAGGCTAATGACGAGCCCTAAGCCGGATTTATGTTGGATCAAGAAGACCTTGGAGCCGATTTCTACCTGATAAAGATGAAACCACTGATGAAGAATATTGACCACAGCATCTTCTGCGACCATCCCGAGGGCAAGACTTGCTACGGTAATTCCGAGTTGGGCTAGGGCCACAAAGTCATCAACGTGATTCTTCCCTCGCTGAACTGCAAGCGCACCGCGCACCTTTTGGCGAACCATCTCATCAACTCGGGTTTTTCGAACACCCACAAGTGCAAACTCTAGGGCCACAAAAAATCCGTTGATGGCTAGCAGAACAAAAACAAGGAGAATAGCGAGAGGGATGGAGAGAGTGGGCGTTTCGCCGCTGGGGCTGGCGCTGTCGGCTAAGATCAGAAAAGCCGATAACGAAGAAGGATGCATATTGAGTGCGGTTTCGACGAAATCCGTTCAATGTTCCTTCTGAAGACGACATAGGGGAAATGTTGACACACCCCGCGTCACCCATTATATTTGTCTCCAGACTCGGCGGGGTAGCTCAGGGGTAGAGCAGCGGACTCATAAGCCGTTGGTCGGCAGTTCAAACCTGCCTCCCGCCACCAAAACAGAAGCCCGTGAAAACGGGCTTTCGTCGTTCTTGGCAACCAAGACGACAACCAGGAAAAGGGAGCCAAAAGGAGCCGGAAGGAGCGAACTAACCGGCACCAAAACCGGCACTAGTTTTCCAGGGGGTAACCCCGGCCCAGTAGGGGCCCAACCTACTGGGCAGCGTTATGCGGTTCTCAGGATTTAAGTCAGCTCCTGAGGGGCTGGCGTGTTTCTCGTTGACAGCGTTGGACACGTTCGGCCTCTCTTCTCATTTGATAATGCCGCAAAACCGGCCCGGCATGAGAGAAAGAGCGCACAAAACGGAGGAAATCGAGCACTGAAGGGAAAGCTCATTCCTACGTGTGGGCTCGCTTTCGTTCTTACCAGGGCTGAGAGCGGGCCCACCTTATTTAGGTGGTTAGAGGTCGAGTTCGAAGTGAGAGCAGGAGGCCCCTTCAAGGTGAAGGACCGGCATCACGGTTTCTGGTGGCTAATCAAAAGGAAAGAGCCATCCCAATACTTTGCAATACCTCAACGAGGAGTCGCGGTAACAATCATCTTCTTTCTCCTCTCTTAACTCTTAACCTCCTCAGTTCGGCCTCTAGCTTTTTTTGCTCCTCGGTCAAGCGCCTTTGCTCGGGCGTGGTATGGCTTAAGTAAAGATGACTTAACAGGCCCTTCAGGGTAAATTCCCGGCCATCGAGGATAAAGTAGCCTTGGGATTCGACGTACTCCCGGGNNTCGTCAAAGTGTGCTGGCGCATTACACACATAAATTACCCGAAGGTATTGACCCTCAAGCCAGACTTGGATCGTTGGACTCGTCGCGATCCATTCGTGATGAATCTCAGCGTGAGAGTCTAAAGGATCGTAACCCTCAAGCTCCACTATGAGATCGAATAACTCGGTGTAACGGTGCCTCTTCACGGACAGCATTCCCAAACCGTACCATAGGCCAAGAGCTTTGTGAAACAAAAAGAGGGCCCCGCCCCGGACGGTAAGCGGGGGGAGCCCTCAGGTCTGACGGAAGCCTGCTCTCCGTCGGTTGTTGTGAGGGAAGGAGGAAGTCTTGAAAAACTCCTTCCCACGTCAACCTTTTTAGCGATTCGGCCAGCGCTCCTTGATGGCGGCGTTTCGAGCGGCGCGTAGGGCCTTCTCCTCGGCCAGCTCCCCGAGAACCCACTCTTTCGAGTGTCCGGTTCTGAGCACTTCGCTGAAGTAGCGAGTTCCCCCGGCCTGTTCCATTTCTTCGATGTCGTCGACCGTGAAGCGGCCGGTGGCCATCAGCTTCCACTTCAAGAAGTCCGGTGAGTCTAAGGGTTGTGGCTCCCTTGCCCAAGCCGGGCGAGCGTCTACCGGCTTAGGCGGGGCGGGGGGAGAACCAGCGATCAGGGCTTCCATGGCCTTCTGCACGAGTTGGCAGACGGCGCGAGGATAGGCTTNNGGCCTCGAACTCCTCATAGAGCTGAAGAACGCGCTCACCTCCGGCCAGGTCGGCCAGGGTGAGGGATGCAGGCTTGGTCTTGGCCTCTTGAGCGCGGGCCTCTAGATTCGCCATTGGGTACTCTTCTGAAGCTTGCCAGCTGTTCCGGGCTTAGGTCGATCGCGTTTGCCAGAGGACGGGGCTCCAGGGGCGGCCTTCGCAGACTTGCCCAGAGTTGCCATGGCTTCATCTAGCGCGGTCACGGCTTCACCTAAGAGGGCGACGGCCTCGCTGAACTCGGGGATCTCTTGGGTTAACCCCTGGGCCTGCTGGATAAAGCTTGCGGCTTTAGCAAACACCTCTTCCGGGTCGACCTCTTCCAAGAGCGGGTCTTGAGCGAGTTGCGCTAGTGTGGTCTGAGCGTCGGAGATTTTCCCGTTATCAAGGAACTTCTGCGCTAGCAAGACCATTTTCTTGAGTTGCCCATCTTTAACTTGTGGCGTTGGCTTGCTTGGGGAAAACAGAGCCCCCTCGTTGTCAGGATCTCGAGGGGTGCGCTCTGATTCGGCTTCGCAAAGCCACTTGGTGAAGGCGACGCTTTTGCTACTGCTCATTTTACGATACCAGGTTGCCCTGGGCTCCTCTCCAGTCTACTTGCGTGCCACCGAAGGCCTGTCTGACCTTGTAGGTGATGATGTCCGCTTTGAACACGTCGTCAACGGCGGGCGCGTCTTGAACCACGACGTCGGGCACCTCTTCACCCTCCAGGAAGTCGACTTCCAGAGAGGGGACGGATTCCGCATCGGCGAGCAAGTACCAGTTATTTGTATCGTCACCCAGATAGACCGGGTGAACGGCGTGGATCTCAAAGCGGCCTTCCTCGTGCTCTTTGTTGAGAAAGTTCCGGTTGTTGTAGTTCCCTCCAGGTAGCTTCTCGGAGGCGAGTAGCTCCCAAGCGGTTGATTCTAACTGGGTGGGGACCACGANNCGGGCGGGCTTGGAGCTGAATCTTTACGGCATCGGTGTGAATCGCGGGTGTGGTGCCGTACATCCCGCGCGTACATCCCGTGAAACAGACCAGGTCAAGATCGACAGCTCCGATCTTGATCAACTCGGTCCCGATCCGGATGATCCCACCAGCGTAGAACCCTTCGGTCGAATCCACTCCGATCGTGGTGACAGAGGCGTCCATTCCCCCGCTATCATCCATGGTGGTCTCTTGGCCTGGGAGCCACTGCGCCAAGAGGCGCGACCGCGCGGCCAGCAGGTTGGTGATGTCCAGGGCGTTTGTCCCCACGTTGCCATGGTTGGCGTGGTAGAGAACTACCCCGTCATAAAGCGTGTCGGAGTTCACGGCGCTTCCGGCGGCGTTCCCGGCCACCAGGCCATAGATGAAGCGGCGAAGTGTTTCGTTGGCGGCAGAGGCGAGCTTTTGGGGGATAGCCTGTAGGGCTTCGATATCACCGTTCTTGCTCCAGCCCGACTCAATCNNGGGGCCCCTCATCGGTGGTCTCGTCGGCTTCTTGGAGTCGGACTCTAAATAGCTGGTTCATATTGTGCCCTCAAGAGCTGGCCATCCGGCCACGTTAAGAACTCGACCCAGCCAGGTCCCTTGCGGCCAACCCAGGCAACGGAGCACCCCGCTGGGAGGGTCCGCTCGCGGGCTTCGAGCTCGAGTTCGGTCAGGCCAAAGCCGGAAAAGGAAGAGGAGGCCTTTCGAGCCTCCTCCGGTGGGGTGTCTGTGATTTTCTTTCTACGCGCCATTCGTGTACCTCCGGTACAGGTATTCCAATAAACCGTTCAGGGTGAACTCTTGTCCGTCTAGCAAGGATGGGCCTTGAGCCTCGGCAGCCTGGCCGTCTTCTAGCCAAGGATGCTTGAAGTTTCCGCTCTGGTCGAAGTGAGCTTGGGTGTCCAACAGGTCGACCACGCGTAAATCTGCGCCCTCGAAGAAGCCATCAACGGTCGGATTTACCGTCAAATCACCGAATCGCAGAGCGTCTGAATTGTCCGGATTAAATCCAGCTAATTTTATAGACATCCAATGTCCGTCAAAGGCGTGACTCTTTACAGAAACCACTTCATTGTCCCGTTTCTAATCATTTCTCTGATCGGATTATTGGCCTTGTCAGTTCCCTTGTCAACCCGATACCAGGTAATGAGGCTCTCTTTGCCGTCGTCCTCCGGGCTGGTGATGACCATGAAGATCTCGACCGTTCCATCTAGGGCCTGGATCCTCTTGAAATAGTAGGCCTGGCCATCTTTCATGCCGCGCCCGTCAGGGGTGTATAGAGCTTCTCTCGCGAGAGGATATAGACTAGGCCTGCTCGCTCGAGATGCGTCGAAGTGACTTAAGGTAGACTCGCCATCCGGGAAGCGGAACGAGTGTTCTGATCGCGATGTCTTTCCGGTGCTTATAGGCACCGGTCCACGACTCTCAATCATTTGCAGCTGCTGAGCCAGACTCAAGCCTTCTACGTCCCACTCCGGAACCACAGGAGCCGGCTCACGAGTGTGCCGCTGCAGATAGCCTGCTGTTCTGGAGAACACTTTGCCTTCCTGAGATGTCGTTACTACCTCGGGCCTGAGAGCCTCTTCGAAAATCTGGGGAATCTTAGCGAGAACATCCTTCTCTTGAGACCCGAACTCTGACGGCTCTCCGTCCACTACTGGGACGTACATGCATCCACAAAAGGAGTGTATCGGCAACTTGGGTCCGACATTTTGATAGTTCATCAATCTCAACTTCGGTCACTCGCTCCGGACGTAGGTAGGCTAACTTCGAAATACCTCTCGCCTTCGGAGCCTTCCGGAAGAGAAACCACTCGCCTTCAACGCAGAGCGTCTCATAGCGCTTGGGCATCTCCTTGTCCCACTTGTTGACCTTCCACCAATCGTCGAGCCACTTCTGAAGGTAATCTCGAAACTTCCCATCTCGGCAGGTAGCCCGAGGAGCAAACCCCTCAGCCGTAACAAAAGATCAGAAGTTATTGATGCCACGCTTCGCGATAGGGTTGGCCCGCCAGAGATTGTATGAAGATCGTTGGAATTGGTTAGCGACCAGGGTCGTGATTCTCGAGCTGACGAAAAAGAAAATGGGGAGCAGCTAGCTATGTGGTTCAAGAAAGAGGTAGATTTTGTGGCGGTCGATCGAGAGACCGCGAATGAAGACCGAGCCTCTATCTGTCAGATCGGTATCGCGGAGTTTCGAAACGATCGGATTGTCGGTGAATTCGAATCTCTCGTGCGAGACAAGGGGCCTTTCTCGCTGGGTTCGTTCCACGGAATCAACGCCGATCGAGTTAAGGATGCTCCAACTTTCTCAGAGGTTTTTCCCGAAATCAAGAAGCGCCTGGAGGGGCGATTAGCCGTAAGCCACGGCAACTTTGATCGCGGAGCGCTTCGTAAAGCCTGCGCCACCAGCCGGCTCGACGAACTGAGTTGCGATTGGCTTGACTCGGTGCGCATAGCCTGCCGGATTTGGCAGAAAGAGGAGCTTGGGAATTATAAGCTAGACTCGGTCTGCAGAGCTATCTGACACCAGTTCATTCCTCCGCGAGCCAGGGCGTGAGAGCGACGTCGCCGTCATTGCGAAGGTGGTGCTCGTTAATTTTCTCTAAGTGTGATACCATATCACCCGGAGTTCACTCCTTGCTGGCCGCCTCGAGTATCACCCGCGCAAGCGGTTTGGGGCGGCCGCTTTACTGATTGGATGCAATCTGTTACCCTGGTAGGGTGGCAAGCCGAAAGATCCAGTTTAGAATCCCAGAGGATGCCGTCTCAGAGTTTGAGTCTCTCCCTGAATTTGAAGGCGACCTCAATGATCTCATGCGACGTCTGGCCTACAGAGCTATAGATCTGCCCCCGCCAACCCCGGAAGACGCCCGCAAAAATAGGCAAAGAGGGGCTGCCGTTGCCAGAAAAATGATCGTAAAAAAGGGTCCCTGAACCCCTTGTTTGATTGTATCCAATCAGATATAATCAAGAGGTCGAGTGATACCGACGAAAACAAAGCAAGGAGAACAAAAAATGTCAAAAGACCCAGTAATCAAGGCGCTTGCCGCCCTGCTCTTCGAGCAGCAAAGCACCACGCGAACAGTCACGCGGATGAAGGCCGATCTGGAGGCCCTTGAGGCCTCGTCAAAGCGACAAGAGGAGCTTTTCCAAGAGCTGCTCGAGGGTCTCACCACGATCGTTGAGACCTCCGCAGAAACTCAACAGCGCCTAACCGCTCTCGAAGAGCATACTGGACTGAAACCGGCGTCCTAATAGGTGCCCGGCCGGGTTGAGCCAGGCTCCCCGGCCTCCTCCCGGTAGGTGAAGGAAGTAAGACTATCATGAGGCCCGCTCAGAATACTGGTCCCAAAAGAGTAACTCGCCTTTAGCTGTCGTATTGCATTTTAGCGCCGCCCGGACTGCGGACCCGGGCGCGGCGTGTCGCGGATTGTACCGTGAAGGTACAAAGCCCACGTTTTATGCGGGCCAGGATGAAATTGATATGCGACAATTAGAACTCCCGGGGTACGACAATTAGAAGTTCCGAGCTTGGAAGAGAGTGTCACAGGAGAATGAGTGGATGAGAAGGGGAGGGCGTAGCCAGAAACCTCTAATCCACTCGTTTCGTGTCGAGACTCGAGACTGGCTGTGAGGTTATCGGACACTTAGCTACGTGTCGAACTCTTCGTCCGTCAGGCATGCTCGAAGCTGAGCCTCGTCGGCCGCCAGGATTAACGCCTCTAAAACAGCTCGTTTGGTCGTTCCTTGACTTCGTGCCAAACGGGCCAAGGCACAGACTGCCGGGGGGTTCAGCCAACAGTCGAGACGGCGTTCGTCATTGCTCAAGGATTTTGCCCTGTGCCGGTTCTGTCGTTGTTTGCTGCTAGTTGCCACTATCTACCTCCGGGTTTCCGGATAACAGGTCGGGACCGGTCTCGCTGTGTGCCAAGATAGCCTGAGACAGAGCCTCTCGAATTTTGCGAAGATAGACTCGTAGATGAAGGTCGTTACCGTTCTCGGAAACAGCCTCGGTCAAGGCTCCGGCCACCGCGTCCTTGGGCAAGGGGGCGTAGCTCTGGAAAAATTCGAAGGCCATCTGCTTCTCATTCGGATGGCCGAGGTCCGCACTGAGCAAAACCTGGGTGAGCTCATCACCTGGGAGAAAATTCGGACCGACCTCGACCGCCTCCACCTCGGCTACTTCAGCATCGACGGCAGCACCGTGCGACG
>JRYL01012125.1_pt1 | contig 12393 bp, 20 predicted proteins | sample 235391 | NCBI WGS metagenome assembly JRYL01 (sample SAMN03074223, study PRJNA261481) | activated sludge metagenome | biome: Wastewater Treatment Plant; feature: Wastewater; material: Activated sludge; isolation source: activated biomass of a wastewater treatment plant treating wastewater from... ... | reverse complement strand
TCCACAGCTTTGAGGATCAGGGTCCCCACAGGGTGGAACATCGGGGTCTGGTTGCGGTACAGCCTCATGCTCTCCTGGTCGTCGATCCGACGCACGGAGTACTCGCCCCGGTAATTCCGATAGATTGCGGTGATCATAGCTTTTTCTCCAGTTTACGCAGCTCCCTCAAAGCTGCTGCGTTGCCGGCAAATAGCATCTGCGCCCCCTGCAGCACTTGTTCCAGTCTGGCAGGCGTGATCTTCATCACGTTGTTGAGGTGCATCGAGAGCGTCGTCGGGTACATGTCACTGATGGCCGCCAGGTCTCGCAACTTGAACCCATACTTGAGCACAACGTCCTTCAGCGGCATAAGATCCTTCGTCTCACTGATCGAAGGCCTGCCCTTGCCCCGATTGCCGGGCAGCGGTGGCGTAAAGCTCAAGCTGTCGCCCATGGCCTTGATAGCGTCACGGATGTCCATAGGTTCAGAGCTGTGCTTGGGCAGTACGACCTTCAGGTGGTTGATGTCGTACACCTCGATTAGCGTGTCGATCATTCGACGGGTCGGTGTGGACTGGGTACGCACGGAATGTTCAAGCGGTGTGAGCTCTGGGTTGAGCCCCATTTCTTCGAAGTTGAGATGCTGCTTGGCCGACTGAGCAAGGAAGTGGAAAGTGGTACTTTTCATGTTTGTGGTCCTCCTGATGCATCGAGCTTTATATTATTAAGTCGAATCTTAAAATGCATTATTGACTTGGAAAAGAGTATAGATCACGAGCGATGACTTAAAATTAAGTGTCGGCCTTTCGGCGATCTTCGGGTAAAGACTTATGCACGCACACGGGCATGCGCCTACGCATGGCATATACGCGCGTATACGTGAGGCGCGAGCACGTGGATCCGCGCGTATATGCGTGCATGCGTACGTGCGTGTATTCCAGTTTTTCTCAATATGTTAAGTATAAGCCTTATTAAATTATTAAGCCTGAAGGATAACAAATGAGAAAAACTGGAGATACGCGAGCGGGTACGCTGGCGCGTAGATCTGCGTGCATGCGTACGTGAGCGCATAGGCGCATGCACTTGAGCGCAGACTGCGATAGGCTCGCTACGCACGTGAGTCATTTATTAAGTATTCGACTTAAACTTATTCAGGTGTGACTTTGAGCCTATGCATCGGAGATTTTAAGAGAGGGGTTTCAAATCGAAGGTCACTTGGTCTTTGCATGCATGACGATTGCCACGTCCTGAGGATTGTCTGTTGAGAGTTCCCGTCGTCAGGCCTAAATAGCTCTTGAGGCAATCAGGCCTCCAGGAGTAATACCAATGACCACCCTCGACCTTGCCCGCAAAGCCGCTCTGATCGCCAAGCGCTTCCACAGCCCGGTTCGGATCAAGCATGACGGATACGCCTACTGCATCTGCATCGGCTGGACAGATAAGGACGACGACCGGGCCTGGAACGCCATCTGCAAGGAACTCGGCTACAACCATGGCCTTGAGCTCTGCGCTGACGTCTCTGGCCATGGCGTGAAAACCCTCGAAACTTTCTGAAGAATCCTTGCCCGGGTCCATTGAGAGTCCCGGGCAGATGCCCTATCTTGATCTTACGGGATCTGACCCGCTAACCTTCTGGAGTAACACCAATGACCAAGAAAGAACTCATTGCCCGCCACGTCGAACTCACCGGGCGTCGCCCTGCCAAGGGAATTCGCGCCGAGGATCTGTCCCATGAGGTTGAGGTCCTGGAGCAACGACACACCGCCAAGCTGGAAGCTGAGAACGCCCGGCGGATCGAGAAGGAGCAACGGGACGCACTGCTTGCCGCTAACATCGCCCGCCGCGGATCCGCCGCTGAATTCGCCAATCAGGCCTGGAAGGCTGGGTTGGATGAGGACGACGCGATGTTAGCCCGCCAGGTTGCCAAAGCGCTGGGTACCCTCGAAGACCACGCTGCTCGGGTCGCCAAGTTCCAAGCTGCTGTCGCCCAGGACGCTGTCTATGCCCTCGAGTGGAGCAAGGACTTCTTCCAATCGGCCGCTGAGGCCAGGGTTGCCGCTGAGCTCATCGCCTCCTTCGAGGCCGGGGCCACCCACGCCATGTGGAAGCAGTACGCCACCGACGTGGCGCTGCGCCTAGCCTCGCGAATCGCGTCCTCGACCAGCCCGACATCCAACCTGATGGAGGATCACCTGCGCAAGGCCTGGGCTGAGGCTGCTCGCAACGTCTGGTGATCGGGCCCTGATCAACTAAAAAGCCCCAGGTGTGGATCCTGGGGCTTCTTGGTGTTTGTTGGTCAGATCACCCATTTGAGTAAAAACGACGTAGGAGGCCGTTTTTACGCCGTTTGGAAGTTTTTCCCATGGTACCCCTGCGGATCAGTGTCCAAACGCCGTCCTGCTGGCGTCTCAGCTGATCTTTGACGGTATCCACTGTCGTTTGGTCGGCGTATTCGTAGCATCCGCGTCAAGTTCCCGTCGCCTCGAGTTGCTTGCGAAACTGAGCCCAGCCTTTGAAGTTGCCCCAGCCATCACGCGGATCAGAGGATGCATAGGCCTGGTGCTCGAACGGGCTCATGTGCCCCGAGGCCTCGAGCGTATGAGCCAAAGCCAGGTCCTTGTCGACATCGGGACTTGATCCGTCGTGGTTGAGGTAGGAGACCCGTGCGCACCGGGCGGCGCTGATCAGAGCCAGCTCTCGCGGAGTGCAAGTGCCCCACAAGGACACAGCCTCATCGGCAGTCAGATAGGGCAGGTGCCAGTGACCCGGCCTCAGCGTTCTTGGGTGGCTGTGGTCCATCTCCTGGCGGATGGCTCGAGCAAGGACCTGGATGTTGGGTTCTGCATCGGGGTGGCAACGGAGAGCAAAGAAGTTGTCCCACTCGGTTGCCGTTACCACCACGCTGATATGCCCGAAGGGCTCAAGGAGCCGGTTGACCACTTGCTTGTGGTATCCGGCCTCGGAGAAAGCTCGAGCGGCCTGAATCGCCTGAATCCTTGCCCAGCGCCAAGCTGCCTCGGGCTTCTTCTCTTCATCGTTCAGGAAGACGAGGTTGTCGCATTCTTCTGAGGCCTGCATCCCCTTCTGATTGGCCCCCCAGTGGACCGGGGTAGCCGGGTCTTCCATGACATCGCGAATCATCCTCTCGACTGGGATCGCTCTGGATGAAGAAGCGTTTCGACTGAAGACCCGGTGGGTCATGAACTCCGCGTGAATGAACCGGGGGTACCTCAGGCTCATCGTGGTGAGGCGGGAGCCCTCAAGGCTGATCGAATCAGCGATGATCGTGGCTGTGATGGTCATGGGTTCTTCCTTTCTGACCTGTGGGTGATTCAGAGCATCGAATCCTCGAGACTCTAGGACTCCTCTCCGGGATCCTCAAGCCCTTCTTTCTTCAGCCACCTGTATATCGTAAGCCTGGACACCCCGAGGGCTTTCGCAGCTTCGACTCTTGATCGGTAAGACTTACCCCTGACAACAACCTGATGCCGTGTGGGAAACCCGTGCTTGTCTCGATATGCCTTGGTATAGAACTGACCCCTTCGCAGCATGGCAGTAATTGCCCCCTCTGTCATCCCAAGTGCGATGGCAGCTTCACGCTGTGAGTGATAAAGAACACCGTTGATTCGGCATGGCTGCTTAGCTGGCATTTCATTCCTCTATTGAGAGCGTTCGCGTCTAGAACTGGGAAAATCGTAGCCGCGTTAATCGGGGTAAAGGTATTGCATCACTCCCCCTTTGCCGCAGCGATGGCGGCGCGGGCGGCGCGAAATTCCTTGAATGTCAGATGCATTCTACCGCCCTTGATAACCATAGAAATTGCAACACCGTCGTCGTTCCAGTTTCGCGAGAACATCTCGCCTGCCATTTCAGAAAATGGCGTCAGCGCCTCAACCAGCTTCGCAACCTTGGCACGTTCGGCGGCAAGTGCTGCCTCCGCCGCCTCGGCGCGGGATTGCAGGGCGGAATTCTCTGCCTGTAGGGCGGCGATCTCTGTCTTGCCCCGCGCTTCGATCAATTCGGCCATCCAGTTCACAAACGACGCGCGCCCGTGGGTGAAGTCCTCGACTTGTTCTGTCGTCGCGCCGTTGCGCAAGGCATTAACCCTGATGGTATCTGCGATGTATCCAAAGTGCAGCCGCTGGGCCGTTACTTCATCGGCGGCTGCTTGTAATTCTGCCAAAATTTCTGACATTGGGCGTGGCGCGTCACTCATCCCATCCCTCCATATCCATGTATTGCCCCGCGCGCGCCAGTCGGCGGGCGGTGCGGTTCAGCTCCCTGCGCGGCGGGAATAGCCATGCGAGTAGACTGTTCATTACTTCCTCTTTGTGTGGGTCTGGCCCCAGACCTCCTAGTCCAGGGCCAGACAGGGGCTCATGCCTTGCCGTGGCCTTTGCCGGGGTTCGAAGGGTCGTGCTTGCCAGGATCATTGCCGTGNNCATTGCCAGAGCCTTCGCCATTGCCCGAGCCTTCGCCATTGCCCGTATCATTGTAGAAGTCGCGGGCGTCCTGCACACTGGACTCATTGCCGAAGCCGGTGTCACCGTTCGGGCAGCCTGGCATGTTGTAGTAGAGCACCTCACCGGCAGCATTGGTAACCGGCACGCTGGCCTCCGGCGAACTGCAATCGACCTTGGTGCGCGCCGAGGCGACGGGTGCAATCATCATCAGGGCGACAGTCATCATCAAGAAATTCTTCATAGGAGTCTCCATCTTCGTTGTCGAGTAGCACCATTGCCGCTCGGGATGTCAGCTCGGTAGTCTGGTCAAGAGCTGAGCACCGGAAAGGCCTAAGAGCTTCTTATCAGAATATGTTGAACGGCCCCATAGTGTCTTAGTGGCTCATTCTCTTCATGTGGATCCTGACAGCAAGGCCTTGAGCTTGTCCAGCTCCGGGCCGGGTGTCCACAGGTAGGGCTTGGGGATACTATGCTTCCGGATCAGCTTCCTCAGGGCGCTGGGAGACAGCCTGAGCTCCTCAGCCAGATCAGCGGCAGTAACCCCACCATCCGTGGGGGCTTTGCGTCTGGGCTCTCCTGGCGGCTTCTCCCGAGGCCTACGGGGTTTTCTCTCCTCTGGCTCTCCCGTGCTCATGAACAAAGGGGGCTCACGACCGGCGATGCCCGCAGCAAAGCTGTCATAGGGGTGGGGCAATTCGATGGAGCTGGACTCCATGATGTCCTCAAGGCTATGGCCCTCGATCAGTATCCCGCACTGGGTGTCGAGGGACTCTGGACTCCTCCACTTGAGCCGGTGCTCCGGCAGCTGATCGAGAACCATTTCGATCATCCCCCTGGCGGCGCCCTTGGTCAAGAATCCGTGACCGCCCAGGATCCTGCGCTCCGGGTCCCTGAAGTAGATGAAGAACCTTGCTGGCCGATAGGGGGCAGATGGTAGATGTGTTGAACTGTCGAACGCTCTCATGATTTCTATCCTTTTTAGGAGTATGGAGTAGGAAGCAAGGCCTCGGGAGTATAGCCCCCGAAGTAGGGCCAGAGAGTGGCATGGGATATACCGGCTCTTCCCTGACCAGTGATGGACGCAGAAGGCGCTATCGGGGTGGCTCCTACAGCAGGCTAGGTAATCATCTACGACCTCCTCAAACGTGAGCTGAGGTCTTTGGCGACGGTCCGAGCCCTCAAGTATTCGGATGACTCCCGGTTTAGCCATTTCCACCTCCTGTTGATCTGTGGCTGAAGACCTTCCTCCCTTAGAGCCATCCTAAGGGCATAGGGGTCAAGCTCAAAGTCACGAGCTAGGTGCTTGAGGGTTATCACTGGGGACTTGTCATTCGTCATCGCTACCCCTCCTCCGGCTGGCTCTGTGGATAAGCTTGGATGGCATTTCTTGAAGCTCGTTGATGAAGAGAGCCAGTTCGGTCTGATGGAGCTTACATGGATCTCTCTCACAGGTCAAGATCAACTTGAGGGCTTCTTCAACTGACTCCAGCGTAAGTCCATTGTAGTTCTTTCTTCGAAGGACGTGCTCGAGGATATAGCGGGCATACTGGTTGATGGTTGGCTTCATGTGGGAGCTCCTAGATCGAAGGAATAAGATGTGAGGCTAGCACGAAAGCTAGAGCCAGAGCAAGTCCAACAAGGGAGATGGCCATAATGATGATTGGCGTAACTCCCGAGAGCCTGCCTGGGCTTTTTCGGATCTTGGCATGCTTCACAGCTTGCTCGAAGCTCCGGCGATCCGACTTATCGTGGCTCGGAAACCCCGGGTCATCCCGGCGGACTGGCATCACAGCACCAGAGCCAAGAGATACAGATTGAGCAGGGAGCTCAGCATCCCCAGGAATAGGACAACGATCAGCTTCTTCCTGTTGACGGACACGTATCCCANNGATTGTTCCACCCTCCAAGCTTTCAAATTGGAGGTCGGTCTCGTTGAAAGCCGGTTTGAGGGTTATCCGTGGCCGGTCCGTTGGGTCTTGGGTGAGATGGAAGGGGTTCTTGATCATCTGGCTCGAGCTCCATGGTGAGGTTGACAAGTGCATCCATAAAGACTTCTTAATCAGGTGTAAATCCACATTCTGGGGGTAAGAGAGTTCATTGAGACCAGGTGCCCGGTCTGATAGTCTGATCTCGCCCACTCCCGGGCAAGGAGTAAAACCAAATGACCAACTCACTCGACGACTTCATCTCCTCGCTTGAAGGGACCGATCCGGTCTCCCGACCCGCTAAGGCCGATGCTCCCAAATACCCGTGTGGGCAATGCGCGGGCACTGGGTTCTTCCAGGGCGTCCGGGTTCACCAGGAGAAAGCCCACTGCTTCGCCTGCCGGGGCAAGGGGTACTTCACCAAATCCCCCGAGCATCGCGCCGCCTCGAAGGCACGCCGCGACAAGCGCAAGGCCTGCGCCCGTGAAGCCATCGCTGAGCTAGTTGAGCAGTTCGCCATCAAACACCCCGACTTGTATGCTGAACTCAAGGCAGTCCGCTATCATCACGAAGGAGCTAGATCCACAGAGTTCCTTGTGTCCCTGGCTTCTCAACTGTTCGAAAAGGGTGGACTGACCGAGCCCCAGATCGTGGCCTGGTATCGGGGACGTGAGAAGTACCTAGCCATGATTGAGCAGCGAAAGGCCGAGGCTGAGAAGGCCAAGGTCGAAGTTGACTTGACCCCTATCCGCGCCATGTTCGAACGGGTTGCTGAGTCCGGTTACAAGAAGCCGAAGTACCGGGCTGAAGGCCTGGTGCTGTCACTCGCCCCCTCCTCGGGCCGCAACCCGGGTGCCATCTACGTCAAAGACGAGAACGACGTCTATTTGGGCAAGATCCTGGGTACGACGTTCTCGCCCAGCAGGGAGGGTGCTGAGGCGGGTCAAACTCTTATGGCCATATCCTCCGACCCACTCGAGGCGGCACTTCGCTACGGCCAACGCACCGGGGCCTGCGCCTGCTGCGGCCGTAAGCTGACCGCTCATGGATCCATTGACTTGGGGATCGGCCCCGTATGTAAGGACCGCTGGGGTCTGTAAGGAGCAACGACCATGACACGCATCAACCTCGTCCCGCCGGCAGAACTTCACACCAAGCACCTGCTAGCGGAGTACCGCGAGCTGCCACGCGTCTTCAAACTTGCTCGAGCTTGGGACCTTCGAGGTCGGGCTGAGCCGATTCCGAATAAGTATACGATGGGCAAAGGGCACGTCAGGTTCTTTTATGACAAGCTGATCTTCTGCCTCAATCGCCAGTTCACCATCTACGGAGAATGCCTGAGCCGAGGATTCAACGTCCAGTTCGACCCTGAAGACAGTCGATCTAACTTCATGTCTGCTTCCGTCAATCTGTTCAACGACTACACGCCTACGCCTGAAGCTCTGGAGCTCAACCGCGCACGCATACTCGAGCGCTCGCCCTGGCTCACACGCTAGCGCGCGTACGTATCCCCAATTTTATCCTTTATTAAGTATAAGCCTTAATAGCTTTAATAAGGCTTAAGAAGAAGAAGGATCCCAAAAACGGAGATACGCGCGCATGAGCGCCCGCGTATACGTGAGCGCCTGATACTCTGAGCCCCGGTTGCCTTGCGCTGATCAGTCGACTATAATTGTATCATCCTGTGGAGGTTCGGACTTGGGTATTAAGAAAGATGTAGTCATTCTTTATGAGATGTCAGGGTACACGGGTATGTTCTGGGCTGACGGCTTCCATAAGGTCAGTTGCTATGACATCCTACATAATGGATCCTTCCTTCGCCGAGGTCAGAAGTTCTCACATTGGGATGCCCGGGATGAGGAGCAGACCCAAAGACTAATAAACCGACACAGGGGCAAGACCAAGATGGTCATTGCCATGCCACCCTGCACTGACCTGGCCGTGAGCGGGGCTAAGCACTTCGTTAACAAGGCTCGGGTGAACCCCCATTTCCACGACGAAGCCATGGAGCTTGTTCACATTGGGGTCAGGATCGCCCAGGAGCTTGAGTGCCCGTGGTATGTGGAGAACCCAGTCTCCGTGATCAGTAGTTTGTGGAGAAAGCCAGACCACATCGTAGATCCCTTTGAGTTCGGAGGCTACTTGCCTGAGGACGACGTCCACCCGGATTACCCAGACTACATTAAGCCCCGTGATGCTTACCCAAAGAGGACCTGCTTGTGGGTTGGAGGGGGCTTTAAGATGCCAGAGAAGAAACCCGTTCCTGTGGCTCCAGGATGGTCCACCCAGCAAAGCAAGCTTGGCGGGAAGTCGGCCAGAACCAAGACTATCCGATCTGCGTCTCCCCGTGGACTCAATCGCGCAATATATCTAGCCAACAGGTAAAAGGATGAGATGGTTCGTCCTGAGAGTCAAGAACAAGAAGGCCCAGGCCATCGCTGATAAGATTGGATGGGATCACTGCTGGCTCCCCGTGGGCAAGAAGTGGACTAAGCCAGCCCGCAAGCACAAGCCCATTGAGGTGGAGATCAATCTGATACCGGGCTGGCTGTTCGTTCAAGAACATCGACATGCAGCATGTCAAGGCCTCGATGGGGTTTATGGCACCCTGAAGTATGGCCGCCAGGGAGTGCTCTGGATCAAGGACGAAGATCTCAACGAACTCAGAGACGCTTGCAACCCAGCTCCAGACGCCGTAGAACCTAAGCTGGACGCCGTCCATGAAGTTTTCTCTGTTGGATCCACGGTGAAACTCCGAGGGCTGCTATACGGGCGTCTGGGCGTCGTTACGGCGATCTTGCCCGGTGATCTGTATAAAGTTCAGGTGGATTTCATGTCCGTTCAGGTCCATGCCCGGTTGCTTGAGCGACCCAACTAACGGGCACCACCCATTGCCAACCCACCGGGAATGTGTTACTTGGTATGCCAATGAGTGATCCAGGGGCAGCCACGGTNNCGCTATTGAACGGTAATCAACATGCAGGTGGTGAACGAACGCGAGAAATTGGAGATCCGGGCGGCTGCCCAGAACTATGCAGCCCTGGCTCTTCGAACTCTCGTGAACGTGATGAGAACCGGGGAGACAGACAAGGACCGGGTTGCGGCAGCTAAGGAGATCCTGGACCGCGCCTATGGTAAGTCGATCCAGGCCCACAAGCTGGACGAAGCCCCGAGCGACCAGAAGAACGAGGAGCTATCAAGCAATGCTGAGCGTTTCACCAGCGCAATTGTTGGCATCGCTTCCCGAGGAAGAAAGGGATGAGCTTCTTTCGGTCCTATCCAAGAGGGACCGAGCTTTCATGGCGACTCACTGGCCCTTCTGGGCTAGGCCAGACCAGGTAGAACCGTCAGCTCAGGNNCCGCCGCTGACGCACGAGACGTTCTTGTGGAGGGTGAGAGTGGGATTCTCGCTTGTCACCCCAAGGACTTCCGACCGAAGTACGAGCCATCAAAAAGAAGGCTGACCTGGCCTAACGGGGCGGTGGCCACCCTCTATAATGCAACTGAGCCCGATCAGCTTCGGGGCCCCCAGCATGATGCCGCTTGGTGCGACGAGCTTGCCAAGTGGGCCTATGCTCAAGAGACCTGGGATCAGCTGCAGTTCGGACTTCGGCTTGGACACAGTCCTCGAGTCGTCGTAACCACCACCCCCCGGCCACTCCCGGTGCTGAAGGAGATCATAGCCGACGAGTCCACTGTAGTGACCAGAGGTCGCACGTTGGACAACGAGGTGAACCTGTCTCAGAAGTTCATCACCAAGATTCACAAGAGGTATGCGGGTACACGACTGGGTCGCCAAGAGCTTGAAGCGGAGATGCTTGATGATCTGCCCGGCGCACTGTGGCTCAGGACATTCTTCGACCCCCCCGAGGGGTCAACGCACACCGGACGCGTATTTGCTCGAGACCTCCCGGAGCTTGTGCGTATCGTCGTGGCGGTAGACCCCTCGGGTGTAGGTAACGAGAGGGAGAACGGAGACGACATCGGGATCATCGTCGCGGGAGTCGATGCTTACGACCATGGCTATGTGCTGGCGGACCGATCAGTCAACGCTGGGCCAGCCCTATGGGGCAAAGCCGCTGTCGACGCCTATCACGAGTTCCAAGCGGATCTGATCATCGGCGAGTCCAACTTCGGAGGAGCCATGGTGGAGTCTACTATTCGATCCATCGACAAGAACGTGTCTTACAAGGCCGTTCACGCAAGTCGAGGCAAGGTGCTAAGGGCCGAGCCTGTGGCGGCTCTCTACCAGCAGGGCCGAGTGAGCCACGTCTCAGGAGCCGATAATCGAGACCAGTCCGGGCTGGGTCTCACGGCCCTTGAGGATCAGCTGTGCCTGATGGCCCCAAAGGGGTACTCTGGTAAGGGGTCACCCGATAGGGCTGACGCACTGGTGTGGGCCCTTACTGACCTAATGCTTGGTGAAGAAACCAAGGCCAACGTATTCTTGAAGGCGAGAAAGTGATGAATCAGCCGGTCTCCCTCTGGAACGCCCGGACGATTGACTCCCTGAGGAGGCTACTGGCTTCCTCTATGGGAGACATGAAGCATGATCACAATTTCGATCTCGGGTTCCCGGACACGCTTTCCTTCGATCAGCTCTACGGCATGTGGGACAGGAACAGCCTAGCCCAGGCGGGAGTGAGTCGTATCAACTCGACCATCTGGAGGGACGACCCCTCACTCTGCGAGAGTGAAGGGACCCACGAAGAGACTCCCCGAGAGGCCGAGGTTCGGCAGCACTTCGACGATCGACGGCTATGGTCCAAGCTAGCCGAGGCCCACAATCGCAGCCTTGTGGGTGACTACTCGCTGGCCATACTCCGAGTTGCCGATGGAAGGGGTTGGGATCAGCCCGTTGGGCCTGTGTCCTCTCGGCTCAAGGGGTTGTGGGACATCATCCCCGCTTGGGAGGGTCAAGTTCAAATCTCCGAGTGGGAGCTTGACGAGCGGTCTCCCCGGTATGGATTGCCGAAGTACTTTGCCTTCAATGAGGTAAGCCTTCATGATGGCAAACCTCGTGGAACCTCGAGGTCCCTGACTTTGCACCCAGATCGAGTCCTGGTATTCTCAACCACTGGGGACACCTTCGGCCGATCAGTTCTTCGGGCCGGATTCAATGATCTGCTCACTCACGCCAAGGTCATCGGGGCTGGTGGAGAGGGCTTCTGGANNAAGTCTCTCTCTGGAGGTTGACAACGATGCCAAGCTCAAGGACCTGGCCGCGGCCATGGGGGTGCTGGTCTCCGACCTGCCCACAAAGATTGACGAGGTGGTGTCTGACTTCCTCTCCGGGTATGATAAGTCACTGATGCTCCAGGGCATCAAGGCCCAGGCAATCCCCGTGAGTCTACCCACCAACCCGGAGCAGTACTATAACGGACCTCTTCAAGGGTTTGCCGCCTCGATAGACTGCCCAAGCAAGGTTCTGATAGGTAACCAGACCGGAGAACGGGCTAGCACGGAGGATCAGAAGTCCTGGAATGCCACCTGCTCGAGCAGGAGGAGCCGGGAGGTTCTCCCCGTGCTTCGGGATATGGTGCAAAGGCTGGAGCGGTGGGGCATCCTGGAAAAGCTCGATTGGTCCATCCNNAGCATTGGGCTGGGGGAGACCCCCTTCAGTGCCCAAGAGATCCGCGAGCAAGCCGGGTATGAAGCTGAGAAAGAAGATGAGCTGGGAGAGGGGTTCTCCCTCGGGGGCCTTTAAGTGACTCGTGAGCCGATTCTTCCCGCGAATAGGGGTAACCCAGCCAACCAAGGGAGACGCATAGGTCGTGCGATGAAGCGGATCGAGGACATCCTTAGGGACACTCAGGAGTGGCTACTGGAGGTCGTGAGCCAATGGCCCAGTCGAGAGATAACCAACTCCTCGAGATATGAGTACCTTGTGGACCTTGATCGGCTTCAGGCTATCATTCTGGAGTTGTCGGAAAGACTGGGAGCCGCCGATAGGGCGATGGTTGAAGCGGCTTTGGGCGCTTACGCCGAGGGGACCTCGCAGGCCTCAGTCAACCTCTCCGGCCTAA
>JRYL01004189.1_pt1 | contig 12401 bp, 11 predicted proteins | sample 235391 | NCBI WGS metagenome assembly JRYL01 (sample SAMN03074223, study PRJNA261481) | activated sludge metagenome | biome: Wastewater Treatment Plant; feature: Wastewater; material: Activated sludge; isolation source: activated biomass of a wastewater treatment plant treating wastewater from... ... | reverse complement strand
TGGGTCGTCGAGCCGGCCGCGACGTCGGTGATCTCGCGCACCCGCACCGCCGCCGAGCCGGCGGCTTCGATGCGTTGGCCGAGCAGGTCGGCGTTCTGGCGCAGTCCGTCGCTGACCACGTCGACCTGCCGAGCCGCGGCACTCACATCGTTGGCCGTGGTGCGGATCTTGCCGACCATCTCGGCCAGGCCGTCCAGGAACCGGTTGAACGCGGTGGCCAGTGCGGTGATCTCGCCACCACCACCGGTGCCGAGTCGCTGGGTCAGATCGCCGCCACCGCTGGCCACCTGCGCCATCATGCGCTGGACTCGGACCAACGGGCGCACCACCGAGGCGATGATGACGATGCCGAACAGGACCAACACGACGATGCCGAAGGTCAGCGACTGCGTGAACGACTGTTCGGCGGTGGCCACCTTCTCGCTGGCGGCACGAGCCGCGGCCGCGGCCAGCTCGCCGACCTTGCCAGCCACGGCGTCGAGGCTGGCGCGCACGGCGACGGCCGCTTCCTCGCCGGCCCCCATCGAGGTGTCGATCGCGTCGCGGCGCGCCGACGGCGTGTCCTCGGCGAGGATCTCGAGCGTCTCCTTGCTGGCTTCCTGCCAGGTCTGGAACGCCGACGGGAACGTGGCGCCGTCGACCGCCGTCGGTACCAGGCGGCCGAGTTCCTGCCAGGCGGCCGCGGCGGCGGCGACGCTGGCGCCGTGCTCGGCGACCAACGCCTTCGCACCGTCGGTCGCCATGCTCTGGAACAACAGGCTGCGTTCGGCGACGACGGCGCGCAGGAACGACTGCCGCAGCGTGCCGAGTTGCACCGCGGCTGGCAGTTCGCGGCCGGCCAGGCCCTGCAGCGACGTGTCGAGTTGGCGCGTCGTCTCGAGGACCATCGAGCTGAGCCAGATCGTCACCGCCACCGCCAGACCGAGCAGAGCGGCCAGACGGAGTCGCACGGTGATCAGGGAACGGACGCGGGCAGCGAGATTCATGGCGAATGGCGACGACTGTGGTTCCGGGCCGCGCGCGCCCAGTGGGCCCGCGCGGCGGCTGCGCTCACTTGGCGGGAGCCGGCTTCGGCTGCGCCAGGTTGGTCAGGTTCAGCCCGACCACCAGCACGCCGATCGGCGCCTTCTTGTCCTTGTCGGCGGTGTCGAACACCGGCACCGCGATCTGCACGGCGTAGGCCTGGCTCGACTCGTCGAACTCCGGCTCGCCTTGCCACGCCGTCTTCTTCGTGAACGGCACCGTGAACTTCGCACTGCTGTCGTGCAGGTAGCTGCTGGTCTTCTCCAGGAACGCGACCTTCTCGCCCTTCGCGCCGTTCAGGAACGCCTCGCTGACGATGCCGTTGGTGGCCTTGGTCTTGGCCTCGAGCGCCTTGGCGGCGTCGTTGGTCATGAAGGCGACCACCTCGTCGGAACGGCGCCGCAGCGCCTTCCACTTCTTGTTGTCCATGCCTTCGATCGGGCCCTTCTTGTTGTGGGCGACGACCGCGGCGACCACCTTGGCGTCGGCAGCCCAGCCGGCGACGTCCTTCTTGTAGGCGTCGATCTGGGCCTGGACTTCCTTGGTGATCTCGAACTTCTTCTCGCCTTCCTGGGCCGTCAGCGCGGCCGCGGCGACCAATCCCATCACCACTGCACGAATCGTTCTCGACATCGGGTTCCTCCTGTGCGTCGGTGTTCGTCCAGGAATGGGAGAAACCTGAAGCCGGATCGCCGCCGCGCCGCGACCGGTGGGTCCGGATGGCGAGCCCTGGCTCGCGCCGTGTACTAGGTGACAATCCTTAAGCGGCCCGCAGAATCGCCACAATCCCCTGCCACGGCATCGCCGCGGCGCGCGCTGTGGTGCTTTGCGACAGTGGTTTTCCCGTACGGGGGCCGCGCGCCTAGTGTAGTGCGTCAGGCTGATGGGGCATTATTCGCTTGAGCAGTTCTCGCGCGCGTGACCTTGGCCAGGATGTCGCCAGCCTTCGCAGTCCAGATGAAGGGCTTGGGGTCGAGGTTGTGCTCGCCGACGTAGCCCTCGATGGCCGTCACGAGCTGCTCGACACTGCGGAAGACACCGCGCCGGATGCGCTTTACGGTGATGTCGCGGAAGAAGCGTTCGACCATGTTCAGCCACGACGAGCTGGTCGGCGTGAAGTGCATGTGGAAGCGTGGGTGTCGCTGCAGCCACCGCCGCACTTTCTCGTGCTTGTGGGTGCCGTAGTTGTCGGCGATCACGTGGATGGCGAGACCGGCCGGGGTCTCGCGGTCGATCATCTGGAGGAAGCGAAGCCACTCCTGGTGGCGGTGCCTCTTGGCGCACATGCTGAGGACCTGGCCGTTCAGCGTGTTCATGGCGGCGAACAGCGTCGCGGTGCCGTTGCGCTTGTAGTCGTGCGTCACGGTCTTGGTGCGCCCGCTCCGGAAAGGCAGCGAGGGCTGCGTGCGGTCCAAGGCCTGGATCTGCGACTTCTCATCGCAGCTGAGCACGATCGCGTTGGCCGGAGGGTTCAGGTACAGGCCAACCACGTCCTCGAGCTTCTCGGCGAATTCCGGATCGCGGCTGAGCTTGAAGGTGCGCACCAGGTGCGGCTTCAGACCGTTCTCTTGCCAGATGCGGCGCACGGCCGAGGCGCTCACGCCGGTCGCCTTCGCCATGTCCCGCGTGCTCCACTGTGTCGCGTTCGGCGGATCCTCCTGCGTGGTCATGCGGATGATCTCGGCGACAAGCGCCGGGGCGATGCCTCTCGGTCGCCCGCGCCCCGGCGCATCCTTCTCGATGCCGGGGATTCGCAGTTCAGCGAAGCGCCGGCGCCAGAGTCCAACCGTCTTCTGCAAGGTGCCGAGCTGCTCGGCGATGACCTTGTTCTCGAGGCCCTCGGCCGCCTTCAGCACGATCTTCGCGCGAAGCACCAGGCGAGCTGGCGTCGAACGCCCGCGCGCGAAGCGTTCCAGGGTGGCCTTCTCGGCGTCGGTCAGGGTGATCGCTACAGCTACGCGCATCGGTTGTCCTCGAAAGACTACCCAACGCGTGGCAGGACAGATAATTACAGCTATTTCGAGCGCACTACACTAGCAGGCCACTTCGCTCGTCGTCTGCTGAACCACGCGTCCAGGTGCGGATGCTGACAACTGGTGTGTCCGTGGGGGTCTGCTTCGAGTTGATGTCGCGATCGAGATCGTGGTTCATGGTCATCTTCGCAATCGAGGGCGCTGGGCTGGCCGGCTCCGCGGCATCCTGGGCACGTTCTTGTTTGGTGCTCGCGCCGTGAACGAGGTCGTTCGGGTGGGGCGGCAGAGCTTCGCGGTCCTCGTGCGCCTTCACGGCTTCACCTCCCCGCACCCGTGCTCGCCGTCGGTGTCGCCGGGCTGCACGCGCTCGGACGTGACGGCAGCACTTGCCTGCTTCGCCCTGCGCTTGCCCTTCGACTTCGAGCTCCGCCCCGCGTCTTCCGTAGGCGCGTCACCAGTTCCCGGTTCCCGCAGGTTCCCGTCGGTTCCCTCAGGTCCCCGGGAACCGAGGCAGGCCGGAGCCGGGGAACCCCGGTTCCCGGTTCCCGGCCTCTCTTTGGTACTTTCTCTACCCCCCTCCCTCCCTTGGGAACTTGGGGCGTCGTCATCGGCCACGACGAAGCGCGGCGACTTGTTGGTTCCCACGCTCAGGATGCGGCCCTTGGACACCGCCCGGTTGAACGCTGCGAACTTGTACTCCCGCTTCCCGGTCATTTCGGCGACGACGGTTGAGGCGTTCGGCGCCTCTCCTAGTCGGCGCAGTGCCTCGACGGCGCGCGTCTCCATGTCTTCGAGCTTGTTCGCGAGGCGCCGGACTTCTGCAGCGGTTTGATCCTCGGAATTCACGGCGAGGATCGGCGGAGCCGGCAGCACGACGGGGCCGGTCTCTCGCCTGCCGTCAGGACCTGTGCGCCCGGTCTCTTGGGAGTTGATCAGGTACGGCGTAGGCGGAGGCTTCACGCCGTCTCGCACCTTGACGGTGTGTACGGCGCGGTCGCGCAAGATCACGGCAACGTCGATGCCTGCTACGAGCGCCCCCGAACCGCGGAAGTCGTGGACCGATGGCGGAGCGGGGTTCATGACGTCGGGCTTCTTGGTGTGGTGAATCACGATCAATGCGCACCTGTAGACGCGCTGAAGCACGGAGAGCGAATGCAGCGCGGCGCTGGCAGCGCCCGCGTCGTTCTCATCTACTCCCGGGCGAGCGGCAGCCCACGTGTCGACGACAACGATGTCGGGGGCGCTGCCGCGGCGCTGCTGCACCTCCCGGACGATCTTGTGCAGCCGCTGCACGGCGTCGGGCGCCGCGAGGTTGGGAACGCCGCCGCGGATCTCTAGGTACCGCCCCGGTGCTGGTTGCGCCGCTGGGTGCGCTGCGCGCCAAGCACGCAGGCGTGCGCCAAACCCAGCATTGCCCTCGGCTGCCAAGTAGAGCGTGCTGGCGCCTCCCGCGATCAGCGCGCGGCCCAGCCACGTTTCCATTCCGTGCTGGAGACGCAGCGTAAGGTCGACGACGGCTACCGACTTGCCCTGGTTGGTTTCGCCGCCGACCACCGTCATTCCGGCTGCCGGAACCGTTCCTTCGACGATCATCATCTGTGATTCGTCTTCGGCCACCTCCATCCAATCGCGTACGGGGATGTCGTCGTCGCTGGCGATGTTGGCGATGCCCTCCCACGCGTGCCAAGTCTCGACAAGCGCGTGTACGATGCTCTCAGGCGGATGCACCTTCTTGTGCTTATCGCCGTTCGCAGCCAGCCAGATCGCGAGCCTTGAGAGCCGCTCGCGGATCATGCCGGGGGTCATCGGCGTCGTGCGAAGCACGTTGCCGTGAGCGTCCCGCGCGACGAGATGCAGCCGGCCATCCTGGGCCGCGATGTCCGGTTGAGTAGCGATGAGTCCGCGTGCGAGCGTCAGGAGGACGTGGTAGTCGTCGACGTTCACGACTGCAGACGGACGGCAGCTTGTGTCGGGAGGCGACTCACGGGGTTCTAAAGCCACTTCGTTGGTCTCCGCCAACGGGGCTGGCCGCTCGGGTGCTTGCCGGGCGTAGTCGTCGCGCCAGCCAGGCGCCGCGTCGTCGAACATGCCGAACAGCGATGCAACGCTGCTGCCGACCAAGCCGGACCAGCGGCCAGCCACGTCGCCTTCCACGTACTTGGTTCCGCGACGAGACCACTGCTCTGCGATCTCGTAGCCCGCGTTGCCGAGCGTTCGCAGTGCGGCGAGAACTCGAATCCAGGCGGGGTAGGTCAGATCGGCGTCAAGCAGCCGGGCGTCGAGAAGACCCCACCGTGCACGCGCCACGTCGCGGTCGTGGTCGTCAGTCTGGTGCTGCGATCCAGGCGCCGCGCTCCTCGGCTGCTTATTCGATCCGCTGACACGCTGCTGCAGCTCGACAAGCGGCCGCAGGTCGGCGTGCGAGGCAAAGGCCATCGAGCATCGGTCTTCATACACCTTGCCGGTGACACTCAAGTACCGTGCACCCCGCAGGCCGTCGTAGGCCTCGAGCTGTGTCCCGGGGCCGAAGGCGCCGTCGACGACGGAGCCGCAGAACTCTGGCGGCAGCGAGCCACGGTAGAAGAACCTGAGCCCTGTGCCGCTAGGAGACACCTCGGTGTAGGTCGTAGGCAAGCTGTCGATCAGAGCTCGCGCAGTTGGCATCAGCTCGCCCGTGGCGCTGTCGATCACGTGGTCAAGGTCCAGACCGACCCAATCGCCTCCCTGCAAGTTCACACCGAGCAGGCCGACGCCGTAGCCGGAGTTCGAAGGCGCCCTCAGCGCACGATTGGCCGCCTGTTGGAACGTCCCCCAAGTGTTCGCGTCGTTCGAACGCGCGTTCTTGCCGGTCGCCGGGGAGATCGGCGTCTTCGCCGACTTGACCACGCCGCTGGCCATCGCCTTTGGCGCACGCGAGCCGCAAACCCAGATTGGCGCCGCGATCAGCTCGGGTGGCGCGGCGGCGGCGATGAGGTCGATGTCAGCCTGCGTCAGGCGCCGAAGGAGCCGCGGGTCGTCCAGTGGAACGTGCTCGGTCACCGGGGTCCTCCCCGCCTCTTCTGCCCCCGTGCTGCTTCGATGGTGGCGACCAGCGTGTTCCGGTCCACCACGACGATGCCCAGCGCGGCGAGGGCAACGAGGACGGCCCGTTCGAGGGCTTGGTCATGAGTCGCGATGGCGCGCTCCAGGGCCATCGCCAGCGCGGTTGGCGACCTGCGCGCGAGTTCGTCGATCCAGGCGTTCCGATCTTCGGCCATCTACGAGATCGGGGCCGGTGGTGCGCGAGTGGTGCGCGCACCACACCAGGAGATCGTTGCTACAGAAGGACTTACGTCTGTCGGGTGGTGCGCGGTTTGGTGCGTTGCGCCAACTTACAGGCGCAAGCTTCGCAGATGCGCACCAGGTCACCACCCACGGTGGCCGTCTCCGTGAACGGTTCCTGACGGCAGTTCTCGCAGGCATCATCCTGCTTCCAGGCTTCAAGTCGCCCTTCAGCGTCCTTGGTCCCCATGGGCAGTTCACCTGGGAGGGGCTCGGATGCAGCCCACGCCTTCTTCCATTGCTCGCTGCGGCCCAGGGTGGTGTGGCTAACGTCGACCAACCTGGCGTACTCGCGCACCGACTTCCGCTGGCTCCCATCGCGCATCAGTAGCGTGATCGCCTTCTCGACCTTGGTGAACCCCAGAGACGAGTGCTCGGCCACGACCCCGGGACGTTCGCCAGGCTTCTCGTTGTCGCCAACGGGGGCTTTCTTCCCAGTGGACGCTGCTCGCCTGTCGGCAAACGCCAGTGGACTCAGCTGTCGCACTTCCTCCTTGGCACGCTGCAGGGCTGCGGAGAGCCGCGACATCAATCGGTCACGATAGAACTTGGCCTCGGTGGCCCACCCGTCCTCCCCGAGCACCTCGATCTCGCCGTCGCAACCACCCGGTTCGTTAGAGCATCGACCAGAGGTTTCGAACTTGATCGAGCCGCAGACCCTGCACATGGCACGGGCCTTCCAAGTGGGGCCATCGATCCAGGAGTCGGCAGCGTCAAGGTCTACAAGGACACGACCAACTTCTTGCAGCGCGGTGCATGGGAGTCCGGCTTTGACCGCCTGACGTAGTAGTCGGTCGGTCATGTCGGCCAGAGTCCATCGCGAACTCGCAGCGGTGCCCCGGAGCCCGCCGCCGGTAGCGAACCATGTTGCGCGCAGCCACCTTCCGGCGATGTCGTCGACGTAGGCGGTCTCAGCCCCGCTTGCTGCTCCTGTCTCACTCGCTTGGGGGGGAGTTCCCTGCGGGAGGACGGAGGCCGACTTGTGTTCGTGCTGAAGGTTCTCGGCCAGCCGAGCCCACTCCACGGGGTCAGCGACGGCCTTGATCACCTCATGACGAATCACCGCGGAGCCACCACCAGCAGGTGCCGGCTCCAGCACCGCTTCTGCGGCTCCGAGAGCCACGTCGTGGTGCGACGCAGACGCAATTGCGCCCCACGTTCGGTCAATCCCGCGCCCACCTCCGAAGGCCGATCCGACTTCCGGGTGCTTCTTTCGCACGTCGATGGCGGCATTGAGCGATTCGAGCAAGTGGCCGACGGCGTGCTTCATGCTCGCGATCAACTCGGAGTCGCCTGGCTCAGGAGCCCGGTGTTCGGGGATCGAATCGAGCGCCAGCAGCGCAGCCTGTAGGTCGGGCTCCTTCTTCAGAATGGCGACAAGCGCCCCGAGGTCTGCGTAGACCGCCATCGTCGCTCTGTGGAAAGCCTCGCGGGCATCCCACGAAGGCTGCTCGGAGGCCTTGGACATGGCAGCAAAGTCTACCGAACCCGTGCGTCGATGGCTTGCGCCCGGCGCGGGGTGCGGGGCGGTCAGGCTCCAACGGCCGCTCGCAACCGCGACCTATCCACCCTCGCATAGATCACCGTCGAGGTGATGCTCGCGTGCCCGAGCGCCTGCTGCGTGAGCTGGAGATCACCCGTCTCCCCGTAGATGCGCATGGCATAGGTGTGCCGCAACGCGTGGGCCGACCGCCCCCGGAGGCCGGCCTTGGCAAGCCAGTACGCGAGGCGGCGTTGCATGTGCCGTATCGACGCCCGGCGGTCTCCCGCGACAAAAGCGGGGCCGTCCTTCCGCCCGTCGAGGAACGCTCGGAGCCGCGTGGCGAGGTCCTTGGCCATCACGATCGTCGCCGGCCGGTTGCCCTTCGCGGACCGGCAGTGGATCTCGCCGTGGGTGAAGTCGAGATCGGCGACGTCCAGCCCCAAGGCGCTGCCGATGCGCACGCCGGAGCGCAAGAGCAGGTGGACCAGCATCTCGTCCCGACGGGCCTCGGGTCCGTCGGCGGTGCGCAGGACTTCGAGCAGCCGTTCCTGCTCGTCCGGGTGCAGGGCCTTGGGCGGTGGTGCCGTGCAGCGTGCCCGCTTCAGGAGCCGGGCCGCGTTCGTCGGCGTGAGCCCTGACTCGTGCGCCCAGCGGAAGAAGCACCTCAGGCTCGTGCGCTGCGCGTTCGCGCTGGTTGCCTTCTTCCTGCCGCCGCGCGCGCTGGTGCCCGCGGCGTCGCTGGCGAAGAACTCGGCGACGACCGCGGGGGTGATCGCCTCAAGCTCCGTGGGTCTGTTGGCTGCGGTGAGCCAGGCGATCAGCGAGGCGACGTGGCGCTGGTACTGGTTGCGGGTGTGCCCGCTGCGTCCGTCGGCGCGGAGCTGGACTTGGAACTGCCCGAGGGCGTCTTGGAGCTGCATGGCCACATGCAGCCATGGCCAGGCCGAGGGCATCAAGTCCCATTCCTGGTCCCCGGGTGCGGCTGGAGCCGCCCCTGCGGGAGGTCAGATGCGGTCGGGAGTTCGCCGTGGTACTGGGCGCACAGAAGGCGCTTATACGGTTGGCCGAAAAGTCCCGTGATCGTGATCGTGGTGGCGGATTCCGTGTCGGGGCGGGCCAGGAGCATGGTACCCGGTTGCTCCCCCCCCAGTCCGTCTGCTACTCTGTGACTCACCATCCCTCGCTCATCCGTCCTGAGACAACTCTGCAACAGTTCACCCCGTCCAGCGTCGATGAAGCCGAGGATGATCCGCCGAGCTAGGCCATGACTACCGCCAAGCCTGAAAGTCCGAGCACTCCTGACTTCGTCCAACTGGACATAAGGAAGGCGAACGGAAACGTAGTAGTAACTCCGCAGGACCAGGACCGCTTCGTACTGAAGATGGACCGGGCTATCGCCGCGTGTCAGCTTTTTGTGACCGCGGAACGGTTCCAGAAGTTGTTCACCGTTTTGCTTAACCGCCTTGGTGCTTGGGTGTCGAAGCAGGACGGCGTCGAGTCTGCCTGGATCACGATGCGGGATGGCCAGTTCCTATTTTTGGTCATGCGAAAGGTGGTCGCGTACGATCGCGATTTCGAGGATGCGCTGACCCAGCTTGAACTTGACATCGCCAGTGACTCGGACCTCGGGCAACTACCGGTGAGCACCATGGCGTTGCCGAAGGTCTCGATGGAGGCGGTTTGCTCCTTTGTGGATCCTGGAGTGGCATTCCACTTCTCATCGACCAGTCGTGGCTCAAGTCGATGATCATCTCGCGCTAGCGAACAGTACGCATAGTTCGCTTGAGTGCCTTATCCAGGCTGGGCCGGTTCACACAACCTGGATCGCCACGATGGCGTTCTACAAGGCCCTGCACGTCGTTGAGGCGATGTTCGCCAAGTTGGGTAGTAAGAGGGCGACCACACACGAAGAGCGAGAGAGGGCATTAAAGGCTGAGAGGCGATTCCGGAACATTTTCGAGCACTACCAGCCGCTCAGTAATGCATCGAAGATCGCTCGCTACCTGTCTGACAGGAGCGGTACTGGCTACAAGTCCTTCGATGATTACATGACTCCAGAGAAGGCGCTTGCGGAGTTGATTCATCACCGTCTTCACCAGATCGAGGTAAGTACCATGAAGCTCATAGGTGAGCCGGCGCCTAAGCTGCTGAAGTGTAACACACTCCCCAAGCAGTTCGATATGGGAGGCTCGGAGGTTCGGTGATCCTGGATATAGAGTCCGAGATCTAATACGTTGAGGTGACGCTGCCCTAGCAATGCGGGGCCATTTCGGCGCGACTGCGTGCCGTTTGGATTGAGGTCCGCTGCTGGCCGCTGCCCCACCCGTTCCTCGCGAGATGCCTTCTGGTCGAGCTGGGTTCGCCAGCCCACCACGATTCCCGACCAGAGGCCCTGCCCCTCGATCGCCAGGACTTCGTCACTCGGCGCTCGTCCGCCGAAGGGGCTGTGAGTTCCCACTGCAAGGGGCGCATGACGCCCCCGCCGATGCCGCGGCTGTTGGCAGGCTCGGCCGGTGGGCACGGCACTGTCGGTGCTGATCGCCGGGCCGAACACCGGCACGGTGAGGACCCGGATGGCGCCCTCCTCGCAAGCCAGGGACGGGGGTGCGGAGACGGTCAGCGAAGCTTGGCCGAACCGCGCAAAGTCCCTTGACTAAATTTACAACGTGGGCTAAACGATACTGGAGCTATGCAAGAGAAATTCGAGAACCCGTTTCGGCCCGGTGCGGGCCACAGGCCGCCGTACCTTGCCGGACGTCAGGCCGAACGTGATGAGTTCGCTAGACTGCTTAGGCAGAACGGGATCGTTACCGAGAACTTGGTGCTCACTGGCCTTCGCGGCGTCGGCAAGACCGTCCTCCTCGAAGAGCTGAAGCCCCAAGCGATTCAGGCAGGGTGGCTGTGGGCGGGATCCGATCTTTCTGAGTCTGCTAGTGTCAGCGAGTTGCGCATGGCACAGCGAATCATTACAGATCTTGCGGTAGTAACATCTCAGATATCGGTGGCGGTCGAAACTCAAACGACTAACTTCCGGAGCGAGAAATCCAACTACAATCTCGACGTAGGCGTGCTCTCCACCATATTTGATGAAGTGCCCGGGCTAACGGCGGACAAACTCAAGGGGCTTATTGTCAATGTGTGGGGCATAATTGCGCAAGCGACCAACGCAAGAGGGCTCGTGTTGGCCTATGATGAAGCGCAGACAATCAGCGATCAGCCCAAGAAAGAAGAGTATCCTCTCGCCATGCTTCTCGATGTCTTCCAGTCTGTTCAGAGACGCGGCGTGCCCATGATGCTGGTGCTTACAGGTCTACCCTTTCTTTTTCCCAAACTTGTTGAGGCCAGGACATTCGCCGAGCGGATGTTTCACGTGCAAACCCTGAAGAGCCTCAGCAAAGAGGAGTCCCGGCAGGCCATCCTCAAGCCTGTCGAGGCTGCCAAGGATTGTCCTGTCACCTTGTCTGAGCAATCAGTTGAGACAGTGATTGGCCTGTCCGGCGGGTATCCGTATTTCATTCAGTTTATATGTCGCGAGGTTTATGACGCATTTCTCCAATCGGACTCGCCGCCGCAGGTTCCTGTGTCAGAAATCGAGGCCAAGCTGGACGCTAGCTTTTTTCAGGGACGATGGGCGCGTGCGACTGATCGGCAGCGCGAACTGCTTTGCGTCATCGCACAGCTTGAGTCCTGTGATGAAGAATTCACAGTGCAGGAGATCGTGCAGGCATCACGGAACGCCGAGTCGAAGAGCTTCAGCTCCAGCCATGCGAATCAAATGCTGGCGGCCCTCGGGAACGAGGGCCTCATATTCAAGAATCGACATGGCAAGTACTCCTTCGCAGTTCCCCTAATGGGAAGATTCATCAGACGGGAGATGAAACTCCCTGGCTAGCGCTGGCCTGCCGCATTCCAAAGGGAATGCGACGCCGTCGCCGGCCTCACCGGCGCCCATCGGCCCGCCACCGTTTCTAAACGGCCAAAACGGTGGCGCTGCCGACCCGCCACACCCACAACCGATTGCTCAGAAGGTAGTTACGTCGATTTTTCCAGAACGGGCAAGGCGGGAAACGGCTAGGGATCCCCTTGATCTCACGTAAAGCGTTGCAGCGACGTTGGTTGCGCGCGTCATCCGGACGCTTGCCGCCCTGGCAGCCCTGGGCCTCGCCAGGCGGCTCGGACGGATGTACGTCGAACTGCATCCCTCCGGCCGGCAGCCCCTTCTAACCCACCACTTCTACGCCTCCGACCCCGGCAACCCGCGCAGGAGTGACGGCTTCTGCCCGCTGTGTTAACCTGCCCCAAAAAGCCCGACTTCCAAGCTCGCAACTCCAAGCCCTGGGTTCCTTTCCCACGAGCACGAGCTTGGACGACCCCACCCCCGATCGCGACAACCGCGGGCGCTTCGCCCCTGGCAACCCCGGCGGGCCTGGCCGACGGCCAGGCTACCGGGAGCAACTGCGTCGGGCCGCCGACGACGCGGTCACCCCCGAGCACATCGCCGCCCTGATGCGTCGCGCGCTCCGGGCTGGCCTCGAAGGCAACCTGTCCGCTGCCAAGTTCGTGATCGAGCGTGTGTGCGGCAGGGCGGCCGATGCCCCCGG
>JRYL01002240.1_pt1 | contig 12423 bp, 11 predicted proteins | sample 235391 | NCBI WGS metagenome assembly JRYL01 (sample SAMN03074223, study PRJNA261481) | activated sludge metagenome | biome: Wastewater Treatment Plant; feature: Wastewater; material: Activated sludge; isolation source: activated biomass of a wastewater treatment plant treating wastewater from... ... | reverse complement strand
TGCGCGAGGAGCTGCGCGGCACCACCGTCGAGGACTTCGCGATGCGGGTCGTCAACGTCACCACGGCGGCGTTCCAAGCGCTGTCGGTGCCGACCAGCCTCGCCAGTCAGTTCGTGGTGCGTTCGTTGGTGGCGCCGCGCCACTTCCGCGACGGCCGGGAGTTCTTGAGCCGCCGTCTGGTGGCGCCGGACACCGAAGGCTGGCAGGCGTTCGGTCGGCCGTTACAGGCCGGCGGGGTGCGCTTCGTGTTCCCGCCGAGCGACCAGCACCGCGAGAGTTTCCAGGTCCGGATCGAAACGTGGCCGCAGGATGCGCGCTCGTTGTGGCTCGAGAACACCGGCAGCTTCCCGGTGCCGGTGCCAGCCGGGGAGTTGCCGCAACTGGCTGGCCAGCTAGACACCACCTACCGCTTCCTGACCGGCCCGGTCTCACGCTTCCTGGCCACCCTCGACACCCCCTGACGCCGCCGTGCTCCGCCGCCTCACCTGGTTCCTGTCCGCCTGCGCTCTGGCCCTGGTCGGCTGCGAGGAGCAACCCGCTGCGCCAGCCTACGGACCGGACGTCGTGCTGGTCGTCGACGGTCTGGAGATCCGCCGGCAGGAGATCGAACGGTTCCACGCGATCCACGCCAGCACCGCCCCCGAGCTGGGCCGCCGGACGATCGTGCGCTACCTGCTCGAGAACCACGTGCTGCCGCTGCGCTATGCGCAGCGCGCCTTCGCCGCGAAGCGCGCCGAACTGCTCGAGCAGGCCCGACTCCTGACCACGGTCGCCGGCAACGTGGTGGAGCTGGAGCAGCGCTGCGAGCCGTTCTTCCACCAACGCAAGCTGGTCAACCGCCGACAGATCGAAGCCCCGGTCGCCGAGTTCGCTTTCGACCGCGAACGACTCGGCGCGGTCAGCGGTCCGCTCGAGGTCCCCAAGGGTTTCGTCGTTGCGGGTTGCTTCGACATCCAGGAATCGGCGATGGTCTCCGAGGACCTCGCCGACCTGCTGCAGGTCGGGTTCCTGACCCACACCAACGCCGAGTGGGTCGCCTGGCTGCGCAGCGAGTTCGAGCGCACCGCCGACAAGGTCAGCTACGTCCACCCCGACTACCGCGAAGCCCTGCCCTTCTGGTTGAAACTGCCGTGACCATGAACCGCTCCCTGCTGCATCGGCTGCTCGCCATCGTCGCCGCGACCGGCACCGCCGCCCTCGCCGTCGCCCAGGATCCCGCCGCAGAGGCGCCGCCCATGGCCAGCGCCTGGCCGAAGCTGAGCGCCACCGACGTCGACCGCGTCGTCGCGCTGGTGACGCAGTTCAAGAAGGAGGACGTGCAGCTGCACACCGACGCGACGGCCAAACTGCTGCAATTGGGTGCCGGGGCGGCGCCGTTCCTGATGCAGCGGGTGCACGACAAGGAACCGAACCAGAACCCGCAGATCTTCGCCGTTCTCGACGGCATGGTGGGCAGCGAACACGCCGAGCTGCTGGCCAAGGAACTGAAGAAGCCCTCGGTGGAACTGCGCGGCTACCTGACGCAACGGCTGTGCCGATTCGGGGATCCGCGCCTGCGCAAGTCGCTCGAAGGCCTGCGCAAGGACGCCAACGAACGCATCGCCTTCCACGCCGCGCTCGGCTGCCTCGCGCTCGGCGATGCGGCTGCACTCGACCAGGTGGTCGCCTACAGCAAGACGCATTGGGCCGACGAGGTCGGGATCGTATCCGAGGTGCTGAGCAAGGTGCGCTCGGCCGCGGCCGGCAACGAGGTGTTCGCGGCGATCGCCAAGCAGAAGCCGGTCGACCAGATGGCGACGTTGCGGATCGCACGCTACCTGGCGATCCCAGACCACCAGGTGATCGTCAAGACCTACCTCGCGTCGGCCGACCACACGGTCAAGAAGGAGGCGGTCAACGTCTGCCGCGTGCTGGCCGGCGAACCCCCGCTCGAGAAGCTCGACGTCTTCCAGACCATCAAACACGCCAACGAATGGCTGCAGAAGCTCGGAGGCAAGCCATGAGGACCGCGTCGCTGGCGCTGACCGCGTTGCTGCTGGGCGCCGCCCCGGGGATCGCCCAGAAGGACAAGGACACCCCGAAGTGGCGGATCGACCCGTACACGAAGAACGAGCCGAAGGCCCTCGAGGCCGCCGGGTACGTGTCGTACGGGCCGTTCCTGTTCGGCAACGTGGCCGACAAGCCGACCCAGAGCACCGACGTCGACGCGCGCCTCGAATACGCGCCGATCCTGTGGGTCGAGACGAAGCACTTCCGGATCGGCAGCAACCTGCCGAAGTTCACGGTGCCGCAGGACATGGAGACGCGCACCAAGATCCGCACCGAACTCGAACGGCTGCAGAAGAGGATCCCGAGCGTCAACCCCAAGACCCGGGAGCTCGATCCCTGGTTGCGGCTGCACCTGACCGCGCAGCGGGCCGAGGAGCTGTACGCCGAGGTGCAGGAGCTGTGGGGCGTCACCGACGCCGACTTCCCGGCCGACCCGAGCAAGGTCGTGCGCATGCCGGGCGCGCGCTACATGGGGTTCGGGCCGTACCTGGGCATGAAGGAGAAGTACCAGGTGCTGATGTTCGAGAAGCTCGATCCGTACCGGGCCTACCTGAAGGACTTCCTCGGCAAGGACTCGAAGTTCCCGCAGCGCTGGCACTTCAAGGAGACGGGTTGCATCCTGTTCGCGTTCTCGACGGAGTGCGACGGCGGCAACCTCAAGCACGACACCGCGATCCACTGCGCACTGGCCTTCAACGTCGGCCAGAACCTGCTCGACGGCTTCCGTTCGTACACCTACGACCTGCCGGTCTGGATCAAGGAGGGCTGGAGCCACTGGTTGCTGCGCCGCATCGACGGCAAGTGGAACCAGTTCGACCAGCAGGAGGGCTCGGCAGCCGACATGAAGAAGGTCAGCGACTGGGCCCCGTACGTGCGCAACCTGGTTTCCACCAACGGCAAGTTCGCGCCGTTCAGCGAGGCCTACACCTGGCGCGACTTCGGCGCGATCACCTTCAACGACCACACCGCGATCTGGTCGCGGATGGACTTCCTGATCGCCCAGGGCAAGGACAAGTTCCAGAAGTTCCTGTTCGCCGTGAAGGGGCGCGTCGACGACCAGTGGTACCCCGACCAGAGCGACCTCGTCGGCGCGACCCGCGACGCGTTGCGCGACGCGTACGGCATCAGCGTGCTGGACTTCGACCGCAAGTGGGGCGAGTGGGTGAAGGCGAACTACCCCAGCAAGTGACCGCGCAGCGGCGGGGCGCCCGCGCAGTGCAGGCCCCCCCTCTCCTCTCACGCATCCGGGTCCCAGAGCACGAACTGGTAGACCGGCAGCAGCGCCAACAGCGACGTGCGCACCCAGGCCTCGGCCTCGAGCCCCATCGCCACGGCGTCCTCCTTCGGCAACTGCCGCTGCACGTGCAGCCAGTGGTTGCCCGGCGTGTAGAACTCGAGCACCTCTTCGAGGTCGCCCGGCTTGATCACGCTGCACCAGTGGTCCTTCTTCCAGTCGTGCAGCTTCAGGTGGAAGCCGGCCGGCAGGTTGCGCAGCAACTGGCAGAACTGGTCGCGCGCCGCGCGATCGGCCTTCAGCTTCTTCTTCCAGTTCTCGCCGTCCCACCACGCCTGCGGGTGGATGCGCAACGCGGCCTCGACGATCTGGTCGTCGAGACAGACCTCGAGCACGGTCTGGATGTAGTGCGTCTCGGCGTCCTTGCCGAGCGCGTCGCCGAAGAACGCCGCCAACTTCTTGCGCTGCTTGGTGCCGCGGCACAGGTAGGCACGCTGCTCGCGGACCCGGTAACTGTTGAACGTGTACGGATTGTGCAGGCCGGCCTGCGCCGAGAGGTCGACCCCGAGGGCCTTGGCCTCCTTGAGCGTCGCATCGGCGATCGCCTTGAGCTTGCGCCGCACGGACAGCCGCAGCGCATTGTATTCGGGGTCGTCCTGACGGTGGCGCTCGTAGGCCTTGAAGTCGCGTTCGAGGAAGGCTTCGGACATGGTGCGACGCACCACGGTAGCGCCTGGCTCCGGCGCGACAACGGCAGATTGGTTGAGGCCGCCGCCGACCGCAGTACGCTGTCGGCATGCGCGGCCTACTCGTCGTCCCCGTCGGTGCCCTGTTCGCGGCCTGCAGCACCCCGTCGCTGCGCGACCCGCAGATCCTGGTCTCACCGTACATGGCGGTCTACCAACTGCGCGGCGACACCAAGATGGAGTCGCAACCGGGCGGGGTCGGGCCGATCGTCGCCAACGACAGCCAGGATCTCGGGCAGTTCGGTGTCGGCGGCCACGAGGAGGACGTCGGCGTGCGCATCGACCTCGGCGACGGCTTCGGCGGCTTCCGGCTGGACTACTACCAGCTGGACATGGCGACGTCGAAGTTCGGCGTGCTGAGCGACGACTGGGGCGCACTGCCGGCCGCCTCGCGCGTGCAGATGGAGCAGTCGATGGACGAGTACCGGCTCGGCTTCGTCGAGCCGATCTACGCGACGAAGACCGAGTTCCGCGACCGCCCGCTCGACCTCCGCTTCGGCGCGGGCGCGGTGCTGTCGCAACGCACCCTGCACCTGCGCGGCACCACCGACGACTACCTGACCCGGCAGAACGTCAAGGCGACCGGCCAGAACGTCTACCCGGCGGTGCGCGCGCAGGCGAAATGGCGCGAGTTCCGTGTCGACCTCGAGTACGCGCTCTGCCCGGACCTGCAGCTCGGCGGCGATTTCGACGGCGTGTTGCAGGACCTGGAGATGCGACTGACCTACGAGGTGCCGCTGCGCGACCTGCGGCTGTTCGCCGGCTACCGGTACAGCACGTTGCCGATCGCCGGTACCCAGGGTTCGTTCGACTACGAAGCGGACCTGGTACTCGACGGCCTGCAGATCGGCCTGCAGCTGACCTTCTAGGCTGACCTTCCCGGCTGACCTGCCAGGCTCGTCCGCCAGGCCGTCGCGCCACCGCGCTGGCTCAACTGCCGGCGATCGCCGCCAGCTCCTGCACGAACGCGTCCATCGCCGCGCGGGCTTCGCCGTTCGCACAGGTGTAGTCGTTGAGCAGCAGCGAGAACACCAGCGGCGGTGCATTCGGGTCGGCGCGCGGCACGTAGCCCGACAAGCCGGCGACCCGCGCGATGTAGCCGGTCTTCGCGGCCACGCGCCCGTTCGCCGGCCCGTCGGCGAAGCGGTTGCGGAGCGTGCCGCTGCGGCCCGCGACCGGCAACCCGGCGACGAAGGCGTCGCGCCACGGCGAACGCTGCGCCGCGACCAACAACGCAGCGAGCTGCCGCGGCTGCACCAGATTGCGCCGCGACAGCCCCGAACCGTCGGCCAGCACCATGCCGTCGGTCGGCACGCCCAATTCGGCCAACACGGCCTTGGCGTGCCGTTCGGCGGCAGCCGTCGAACCATCGCCGGTGCGCAGCCGCGCGGCCCACCGCCAGACTTGCTCGGCGTACAGGTTGTTGCTGTCCCGCAGCAGCGGCACGACGATCGACGCGAGCGGGGGTGACACGTGCGTCGCCAGCACTTCCTCCACCGCCGACTCCGGCACCTCGGCCGCGACCAGCTCGACGCCCGCCTGCTGCAGCGCCACCATCAGGCGCTCGGCCGCGGCCGCGGCCGGATCGGCGACGGCGACACGCAGCGCACGCGGCTTCGCATCGGCAGCGATGCGACCCCGCACCCGTACGACCATGCTGCCGAGCGGCCGCTGCACCGTCAGGGCCGTCTCCTGGCCCGCGGCCACCTGCTCGACCTCGGCGACCAGCGCGACGCTCGGCAGGTCGGCGACCACGGTGGGCCGGCCCTCGGCACCCGGGGCCACCGTCAGCGTGACGACGTTGCCAGCACAGCACAAGCCGCCGAACGGCGCGGCGTAGTCGGCCTCGAGGTAGTCCCACTGCCAGCCGAGGCCGAGTGTCTCGTCGCCTTGCCACGACCCGTCGCCGCGCACGCGCCCGACCACACGCTGGATGCCACGCTGCCGCACTGCCGCCGCGAACGCCGCCAGCGCACGTCCGTCGTCCTCGCCGAACGTCGGATCGCCACCGCCACGCAGCACCAGTTCGCCGCGCAGTTCGCCGCCCGCGACGACGCCAGAGAGCGACAATTCGGTGCGTGTGGTGGCCGTCGGACCGAGCGCGGCGAGCGCCACCGCCGTGCTGACGACCTTCATGTTCGAGGCCGTCGCGTAGCCCAGATCGGCGCCATGGGCCGCCAACGTCGCCCCGGAGCCGGCGTCGACGACGATCGCACCGACCCGACCACCGGCCAGTTGTGGCGCGGCCACCAGCTTGCCAAGGGCCGCGGCCACGCGCGCGGCGTCGCCAGCCGGCGCCGCGACCGGTGTCGTCGTCGTGGCGCACCCGGCGGCGAGCCACAGCAAGGCCATTCCAACCAACGAAGAGGTGCGCACCATCGCCGCATCCTACGTGCCGCCGCGGCGCGGTTCGCCTACGCTGTCGTGATGTCGCAGCAGCAGCGTTTGCCGCTCTGGTTCCTGGTCGTGAACTGGGCCCTCCTGGTGATCGCGTTCGTGTCCGGCGCGCTGCTCGGCTCGCGCAACCGGGCCCCCGACCTGCCCGAGCCGCAGGCCACCGCGCTGGCCCGCATCCACGCCGAGATCCTGCGCTCGCACGTCGACGAACAGGACGGCCAGGCGCTGGTCGACCGGGCGATCGCGGCGATGGTCGACAACCTCGACGAATACAGCAAGTACGTGCCGCCGGCCGAACTGGCGCGCTATCTCGAGCACAGCACCGGTCGGTACGAAGGGGTCGGCATGTTGCTGACGCAACAGGGCGAAGACCTGGTCGCGCTGTTCCCGTTCGCCGGCAGCGCCGCCGAACGCGCCGGCCTGCGGCCCGGCGACCGCATCCTGGCGATCGACGGCAAGCCGGTCGCCGAGCTGCCGCTCGAGAACCGTTCCACCGCCGCCACCGAACGGGTGCGCGGCCCGGCCGGCACGACCGTGCAGCTGCGCATCGGCCGCGGCGACGAACGACTCGACGTCACCGTCGAACGCGCCCCCGTGCAGCGCCAGGTGGTCAAATGGGTGCATCGCCCCGACGCCGAAGCCGGGATCGGCTACCTGTACCTGTCGGACTTCCACCCCGGCGCCAAGGCCGCCGTGCAGGCCGCCCTGACCGGTTTGACCGCCCAGGCGCCGCTGCGCGCCCTGATCCTCGACCTGCGCTTCAACGGCGGCGGCAGCCTCGACGAATGCGTCGCGATCGCCCGCCTGTTCGTGCGCGAGGGCACGATCGTGTCGATGCGCCGCCGCGACGAGATGCTCGAGGAATACAAGGCCGATGCCCGGCAGTGCACCTACCCCGAGCTGCCGCTGGTCGTGCTCGTCAACGGCCACTCGGCGAGCGCCAGCGAAGTGCTCGCCGGCGCGCTGCAGGACCACGGCCGGGCGACGATCGTCGGCACCCGCAGCTACGGCAAGGGCTTCGTCAACACCGTGTACTCGTGGCCGGACCTGCCGCTGCGCTTGAAGCTGACCACCGCGCACTACTACACGCCCAAGGGCCGCAACATCGATCGCCCGCACCACCAGCACCCCGACGGCCAGCCCGCGGGGCCGGCACCGACTGCCGACGACACCGGCGGCATCCATCCCGACGTGCCGATCGAGGTCGCGAAGGAGCAGTTCGTCGCGACGATGCGCCAACTCGACGCCAGCGAGGTGCCCGAAGCCCATCGCGAGGCGTTCGCGGCGGTCGCCCGGCAGTTCGACCTGCCGGTGCCAGGCCCGTTGCAGCCGGCGGCCGACGCACAGCTGGCCGCCGCCCTGCAGGCTGCCAAGGACCGCCTCGCCAGCCCGAACGGCAGCTCCGGGCGATGATCGACAGATCTACGCAAATCGTTTTATTGCAACTACTTAGGAATTCCCCCCGCAGACCAGCACAGACCGTTACCCTGCTCGCCCGACCATGTCCCTGATCCTCGGCATCGAGACCTCGTGCGACGAGACCGCCGCCGCCGTGGTGGCCGACGGGCACGTGATCCGCAGCAACGTCGTGCATTCGCAGATCGAACTGCACCAGCGCTGGCGCGGCGTCGTGCCCGAGGTCGCCAGCCGCTCGCACACCGAGCGCATCCTGCCGATCGTGCGTGCCGCCCTCGAACGCGCCGTCGTACTGCCCGAGGACCTGACCGCGATCGCCGTCACCCACCGCCCGGGCATGATCGGCTGCCTGCTGGTCGGCCTCGCCGCGGCCAAGGCGCTGGCGTGGCGGTTCGGCCTGCCGCTGGTCGGCGTCGACCATGTCCAGGCGCACGTGCACACCGGCCTGCTGGTCGAACCCGACCTGCCGCTGCCCTGCCTGTCCCTGGTCGCATCGGGTGGCCACACCGCGCTCTACCTGCTGCACGAACCCGGCCGCAGCGAACGGCTCGGCACCACCCGCGACGATGCCGCCGGCGAAGCCCTCGACAAGGCCGCCGCATTGCTCGGCCTGCCCTACCCCGGCGGGCCGGCGATCCAACAAGCGGCCCGCGGTGGCGACCCGCGCCGTTTCGACCTGCCGCGCACCCTGCTCGATGCCGAGTCGCTCGACTTCTCGTTCTCGGGCCTGAAGACGGCGCTGCTGTACACGCTGCGGCCGCAAGGCGCGCCGGAACGCGCCGCGCCGCCCACCGGCGACGAACTGCGCGACCTCGCCTGCAGCTACCAGGAAGCGATCGTCGACGTACTGATCAAGAAGCTGCGCCGCGCCGCCGAACGCCACCCGGTGCGTTCGCTGTGCATCGGCGGCGGCGTGGCCCGCAACGAACGGCTGCGCGACCGGCTGCGCAGCGACCGGGTCCTGTCGGCGCTGCACCTGGTGCTGCCGGCCCCGGACCTTTGCTCGGACAACGGGGCGATGATCGCCGGCCTCGGCGCGATCCGGCTGCGGCGCGGCGAAGTCGCCGACCTGTCGCTCGACGCGCTGGCCACCCCGCAGGCCGGCGGCAAGGCCAAGGTGGTGCGGTGAACACCCCACCGGACCACGACCTGCTGGCGCTGCTGCAGCAGGTCCGCGACGGCCAGCTCGCGCCGGCCGAAGCCTTGACGCAGCTCGCCAGCGCGCGGCCCGCCGGCGACCTGGGTTTCGCAACCGTCGACCACGACCGGGCCCGCCGCTGCGGCTTCCCCGAGGTCGTGTTCTGCCAGGGCAAGACCCCGGCCGACGCCGCCCGGATCGCCGCCGAGATCCTGCGCGCCGCCGACCGCTGCCTGTTGACCCGCGCCACCGCGGAACACGCCGCCGCCGTCCAGGCCCTGCTGCCGCAGGCCCACTGGCACGAACGCGCGCGCTGTATCACGATCGGCGGCGACGACACGCCCGGCGAAGGACTGGTCGCGGTGGTCTGCGCTGGCACCGCCGACCTGCCGGTCGCCGACGAAGCCGCGGTGACGCTGCGCTTGTTCGGCAACCGCGTCGCGCAGTTCACCGACGTCGGCGTCGCCGGCCTGCACCGACTGCTGGCCCGCCTGCCGGAAATCCGCCAGGCACAAGCAATTGTCGCCGTCGCCGGGATGGAGGGTGCGTTGCCGTCGGTGCTCGCCGGGCTGGTCGATCGGCCGGTCTTCGCGGTGCCGACCAGCATCGGCTACGGCGCCAACTTCGGCGGCCTCACCGCGCTCTTGTCGATGCTGAACTCGTGCGCCGCCGGGGTCGCGGTCGTCAACATCGACAACGGTTTCGGGGCTGGCTATCTTGCTTCCCTCGTGAATCGCCGCCGCCCCACTGCGGCCACCCCAACGACCACCCCCCCGCGCGCAGCACGTTGAGCAAAGCAGCCGCCCGCCCCCCCGCCCGCCTGGTCCTCGAAGACGGCACCGTCCTGCACGGTTTTGGCTTCGGCTCCGCCGAGGACCGCATCGGCGAACTGGTGTTCAACACGTCGATGACCGGCTACCAGGAGATCCTGACGGATCCTTCGTACCGCGGCCAGACCGTGTTGCTCACCCAGCCGCACATCGGCAACTACGGCGTCAACAGCGAGGACGAGGAGTCGGCGAAGCTGTGGTTGTCGGGCCTGGTGGTGCGCGAGGCGTGCCCGCGGGCCAGCAACTTCCGCAGCGGCATGGAGCTGTCCGACTACCTCGCCCAACACGGGGTGCCGGGCATCGACGGCGTCGACACGCGCATGCTGACGCGGCGCGTGCGCGACTTCGGCGAGCAGCGGGTGCTGATCACCCGCGACACCACCAGCAGCGACGCCGAGCTGGTCGAACGGGTCCGTCAGGCCCCGAAGGTCGCCGACGTCGACCACGTGCTGAAGGTCACCACCGAGTCGGCCTACACCTGGGACAAGGGCTACGAGTCGTTCTTCAACCCACCGGCCCCCGGCACCGCCAAGGCGCGGCCGCGCATCGTCGCCTACGACTTCGGCGCCAAGCGCAACATCCTGCGCTCCCTGGTCGCCTGCGGCCTCGACGTCACCGTGGTGCCCGCCCTGACGCCGGCCGAAGCGGTGCTCGAACGCAAGCCCGACGGCGTGTTCCTCAGCAACGGCCCCGGCGACCCGGCGGTCTGCACCTACGCGATCGAATCGGCCAGGAAGCTGGTGCAGAAGCTGCCGGTGTTCGGCATCTGCCTCGGCCACCAGATCCTCGGCCACGTGTTCGGCGGCAAGACCTACAAGATGAAGTTCGGTCACCACGGCGGCAACCAGCCGGTGATCGACCTCCTGACCGGCAAGGTCGAGATCACCTCGCAGAACCACAGCTACGCGATCGACCCCAAGTCGCTGCCGAGCGGTGTCGAGGTGACCCACAAGAACCTCAACGACGACACCGTCGAAGGCCTGCGGCACAAGGAGCTGCCGGTGTTCTCGGTCCAGTACCACCCCGAGGCCGCGCCCGGTCCGCACGACGCGCTGTACCTGTTCCGGCGCTTCGTCGAGCTGCTCGAAGGCACCCGGTGCTGACCGAACTCACGGTGCCGGCCGCATTCGCCGGCAAACGCCTCGACGCCGCCGTGCACGCCCTGCGCGGGCTGTCGCGGCAGCAGACCCGCGACCTGCTGGCGATCGGCTGCTTCTGCGTCAACGGCGTGGTGGCCGACGCGACGACACGCCTGCGCGAGGGCGACCGCATCGGCAGCTACGGCGAGGACCAGGGCCTGGCATTGGCCATCGGCGTGCCGGTCGTGCATCAAGACGACGACACGCTGGTGCTGCACAAACCGGCGGGGCTGGCCGTGCACAGCGGGCCGTTGGTCGACCGTTCGGTCGCGGGGCTGATCGAGGACCTGTTCCCCGAGGGTGGGCTGGCCCACCGGCTCGACCGCGAGGCGTCGGGCCTGCTGCTGCTCGGCAAACACCCAGAAGCGCTAGCCCGCCTGGGGGCGGCGATGGAGCAGAACCAGATCCAGCGCAAGTACCTGGCGATCGTTGCGGGGATTCCGGAATTCTCGCAGCGCACGATCGACCTGCCGCTGCGCACCACCGACGAACCGCGCGGCGATCGGCCGAAGACGGTCGTCGACCACGAACGCGGCCAACCGGCGATCTCGCACGTCGAGGTGCTGATGACGCGCAAGGACAGCACGCTGGTGGCGGTGCGCCTGGCGACCGGCCGCACGCACCAGATCCGCGCCCACCTGGCGGCGATCGGACATCCGCTGCTCGGCGATCCGCGCTACGGCGATGCCGCGGCGAACGCGGCCGCGAAGGCGACGTTCGGCATCGCCCGCACGCTGCTGCACGGCGCGGAGCTGACGTTCCCGGGGGCTGGCGGGCAGGACGTGACGGTGACGGCGATGTTCGAGGTCGACTTCGTGCGGTTGTTCCCGAAGCTGCGCAGCTGGACGAAGTAGCGGCGGGGTGACCGCGCGGGCCTGGGTGGCTCAGCACCGCACCTCCTTCGCCTCGATCGCCAGGTGCTCGCGCCGCGCCCACTGCACGATCGCCTGCGCACACGAACGCGTCGGAGCGGCATTGTCCGGCCCGCGAACCTGCACGATCGCCTGCGTGTCGGGGCGCACTTCGACCGTCGCGAGCGAACGCACGACGGGACCGCGCCGGCTGCGCAGCGACCAGATGCGCGCGGTGCCGGCCTGGCAGCGGGCGGCATAGGTCGCGACGCAATGCTGCATGGCGCGACTCTCGAGTTGCAGGTCGCGCGGCGAGCGCAATTCGACCAGTTCCCAGAGCAGCGGGTCGCGGGCGGGCTCATCGGCGGTGGCCGGGCGCCCGGCTTCGCGCAGCAAGGTCAGCGGCGCATACGCGGAAGCCGGCCAGCGCGCGGTTCCCGCGCTGCCGCGACCGAGGGCGGCGTGCCAATGCCGCGCCAGTCGCAACACCGAGGCCAGCGTGCGGCCGGTGAGTTCGAAGTCGGGTTGCGGCGGCTCGAGCACCAACGGGCCGTCGGGCCCTTCGACCTCGGTGCGGTGCAAGCGGACCCCGTGCACGAAATCGACGACGACACCGACGTCGA
>JRYL01010008.1_pt1 | contig 12431 bp, 8 predicted proteins | sample 235391 | NCBI WGS metagenome assembly JRYL01 (sample SAMN03074223, study PRJNA261481) | activated sludge metagenome | biome: Wastewater Treatment Plant; feature: Wastewater; material: Activated sludge; isolation source: activated biomass of a wastewater treatment plant treating wastewater from... ... | reverse complement strand
GGCCGCCCCCGTGGAGCACCGCTTGCCACAAGTGAGCTATCTACCCGGCTCTCGCCCGCACGAACTCGCTCTCTTAACGCCGTTCTTCTTGGCTCTCCATAAGGAGCTTCAAAAAGCCCATCCGGGAACCTCTGGCGTTCTCCACGTCTCCCCTTTTCAACCCCTGTCTCAGCTCGAGCACCTACTCCAACAACCGCCGGATCCCGCCGTGGGAGGATTCCAAGGAAGACTTGAGGGAAACCGCCTCAAAGCCCTTGGCGTGGAACTCGAACTCGCTCTCCACGACGGATACAGCAGATTGTCTCAGTCGGAACTCGCGGTGAGCATTCCTGGAACTAAAACCGCCGAAGCAGGCTATCTGCGCACCCCGCTTGTCACCTTGCTCCCCTTAAATCGTCCAGAGTATCTCCCTTCCATCGGACTCGTGGGCCTTCTTGACTATCTCCCAGGCGGGCGCCACCTCAAAGGCCGCCTACTCTTGCGTCTAAAGGACGAGATCGGGCTTCTCGCCCACCCGAACATCTTGGCACATCGCGCGCTACTACCGGATTACGTGGTTCGCATTGAGGTGAACTCCATGGCAAGGAGATTAAGCTCTATTCTAGAGAACAAAAAAGAACTCTCGGAGGTGAGACGCCACCTCGAAGAGCTCTATTCCTGGGAGCCTCAGCCGGCCCGTATGCTGGTGGAGCGACTAGTTTAGAACTTAACCGCCTACTGCGCTCTGCCAGGCGTCACCGTTAAAGTATTCTTTTGTATCATTGACTTTCTTCCAACCCGCCTGCCACTTTTTGAAGGAACCTTCATAGATCCGGGCTCGTTCGCCCTCGGTCTCCGCGTCGAAACACTCTTGCAGCTCGTTGATCGAGTCGAAGGCGTCCTTGAGAGCCATCATGGCCTTGTTATACTCCTTCTTAAACGGTTCTGGGACCCGTCGGAGGCGGCCTTCGTTGATGATAGCGAGAAGTCGGTTTCGCACCTCTTTCACGTGTTGATCAAACTCGGCATATTTCGCGGTGCCCTTCTTTGTATCGGTCCGCATCTGCTTGATCCTGTCCAACTGCTGGCGGGTAGGGTCGATGAGGTCTGCCACGGCCCGCTTACGGAAATCGTTCATGCCCGCTGCGTCCACTTTCGCGTAGGTCAGACCGTCGACGGGGTTCTCGAAAAAACGCCACTGGAAGTAGTTAAAATAGTAGAATCCGATACCACCGAAGACTACCACGAGGGTGAGAAGGCAACTGGTGAAAGAGCTCGCGCGCTCCTTCTTGCTACGATGAGATGTAGGCCACATAATAGAATTTTTACCTATTCCCCTTGGTTTTCCCTCTAAGCGAGCAAAAGACTCAAAGTCTGTACGAGGGTCACATGAAAGGAACGGGCCGAGAGAGAGTTTGGAAGAGTGTGTGCACGGATATCTCGACCCACGCAGGGTCTCAGTTACCGAGAGGAGAACCGAGAGCCGATTATGGAGACAGGTCTGTCTGGACATCCCCTCATCCCTCAGCTACCCACCGGTAAGCCTGCACCGCTCTTTCATCTTTTAGCACGCTTAGGCAAGATGAACGGTAAACCCACGGTGAAGCGCCTTCAGTCGGTGTTAGACTCCTTGGAATTCACGGAGCGCTACTTCGCCGGGGTGGCCGGAGGACTGATCAGAAAGCTCGAAGACCCGGTGAACTTAGGGCCGCTAGCCCAAAGCGCTATCGAAGGTCCGGGTTTGAGACGCCTCTTGCGCTTCTGTCTCAACCGGCTCGAGGTACACGCGCATCATAGTGAAGTTAATGATCTCTTCTCTTGCTTCTACCTTCACGGCAAGCGAAGTCTTCCCTATTCCCACACCCGTTGGCTAGGTTTAGTGCCTGGCCAGGACAACTCAGACCTGGCTGGCTCCTTTAGCTATTCGAGGGCTCTCGAAGGCCTCTCGCTCCCCTCTGCTTTTGAAACCATGGAGGGGGAACTTCGAAACCTCACCGAGATTCTTCAAAGCTTCATCGAGGGAGGCTCATCCTTTTTCGAATCCTATGAGCACTTCGCTAGGCTCGACGAGTTCGGCTGGCAGTGTACCTTAAAGAAAAACGACCGCTTCATCGAACTCGTTCCGGCCATTCCCACACGCCTCATACCACTTGAAGCGCAGGCTCCNNGCCGCGCCCCCCATGACGGATGCGGTACGGACTCCCGAAGACATGATCGCGGAACTGGCCAAAGATGACGTTCCGGTAGCCGAAGCTTCTTCTCGGCCTAGCGAAAAAGGCGACGACACCGTCCCCGAAGACGAGGTGATCGCGCGCTGGAGCGCCGGTGAACTGAAATCGTTCAAGGCCAGCCTGCAGCAGGTCTATCCTCGTCTTGATCTTGACCGGGTCCCCTCTGAATATATTCAGAAACTGTTTCGCTTTCTCTCCTCGGTCAGCTCCGGCTACATCCTCATCGAGGGTCGGCAAGGGAGCGGCAAGAGCCTCCTCACCACCGCTTTTCGCGATAGCCTGCTTGAATCGAGCCTCGACGCCACTCCGGTCCTCTTCTCCGTCAAAAACCAGTTTTATCCCGACACGGCAACCTTTTTAGAGCAGCTCAACGAGAGTCTGCGTATCCGTCCCGGGTCGAGCCGCAAAAGCTTCGAGGCNNGGCTCGTTCGGCGCGCTTCTCCGCGTACTTGAGCGAACTCAACCTTGTGAACGGCTGTCGACTCGTCCTTCTACTCGACGGTTTGGACGAAGGTGCGAGCGGTAGTAGTAAGGGCGACTCTCTCTTCAGCTACCTCCCCTCACATCTACCGGACGGAGTGTATGTGGTGATAAGCTATCACCCCGACCGATTCCGGCCCGGAGACCGTCACGTTCTAGAGACCGTGTATGGCGGCCCGTCGCTCAAGATCGAACTAGCACCCGAGAACGCTCTCTATCGAGATTTTATGGAGCGCTTCCTAAGCTTCGGAGGGCACGGCCCCCTTTCTGAGGGCCTAGTGGAGACTCTTATGGAGAGATCTGGGGGGCGTCTTGCCACGGCACAGCACTTTCTTGACGGCTTGCGCTGCGAACTTCTGGAAGACGAAGACGATCTTCCGCCCGCCGAACTCGTCTACGAGGGCTTGCTCGATCGCCTCTACGAGAGAGTACCCGACCGCTACCTGGATCTCTTCCTCTTACTGGCCACCTCCGACGAACCGGTGAGTGGTGAGGAACTATCAAACCTCGGCATCTCCCGCACAGACGTGCTGGAGCTTGTGCACAGCTTGCCTAGTCTCTTTCACTGCCACCAAGAGCAGCGAATGGGCATCAACCTGGCGCACCGGGCGTTGCGGCTCCATATCCAGAGAACCTTTCTTACATCCTATTCCCAAAGCTGCGCTCGACTGGCGAAACGAGAGTTGCGGCGCATGTGCGAAACCGAACTCGCTGTTCTCCCGATTAAAGAGGATCTCGAGCGACTAGGAGAGTCGTTGCGACGCCTCCTGCGCTGGTCTGTGGACAGCCAGGACCTCGAGTTCTTGGCCGAAGTCTGCTCCGACAAATCGGTAAATCGCTTACGCCGTCGCGTGTTTGCCGCCATGGAAGAGAAGACGCTCTACCACCGCAAAGCCCTGATCCTAGACACCTTCATACAGGGACTCACCCTGCTGGTGGAAAGCGATTACCACGAGGAGTTTCGCGAAGAGTTAGCCTGGTCGCTCTCGAGCCGCGCGCTCTCTTATTACCATCTGGGCCAGTACCGGCGCGCACTAGAAGACGTGGAAGCGGCCCTGCGACACTTCCGTATTCTAGTGGACGACCTTGGACAGGAAGGGCTCCGCAACGGCTTGGCCGCCGCTTACAACCGCCGCAGCGAAATCTACGTAGGGCTCGCCGAATGGAGCAAAGCGCTCACCGATGCCGACCGAGCCGTACTCAACTACGAAAGTGTGGTGGCTTCAGGTCGCACCGATCTCATGTCACTTTGGATGCTGGCTCGCCACTATCGAGCCAAGATCTATCGCGCCCTGAAGAGTTACGTTCAAGCCGAGCAGGACCTTGACGCCGCTCTGAGCGGATACCTTAAGCTCGTCGACCGAGAGAATCGCCGAGATCTTCGTCCGCAGTTGGCTCAGGTGTATCGCACCCGTGCACTTCTTGCCCTTGAGCAGAACAGCACCGAGTATGCCCTCACGGCGGCAAACGCCGCCCTCGATCTCTTGGAGACGTTGGTACATCAGGAAAACTATGAGCATCTGCGAAACGATCTCGCCTCAATTTACAACGACCGGGGAACGATTCTCTACCGCACCGGCGTACTAGAGGAGGCCGAGAGCGACTACGCCTCCGCCATCTCCATTCGAACCTATCTGGTGGCCGAGGGCCGCATCGATGTGCGCACCGATCTCGCCAATACCTACGCCAACCGTGGCCTCTGCCTCATGGGGCGTCGCAACTTCAGCGAGGGTCTCGAAAGCTTTGACCGGGCAGTAGAGATCCTGGACCGCTTAATCGAAGAGGAGAAGCGCGAGGACCTCTACCAAGCGCGGGCCTTCGCGCTCAACTGTCGCGGAAGCTTGTTCCGTGCGAAGGGGAGCTACGAACAAGCGCGAGAAGATCTCTCTGCCGCCGTGGGCGACTACCGACTTGCCGTGGTCAGCCAGAGCAGCAGCCATCTCGAGGAACTCGCCGGCACTTTAAACGCTCTGGCCGAGGTCAGCCTGTTAGCCGGCGACGTCGCAACCGCTCGCAAAAGTTGCGAGCGAGTCCTCGAAGTCTTCGAAGAGAAGCTCTCGCCCGATCGACGGGACAGCCTGGGCGCGGAACGCGCTGCCGCCCACCACAACCTGGGCGAAGCGTTGCGCGAAGAGTCCAACTATCACGCCGCTGAAGAGGAGTTTCAAAAAGCCATCGATCTCCTCACCAGGCTAGTGGAAAAAGACGGCCAGCCCCATCTTACAGGAGCGCTCGCCACCTCTCTGCTCCGATTTGCCCAACTGCCTACTCAGAGTCCCAGCAACCAACTGAAATTGGGCTCACGCGCGCTAGCTCTGTTTCGCTCATCGACCAGCGAGCGAAACCACAAAGAGATTGCGGAAGCCTACCTCTTGAGAGGAGCCGCATTCCGAGAGCTAGGTACCCTGGGTTCGGCGCTCGACGACGTTACCGCCGTGATCGATCTCTTGGNNACGGTGGTCCGAGCCTTCTTTAGGATCGATGCTGGTCACCGCTCTCCTCGAGCGCGCCTCCCTCTACTCCGATCTACGCGACAGTAACGTTTCCATGCTCGATCTAGACAAAGCCGCCAGCGTGGTAGATGAGCTAGGAAGCGAGTTTAGCGAGCCAGAGATCGAACTACGCCACTGCTACGTTTTACTCGAGCGCTCGCGAGTGCTCACCAACCCTAATTTAGGCGACTTCGAGGCCGCGGTGGAGCTTTTGCGCGACCTAGATTCTCGCCTGGACAATCTACCGCTCGATCGTCTCGGCAAGAGCGAATACCGGGATCTACGAAAGCGTACCGTTCGTACCTTCAAAGGGTTGAGGCTAATGGCTCTCAGCCCCACTCGAGACGGAGGACAGTACGAGAAAACGGTGACCCGCCTCACGGTTCTTTTGCGTGCCGTCTCGAGGCTACGACCCACCTTCCTAGAATTACTCAAGAGTGACTGGGTGGAAGGGCAAGAGATCAATCCACTCAGCCGTCTTCGCACTCAGCGGGCCTGGGCATTGGTGAAGCTCAACCGCCTGGAGGAGGGGCTCCAAGATTTCGAGGCTGCTCTCGATGCCATGTCGGACTCGCTCTCCAGTGAGAGCCCCGACGTGTTGGAATTCGTGGCCGAAGTGCAGTCCGGCCGTGGCGCGGTTCTCGACACGCTCCATCGCTTTGAGGAGGCGTTAGAAGCCTACACTTTCGGAGTAGAGGCGTTCGGTCGGCGCCCGGAGAGCGCCCTAAGCCCACGTCGCGCGGCCTGCCTAAATAACCGCGCCGCCCTTCTCTACAAGATGGGGCGCTTCCAAGAATCCCTGGACGACCTCGACCCGGCTATAGAGATCGCTCGGTCCAACTATCAGCGAAAGGAGCTACTCTCGCGATCGGCGGAGAAGGCGAACGCTCTTCGCCAACTGGGTCGAAACGAAGAAGCCCTGCAAAGCTTGGAGGAAACGCTCGCTGCTTGCGAGCGAAACGATACTCTTAAGCCGGCCGAGGAGCTACCACTTCGAATCGGGATCTTCCAATTGGCTCGCCAACCGCTCGAGCGCTACCGAAATCTTTCTCGGGTCTTACGGCTGCTAAGCTCTCAGCTAGCCCAGGAGCCAGCTGCCTGGCGAGAGCAGACCACGAAACTCCTCAGCGAACTACCGCTTCCTGAAAACAGTGAGAACGGCCGGGCTTTAGAAGAACTCATCGCTCAAACCATCGAAGTTATGCTGGAGACTCAACCTATCGGCTACAGCCCCCTTACCGAAACCTTACTCCGACGGTCCGACAAAATCTCCAAGATCGCTGCTGACGACAACTGCTCGGCTTTCGCGAAACTCGCCTCCGGATTTTCATGTCTTGCCACTCGCTTCTGCTGGCTGGAATATAAAAAGTATGGACAAAAGAGCCTAGCTCGACTTGTGCGGTGTTACCTCCTAACCGCTCAATCGTTGGTGGAAGTAGAGGCTCCGAGACAGATTGCCGGGCTCGGCCGGGGCGTCGAGGAGATCACCGAGGCGGTGATGCTCTCCCCCCCCACGGGAGACTTTGAGGTGGAGATCAATAATATGGCGCGCCTGTGGTTGAGTCTTCCCCCCTCGAAAGCCCTTCAGGCCGGAATCTCTCGAGCCACTCTCCTCAAACTACGTCGTTGGTAACGTCATCGCTTCCAGCGGTCTCGTACCATCTGAAGTATCTGCAGACGCCTTTCCAGCGGGGGATGTGAGCGGGTGCCGTCGTCGTACGATTGCCCGAAAAGCTCCACCGAACGCGCCTTCAATTTCTTGAGTGCCTGGCTCTCACCGTTGGAATCAAATCCTGCCGCGACGGCGTACTGCATGCCGAGTACGTCGGCCTCCTCTTCTTCGTCTTGATTGTAGTCTCGCTGATTTTTGAGGTAGTCCATAAGAAACTGTAGTCGTTTCTGCTTGGACTCAAACTCCGACTTCAGGCGTCGAAATTTGGCAACATCCTGATCTTCCGGGCCTTTTCGCGCTTCGTAAGTGAGTTCCAGATAGAGATTTCGAATCTGGAAAAACTCACGATAGCGCTCCTCGAAAAGCTCGGCGTGGCGCCGCACACCGTGCGCGACCTCATGGCCTAAAACACCGGCCAACTCGTCATCGGTGAGCTTGAGATCTAGCAGACCGGTGGTGATCAGCACGTGACCCTCCCCGGTGCAGAGGGCGTTGGGAACGGGCGTCTTTATAATATCAAAGTTCCAGATCAATCCGGCAAGAGGAGAGACCGACGCGATACGGTTCCCTAGCCTTCTAACGCGCGAGCGCGCCACCTCGTCCTCAGCCAGGCCGAACTGCTCAATCACCTTCTCGTAACGAGCCTGAGCGCTACGGTAGGCCGGACGGCGAAGGGAGCGCGCCAGTTTTTGTTCGACCGCTTCTTCTATGCTCTCGCGGGGTTTCTCCGCACTCCCAGCGGTAGCCAAGCGAAAATCGGTTACACCGGTCTCCGAGTTTACGCGCTTCTCGTAACCGAGAAGAGCTAAAGCCTGTTCCCATTCAAGCAACTTCCGCGCCTCTGTGAGCGAAAACTCGTGTGCTTGACCCTCCAAATCGGTGACCTTGAGCCGCGAGCCGGTGAGCTTAAGCCTGGCCCGCTCCCCCTCCTCAAGAAGACGAAAGAAGTGGATCACGGAAACTCCACCGCTATCATCGGTGAGCACTTGCCTATTACGAACAAATATGGTGGAAAGTTGCGCCGCCGCTTTCCCACCGCCCGGCGGGAGCGACAAACACAACCCGACCCAGGCGATGAGAGCTAAATCACGAAATTTTGCCATACTTCCTCCTCCCCCGTGAACCCCGCTGAGCTGCCCTGATCACAGGTTGCTACAAGCGATTGACGCCCAGATCACCGTTTGCTATACTCGGCATCTGTTTGGCGCCAAGGTCCCAAGACCTCTTACCACCATTCAACTTCAGTTCGACTGGTTAAAGTGTAAAGCGCTGGAAGTGTTCCGAGTTATCGAAGGGTTCAGCGGAAAGCCAAACAGCATCGATTAAACCCGATGCCGACCACGGAAAGGAGGCTGTCGTGCCGAAAATTCGGTCTAGAAAAGCGGTAGCAAAACGTGTCAAGAAAACAGGTTCAGGAAAGCTCAAGCGCATGCGCGAGTTCTCAGGGTGTCACCACATCCGCGAGAAAAAGTCGCCGAAACGGACCAGAAAGTTCCGCAAAGCTGCTCTGGTAGCAGCTGTGGACGAAAAGATGATCCGACGCTGCGTCCCTGGCCTCTAACCAACCCTGGGGAAAGGAACTGAAGTAGCGTTTTGATTTCCCACGCTGAGGCGTTAGAAACCAGAAACTACTCCGAGCCGGCCCCTAACCGAAAGGACTTAACTTCATGCCAAGAGTGAAGAGAGGGACAATCGCCCTCAAAAAACGTCGCAAGCTGATGAAGTCGGTGAAAGGTTACCGTGGAGCCAGAAGTCGCCGCGTAAATAGCGCCCAAGAGGCTTTCCTCCACGCCCAAACCTACGCCTATCGCGATCGCCGCAATAAAAAGCGCGAGATTCGCAGATTGTGGATCTCTCGAATTAACGCCGCATGTCGCGAGAACGGCATCTCTTACAGCCGTTTTATGAACGGTCTGAAAAATGCCGGCATCACGCTCGACCGCAAAGTGCTCGCCCAACTCGCTATCGAGGACGCAGCAGCATTCGCGGGTCTTGCCGCTAAAGCGAAAGAGAACATGTCCGCCCTCGGCTAAGAAGTCGTGGAGGTCATAGCTGTCGGTACGGGTTACCTCTAGAGGTCCACTCCCTCAGCGCCAAGAGAAGAGACTCCTACGTAGGAGTCTCTTCTCTTTTGCGAAACATCTGAAGGTGCTCCCTCGTGAAGTCAGCCGTAGGGGCTTATGACGCCCGAAGAACGACAACACTTTCCGGTCGGTGCCGGAGGTCGAGGGTATTCCATTGAAACTTTGAGCGACTCCTCTCGGGCTCTCACGCTCGGTACGCTCGTTTTTCTGGCCAATCTCGTATTGGGAAGCCGTTACCTCCCCACCGAGTTTTATTTTTGGGTTATCGGAATCAGCCGGCTCGTTCTAGCGCTCGGACTCACCGTACTTCCACGAACTTCGATGGGTAAATTCCGGCCGCTGCTAATCACAGTGGGGCTCCTGGCTTTAACTCCGGTTGCACCCTCCTGGGGGGCGCTCCTACTCTTCTATCTTTTGCTTGAAGTCACCGTCGACTCTCTAACCATCGAGCAGTCGACAGAACAGGATGTTCCGTTCCAGTTAGGAGTTCTTGCCGCACTCCGTACCGGTGGGCTCTGGATCGGCCTTCTCCTTCAAACATCCGGCCAGCACATCTCTTTTGAGAGTGAAAGGCTTCCTGCTGTCGCGCTTCTGGCTATCATCCTATTTTGGACGGCGGTGAGAGAACGACGCAGCGATTCCTATCTATCAACAGAGTTCGAGCCTCAGAGCGAACCTGGCTCGCGCGTCCTAAAAGAGAGCGTCCGAGAGGTCGCGAAAAAATGGAGCCTCTACTCCCTCGCAAACCTTGGTGCGGTCGCGCTTGTTGCCGGGAGCGTTGTGGGCGGCGTGCTTCCCTACCCACTTCTTCATCCAGACGGTGCCACGCTCTGGCTCGATCAGACGCTACTGACCCTGAAAGTTCTCCTAGCCGGCCTGGTTTGGGCGTACTTGCTCGAGAAGCTTGGCCTTAGCGCCCAGCTTCTTCTGGGCTCGGCGGGGGTAATAATCTATCTTACCCTGCCCTGGCTTGGTAAGGGACCGCAACAGCCGGTGGCGTTGGGCCTCCTCTTTTTCTCCATTCTGGTTTGCTGCAAAGCTGTATTGAGAGAAACCTTTCGAGCTTCCCCCTGCTTGCGCTCATCGCTTATCGTTACCCTCTGGATCGTAGGCTGCCTAGGAGGGGAGTACCTCCGGCGCTTTTCATCGTCGGAAGCACTACCCGTGCTCCGGTTCGCCCTAGGCGCGTTCTCCTGCATATTTGCTATCACCGCATATCGCCGCTTCGGTTCTCGAGCAGAAGAGATCGTGGCACCTCCCCCGCGCTCAGAGCGCTTCGGTGATCGCAAACTCGATTTCGAAGCCGCCCCACAGCTTAAGCCTCGAAAAAAGTTCCGATTCCTTAGCTCGCTCTCGATCTTGCTGCTGGTAAATCTCCCGGTGAAACTATTTCTGGCCGTCGCGGTTTCCGTGACCGTCCTCGCGGCGAACCATCTTTGGGTGGAGCGAAAAACCGTCAGAGAACAAGTGGAATCCAGCGTCAAGGTGCTGCACACAAAGCTCCTCCTATCGGCCTTTGAACGCAGACTAAACGAGGAGATGCTGGCGAGTCGTCGGGTTCCCACAGACTGGAAGCAGTTTATGGTTACCAACTTCCACGGTTCGGGCAAACCGATCGACGATCGCGATCCGTGGGGAACTCCGCTGCGCTTTCAAAACAGCAAAACCGAGGTAAGCGCAGTGAGCGCAGGTCCTGACAAGCGATTTGACACCCCCGATGATCTAGAACAGATCATCAAAAAACCCCAAGGAGTAAAGTGAGCGACTATCTCATAATCGGTAATAACGGCCAAGAGCCAAGGGGTAGATTTACGCGGCTTTTAGGACAACGGCAACAATCTCCAGCATCTCGGAAACAACTTTGTAACCTTGTTTCGATAAGTTGTACGCACAGGATCCCGCGAACTCTTGAACTCCTTTAACTACCAAATAGGAAGCATTCCGCTCAAACCCGGCACCGTTGACCGGAAATTTCTCCAGAGCGCAAAAACAGCGGTATCCGAATCCAAGGTACGCGGTGGCCAGAAGGCCGTCTTAGAAGTTCTCGACAGTTGGAAAAAGTCAGGCGACCTCTCTCCCGCCGATTTCCAACTCTACAACGATTACACGACAAACGTCGGTTCTTACTATAAGAGTTTGCAAAAGAGTTGGTGGGATGCTCGCCGTGAGAAGAACGAAAAAGCTCAAAACGCTTTGCAAAAGAAGATGGTCGTGGAGGGCCAGATCCTCGACCAAGCTAAGTCCATTCAGCGCGAACTTCGCCAAGCCGCGGCCAAGTCGGCGGTCCAGGCCTTAGGGGGAAGCCTCTCCGGCCCGGCCGGGGTCCTGGCCGCCTATGCCGCCTACACCAACAGCATGAACTGGACTCCCTCAGAGACTGAGAAAACCCGACTCGTTTTAGAAGAGATGAAAGCTCTCGAGAGCGGTTCCTCAGATATGATCTCACATAACAATGACGTTAAACCGGTGCATCACCAGAAGATCTGGAAAGAGATGAACGCCCTTTTAGATAAAGCCGTGGAGCAGGGTAAGGCCGGCCGGCCGACGGAGATCGATCTGCAGTATTACGAATTGACCTCACACGAAATGGTGGAGAAGATCGCCGAGGCGGCAAAAGCGGGTAACAAGGTTAGGCTAAATCTCGACGCCGGACGGCTCACCTTTCCCGCTAAAGACAGCGAGGGCGATTACTACTTCAATCTCGACGCTACTCCTGACAAACTTCGCACCATCATTCAGCTAGCGAGCATCCCCGATGCCGACATCGCCGTCTCGCTCTTTCCTCAAAAAGAGCTACTCGGTAGTCCCAGCCATCTTATGCACCGCAAGGTCATGCGGGTGGGCGAAGAGGTTCTGGTCGGCGGCATGAACGCAAATCTCGGGTCGGGCGAGAACGTGGATTCAGGATACGTGATCAAGGGCTCCGGCGCTGTGAAGCTATCCCAAAACCTTGCCCGTGACATTCAGAACTCCAAAGGCGCCGACCTTGACGATATCTGGGGTAGCGCGCACATCCAGAAGTTTAGCGACTCGAACGTTAAGCTCGGTCCGCGCGGCTTCATCGCTCTCTTAGACTGCCTCTCAGGCCCTGAGCCGGTGCGGACAAACCCTCTTGAGATCAAAACCTATGAGCAGTTGGAAGCGCTGGCAGAGAAAGCGGGAGTGAAGCTCTCCTCGCTCGTTACCGAAAAGGGGAGCGAGGCGGAAGCAGCCTTCACCAAGATGATGAGCGGCCGGGGCCACCTCACCCTGAGCAGCAAAGGGAAATCCCTTCTCAAATCTCAGATCGATCGTGCCATCAAGCTTACCCGAGACGAGGAAAATCAAGCTCGCCTCGACGACATGACACCCCCCACGGGAAAGACCCGCAGCGTCACCCGAGTGGACGTGGCCGATAGTTCAACCGAGCGTGAGGCGCTGATCCTGAACACCATTGCCCAAGCCGAAAAATTCGTCTATCTGCCAACCTTCGTCCTAACCCAGGCGGTGGCCG
>JRYL01001017.1_pt1 | contig 12444 bp, 33 predicted proteins | sample 235391 | NCBI WGS metagenome assembly JRYL01 (sample SAMN03074223, study PRJNA261481) | activated sludge metagenome | biome: Wastewater Treatment Plant; feature: Wastewater; material: Activated sludge; isolation source: activated biomass of a wastewater treatment plant treating wastewater from... ... | reverse complement strand
TGGCACTCACCCTGTTCAGTAACTTCATCGACCCGCTCGGCGTGCTTGTGCGCGGAGGTACTGCGAACGACGCCTTTGAGACGTTCAAGCGAGGGTTCAACGAGGTCTATCGCCAGTGGTCGGGGAAAGGTCCGAGCGAGAGCGACCCTGCAACGCAGATCGCAGAAGCGATCGGTACGATCGAAGCGGCAGGCTTCTTCTCTGCGATGGGCGGCATGTACGGTTCGGTCTACATGAACGACAAGGCTCGACGCATCAACGACCTGTTCTTCCGCTGGAACGGCATGGAAGCGCTCAACAGGGGTGTTCGCATCCAAGCGACGCAGGCGGCTATCAACTTCCTGAAGCGCCACAAGGATAGCCCCAACGAGCACACAGCGAGGTACTTCAAGGAGCTTGGCATCGACGCCGAAGACCTGAAGATCACCGATGGTGAACTCGACATCTCTGGCGACAAGGTCCGAAAAGCCATCATGATGTGGGTCGATGGCGCAGTGCTTCGACCTAACGCCGGCCAGCGCCCTGCATGGGCGTCTGACCCGCACTACGCGCTGTTCTTCCACCTAAAGCNNTCGAGCCTGGATCGAAGGGAAACACGGCAACATGACCCCTTGGTTTGCACTGGCCGCTGCGTACGTCCCGATCGCAATCGCGGCGGACACGGCGCGCGCAATGGCTCAAAACTTTGGGGATGAGCCTGAGTGGATGAAGGATCAGGGGCTTGGCGGGGCGCTTGCCTACGGAGTTCAACGAGCAGGTTTGTTGGGCGTCGGACAGTTCGGTGTCGATGTGCTTGACAACGGACCCCTGGATCTAGCTGGCCCTGCGGTGGATCAGATCTCTGACATGGTGTTCTCCGACAGAACATGGGGTGAAGAAGTGATGCGAGCCTTGCCGCTGAATCAGATTGTGAGGGGTGCGGTAACAGACTGATGGGCTNNGCCCGGATAACCGGGCACCGTGACCCGAAGGTGCTGATGAAGTACGCTCGGCTCAGAGGGTCGGATCTGGCAGAGGCGTTGTGGTGAACACCTCCTTGTACCTGTCATACGGGTGGAACACGACGTTGTCGGTGAAGTAGCCACTCACGTACTTCCCTTTCCACCGGGTGCAGGCCGGCACGCTCCAGTAGGTGTCGGCGTACCCGGTGGCGTAGCAGGTACGTCGACCGACCTCTACACCGTCTACGATGATAGGACAGTTCTGTACCTTGGCGTAAGGACCGAGACAGTCCATCGGGCCACCGGGTGCCCAGCCCACGACACCGTTGCTGAACTCGCGGCGCTCAGTCGTTCTGAATTTTTGCAGGCTCATGGTGTTGACCCCTCTCGCACCGCGAGCATGGCGTCGGCCATCGCGTAGGCGTACTGAGCGCTCTGGATGGAGTCTCTTCCAAAGGCTGTGCCGCACGACTGCGCAAGCAGCCCCTGCATCGCCTTCGCCGCGAAGTAGTCGCGCAAGCTCATGCCGGCATATCCAGGTGCGAATTCAGGCCCGATGCTTTGAAGCGGAAACGCAGGACCACCGTTTTTCATACTCATTCCAAAGTCTCCTGATAGTTCGAGAGCAGCGCTTCGACCTTAGCGATACGCTCTTCGATTTCCTTCACCCACCATTCGGTGTTGTCTTCTGGCAGACACTCGAAAATCCCATCGAGTTGTTCTTGGATCAGCTCAACAACAGCGCTTGTGATCTGGCAATCGAGGAGATGTTCTTGTGTCTCGACGCACAAGGCTCCGTGAAGACGGAATTCTTCGCTTGGTGTCAGCCAGTTTGGCCTCACGGCGATTCCTCCACTCGGTAGTCATGTTCAGGGTCTTCGCGCCGAAGCTCTGCCGCCCACCGCTGCGCTGTGCGACGGCTCATTGCTTCAGCGTCCCAAGTTCCTTTGTTTCGACCCATGCCGCTTACGACGCCGATGAACACGCCCATCAGTTTTGTGTACTTCACGACGACGTAGCGGATGTCTGGGGTGTCGTAGCTCATGGCTAACTCCAAAAAGATCGACCTTCACAGTCTTGACATTGGTGTTCATCAAGCACAGCTTCGTTGCATTTTTCTTCTAAAGACTTGGAATCCCACAAAGCAATATAGGTGTAGATATTTTTGCTACCGCAAAATGGACAATACTTGGGTGACAGATCGTTGTTGTCAAACATCACTCAAACTCCTCACCGACGTTAAACCCAAGCTCAAGAATTGCTTGGATGATCTGCACGATCTGGTCGGTTTTGGTCATCGCGTCATCTCCTCGTAGTACGCGTTGCACTGTTCCAGTTGTTCGACGAGCGCGGCGTAGTCGTCCGGGATGTCGCCTTCGGTCAAGCGCCCACCCTCAATCATGTCGGACAGCATGTCGTGAAGCGTGAAGTATGCGTTCAGTAGATCGCCCATCACTCAAACTCCTCGCCAACGATCCACCCGTACTCACGCAAAGCTGTGACGACCTCCATCGGCAGAGCAAACACGCCGTCGTAGTCGATAAGCTCTTTGCCGTCAAAGATCAGTTCGCCTGCACAGTTGTCGCCTTCGACATCGTGCTCGAAATAACCTTTGGTTGGGCTCAGAATTTCGATCCAGAAATTCTTGGTTTGAAACTTCATCGTTCCAGTAGCCATTTCACGTACTCCTGTGCTCGATCAACATCCCAGAAATCAGCGATGCAAAGCGACGTTCCGTCTTCCTGAACTTCGTAAGCAGACCAGAGATCGGGGATCTCATCGTCTTCAGCCCTGCGAACGTTGCCCTTGTCGTCCTCGACGTACGCCTTAACGTAGTATTTGTTACGCATCGCCCTCTTCCTCGTCACAGTCGATCGACTCGATAACGTAGTCAGCGTCGATGATGACACCGTGTTTGAAATCGACAGTCGGGGCGATTTCAAGCGCCAGCTTTTCAGCTTCTTGCTTGTCATCAGCTTCGACTTCAATCGTTGCGTAGGACACTTCTTTCGTGATCCATGCGACTTCGACTCGGTATTTCATATCCTCGGCACCTCGTTTCGACGCCTGCCGCGCTTGGCAGGCTAGATTCGTACAACTGTTCGCTGAGCCACCAGAGCGATCAGCGTCTCGTGCGTGAATACCCACCCACTCACGACCGATCTTCGCACCCTGCACCTTGCCGCGACGGGCGAGGCGCACCAGGTGTTCGCGCGAGCAGCCGAGCGCTTTAGCCGCTTCACTGAGGGGTATAGGTAACGAGCTGGACATCAGTGCTGAGTTCGAAGTCGTGGAAGTTCATCGGGTAGGCGGCACACAGCTCTTCCAGGCGTTCTTCGAGCCACTCTCCGGCCTCCTGAGCTTCGTCGAAGTTCACCAGCTCGATGACGAGTTCAAACTGAAGGGCTTTCATCAAGGCACTCCTTGATTTCTTCAAGATCCCAGCCGAGCAAACGCTCGTCGTCAATGCCACCAAAGTTGACGATTGACTCTGCGATTGCTTCCGGAGAAGCTGTTTCTTTTGCCTCGACAAACAGCGTCACGTTCACTGCGTACTTCTTCATTTCACTTCTCCTTCATCGCTTTGTACGCTGCTTCCAGCGTCTTGTATGGCTTGCCCTTGTACTCGTACCAGCTCGTCGGCACCGACCCAGATGTCTGCGTTGACCCAGAAGCCGTGCCGCGCTTCGACGACTTTGAGCGGGAAGACTTCGTAGTCTCCGTACTTGTTTCTGACGATGCTTTCGACGAGGTCTTTTTCATGGTCGGTCATAACCTCTTCCACCCGGTTTTGCTTCGCACCTTTGTCGCCCGCACTTCGAGCTTTGCGACTTTCTGCCATGTTCCGAGCCTCAGTGATTTCTTGATCGCTTCGACGACATCGTCTGTCCAGTTAAGGTGCAGCGACGCTTCGTCGAAGAGTTTCATGAGACTGCCCTTCGACAGCTCGTGACCTTTGATTTCAACCAGCAGGTTGTTCGGCATCTTTGGGCCAACCCGCCTGCACCAGTTCAGCGACAAGGTTGTTGATCACAGGAAGGTTCGAAACGTCTGTACTTGTCGTATCTTTCGGCAGGTACTTTTCAAACTCAGGCATCAGTTCGAGCGCTTGCTTGCGCGTTTGGCACGAGTCGATCGCGGCCCGGATTTTTAACCTGAACGCTTCTTCCTTTCGAAGTTGTTCTCGCTCGGCTTCATTAAGCTCTTTCAAACGGTCCTTCAAAGCGTCGGGCGTGCCACCGCAGGTTGAATCAGACACACAATAAAAATTTTGCAAACTTCCAGGCATCCCGATCCATTCGTTTCGAAGCCAGTGCCGAACGTCTTTGTCGTCATAGACAGCACGAACTTTCGCAGGCATCTTTTCAACGACGGCTTCGCGCACGAGCTTTTGTGCGATTTCGTCGTAGTCAGTCGAAGGAAGGTCTTGCAGCACAGATTCGACGAAAGCGTCTTTGTGGTATTTGTTCAGTCGCATTTAGATGTACTCCGGTTCACAAAGGTCTCGACACGCTTGGTCGTAGGCTTTCCAAGCAGCTTCGTAAATCATCGGGTTAAGAGTTTCAGAGTCACAGAGAAACGAAGCGTCTTTGCCTTCGCATGTGAGCTTCGTAATCTCAAACCAGTCGTCTTCGCGCTCATACTCGACTCGCGCTTCGAACCACATTCCGTCAGTCTTGAAAGAGAGATCCATGTCGTTCCTCCTTCGTCCAGAGTTCTTTGATCTCAGAACACAGTTCGTCGAACTCGGCTTCGAGGTTGATATGTGCGGCGAGAACGCGTTTTGCATCAGCCTGAATCATCTCGGCTTGTCGGATGATCGGGTCACCGACTTCTGGCAGGCGACGAACCTGTTCGACAACGCTGAAATACTTTTCGAGGTCGAGCATCACACTGTTCCCAGCGTAGCGATTCCGTCGTACTGGTGCCAAAGCACTGCTTCGATGCTGTCGCACTCGACTTCGAGATCAGGTTCTCCGAGCACGTCGCGCACGTAGTTCGACGCGCGTGCCGGAGTCTTTTCTTCGACGATGTACCAGTCGCCGGTCTTGGTAACTTGTACGGCGTAGATCATCACAGGTTCTCCGAGGGAAGAAGCGACATGATCCAAGTGTATTCATTGCGGATTTTATCTGACCAGTCAGCGGCGTCTTCAAACGTCGCAAACGGACCGTAGAAAGTCTGACTTTCAAAAGGTGCTCCGACGCAAACGATATACATGGTTTATTCCTTCACGGTCTGTACGGACTTGTCATTGTTGTACCTTCCACGTTGCGCGTAGCTACGTTTCATAGGAACAGGTACGGTGCGGTGAAAAACCATCTGGCCGATCTTCATACCAGGAGTCAGGCGCAGCGGGTGCCAGCGAAGAAAGTTCTTCAGTTCCAGCGTGAGCGTAGAGCCGTGCCATCCGTTGTCTGCCCAAGTTGCTAGAGCGTTTTCCAGGCCGGTACGAGCGCCGGAAGACTTCAACTTGAACTCGGCACAGATGTCGAGCGGCAGGTTGAACACTTCGCGGGTATGGGCGAGGATGAATTCACCAGGGGCAAGATCGTAGTGACCTTGAGCGGCGATGTTGATTTTGTACGAAGGAAAAACCTCGCGCTTGTGGATGTCGATGGCCGAAGGAATGCTAAGCCCGGAAGGAACGCTTTCCACCACGATCTCATCGCCCAAATGGATGTCGATCGAGGCGGCGTTGATGTCGTCGTAGCTGACAGGGCTGATGACCTCGTCTTCGACGAGTTGAACGAGTTCGATGTAAGACAGGACGGACATGATTACTCCACAGTGATGCGAACGCGGTCGTTCAGCAGGTCGATAATCTCGTATTCGTTGAGGTACTGGTGTTGACCGAGAAACGTTTGAAGGTCTTCTTCGTCAAGCAAGCCGCGACTTTGGATTTCGTCGTCAATGCGTTCGTACACAGCCTCTTTGATTGCATCGTCAAAGTCGCACTCTCCGATAGCACGTTCGATCTTGTAGTCGATGTCAACGTTGCTCAGATGCTCTTGAATCATGTGATCAACCATCGTCGGAGTGACGCTGGTTACTTCGATGCGAGCAAGAATTGTTTCGAGGTGGTTAATCTTCTCTTGCTGGCTTCGCATGACCTGAAGGTTTGCAGCGTTGCACTCGCGCAGACCTTGCACCTCTGCCTGTAGATCACCCAGCTTCTTGAACGTGAAGTGGTGCGTCTTTGCTTCGAGTGCGGCGAGTCGTTCTTCAAGCTCACGACTCACCTGCTGAGCGATGATTTCAACGAAGTCGTTTGCCAACGTTTCAATCTGCATAGTAGCCATAACCATCTCTCTTTTTGAATTCAGCCCAGTGCACGGATTCGCGTGCGTCGAGCCATGTTTCAGCAGAGATCGTTCGAATGATCTCTGCACCTTTGATCTTTTCTTCGTGTAGAACGACTCGACCTTCTTTGATTTCTTGCAGCAGGTACGTCTTCATAGTTAAGCCCAGGTGTCACGGAGCCAGTCGAAGACTTTTTCCGTTGGTTCGTTGTGACGAGCGGCAAAGATCGACTCTCCGCAGTCTTTGCAGATTTCAACGCGGTAACGCAGCGGTTCTTTTTGCCACCAGTCGTAGATCTCGTCTGCTTCAAGTTCTGAGAAGTGGTCTTCGTCGAGAATCGGATAGTCTGAGAGTGAACACAGCATCTCGTCAGCGAGCTTCAGCGCAGCTTCGTTGCTAGGATGAATGGCGATCCAGTCGATCCAGCCGCAGGCCCAGTGGGACTCAGGCACGATGAACACAGAGTTCACCGCAGACCAGTCTTCGCGCTCGGTGCGGTAGCTTTGCTCGGCGTTCTCAGAGTCGTCTACGAGCACCTCTGGCAGCTCGCGTAGCGCTTTGAGAAAGCACTCGAAGTTCGAACGCGTCAGAGCATCGGAGTCACGGGTTCGGCTCAGACCTACGAACCAGCCGTGCCACGGCTTGCCTGCCCAGCTATCGGGGTGCTTCCACGGCCGGATGGCGCGAAGCTCGGTGTTGTCGGAGAGGAAGTAGTAATCACCCTCTTTGTACCAGCGCGTCAGAGTTTCAGAGTTCATGGTCAGTTGTTCCAAAAATAGTGCCCGTCTTCTTCGCAGAAGTCGCCACCCAAGCGTAGGTCACGGGCGTATTTCTCGTAGTCGAAGTAGTAGCGAAGGTGCTCGGGTATTTCGTCGAGATAGCCTAGTTCATCGACGAGTTGTTCGGCAAAGTCCTCCCACGAGTCGTACTCTCCACGATAGCGGTCTTGAAACTCGCTTTCGTTCCACTCACCGAAGCAGTAGATGTACGCTTTCACAGCATCTTCGTCATACTTCTCGTAGGCGTCGAGCAGGGTCCAGCACTCGGGGCTTATGTGTGACTCGTTGATCATGTCGTCCGGAATACCCTCCCAGTCCTGGAACATGAACTCCGGGTCTTCTTCGTCGCTGTGCAGCTCGGCGCAGGCTTTGAGAAACTCCTCTTTGTCGATGTAGTCTTCGAGGTCGAGCCACTTGCCTAACAGATTACCGTCGTTGTACTTGGCGTAAGTACCGACGTAGATTCGCATGGTCATTCGGACTTCTCCATGTCAGGGAGTGTGATCAGGAAAGAAAACATGCGATGGTTTTCTTCTTTCAAAAACTTAACAAGATCTTCATTGGCTTCGATAGTTTCAGTCAGACCCTGCCGCACGTTGTCCCACGCAGCCGCTTCGGTCTCAAAGTAATCTCGCGGCACACCTTGAAAGGTGCGCCCCGTGCTGTCTTTTGCTGTGATTGACACACCGCTGCATCCTGGCAAGATCCCTTCCCGCAGAACTTCGATCGGCGTCACCGTGCAGTGCGAGAATTGCTCCTGTTCTTCATCCAAGTAATGCCAGTTGATCTCGTAGAGCGTTTTCATACCCAGTTCCCGTCCTCGTCAAATTCGTACTCATTGGCGACAATCGACTCGGCGACAGCTTCGTCTGAAGTCAGATACTCGTACTCGTCGCGCAAGCGGTAGTACATCCAATCGTTGAAGTCGTTCATCAGGTCAGTCAGCTCGCTCTCTGCGTCACCAACATCCTTGTACGGGTCTTCACGGTCATACACGTCGACACTGATAGCTGCGTCACGACGCGAAGTAATTCGTGCTTCGAGACGGTAGAAGTGCTTACGCTGAATGTCTTGCAACTCGTACGCAATGCGGTGAAGTTCTTCGTCCTGCGGTGCATAGGCTTTGATCTTCGCAACAGCGCCTTTGGCGTAGCTGTACTTTCCGACGAAGCTCGACCCTGAACCCTGATGGTAAAAGCCGGTGAAATAGATTTCAGGTTCATAACGGCACTTACCGTTCATCAGGGGAACAGCCTTTTGACTGAGGCCAATGCCCAGAATCTCAGCGAATCTGGCAAAGTCTTCGTAACAGGTATCCCACCAGTCGTAACCGAGCCCGTCCTGTCTGTACCAGTCGCGGGCCTTTTCTTGTGCAGAGTCTGAGAGTTCTTCGTACTTGTAGACCTTGGTTTCGATGATTCTCATTTTTCAGATTCCTCCGGCATGTCGTAACGCTTGCACAGCCAGATGTCTGCACCGTCACCGCCATCGGGTGCCCCGACCCAGCAACCGTATTCCTCTGCGACAGTCTCCAGTGCAGCCCACCACGCTTCGTCTCGGATCACGTCTTCTTCAGTCTGGTTACTCGTCCAGAATGCGTAGACCTTGCCGCTAGGCGTCAGACCAAAGACTGTGCCGATCCACTGATAGACGTAGCGGTCATCGCCGTCTTGTTCGTAGTAATCAGGAGAGTCACTGTGAAAATCGAACCATTTGATGATCGCTTTCCAATCCCACGATCTGATTTCCTCCGCGTACTCTGCAATCAGAACATCAGAGTTGAGGTTAGCTGTGGAACTCATAACTTGCTCCAGGGTTTCGTTGAATCATGCCGACGAACATCTGCCCTCCGGTTGTGTATTCAAACTTCAACCCGTATTCGAGCCAACCCTCTTTGTCACGAGGGTTGACGAAGATCGTTACTCGATTAACGTTCTGGTGCCACAGCGTACGGACGAGCGCTGTCTGGAGAGCTTCGTCTTCAGCGAACTCCCGGTCGATAATTTCGATGAGCATGGTTACCTTCGTCGGATGTTGATTACGATGTCGTCGACTTCGATGACGACCGAGTTGTCTTTCTCAGTTATTCTCAGAGCAGGGCGCTCTTTCACACGAGAAGAGAGCTGCGGCAGCACAGTTTGAGCCCAACGGTATGCAAAGCGTGCTTTTCCGCGCAATGCAGGATCAGCGGGCGCTCGTTCCAACAGTCCTCGTCGCCACAGGTCTTCGAGGAGGTTTGACAGCTTATTCGTGGCTTCCTGTACATCTTGCGTATTGAACTCATACAGAGCAGTGTCACGTATCGTCTCAGACTCCATGAGCTGAGAACACGTTTGTGGCCGGTCGGCGCTACGCAGAGCATGTTCAACAAGCTGATAGATGTCTCTCCCTGTTGCTGCGATCATCGGGTGTCTCCCTGTGCCGCCGCGTCAAACCTATCGCTTGCGCACGGCACTGACGACCCCTATTACTAGGAAGCCGATCAGTGTCGTGGTTGAGAGCAGGCGGTAGGTGAGCCCGGCGACCTTCGTCGCCGTTACCAGATGAGTGATCATCGGCGGCTACCTCGTGTGGTTGTTACATCACCTGACGGAGAATCCAGTCCGCCAAGTCCCGGCGCGATAGTACCAGAGACATGAACGCCTTTGCTGGCAGTTCTTTGTCCCATGACGCTCCCGGCAGGGCAACGCCCCCGGACGGACAGCCGATGATGACTGCGACCGCCCGCCCTTCTGCGTGGCGATTTCTCAGCCACTCAGCCTGGAGTGCGCTGAGCAGCTTCGTTGGCACCACTACACCGCGCTGAGGGTCGCGCGGCAACCACTTGTACTCGATCCAGAGATCCCTTTTCCCGGAGAACCAGAAGTCGGGTGTCCCTGATGAGTACGGGTTGTTCATCTTCTCTCGGTGAAGCACCGGCTTTGGGGGCAGGTGCTTGTGTACCGAAGCGTAAAACTGACCTTCAGGCTGCCGGGCCATACTTCAGTTCGATCAACAGGTCGATCTCGTGCTTGGCTTTCTTGAGGTCTTCGAGACCGTTCTTGTCTTCGTAGCGGCAGATCCGCTTGATCACGCAGCCTTCGAGAAAACCGAGCTTGTTCTTGGTGATGAACTCTACGGGCTGGATAGCGTACTTTTTGTAGTGCCCTCCACCGACTTGAACATCGAGGGGGTTAACCGCCTCGACGACTTCAACTGGTTTCCATGCGACGATGTCGTAATTCGTACCCGTCACGTTCCAGCGAAGTTCTTCAGAGTGGCAGATTTCTACCTCAGCCCCCCTATATTTAACTTCAACCATCCCTTTATATGGGGCCGTGTCTGCACCTTCCCACACATTCCACCCGTCACGCTGAAAGTCGAAGCTCATTGTGTTCTCCGTTGATCCAGCGAATGATGTTGATGAGCGTCTGGGCCTGTGCCGTCGCGTCGTCTAGCGCGTCGTGCGCAAGAACAGGGCGAACTCGAAGTTTCTCGTATGTTTCCTTGTTAACCAGATTCTTCATCGTGCGGAAGTCCATCTCGTTGTAGAAGGCCCAAGGAAGCTCTTTGTTGTATGCGTTGAACAGAGCTTTCATGATCGGGAAGTCGAACGACGCGCCGTTTGCCCAGACACGCGTGTCTTTCCATTCGAAAGTGTCGATGAATGCGTCGATCACGTCGATCGGGTTGAATCTCTCGGATTTCAAGAGTTCGTTCTGAGCTTCCTTGCTCTGATCCAGCCACCACTCGACAGTACGAACGTCGAGGTGCAGACCTGTTTCGATCTGCGAAGCGGTTTTCAGGTGTGCGTGGAACTTTCCGGTGATGCCTCGTTGCATGTCAAACTCAACGGCCCCGATTGAAAGCACGACGCATCCGGGAGTAGTGCCAAAAGTTTCGATGTCCAGCATCAAGTGACGCATTGCTACCTCGTTTGTTGTTGGAAAGAGGTGTGGGTGGCGGACCTTTCTCTCCGCGTCGTGGTTTCTGTACCGTTGCAACCGTCCAACATTCCGGTCTCGATTCACCCACAACACAGCGGGCCGGTGCTGATCCCCGGCTTGCGGCTTGACCCTGTAACCGCCAGTACGCATCGCGCATCAGCCTGCGCATTCCGCTGTGTTGTAGGTTCTACCGGCAGGTTTCCCGCAGCTTTCCTCTTTGCTGCCTGCCGGTAGAGGGTCGGAGGAAAGGGCTTCGACACATTACGCTTGCCCTGTAAGCGCCTTGGAGTAAGGCTTTCGCCTTCCGCATGTGTCAGACGGTTCGCTGCCGAATCGGAGTAGGTCCACGATTCCGCGTTCAACACCCATCACCCCTGGTTGGTATAGAAGGGTGTGGACCTACAAGGAAGCGGGCCGGTGCTGATCTCCGGCTTTGCGGCTTTAAGCTCGTCTGAGCGACCACGTCCGCCAAGTGCCTCTCTTGCGCATCAGCCTGCGCATTCCGCTTCCTTGTAGGTTATGAATAGTGCCAAGGTGTTTCACGAACTACCCGGTTAATGAAATTGTTCCTCGACACTACTCACAAGGGAGGCGACTGGCAGCAGATACGCGACGTGCGCTGCTGTTTCCGGTGCCTAGTCGGACACCAATCGCCTCTCTTGTGGGTGCCGGTTACGGTTCCGGCGCTGCCGTACCCCGCAGTGGTCACACCCACTTGCTTCGCACAGCCGATTCTCGTCCGGCACTTATTTCACGCCCCGGCAGGCGTCTCTGAATTAAGCCGCTTCTTGAAGCGCAGCGAGCTTGGTGTTCAGCGCATCGAGCGACTTTTGGTTCGCAGCTTCGCGCTTTGTGACCTCCTTCATCACCTTCTCCTGAGCTTTGCGCTCAGCGATGATTTCCTTGCCTGCGACCTTCAGCTCTTTGATCTGTGCCTTCAGATCGGCAACAGCTTCTTTCTTCTGAGCGGGGGTGAGGATCTTGCTGGACGGACGTGCCATTTTCATTTCTCCTGATACGGATCAAAAAGTTTTTTTGCTTTCGCTTCGAGCCGAGTCATGATCGACTTTCTGCGACGGGTTGAGGCTTCAAGTGCGAGGGCTTGACGGACCTCGTCTTCGGTTAGCTCGTCGATGATCTGACCAAGCCTGCGAAACGAGGTCAGAGCCTCATTGACATGCCATGCTCTGACCTCGGTGCTCATCACGCAGCCTTACGACGGGCCGGTGCTTTCAGTGCGCGACCCTTCGGTGCCGGGGCTGCGCTCTGCATGGCGTTCACATCAGGCTCGACCAGCAGACGCTCCATCGCTTCACCCTTACGGGAGTGCGCGAGCATAAACTGATTGTCATCACACGGAGCCATCAGAGAGAACCGGAGCGAGGCGTAGGTCACGTTCGGGTCGAAACTGATCTCGGTGATGACACCGCGCGGCGGACGCTGGTGAGCCCGTGCAACGCTGCCAACGTAGGCGTCAAAGGGTTTGATGCCAGT
>JRYL01005642.1_pt1 | contig 12455 bp, 13 predicted proteins | sample 235391 | NCBI WGS metagenome assembly JRYL01 (sample SAMN03074223, study PRJNA261481) | activated sludge metagenome | biome: Wastewater Treatment Plant; feature: Wastewater; material: Activated sludge; isolation source: activated biomass of a wastewater treatment plant treating wastewater from... ... | reverse complement strand
GGAGAACTCGTGGCGGATGCAAAAGAAGATCAAAAGCAAGCTGCTTTACCCTTTCTTAATCTGCCACAGCGCGGTTCTTCTCCCGCCCCTGTTTCACTTGGTCAAGGACGGCCCCTCCGCCTACTTTAAGATCGTCCTATCGGTTCTAGTTCCGGCCTATCTGCTCTTCTTTCTATCCCTCGCGAGCTATCGGTTCTTCCGTCTTAACGGAGGCNNAGCAGTCTGATCGAGGCAGGTTTTTTGCCCGGCCAAGCGATCCCGCTGGCGGCCGAATCGAGCAACTGTTTTTGGTTACGCGATAAGGTGACGGCCGCTTTTAATCGCCACCAAGGTTCGGGAACAATGTCCTCGGTTATGAGAGATTCGGGGGCGTTCCGAAGCCTCGAGGTAGGGCTAGTGCACACCGGTGAAGAGACGGGAACGTTTGTCAACTCGATCAAGAAAGCAGCCGACGCTCTCCGTCCCGATTACGAGGCCCAAGTCAATCGTATCGTGACGGCAACTCCGGTCCTGCTTCTCTTCCTAGTAGGTGGGTTCGTGGGCTATCAGGCCTACACCGTACTCTCCGGCGTTTACGCTCCGCTTACCGGGGTCTAAAGCTCACGGTATAGCGGGTGTGAGCGGCCGTTTCGCGGGAAGAACCCTGCGCTCGAGGCGTTCGAAAGTGGATTTCACCACTACTCGTATAGGATAGTTGGAGCCTGCTTGCGGAAAGAGTTCGATGTCCACCTGTCGCTCTTCGCCCGGGGCGAGTTCGTAGGTTTTTTCCGGCAGTCCGTCCCCGGTGGTTCCCATTGGGAGATCGAACAGTTGCCGGTCGATGGAGAGTACTCCTCGCGCCGCGCCGCCCGCGGATGCGAATCCCACCGTGGCCGTTCGAGTATCGGAATGGGGATTCACTAAAATGAGACGAGTGCGATAAACGGTGCCGAAGTTTCCGTAAGAGGGGTGTCCCCGCTCCACATCCTGAACGTAGGGCTCTCCCCCGTACTCGAGATAGGCGAAAGGTCCACCCAATACGTGGGTGGCCTCGGTCTCAATGTTGGCCGGAAAGATTCCGCTCGCCGTACGCCCACGATCCCCGATCTGGGCAGGCGNNACCTCTACCCTCAGCGGGCCTCCGCCGCCGGAACTCGATATCTCCGATAGAAAAGCCATGCCGCTCACCGTTTGGCCCGGCTTCACGCGACGGATCTCCACCACTCGGGCCGCGTTAGCGGGTACAACGAACTCCTCACCCAATCCGTTCATTCCGGCGGTGGCGTAATCCAAAGCCGCCGTGTGACCCACGTGAATCTCATCGGGAGATGGCCCGTATCCGTGCCATAGAGCCCGAAATCGCCTGGGCGACGAGGAAGGGTTGACCAACTGCATCACGAGGTAGCGCTCGGGCCCCTCGGGATCGTTTCGGTGATGCCACATAAAGCGAAAAGGGATCCCGGAGATCTCGCGCGAGAACAGAACTCCTTCGGAAAGGATTCGCTCCGGGTGATTGGAGAGCACGACCACTTTGGCGTTGGATATCGGCTCCGCCGGCTTGCCGGCGATCTGAACTTTAAAAGTTTTCTCTACCGGGATGCAGTCAGGGTGTGACGCTGTGGCCTGAAAACTGAAGGTCCCGTCTTGCTGAGAATGGAGATTGAGAGCCGTCTCAGCCCCCACATAGGTGCGAGCACTCAACCAACGCCTCACGCTGTCCCGAACCCGAGCGGGGATGGCTTCCCCCCACAAGGTAAGCGTCTCCGGACCCGCGCCCCAGCGCGCCGCCCACGGCTTCACGCTAATTGGGAGATCGGGCAGGGTGAGTCCAGAAGACGAGGTCACCGAAAGCGTTGCACGACCTGCCGCCACGCCCTGAAGGGAAAACTTTCCGTTGCCCGCCGACTCTACCGTGACAATCTCGGGGTTGGACGAGATGACCTGCAAATTATCCGAGGCCCTAAAGGGTTTTATCTCCACTGTTCGGGTTTCACTGAGCGGAACGAGTTGAGAACCTACATTCCAAGCGGGCTTCTTTTCTTTCAGCGCGTTATTAAGACGAGAGGCAAACAGCTTCGCCAAAGTGCCCGGGTCGGAACTCCAACGAGCCGCGATATCCGAACTGATCGCAAGCTTNNATCGACAGGTAATGCGGACAGGGAGCCGGCCAACAGGCCCGCGATAAAAAGAGCTTTGGGAATTTTCATTAAGCGAGATCAGTGCTATCGCTAGGCGCGTACGACACAGCGTCGCCCCCGGCACCGGAACTAGCACCGTCGGCTAGCTCCTGAGCTTCCTTTTCTTTGCGAATTTCGTCGTACTCCACCGAGAGCTCGTCGAGGGCCTTATGGCGTCCCACTAGGAAGTCGTAGGTGATGCACACGCTATCATTACAACCGAGCCACTTGCGAGTTGCTTCGATCAAAGGCTGGGGATCCGGAAAATCGTCATCCTCGTGAAGCGCCTCCACTGTATCGAAGTAGTCTTCAAAGATCGTTTCGCCTTCGCTATAGAGCGTCTCGGCCTTGCTCACCGTGTACTTAATCTGACTCGGCATCACGTCTCCTTCGAGCATCCCTTGCTGGGAATAGCAAAGATCGTGAATCTTGGGGATCTCGCTTTTGAAACCTTCGAAGATCTCGCGGAACGCCTCGTAGGCCTCAAGGATCGGCTCGAACTCTCCCTCTTCCTCGATGAACTCATGAACGCACCAAGCTAAGTGCTGGAGCACGGGAGATTGATAGTGAGCCTCGGGGACAGGATACTCTACGTCCTCCTCGATATCGAGCGAGGAAGCGGACGGGTCGCCCGTGTGAGCCGCATGAAGCAAAAGAGCGCTGCAGCTGATACAGTACTTACCGCCTTCAGGATTATCGGTACCACATTGAACACACAGCATAGATCGCCTCCGGCCCACCGCTTTGACAAACGGGGTCGATTCCCTGGAGCCACCGAAGGATCGCAAAACATGATGCCGCGCACAACGAAAAAAGAGACCAGGAAGGGTCTCTTTTTCTCTCAGATGTGAAAACTTAGGAGAAGGCCGCGGGATAAAAACCGTTTGGCGCGGGTCCGTAGCCGGCACCCGGTTGGCCGAAACCCGAGGGCGTCATGTAGCCTGCATTGATGCCGCCGGCGGTACCGTAGGTTTGGGAGGCGGCAGCCTGAACCATCGCTTGGGTTTGAGCCATTTGTTGCGCATTGTACTGCTTGACGGCTTCATTCTGTTTCTTGAGCTTGCGGCTCTTCACCCATGAGAAGACCGCGGTCCCCAATGAGGTTGCTAGCTGAATTCCACCGAGTACTGCCATTACAGGTAGGGGCATCGTTATATTCTCCTTTTTAAACTTTCTATCGCCATTATCTCACAGCAGCCTNNAAAAGGTCATTTTTGTTAACTTAGTATGAACGGCCTCGGCTAGCGGAGGTCCACCACCGATTTGATCTTGCCCGTACGAGTCACCCCCTCAAGGCTCCCTTGGCCCACCAACTCCACCTCCAGACCTCCGAGCCACCCCATGCGAAACGCCTCCTCTAACTCGCCGAGCGATCCCAGCAGAAGCTCCTTGACGGTTTCAGCCGAGGTGGTCTCGCCTCGAGACGAGCGCTCCACTTTCACCTGCAGATGGTCTTTTAACCCACTCTTGGTAACCACTAACTGAAAGATGTGTCCGACACCGTCGAGCTGGTCGAGAGCGCGCGCCACGTCCGCGGGGTAGAGGTCGGCCGAGCCTATGCGAATGCGGTCACCGATCCTTCCCTTGAGTTCGAAGATCCAGGCAGCGCTGTCCACCCAGCGACCGAGATCCCCAGTGCGGTAGCGAATAAGCGGCATTAACCGCCGGCGCAAGCAAGTCACCGTGATCTCCCCCACCTCTCCATTTGCTACCGGTTCGCCCGTATCCGGATCTAGAAACTCTAGGTACTGATAGTCGTAAAGAAGGTGGTGGTGGCCTACCGGCAGGTCGAGAGTCTGATAGCCTACCGGGCCAGCATCCACGGACGCGTAGCCGGCCGAGGCGACTGTTTTAGCTCCCAATACTTGCTCAAGGTAGAGTCGAGCCTCTCGAGAGAGCGACTCCCCGCCGTAAAGAATTGTACGAACGCGCAGTGTCTCGCCCCGCTCCTCAACCAGTTCGGCTAAGCGAACCAAGAGTGAGGGTACCCCGAGCCATACAGTGGGGCTAAACATCTTGAGATAGCTCAAGATACTCTCCGGATCGGCGTTTCCCGCGATGGGAAGCTTAATGCACCCTACTTTCTCCAGGGCCTCGCTTGCAGCAAGGAAGCTGGTCCATAGATTGCCAGCCATGAATAGGTTGGCTACCGTGTCTCCTTTGGAGACTCCGGCTTTCTGGTAGATAGCGGCCAAGATGTCGGTCACGTCCTCCCACTCCTCGAGCGAAAAGAAGCTAAACTTGGGAGCACCCGTGGAACCTCCGGAGGCGAACACGTACGCTCCCTCAAGTGGACCGGTGAGAAGAGCCCTCCCTGCCGGGGGGGTGTTTCGCCTCAGGGTCTCGGCGTCTAGGCGCGGAAGCTTCTCAATATCTCGGGCGGCTCGCAACTCGATCTCAGGGAGAGCCGCGGAGTAGTACTCGCTTCGCCCTCGTGCGATATCGACCAAGGCCTTTAGCTTTCGCGTTTTGGAAGGGAGAACCGGCCGTAGATTGCGCTCGGCATCAAAGCGTTCCGGTAAGCTTTCGATAACAGACAACCTTACCAACTCCCGAAGTTGGAAGGTTCCGTCGTGCGGACTCCCGTGGTCGGGCCGCCACATCCCACCCCATTCCGTGATCCGGTGCACACCAAGATCGGTGAGAGCCAGCCCCACGTTGCGAAAGTCGCGAGGTGTGCCCGCCAAGCCCACGGATTGGAGGGTGCGACGCATGGGGCGCAGCCAGNNCCAAGCAAGATCGGGCGCGGCCAAGAGCCGCGCTTCGCCGCCCAAAGCCAGAAAGCGAGTGAGTTCATACTCCTTTCGCATCTCTACCTGAACGTCGAAATCTTGATGAGCCGGTACCGGGATCCTTTCGTTCCACACTTGAAACCTTTCCGCCATGAGGTCGCAAAAGCGAGGAAGTTGGTCTTCATGCTGAGAGGGCCAAAACAAAAGCTGCGGGGATCCGCAGGCGCGAGTTTCCCAACTCACCACGTCCTGCACTAAACCGTCGATGTTAAGCTTCTCAAGTTCGACCGTGTCGAGGAGAGCCGAGGTTACCAGCGCAAGCGAAAAGCGCGGTCCGTAGGGGATCACCTTCACCCCGTCTCCGGCCCCGATGGACCACGCCTTGACCGCTTCGCGCCCACCCCACACCACGATCCCGTCTGACTGGGTCTTGAGCACCTCCTCGTGTTCAGTTCTCTCCTCCGGCAACGTGATCACCGAGAAACGATGAGATAAGCGAGTCTCCGAATCCGCGTCCTTTAAGCTTTGCGCGAACATCAGTGGAAAGAGCGGATCTGCTTTGGAAACTTTCACAATATTGATGTTCTTGGTCAATAGGCCGTGAACCAGTGAGTCCGCTGCTCCCAGAAACACATTTCCCGGACTGACGTGAGTCACCACCCCAAGAGGAACCGCGCGAATATAGCCGTCGTACCCCTTGCGCCAGGCCCAGCCGTCCTGCCCCACCGGGCGGCCTAGATCATAACGAAGCTTGTACTGAAGTTCCGAGCGATCTAGCAAGCGACCCAACTCCTCCAAGCCTCGCTCGATCATCTCCGGACTAAACCCCACTACCGCGGGTAACTCCTCGAGAACCCGGCGCCGTAAGGGGTAGTTGTGATTGCGCCAAAACCGACCAGCCCGGTCCAGGATATCGAGAATCTCTCGAATGGAGAGTTCCTGCAAGCTCATCTCCTGGCCGCGAGAAACTACATTGTGCAGGTCGTCTACCGTGAGTTCCAGGTCGGAGAACTCACCGTAGATGTAGTGCTTTGCCTGAAACATCATCTTCCCCCTACACGCAGCGCCGCAATGGCGCATCCTTGGTGCTTCTTAACCCCGGCCCGACCGAGTAGTTTCAGCACCGGCGAGTGCCGTCCGCAAGGACAGTTTGCCGACAGGGTACCCCGATCCGTGGTGAGCAGGCTGACCGCCGGAAACGATCTATGATAGGGCGTAACGAACTGAAGCAAACCGGTCTCACCCGGCGGTAAAACTTCAAGCGTCACCGGGTCTCTGACGTAAACTCGAGAGAAGCAAGGTACGTGCATTCGATGCTTCTCGCACTCGCAATATGGCACCCCGTGCTCCACCATTCCATACAGGTCGCGAACATTCTGAGCCGGGATACCGAGCCGGCGGCCGACCTGCTCGCGAAATACCTCCGGAACAATCTGGCTGTTGTCGAAGTTTTTCCAGCCCCCGCCGGTGATCACAAAGCTCCTGGGCCNNCCGAACGTTCACAATCTGCTCGAGGACGCTCCAAGTATGAGCGGGAAACCCCAAGACTCGAAACGGCCGACCCGACGCCTCATAGCGCTCGAGATGCCGCGCCACTCGGTCCACGTCGAGATGCCAGTCTTGCCGATCTTGATCCCAAATCATGGCGTAACAAACGTGGTTAACGCCGGTGAGTCCGGTTAAAAGCTTGTCGGAGAACGCGGTCCCCACGTCTTTGGCCACTTCAGGATCGTAGGTGAAGCAGAGGTAGTTGGTCTTCACCTTCGTGACCATATCGAGATCGAGATAGATGTGCCTTACAATCCGTTTTATGCGGCGCAGTGAAGTTCGGTCGAGATAGATGGCGCTCGTCTGTCCGGTGGTTCCCGAAGAGCGCAAGGTGAGGACGATCTCCTCCTCCGGTACCGACTTCACTTCATGATACTTGAGCGCCGTCACGAAAAAATAGGGGATGTCCGGAATCTGCTCTTGCCGGCGAAGGTTCCAGGGGAAGAAATCTCGCTCTCGGCACATTCGCTGGAGCATATCGTTTCCCAGGTAGTGAAAGGCGAACGCTTCCTGCATAGCACTCAGAAAGGCGCGATCCTGGCGGCCCGTGACATTAAGCCCGCGCTTNNGGCGGGGGTGGCCGCCGCCGCTTCGGCGATCTCAAAACCTCCCTCGGACAACTTCTTGTTCTCAATGTTAGGCATCGAGAAGATCTTCCCACAAACGCTCGGTATAGACTTTAAAGTACTCAAGCAGGTAAGGCTTGGTCGACTCCGTGAGACGCAACCCGGAGAAGTGAAGAGGTACGAAGGTTCGACTGGTAACGATTATATCGCTTCGACGCCCGTTAACGAGTTGAGCCCCCAAAAAGTAGGCGCAGGGTAGAAAGCCCGCTAAGTACGCCGCTGCTTGAAGTTCCGGCTGGTAGGCCGAAACCAGAAGTTCTAGGTAGACGGCCCCTCGCTCACCGCAGTACTCTGCCACGGAGAGTAGCACGCTTACTGGTTCATAGGGACCTGGATCAACGCCTAGGATACTGGAGTGGCCGTCGGTGGGCTGGTGAGAGAGAAACACTCTGACTTGCCCCGTGGGGTCGCTCAAAATCTGATTGGCTTCGTGAAAGGGGAAAAACCCGAACTTGAGCGCACGACTAGACCGTCTAAGCATCTTAATACGGTTGCGAGTCACTCCCCCAACTCCAGACTCCGCCACCGGTGAAAGCTCCACTCTGAGATCAATACTTTTCCGTAATCTGTTCACCGCCAGATGGTCCACTTCCGGCGGCTCCAAATCGAACCTCTTGGCGGCAATGTCGTAGAGGTAGATGGCGGGGCGGATGAGCTTGGGAGAGCGTCTGCGCCGCTCTAAGGCTCGAGAGTTAACGCAAATCTTAAGTCCGTGGGTCTCATAGCGGCGCACCTTACGGACATTTGGGAACACACCCACATCCACAAAGCCGAGGTGAAGCAGGTCGCGATGGAAGGCAGGGGTCACGAAGGTTCGTACGACCGCGTACACTTCGTCGATGACATCACCTTCGTGGAGCAGCCGGTCTAGACCGACAGCCAACATTCGCTGCATAGTTTTTTGCCCCCGAAAGGAGGAGCTTACCACCCCTGCAAGACTCTTACCGAGACGGTTCTCATGATCGATGGCGAAGATGACCGAGCCTACCACGTCCCCCTCGCAGAGCGCGATAAGCCACACCCAATCGGGACTTAGAACGGTTTCACGGCTGCGCTCGTCGTCCATTACCTCGGGTAAGGCGTAACGATCCCCGTAGGTTTCAAAATAGAGACGGCGGACAGCGGAAATATCCGACGGGTCCGCCTGCCGCACGGTGACGACTCGACCGTCATCTTGACGCCACTCCATATTGAGATCAGGTAACATCTCAGACACTGTGGGACGGTTTGAGGAGCGCTCGCCGAAAACCTCCGAACTTTTCGTATTACGGGAGGCAGGAACCAAAGCAAGTTGAAAGGCATTCATGCCAAATTGAATAAAACCGTCATAAGGACTGTATGATGAGACGCAAAGAAAAGAAACAAGAGGCCCGGCAAACCTTCGCAAAGCGGTCTAATATATTGTCGAATCTCCTTAAACTCTTACTCGTGGGGCTGGTTGTGGGGTCTATTCAGGCCGATGAAGCCCTCAAGGCGACGTCTCGTCAAATTCACTGTATGGGCCAATCATGGAAGGTGAATGTCTACTCCACCTCCGAGGAGGGTGTCGTCCTTTTGCGGGGAGACGACCCAGCCCTTATTGGAGTGGCACGCGCTCTCGGCAGAGACTTGCGCTGGTCGCCGGAGCAAACAAGCCTCATCAATCAAGCAGGCAAGGCCCTTCACGTGGGACAAAAAACCATAGAGATTCACGGCAAAGAGAGTGAACTCAAGGTTGCTCCTCAGGTGGTGAAAGGNNCAAGGGGCGATCTATGTTGAACCCGTTCTTCAGTCTGTTAACTTCGACGAAAAAGACGACCGCTCCACGGAGATGAGTATCCGCACCTCATCGCCCGTGCGCAAAAAAATGTTTACTCTCAACAACCCGCGTCGTACCGTCGTCGATCTGGTGGGCGTCGCTTTACCTACAACGGAGTTCGATGTTTCGCACCCCTCTCTTGGAGAGGTAAGGGTTGGCCAGTTTCAACTCGCTCCCTCGGTCACCCGCATTGTGGTGCCCACCGGGACCGGCGTTAAGGTCAACACCTACCGGTCGCTCGACCTGTATCAGCACCAGTTAACCATCAACTGGCCCAAAGGACATAAGCCCGGCTCAAGCGAGCGCGTGGCCACCGTGCAAATCCCGAAAGTAGACACAAGCGTCCGCGAACCGGTCATTAGAATCGGCCCTAACGACTCTCGTCCGGCTCAAAAACCAAAGGTGACTTCGGTCCCGCCCAAGCCTGCTCCTGAAGAGTCCGCCACGGAAAACCCCGACCTTAAACCTCCGGCCTCTCCCTCCGCCAAAAAGAGCGACCGCATCCTTCTCGACTCAGTCTCCTGGGAGGGCAACCGTCTCAAACTTTCGTTTTCCCAACCGGTTCCTTACAAATGGTCTCGCGTGAGTGCCGGCAAGGAGCGCTTCGTGCTAGATTTTCCTGGAGTGATCTTCCCTCAGAAAAAGCTTAATCTCGACTCCGGAGTTCCCGGTCTCGAAGCGGTGCGCGTAGTTCAGAACATGCCGGAACCGCAACCGGTCGTTCGCCTAGTTTGCGATCTCGAAGCTTCCCTGGCGGTGGAAACGGAGGGAAAAAATGAGACCAACCTCTATATCTCCTTTCCCGGCAGGCGAGTGAGTTCATCGGATCTCCCCTCCGGCAACGGCCACACTTCGGCGCGCGTGGAAACCATCGCTGTGGCCACCGGCAACCCGCGTGGTCGAACTGTGTGCATCGACGCCGGACACGGCGGCTCTGACCCCGGTGCCCTGAACCGCTCCGTGGGGATCAATGAAGCCCTAGTCACTCTCGACATCTCTCTGAAACTCGCCAAAATCCTCAAAGATCAAGGTTGGAACGTGGTTATGACCCGAACCTCCGACCGCGATGTCTCATGGTCAGGGTCCTCGGCCACTCAAGAACTCGGGGCGCGCGCCAAGATCGCCAACGATGTGGGGGCGGATCTCTTCGTGAGTATTCACGCTAACGCGGCGGCCAACACTTCCGTGGGAGGCACCTCCATTCACTGGTACAAGGCGAGCGACTATCGACTAGCGCAGCATCTTGAGACGAACGTCCTTAACGCCACCGGCCGCAGTAATAGGGGCCTGGTAAAGAACCGCTTTTACGTCTTGGCTCACACTCAGATGCCCGCGGTTCTCATTGAGACCGCCTTTATCACCAATCCGGCTGAAGGCAAACTTCTGGCCGATCCTGAGTATCGCACCAGAATCGCTCAGGGGATCGCCGCCGGCCTTGGTGTGTATGCGGCCNNCCGCCTCCCGCACTAAATAGGTGAACAGCCTAGGTGAAATTACCGCCGTAGCTCAAGCCGCGGTTCTGGGAGTCCTTCAGGGACTCTCTGAATTTTTACCTGTAAGCTCTTCCGCCCACCTAGTGATCCTTCCGCAGCTTCTAGGGTGGCCATATCTGGGGAAAGCCTTTGATGTGGCGCTCCACTTCGGTACGCTCTTAGCTCTGGTGAGCACCTTTGAACGCGAACTGCAGGCAGTTTACCGGGGTACGCTCGGATCGATGGGACTGGAACCCGAAGCCTCTCCAGAAGACCGGCGACTAGCCCAACTGATCGCCATCGGCTCGATTCCCGTGGCGGTCCTGGGCTTTCTCTTAGAGTCAGTGGTGGAGGAGCACCTGGGGGGCCTCCTCACGGTTGCTTGCGCTCTCATTCTGGGCGGCGTACTCCTCTATCGTGTCGACCGGCGCNNCAGCTCGATTCTCATTTCTTCTATCCTTCCCGGTGATCGCCGGAGCCACCGTATTTAAGGCGCTCAAGCTGGGATGGCCCGGTGGGGGAACAGAGATGCTGATGCCGGTGCTTGTCGGGATCGCTTGCGCCTGGGGCTCGGGGTATCTCTGTCTGCGCGGCTTTCTGCGCTATCTACAGTCGGCATCTTACACGCCGTTTGCCCTCTACCGCGTTGGGCTCGGCATTTTTCTGATAGCCGTGGTGATGAAGGCCTAGTGCTCCTTCAAACTTCAATCGCGGGGCCGAGGGCGGACATCCATCCATTCTAACGTCATCGATTCTCGCTTATATATCGCCGAGTGTGCTCACTCCAATCGATTATTAGAATGGCACCTGCCCGCTCTCAAAGCTTGACGAAGCCTAGAGGTTGTTGATGAGCTGGACCATGGGCAGAAAGGAGGCCACGGTGATGAATCCAACGATTAAGCCCATCACAGCCATGATCAGCGGTTCGATGAGAGAGGAGAGTTGGTCGAGTTGGTGCTCCACGTCCTCTTCGTACATCTGCCCGATGCGCCTCACCATCTCGGCGAGCGTACCGGTCTCCTCCCCTACCTTAATCATGTGAAGCGCCATGGGGCTGAACACTTCATGGCTTTCAAAGGCCGCGTAAACGCTGGCTCCCTGTAGGAGCGCCTCTCGCGACCACTTGATTCTTCGAGAATAAACCTCGTTGTCGGCCACCTTCTCCACCACCAACAGCGTCTCGGCAAGCGACACACCCGAGTCGAGCAGGGTAGCCATGGTGAAGAGTACTCGCGCCTGGGTAGCAAGGCGGAAAAGCTGACCCACCACAGGGATGCGAAGAAGATACTGGTCGACGTAGTAGCGAACCTCCGGGGCCTTGTCCAGATTCTGATACAAGTTGAACAGCATGATGGAACCCACCACGGCACCCACTGCGAGGGGTCCTGAAACCCATGGGTTTCGGAGTGTGTTGGCCAGCCACATCATGATGCGAGTGGGGAGCGGAAGAGTGGTATTCATCGACTCGAAGATCGGAACCATCTGAGGCATGATGTAAAAGGTAAAGAACGCCACCACACACACAGCGACAACAAAAATCACGGCGGGATAGGCGAGCGTACTCTGAACCTTCTTCTGCATGCCCACAACTTTTTCCAAAAGGTCGGCCAGCTTCTTTAGGGCGACGTCAAGGTTACCAGAGGTCTCTCCGGCCTTGACCAGGGCGATGAATATGTTATTAAACACGCGCGGTTGCTCGGCCAGAGCCTGGGAGACGGATTTCCCCCCCTCCACTTCTTCGGCGACCNNGAGAGCGCTTCAGTGCGTTGGCTGAGGCGCTCGATTTTTGCTCCTCCACAACCAAGACGTTTTTGTAAACCGCTCTCAGCCGTTCCTGCGCGGCCTGCGCGGTAGGCGCACTGAGAGTCCCCGACACGACTTGGTCGCGTTCATCAATCACTTTGAATATAAAGCTTGCCACGTAGGAACGCTTCGCCAAGAAAGGAACGGCTCCTGGCATCATGATAGACTCCCACGTACATATCGATTCCGAAAGCTATCGCAACCTCCCGGCGAGCATAGAGGGCGTATTGGCGGAGGCAGCCCGCGTCGGAGTGGAGCGAGTGGTCGCGCCCTCTATCCACCTCGACAGTTACGCCGACCTCTTAGAGATACAACAGGCC
>JRYL01000682.1_pt1 | contig 12489 bp, 10 predicted proteins | sample 235391 | NCBI WGS metagenome assembly JRYL01 (sample SAMN03074223, study PRJNA261481) | activated sludge metagenome | biome: Wastewater Treatment Plant; feature: Wastewater; material: Activated sludge; isolation source: activated biomass of a wastewater treatment plant treating wastewater from... ... | reverse complement strand
GGCAAGCCCGCTCCCACAGGGATGTGTGGATACTCCCCAATAGGGCGGCCGTCAGCGCCCGTCCATCAAGCGCTGGCGCTTGATACTCCATTTCAAGACCGCTGCATAACTGGTAGCAGTCCCGATGCGCACTCGTCCGATCTGCGCTGCAATGGTGCCAGGAGGTGATGGTGGCGATGGACAGCTTCTTTCTGATGGGCGCGCGCCCGCTGGTCGAAGGCAGCCCGAGCATGAAGCTGCACGAATTGCTCGATTGGGGTGCCATTGCTGCTCAGTTGAAAGGCCTGTACCAGCGCGAGATCTCCGGCGCTGGCGGTCCCGAGCCCTACTCACCGCTGGGCATGTTCAAGCTGATGTTGCTGGGCCAGTGGCATGGTCTGTCGGATGCCCAACTGGAGCAAGCACTGCGCGTCCGGCTGGACTTCATGGTCTTCACCGGCTTCGAGCCCTCGGCAGGTGAGTTGCCCGACGCCAGCACCATCTGCCGCTTCCGCAACCGCTTGGTCAAGGCGGAGTTGGATCAGAAGCTGCTGACGCTCATCAACAGCCAACTGGAGCAGCGTGGCTTGAAGGTACAGGGCGCACGCGGGGCCATCATCGATGCCACCATCATCCCCAGCGCCGCACGGCCGCGCCAGCATGTGGAAGGCGAAGGCGAGCAAGCCAGGATCGTCGACAGTGCCGATGCCGATGCCCGCTGGGTCAAGAAGGGTAAACAAGCCTTCTTTGGCTACCGAGGTCACACGGCCGTGGACAGTGAAGACGGCTACGTCGAGCATGTGCAAGTGCATCCGGCCAACGAGGCCGAGATCAACAAACTGCCTGAGATCGTCGAAGCACTCTCGCCCGGGGTTGAAGCCGTTCTGGCCGACAAGGGCTATGCCAGCAAGGCCAACCGGCAATGGCTCCAAGAGCGCGGCATGGGCGATCTGATCCAGCACAAAGGCAGCGCCGGCAAGCCCGTGCATCCGCTGCTCAAGGTCTTCAATCAGAAGATCGGGGGCATTCGTTTCAAGGTCGAGCAAGCCTTTGGGACGATGAAACGTCGATTCCACTTGGCCAGAGCGCGGTACTTTGGCGCGGCCAAGGTGCAGGCGCAGATGTGCTGGGCGGCACTGGGGATGAACCTGCTGAAGGCTCATCGCAAGCTCAAACGAATGGAGCTTGCGGGAGCAGGTGCGCCCTGAGTGGGGCAAACGGGGCTGCAAACGCAGCCTCAAAACAAAATACCGGGCCAGACGGCACCGAAAACACTGCTCAGATTCAGCAGCCCTGACCCTCACGTGCTCATCAGCAGGTTATGCAGCGGTCTTCTTTCAATGTTCAGGATCCCTGCTTTCCCAGCGTCAAATCCGCCGATGTCGATGCAGGGCCGGCCGTCGTGCTGGCGAGATCAGGCGCGTTGTTTCCAAAGAGGCACTGGGTAGCCGCCCATGCACGGGCGCGAAGTGCCCGCCTTGCCTGGCTGCACCTGCGCCCTGGCGCCGCACCGCTCACGGCACTACGCATCCCTCGGGCGGGCAATCGTGCGGAATCGGGATGTCTGGCGCCGGTGTGATGTGGATGGCCAGCGGCAGGTGGTCGCCGGCCTGCTTGAACCAGTCGTCCCAGTAGCCTTGGTAGGTGGGCCCGCTCTCGGGCCGGTCGGGCGGGCGGCTGCCGTCCATCGGCCCAAGCTTGAACGACATCGTGCTGCCATCGGCGCATTGGCCCAGCAATTCGACCTCGCTCACCCACAGGCGGCGCGGTTCACGCGTGATCTGCGTCGGAATCCAGCCTTCCCCGTACAGCATCGGCCCGGTGCGCACCACTTCTCGGGTGTGGCGCAGCAATTGGGCGGGGCAGCGCTGGACGATCTTGAAGAGACTGTTGCCAACGACCATGTAGGTCCCGCTGCCCCCCTGCAGCCACCAGACTGATTTCTTCGGAAGCTCTGTATCGTTATCGGGACCTCTAAAGATGCTCGGCTCAATATCCATCAGTTGCGACTGCAGATAGTTTGGCAACGTGTGAACCGATTTGCGCAGCGCCAAGGTCTGACTGATTACCCTACGCCGATAGTTGTCTATGTGGCCGATCGGTATCGCTCCTCCCCCCCCCCCGGCACATCGTCCCTTACCTTCGTTGTATCCTGAGGGAGGTATGGGCTTAGCCAATCGGCACGGTCGTACTTGAAGACCGTGCCGACCTTCATGCCCACGATCGCGGAATCGACTTCGCAGGTGAAATTTTCGGTGTGGCAGGTGTAGAACGGCGTCTGCCTCGCATTGAGGAATCCCAGCCACGCCCAGCCGACGCCGCGGTCCCTGATGATCTTGCCGGTCTGCTTGTCCAGCCGGAACTTGTGCAGGGTCACGAAGTCGCCCACCTGCACCGGCTCGCCAGTGCCTTCGCGCACGATGGTGGGGCGGTTGAACTCAGCCATGGGCCGGCCGGGCGGGATCACTTCGGTGGCGACGATCTGGCCGGGGTCGAACGGCTCGGGCCGCTGGCCGCAGGCGCTGAGGGTGGCGAGCGCCAGCAGGCCCGCCGCCGTGGCAACCGTGTGGCGCACGGCAGTGGCAGACCGGCGCGCGCGTGTGGCGCCGCGAGAGCGTGTCATGGTGTGTTTCTCCGATGGCTGCCGTCAGTCGGTGAGGGGTTTAAGTGCTGCGCTATGTATAGCTGCCTGCGCTGACTGGATAAGCGCTGGCGGCCAATTTGACTTGTAAGCGCCGTCACATCCGACCGAACGCCCAGCCGCTGGCCGCTTCGGTGCCTTCGATCTCGTCGATGGCCTTGAGCAGCGGCGCCAGCTCGCGGTAGCGCGCGGCGGTGTGGCGGATGTAGGCGATGAAGCGCGGCGCGTCGGCCAGGTACTTGGGCTTGCCGTCGCGCAAGGTCAGCCGCGCGAAGATGCCGGCCACCTTCAGGTGCCGCTGCAGGCCCATCCATTCGACGGCGCGCCAGAAGCTTCCGAAGTCGCTGTGCCAGTCCTCGAAGTTCAGCAGCCCGAGCTTGCGCGCGCGTTCCCAGTAGCGCACGGTGATGTCGAGCACGAACTCCTCGTCCCAGGTGAGGAAGGCGTCGCGCATCAGGCTGGCGATGTCGTAGGTGATGGGGCCGTACACGGCGTCCTGGAAGTCGAGCACCCCGAGGTCGCCGCTGGGCGACACCATCAGGTTTCGGGGCATGTAGTCGCGGTGCACGTAGACCATGGGCGCGGCCAGGTTGCGCGCCACGATCAGGTCGAAGGTCTTGTCCAGCGTGTCGCGCAGCGCGCCTTCCACGGCGATGCCGCGGTGTTTGGCCAGGTACCAGTCGGGGAACAGCGCCAGCTCGCGCCGCAGCAGCGCCTCGTCGTAGGGCGGCAGCACGCCGGGTTTCGAGGCCTGCTGCCACTTCAGCAGCAGCTCCACCGCCTGCAGGTAGCGCGGGCGGTTGGTCTCGGGGTGGGTGCGGTCGATCTCGTCCATCATGGTGCGGGCACCCAGGTCGGTCAGCAGCATGAAGCCCTGCGGCTCGTCCCAGTCCAGCACCTGCGGCGCGGGCAGGCCGGCGGCCTGCATCAGGCCGGCGACGTGCACGAAGGGCGCGCTGTTCTCCTGCGCCGGGGGCGCGTCCATCACGATGCGGGTGGCGCCATCGGTGGTGCCCAGGCGGAAGTAGCGGCGAAAACTGGCGTCGGCCGACGCCACGCGCAGGCTGCCCGGCTGCAGGCGCTGCGCCGGCGCGATGCGTGCCAGCCAGGCGGCGAAGGCCTGCGCCCGCGCCGGATCGGCCCAGGTGGGCGCGAGGGGCGCGGCGGCGGGGGAAACGGATGGTGACAGGGGGGCCGGTGTCGCGTCGCTCATGGATAATCGATTCTAGAGCGAGCCGTCTCCCGCACCGGGCCAGTGCTTGCGCTTTCTGGACCCACACGCAGTGCAGGCTTCGCCGGTTTTCCCCCTTTCTCGCCACGCTTCGCATCCCGCACGGGCCGCCGTGCTGCGGCCGGTGACCGCCGCGGTGCTGGCGCTGCTGGCGGGCGCGGTGCTGGCGCAGCCGTCCGAGCCGCTGCAGCTGCAGGCCACGCCGCTGCTGGCCGAGAAGCTGCCCGACAACGCCCACCCGCCCACCATCGTCTACGGCGACCGCATCAGTGGCCGCACCGATCTTGAAACCGTCATCGAAGGCCAGGCCGAGCTGCGCCAGCCCGGCCGCGTGGCGCGCGCCGACAAGCTGGTGTATGACCAGACCACCGACATCGCCACCGTCACCGGCGACGTGCGCATGAACGCCGAGGGCGACCGCTACACCGCCACCTCGGGACAGATCCAGATCGACGCGATGGCCGGCTTTCTGCTGCAGCCCACCTACCGCTTCCTGGCCAGCGGCGCGCACGGCACGGCCGAGCGGCTGGACCTGCTGGACCGCGACCGCGCGCGCGTGACGCAGGGCACCTACACCACCTGCCAGCGCGGCGGGCCGGACTGGATGCCCGACTGGATCCTGCGCGCCGACAAGCTGGAGCTGGACCGCGAGGACGACGAGGGCCGGGCCGAGGGCGCGGTGCTGGAGTTCAAGGGCGTGCCCATCCTGCCGGTGCCGGCCATGAGCTTTCCGCTCAGCGAGCGGCGCAAGTCCGGCTGGCTGCCGCCCACCATCGGGCTCGACAACAAGAGCGGGCTCGACCTGTCGGTGCCGTATTACTGGAACATCGCGCCCAACCGCGACGCCACCTTCACGCCGGCCATCATGCTGCGCCGCGGCGTCGAGGTGGGTGGCGAGTTCCGCTACCTCGAAAGCAACTACAGCGGCCGCCTGAACGCCAACCTGCTGCCCAACGACAAGCTGCGCGACGGCCGCAACCGCTGGGGCTACTTCGCGCGCCACAACGGCACCTACGACACCGGCATCGACGGCATCGGCGCCGTGGGCCTGGGGCTGAACCTGAACCGCGTGAGCGACAACGACTACTGGCGCGACTTCTCGCGCGGCGGCCTGCCGCTGACCACGCGCCTGCTGGCCAACGACGGCGCGCTGACCTGGTCGCGCGGCGACTTCTCGGCCAGCGCGCGGGCGCTGAAGTGGCAGACGCTGCAGGACGTGAACGCGCCCATCATCCCGCCCTACGACCGTCTGCCGCAGCTGGCCGCGCGCTGGGGCCGCGTGAACGACCGCGGCTTCGACTACGCGGTGGACGGCGACTTCACGCGCTTTCGTGCCGACAGCTTCTGGACGCAGCAGCCCAACGCCGACCGCAGCTTCCTGCACGCGCAGCTGGCGCGTCCCATCACGCGCTCGTGGGGTTTTCTGGTGCCCAAGGTGCAGCTGCACGCCACCAGCTACCAGTTCGACCGCCCGCTGGCCGACGGCCGCACCTCGGCCAGCCGCGTGCTGCCCACCTTCAGCCTCGACAGCGGCCTGGTGTTCGAGCGCGACGCGCAGTACTTCGGCCGCGGCTTTCGCCAGACGCTGGAGCCGCGCCTGATGTACGTCTACACGCCGTACCGCAACCAGAGCCTGCTGCCCAACTACGACTCGGGCGCCTACGACTTCAACTTCGCCACCATCTGGGCCGAGAACGCCTTTGCCGGCAACGACCGCATCGTCGACAACAACCTCGTCACCGGCGGCCTGACCACGCGCCTGCTCGACCCCGAAAGCGGCGCCGAGGTGGTGCGGCTGGGGCTGGCGCAGCGCTACCGCTTCTCGGGCCAGCAGGTGGTGCTGCCCGGCGGCACGCCCACCGAACGCGGCCTGTCCGACATCATGCTGGGCGCCGGCATCAACTGGGACCCGCGCTGGTCGTTCGACAGCGTGGTGCAGTACAACCCCGACACCCGGCGCAGCACCCGCACCACCCTCCAGGGGCGCTATTCGCCCGGGCCGTACCGCACCGTCAGCGCGGCCTACCGCCACCAGCGCGACCTGCAGAGCGAACACCTCGACGTGGGCTGGCAATGGCCGCTGAGCGACCTGGCCGGCCGCCGCGGCGAGCTGGGCACCACCGCCGCGCGCACCGGCGGCAGCAGCTGCAACGGGCGCTGGTACAGCGTCGGCCGGCTCAACTACAGCCTGCGCGAAAGCCGGCTGGTCGACGCCATCCTGGGCGTCGAATACGATGCCGGCTGCTGGATCGGCCGCGTGGTGCTGGAAAAGCTCACCAGCTCCACCACCTCGTCCACCAAGCGCATCATGTTCCAGCTGGAGTTCGTCGGCCTGTCGCGCCTGGGCAGCAACCCGCTGCGTACGCTGCGCAACAACATCCCGCGTTACCAGTATTTGCGCGAAGAAACCACCTCACCGAGCCGGTTCACAGAGTATGAGTAACCCCCCTGAGTCGCTGCGCGCCTTCCCCCCTGAAGGGGGGACACCGCTGGTGGCCGGCACAGGTCCGGCCACGGCGGTCGCTGGCATGGCCCGCTCCGCGGCTTTCGGTGGAACCGCGTCGGCATCCCACGATGGCCTCGGTGCGTTTAGGAGAAACAAGATGTCTCGTGTTCTTTCCCGCTGGCTGCTGTTGCCTGCGGCTTGCATCGCACTGTCCCTGCCCGCGCAGGCGCAGACCAGCGGCACGCAGCGCAAGCCCGCGCCCACCAAGCCGGCCGCCAAGAAACCCGCGGCCAAGAAGGCGCCGGCTCGCAAGCCCGCCGCCAAACCGGTACCCCGGCGCACACCCGCGCCGGCACCGGCGGCCGCGCCTGCTGCCGTCCCGGCAGCACCCGTGGCGACTCCCGCGCCAGCACCCGCCAGCGCCGCGCTGCGCGAGGCCGACTTCATCGTCGCCGTGGTCAACACCGAGCCCGTCACCAACAACGAGGTGCGCGCCCGCATCGCCCGCGCCCAGCGCCAGCTGGCCGAGCGCGGCGGCCCCCAGCCGCCGGCCGACGTGCTGCGCAAGGAAATGCTGGAACGCCTGATCGCCGAGCGCGCGCAGCTGCAGTACGCGCGCGAAACCGGCCTGAAGGTGGACGACGGCGCGCTGGCGCAGGCCGAGCTGTCCATCGCGCGCCAGAACCAGCTGGCCACCGTGGAGCAGCTGTACCAGCGCATCCAGCAGGAAGGCATTGCCGTGCAGGACTTCCGCGACGACGTGCGCAACCAGGTGCTGCTGGCGCGCCTGCGCGAGCGCGAGATCGAACCCAAGCTGCGCGTGACCGACGCCGAGGTCGACACCTTCATCCGCGAGCAGACCGGCGTGCGGCCCGGCGCGGTGGACCTGAACCTGGCCATGATCCTGGTGGCCGTGCCCGAAGGCGCCAACGCCGCCGAACTGGCGCGCCTGCAGGCCCGCGCCGACGAGGTGGCGCGCCGCGCGCGCGGCGGCGAAGACTTCGCGGCGCTGGCGGTGGAGTTCTCCGACGCCAACAACCGCGGCCGCGACGGCGGCGTGCTGGGCCTGCGCCCGTCCGACAAGTACCCCGACCTGTTCCTGCAAAGCACGCAGCGCGCGCGCGTGGGCGACATAGCCGGCCCGGTGCGCTCCGGCGCCGGCTTCCACATCCTCAAGGTGCTGGAGCGCAAGGCCAACAACGAGCTGCCCGAGGTCAAGATCCCGCAGACCCACGTGCGCCACATCTTGCTGCGCACCGGCCCCACGCAGAGCGAGCAGGTGGCGCGCGAGCGCGCGGCCGACTTCAAGCGCCGCATCGCGGCCGGCCAGGTCCGCTTCGAGGATCTGGCGCGCCAGTTCTCGCAGGACGACAGCGCCGCCGACGGCGGCGAACTGGGCTGGGCGCCGCCGGGCCAGTTCGTGCCCGAATTCGAGCAGGCCATGAACAACCTCGACGACGGCCAGGTGAGCGACCCGGTGATCACGCGCTTCGGCGTGCACCTGATCCGCGTCGACGGCCGGCGCGAACAGGTGCTCACCGCCGCCGAGCAGCGCCAGCTGGCGCGCAACATGCTGCGCGAGAAGAAGGCGCAGGAGGCGTTCGAGACCTGGGCGCGCGAGGTGCGTGGCCGCGCCTACGTCGAGTACCGCGACCCTCCGAAATGACGCACCCCCCTGAGGCGCTGCGCGCCTTGCCCCCAGGGGGACGCCGCCAGTGGCCGGGCCAAGCCCGCTCCACGGCGGCCGCTGGCATGGCCTGCTCCGCGGCCGTTCGACTGACGGGCGCCGCGCAGTCCTGATGAAACACATCCCCCGCAAGCGCTTCGGCCAGCACTTCCTCAGCGACCCGGCCATCATCGACGCCATCGTGCGCGCCATCGACCCGCGCCCCGGCCAGCCGATGGTCGAGATCGGCCCCGGCCTGGCCGCGCTGACGCAGCCGCTGGTCGAGCGCCTGGGGCGCCTGACGGTGATCGAACTCGACCGCGACCTGGCCGCCCGCCTGCGCGCGCACCCGCAGCTCGAGGTCATCGAATCCGATGTGCTGAAAGTGGATTTTGCGCAGCTGCAGCAAGCGCAGGCAGCTATTAAATTGAGAGTGTGCGGCAACCTGCCCTACAACATCTCCAGCCCAATCCTGTTCCACCTGCTGCCGTTTGCCGCGCACATCGAAGACCAGCACTTCATGCTGCAGAAGGAAGTGATCGACCGCATGGTCGCCGCGCCGTCCACCGGGGACTACGGCCGCCTGTCGGTGATGCTGCAGTGGCGCTACGCGATGGAGAACGTGCTGTTCGTGCCGCCCGCCGCGTTCGAGCCGCCGCCGCGCGTCGACTCGGCCGTGGTGCGCATGGTGCCGCGCCCCGAATTCGCGCCCATCGACCCGGCGCTGCTGTCCGAGCTGGTGCAGGTCGCCTTCAGCCAGCGCCGCAAGCTGCTGCGCCACACGCTGGGCAAATGGCTGGAGGCGCGCGGCTTCGGCGGCCCGTTCGACGTGCAGCGCCGCGCCGAGGAAGTGCCGGTGGCGGAGTACCTGGCGCTGGCCGACGCCCTGGGCTGAGCGTTCCGGCAGCGTTGCCCGTCCCTATACTGGTAGGGTCTATACCCGCCAGCGCCCGGTTGGCGGGCGCTGCAGACACATACTCCCCCTTATCTTTCCCCTGGTCACGGCTTGTGGGAGCGGGCTTGCCCGCGAAGCAGCGTTCATGGCCTCGGCAGGGCACCCATCGCCGCCAAGGCCGCCCCGCCCCATGGCTGGCCGCTGGGCACGGCCATGAGGTCAGACCGTGCTCGCCTGAAGCGCGCAGCGCCTCAGTTCAACGCCATGCTCAGCTTGCGCCGGTAGCCCGACAGCAGCTCGGCCTGCGGGTCTTCCTGCTTGGCGGCCTTGCCGGTCAGCTCGATGCCGCCGGCGCTCTTGCCGTCGGCGCCGGCGCCGTGCTTGGGCGGCGGGGGCGTCAGCAGCTCCAGGATGGCGACGTAGGTCTTGCGGGCGGCCTCGTCGTTCCACTTCTTGTCGCGCATGATGATTTCCAGCAGCTCGTCCATGCTGGCCGTCCACTGGCCTTCGGCCATCAGCGCCTGTGCCTTGGCAAAGCGCGTGTCGAAATCGCGCTTGTTCTCGGCGATCTTGGCGTCGAACTGCTCCACCGGCCAGTTGCCGCGCTCGTCGTTCTGCACGAACTCCATCGCGTCCAGCCAGCGGCGCAGTGCGTCGAAGCGCAGCGGGCGCGGCTCGCGCCCCAGCGGTTCTTCCAGCGTGGCGGCGGCTTCGGCGAAGGCGCCGGTGGCGATCAGCACGCGGGCGTAGTCGGCACGGGCGTCGTCGTTGGCCGGGTCCTGCGCCAGCGCGTCGGCCAGCTTGGCCAGGGCGGCGTCGGTGTCGCCGGCTTCCAGCAGGGCCTCGGCCTCGTTCACCTCTTCCTCGGCGGCCAGGGCGCCCTCGCTGGGCACGTGCTTGTCGAGGAACTGGCGGATGGTGCCGGCCGGCTGCGCGCCCACGAAACCGTCCACCGGCTGGCCGCCGACGAACATCACGCACAGCGGAATGCTGCGCGTGCCCAGCATCTGCGACAGCTGGCCGGCGATCTCGGGCACCTTGTCGGCGTCCAGCTTGGCCAGGACGAAGCGGCCGGCGTATTCGGTCTCCAGCTGCTCCAGCACCGGGCCCAGTTGCTTGCAGGGGCCGCACCATTCGGCCCACACATCCAGCAGCACGGGCGTTTGCAGGGAGGCCTTGATGACCTCGGCTTCGAAGTTTTGCAGGGTGATGTCGATCATGGGGCGTATCTGGGGGCAAAATTGGACATATCTAACAGCCATTGTGCCAACAAGCCCCATGACGAGTCCCCGCGTGGGCGTGGTGATGGGTTCCAGCAGCGACTGGGACACCATGCAGCACGCCGTCCAGATCCTTGAGCAGTTCGGCGTGCCGCATGAGGCGCGCGTCGTCTCGGCGCATCGCATGCCGGACGACATGTTCGCCTACGCCGAGGCCGCTGCCGGCCGCGGGCTGAAGGCCATCATCGCCGGGGCCGGCGGCGCGGCGCACCTGCCGGGCATGCTGGCGGCCAAGACGGTGGTGCCGGTGCTGGGCGTGCCGGTGGCCAGCCGCCACCTGCAGGGCGTCGATTCGCTGCACAGCATCGTGCAGATGCCCAAGGGCATTCCGGTGGCCACCTTCGCCATCGGCCAGGCCGGCGCGGCCAATGCGGCGCTGTTCGCGGTGGCGTTGCTGGCCAATGAAGACGCGGCGCTGCGCGCCCGGCTGGAAGCCTTCCGCGCCGAGCAGACCGCCGCCGCGCGCGCCATGACGCTGCCACCCGCAGGGTAGTTTGCTATTAGTCATATAGCTGCTTGCGCAGTCTGGACGGGCGCCAAGGCCCGATTTGATTCAAATTTTCTTGACGGTTCCGAGATGCCCACCACCTTGCCCCTGCTGCCCGGCAGCCTGATCGACGGCCGCCCCGCCACCCTGGGCGTGCTGGGCGGCGGCCAACTGGGCCGCATGTTCGTGCACGCGGCGCAGGCGCTGGGCTATGAGACGGTGGTGCTCGACCCCGACGCCGGCAGCCCGGCGGGGCGCGTCAGCCACCACTTCATCCAGGCCGACTACCGCGACGAGAACGCGCTGCGCGAACTGGCCGCGCGCTGCCACGCCATCACCACCGAATTCGAGAACGTGCCCGCCGAGTCGCTGGCCGCGCTGGCCGCCACGCGTCCGGTGTCGCCCGCGGCCGAGTGCGTCGCCATCGCGCAGGACCGCATCCGCGAGAAGGCGCACTTCGCCCGCTGCGCCACCGGCAGCGGCGTGGCGCCCGCGCCCTATGCGGTGATCGAGAACGAGGCCGACTTGGGCCAAGTGCCCGCCGTGCTGCTGCCCGGCATCCTGAAAACCGCGCGCCTGGGCTACGACGGCAAGGGCCAGGCGCGCGTGGCCAACCGCGACGAACTGGCCGCCGCCTGGCAGCGCATGGGCGGCATGGCCTGCGTGCTGGAGCAGATGCTGCCGCTGGCGCACGAGTGTTCGGTCATCGTGGCGCGCGGGCGCGACGGGCAGGTCGTCAGCCTGCCGGTGCAGCGCAACCTGCACCGCGACGGCATCCTGGCCGTGACCGAGGTTTATGAAGGCAACCTGCCCGAAATCGCCGTCAAACAAGCGCAGAGCGCTACCGTGGCGATAGCAAACGAGCTGAACTACGTGGGCGTGCTGTGCGTCGAATTCTTCGTGCTGCAAAACGGCTCGCTGGTCGTCAACGAGATGGCTCCGCGCCCGCACAACAGCGGCCACTACACGGTGGACGCGTGCGACGCCTCGCAGTTCGACCTGCAGGTGCGCACCCTGGCCGGCCTGCCGCTGGCCGCGCCGCGCCAGCACAGCGCGGCCATCATGCTCAACCTGCTGGGCGACCTGTGGTTCAGCGCCGACGGCCAGCCCCGCACCCCGCCCTGGCGTGACCTGCTGGCCCTGCCCGGCGCGCACCTGCACCTGTACGGCAAGACCGAGGCGCGGCGCGGCCGCAAGATGGGGCACCTGACCTTCACCGGGCCGGACGCCGGCGCGGTACGCCAGCGCGCGCTGCAGGCGGCGGCGCTGTTGGGCATGGAAGCCTTCTGAGCCATGGATTCTGGATACTCCCCCATAATCTGTCCGCCAGCGCTTGATAGACAAGCGCTGCGACCACATACTCCCTGCATTCGCAGCCCGTCCACACCGATGAAAGCGCCCGGCCATGGTGCTTGACGGCCAGCTCCCCGCCGCCATCGCCGCCGCCGCCGCCGCCCTGGCCGCCGGGCAACTGGTCGGCCTGCCGACCGAGACCGTGTACGGTCTGGCCGCCGACGCCGGCAGCGACGCGGCGGTGCGCGGCATCTTTGCCGCCAAGGGCCGCCCGGCCGACCACCCGCTGATCGTGCACGTGGCCGGCGCGGCGCAGGTGGCCGAGTTCGCCGCCAGCGTGCCGGCGTTCGCGCAGAAGCTGATCGACACCTTCTGGCCCGGCCCGCTGACGCTGATCCTGCCGCGCCGCCCTGGCGTGGCCGAGGCGGCGGCGGGTGGCCACGCCACCATCGGCCTGCGCTGCCCGGCGCACCCGGTCGCGCATGCGCTGCTGGCGGCGTGCCGCCGCGCGCGGGGTGCGTGGTTTGGCCGCGCCCAGCGCCAACCGGTTTGGCCGTGTCAGCCCCACCAC
>JRYL01000807.1_pt1 | contig 12522 bp, 12 predicted proteins | sample 235391 | NCBI WGS metagenome assembly JRYL01 (sample SAMN03074223, study PRJNA261481) | activated sludge metagenome | biome: Wastewater Treatment Plant; feature: Wastewater; material: Activated sludge; isolation source: activated biomass of a wastewater treatment plant treating wastewater from... ... | reverse complement strand
TTTTAAAATGCCCTATAACGGGAAACGGCTTTGCGAAGGAGCGGAATAGAAAGTACAAAAGCTCAATTAAGCACCAACGTTAGCAAAACCATTTTTTCTTTTGCTAAAATACAAAAAATAGCAAAAGAAAAATGGCTTTTGCGGATAGAAAGTACAAAAGTTGAAGTTTGCACTTAACCCGCTCTTTTGCAAAACCGATGTTAGGTGCAGGTGTTCTTTTCATTCTAATTGACTTTTATGTTTTACAAATTTATTCAGGTCTTTGTTTGTTCCGTAGATAACTAAAATATCTTCTTTTTCAAGTATTGTTTCGGGTTCGGGAATACCTTGTACTGTGGTTATATTTTTTGTTTTTCCAAGGAATGTGTTTTGTTCGGTTTGTTTGAGTATGGTTAAAATCAAGATGTTATGATTTTTGCGAAATCCGATTTCTTCGATTGACTTCCCTATAAAATAATCAGGTGTTTTCACTTCGACTATACTGTAATTCTTATTCAATTCAAATGAATCTATAACACCTTTTAAGCATAGCTTTTTAGCCCAACGTTCTGCTGTTTCTTCTTCGGGTCTTACAATTTCATCAACTCCAATTGCTCTTAAAACATTTTCGTGTAAAGGATTTATAGACCTGCTTATCAATCTTTTTACTCCAAGATTTTTGAATAATGCCGTTACCATTACATTCGTTCCCTGGTCTTCTCCGATACAAACCATTACAATGTCTGTGTTTTGTAAAGGCAAATCAGCAACAGTTTCTTCATCAGTCGCATTCATACAAATTGTATGCGAAATTTTTTCTTTCAACGAATGGACTTTTTCCATTCGGGAATCAATTCCTATTACTTCGTTTCCTTGCAATGTTAGTTTTTCTGCAAGTGAAGCTCCGAAGTTTCCTAATCCTACTATTATAAATTTCATTTGTTTAATCCGTTATTTAGTTAATTAAAATTTCGTCTGTCGGATAACGATAATTCAGTGATTTTACTTTTTTGAATACTGCAATGAGTATAGAAAGCATTGTAACCTTACCAATAAACATAATAGCAACCAATACAATTTTACTCTCACTACTTAAATCTCCTGTAATTCCTAAACTTAATCCAACAGTACTATATGCCGAAAAACACTCAAAAGCAATGTCTAACAATTTAACATTGCTATCATAATATGAAATCAAAAATATTCCAAAACCAATAACGACTAAAGAAAGTGTCATTGTGGCAAATGCTCTTCTTACCGAAATATTTGCAATTTCTCTTCTCCAAATTTCAATTTTTTCTTTTCCTTTTGCCAAACTTAAAAAGTTGAGCGTAGCAATCGCAAATGTACTGGTTTTTATACCTCCTCCTGTAGATGCAGGTGAAGCCCCAATCCACATTAAAAGTATAATGACGATGATAGATGAAAAATGAAGCTGACTAAAATCAATAGAATTAAATCCTGCCGTTCTTGGTGTAGTTGCTGTGAATAATGCAGTGATGAATTTCCCGATTCCTTCGTGTGAATTTAATGTATTGTAATATTCTTTTGCATAAATGATTGCTGTTCCCACAATGATTAAACTGAAAGTAGTTATCAAATTAATTTTACTACTCAAAGTCAATATCCAGGGTTTGTAATTATCTTTCCCCTGTGCAAACCAAAGTATATATCGTTTTACAAAATGCTTGAGGTATCGCAACACATTAATAACTATTGGAAATCCTAAACCTCCAAATACAAAAATGACAATGATAATAAGTTGTAAAGGATAGTTGTTTACGAATCCGTCTTGCATCATTCCGTTAGGCAAAGTAGAAAATCCTGCATTACAAAATGCAGAAATGGAATGAAATGCAGAAAAGAAAATTCGGTCAAAAAAAGATGGAATCAATTCTTTATCAATGTTTATATAGATAAAAAATGCTCCTACAAATTCAATAAAAAATGTAATTCCTAAAATCCTTTTTAATGTGGTAAATACTTCTCCTATTTTGTTGGAACTCGAAATATCGCTTAACGCAATTTGGTTTTCGTAAGTAGCACCACCTTTAAAAAAATAACTGAAATAACTTGCAAAAGTCAATATTCCCAAACCTCCTGCCTGTATTAAAAGCATAATAAGACTTTGACCAAAAGGTGTGAAAAAACTACTTGTATCCACAACGATAAGACCAGTTACACAAACTGCACTTGTGGAAGTAAATAAAGCATCTATAAAGCTGATTCCGTTATAAGTAGCGTTGGGTAACATCAATAATAATGCTCCTATAAAAACTAATCCCATAAAACTGATGATAAAAAGTTGTGCAGGATTTAGAACAGAACGTTTGTAATTGATTTTTGGGGTTGCAAACTCTCTAATCAATTTGAGTATAATGGCAAACCTTGTCCAATCTATAATTTGTGAAATACTTGTATCAATCTGCTTGTAAATACAATAAATAACAAATAATACACTCAATAAATCAAATAAAAAAACATTAAAAACAAACTTTTTCTTTAGAAAAACATATTTACTAACGGTAATAAAAACGGCTACAGATAACAATACAGTATAAAAAAACAAAATGGCTTGTTCTGCCCAATTAGGCAGGCTAAATCCGTAATCGAATATTAAAACAAACAGGGCTACGATGTATAGTCCATATAAAACTTTGTTCAGTATCGGATTTTCTAATAGTTTTTTCATTACCTTTTATTCTCTCTTACTTTGTTTGCTTAAAACCATATACCCCAATATTCCACCAATTATAGAAGCAATGAAAATTCCGACTTTGGCTTGTACTTTATATTCTTCGTGGGTAAATGCTAATTCGGTTACAAATAAAGACATTGTAAACCCGATAGAAGCTAACAATCCCAAACCTAAAAGATTTTTGATATTCATACCCTCAGGAAAAGGTGCAATCCTAAATTTTACTGCTAACCAAGTAAACCCAACAACTCCAACAACTTTACCTACCAACAAACCTAAAGCGACACCAATAGCTACATTTGTGCTAAATAGTTGTTCTAATTCAATATCCAAAACAGAAATACCTGCATTAGCCAAAGCAAAAATTGGGATAATGATAAACGTTACAAAAGGATGCATTGCGTGTTCTAACTTTTGCAATGGCGGTATAGCGTGTTCAGTGTCGGCAGAAACTTTTTCTAAAATGTGTAATTGTTCATTAGTTAATGTTGGGATTTTATCATTTGGGTCAGCTCCCGAAAAATGAGCTAAATGCTTTTTGATTCTTGCAATAAATACATTTTCTTTAATTTTCACATCGGCAGGAATAGTGAAAGCAGCTAAAACGGCAGCAATCGTTGCGTGAACTCCCGATAATAAAAATCCTGTCCAAACACCTCCGATTCCCAATATTGCATAAAAAAGAACACTTCTTACACCCATTTTATTACCGAGGTACATTGCTAAAAGAAATATAAAACCAATTCCTAAACTCATCATTGAAATATCAGAATTGTAAAAAAAGGCAATCACTAATACCGCTCCCAAATCATCTACAATAGCTAAAGCTGTCAAGAAAACTTTCAATCCAAGTGGTATGCGATTGCCCAATAAATACAATACGCCCAATGCAAAAGCAATATCTGTAGCCATCGGAATTCCCCAGCCACTATGTACTTCTCCTGTGGAATTGAACAATAGATAGATGATTGCAGGAACGAGCATTCCACCGATTGCGGCAGCAATCGGAAGTATTGCTTTTCGAGGATTGGATAGTTCCCCTGCTATAATATCTCTTTTCAATTCCAGACCTACTACAAAAAAGAAAATAGCCATCAATCCGTCATTTATCCAATGATGAATGCTGTATTCCAAATAAGTTTTTCCATCGAACAGAAACCCTAATTTGTGTTCAAAAAAGTGATGATAATCGTGTGATAAAGGTGAGTTAGCTAAAATCAAGGCAACGATTACACTTATTCCGAGTACAATACCTCCTGCTTTTTCGTTTTGAATGAATTTTTGTAGCGGTTTATTTAGTTTGTCAATCGGAGCTTTTTTAGTTTCTGTCATTACTTCTTTTCACATAAATTTTCAAAGTTGTAAAGGTAAGAAATTAGATTTTTTTAGGATAGTGAAAGTCGTTTTTTATTTGGACGGAGCGTTGTTCTACACTTGCACCTAACGGGCCGCGGCTTGGCGTCAGTGGCGGATTTTTAGCACAAAAGTTCAATCGAAGAACTGCACTTGAACCTACCACAAAACTGTCATACGAAGCACTGAACCCGCCATTACGCAAAACCGATGTTATCAGCATACCCTTTTTTAGTCGTTATGATTTTGGTTGGTTTGGGTGCGTTGGCTTGGTAGCTCTTTTGCATTTTTGTTTGGCTTTGTGCGGTTGGGAAAATGCAAATGTGCTACCAAATGCGTTGGTTTTTTGTTCTGTCATTGTGCAATTATTGTGTAATTCGTTTCAATGTGTAAAAGCTCCTGCATAATCATTCATAAACCCAAAAGATGAAATCAATTATGATGAAGTATGACAATTATCATATTTGAAGTCAGTATTTTCACTACCTTTGCAGGACAATCTTACGTTTGATGAGTTTTGAAAGTGGTATCTAAAATAGCAAGCACGTTTTTTCTCTGCATTATGCTTATCGGCATAATGAAAAATCCTGTGCTTTACACTATTTACGAGTATGATACCGATTTGTTCATTACGATGTTTTGCGAAAACAAAGACCGTCCGCAGATGAAATGTGACGGGAAATGTTATCTCTCAAAAATGCAAAAGGAGCAAAATGAAAAAGATGCTTCCAATATGCTGAAACAACTACAAACAGAAATAGTCTATTACAATCCTGTTACGCCTGTTTATATTGCAGGTAATGAAGTTCGTTTCATAGAAGAAACAGAAAAAACTTCATACTACAACAGGCTATATTCCTTTCTTTTTACTTCTTATTTGGTAAAACCTCCCGAAGTAGCTACACTAAGCTAATTCTTTAGCATTTATTTTCTTTAGCAATCCCATTCAGATAGTTATTACTGTAATGTATAGCTTGTCCTATACCTATACAGCTATTTATTGTCGGCTTTGGTTTGCCTTATCATCAACTTTTTTGCAAATCCTGTAAGAACGGTTTTGAATACAGCTATGCTGTACAGTGATTGCTATTACTTGAAGTTGATTTAAACGAAATTCTTAAAATGTTTTACCAATGAAATTTTTCAATTTTATGGTAATCGCACTATGCTTTGCGGTTACTTCCTGTACGCTTGACAAAACTGATTTTGAAGCGGAAATCAACAGAGATGTTACGGAATACTTCGAGTTTAAAGAAGCCGTATCGCTCCACACAAATGGATATAGAATAAGTATTGAAGCCTTGAACGGAACTCTTTATAAAGGTTATAATGAAATCCGTTTGAAAATTGTCAATGCCCAAACCAACCAAGCCGTAAGTAATTCAGAGATTACTTTTTTACCGATACTGTCGGACTTGGACGACAACAAAACCTCGTGTCCTCACAGATATAATTTGGTTTACAATTCAGATGAAAAATACTATTCGGGATATGCTGTATTTACAAGCGAAAGTAACCCTATGGGAATTTGGGAGGTATATATCAGCTTTACGAACAACAACCAAACATTTACCGTTCATCAACCCGTAAATGTACAGGTGCAAACCAATAAAAACCTCAATATGACTTCGTTTACAGGCAATGACGGAGAACAGTATTTTATTGCTTTGGTTGCACCACAAAAACCAAAGGTTGCCGTAAATGAATTGGTTGCAGGGATTTATAAATACAATCAGCCGACTACACCTGCGGGAAATTTTCCCGACCCGTCACAGTTTTCATATTCCGAAGTGAGCAATCATACCTTGCTTTTAGACCCGAGAATGCCCGAGCCGTCTATGGGAAATCATTCTTCGCCTAATAACCTTGACTTGACACAACATACTGACGGCCTGTATTACGGAATGGTCAATTACACGATGACAGGAAACTGGACTTTGAATTTTATCCTACGCAATCCAAACGGAGAAGTCATAAAAGGAACAGAAGTGCCGACTGATTTCACGCCTGGCATTGAGGGAGCAAAAAGTGAACTTCATATTGACATATTATTCTAACGCTATGAGATATATAACAATAATATTGCTTTGTTGGGGAATATGTGCCAATGCCCAAAATACAAAGGTAGAAAACGACAGCACGAAAGTAACCGAATTGGAGGCAGTAGTAATAACCGCTGTCAAAAAAAGGATTGAAACCGAAATGAAAATGGCGGTTACGGTTGATGAATTTTTGGCTTCTTCCGATAATATAAGTTTTATCAAACGGGGTGCTTATGCGTGGGAACCGTTGCTCAACAATATGAGTAGCGAACGCTCGACCATTACCATTGACGGAATGCACGTTTTCGGAGCGTGTACCGACAAAATGGACCCCATTACTTCGTATGTGGAAAGCAACAACCTCGCAACAATAGATATAAAATCGGGGCAAGAGGGCGGTATGCACGGCTCTACCATTGCAGGAAGTATCGACCTGAAAAGAAAAAACACAGCATTCACAGAGGACAAAGAATGGAAAGGCGGTTATCAAACAGGGTTTGAATTGAACAACAAACAATTTTTCAATCTCGGAAACGTATCGTATTCAAGTGATAAGTTTGTGGCAGACGGAAGCATTTCGTACCGTAAGGCAGAGAATTATTTTGACGGAAATAATGATGAAGTAAATCATTCACAGTTCAATAAATTCAATACTTCATTAGGCTTGGCATACAAAACAAGTCCGCTTTCTTCGCTTCGGGTAGATGCTATTTTTGATGTGGCAAAAGATGTCGGTTATCCTGCCTTGCCAATGGATTTGTGGCTTTCAAGGGCTTTGATTACTTCGGTTGCTTATAAGCAATTATTTGAAAAAGGCTTGGTAAGGGTTTGGGACACCAAAATTTATTTCAATGCTTTGGAGCATTATATGGACGATACCAAACGACCTGAAAACTTGGTGCATATGGATATGCCAGGTTGGAGTACAACCTATGGATTGGTATCAAAAGCAAATCTGAAAAAAGACAATCTTTCGTCAGAAATTCAGCTCAATGCTTATCAAAATTTATCCATTGCCGAAATGCGTATGTACCCACAAGACAGAAGTAATCGAACAATGTTTGCTTACAGTTGGCCTTGGGTAACTACACGCTATGCAGGACTTTCAATGAATAATTCGTTAGAACTTACCGAAAAAAGTCAGGTCAATTTTGGCGGTTCATTGGGTGTGAATTACAACCATTCCAAATACGTGGATTTTAATTGGATTTTCCACCCTAACGCACCACAAGAAAAAACAAGGATTTTACCAAGTCTGAATGCAAGCTATTTGCTGAATGTTAGTGATTTTAATTTTTCTGTCGGAGGCGGTTACGGACACAGAGCACCGTCTGTTTCGGAGGGTTACGGATATTATATTTATAACAGTTTTGACCGCTATGATTATATCGGAAATCCCGATTTGAAAAATGAAATTTCCTACGAAGCCAATGCAAGTGCAGGTTTCAAAAAGGAAAAAATGAGCATAGAAGCCAAAGTAAACTATTTCCATATCCAAAATTATATTATCGGTAGGATTTTGAGTTTGGGCAGTCCGATGAATTATCAGTCGGTAGGTGTGAAAGGTTACACCTCGTTGGATTATGCTACGTTGTTTAATTTTTCACTCAATGCGAAATATGATATTATAGACCATTTGCATTGGAAAGGTACATTGACTTATGCACGTGGAAAAGACGATAAAGACGGCAACCTGCCTTTTATCCGTCCGTTGAGCTATCAGACTTCGCTTCAATATCATTATAAGAAATTCGGGTTTCAGACTTCGGTAAACGGAGATTTGGCACAAATCAATTACAGTCCCGAATACGGAGAAGATGAAACACCGTCATATACGGTTTGGAATATTTCGGCTGATTACACTTTCTATATCAAAAATGTAAGGACTGTTTTTCAAATCGGGGCTGAAAACCTGTTAAACGAACATTACAGTACCTATGCAGATTGGGGAAATATCCCGAGAATGGGGCGTAATATTTTTACGTCTTTGAAATTCAATTTTTTGAATGGTACAAAGAGTTTTTAGTGTATTTATGGCAATTCTGTTCCTGTTGATTGTTACGCAACGGGCAGTAATTATTGTGCATTTTAAGCTCAATCAGGAAGCCATAGAGCAAAAATTCTGTATCAACAAAGACAAACCCGAATTGGAATGTCAAGGACAATGCTATCTGAAAAAAGAATTACAGAAAACAGAAAATAATGGTTTGGAAACAATCAGCTTGTATAAAGATTTTGAAATGATTTCGGTTGCACGTTTTGAATTGAAAACAAAACTCAAAGAAATAGTAACCGATTTTAAAACAACTTTTTACAGAGTGGCTTTTCCATTAGACCCTTGCTTGGAAATCTTTATACCGCCACCTGATAATTTCGCAGGTTACTATTTACAACACACAACACAAACAAAAATATATTCATAATTTAAGAAAATAATAAAATGAGAAATCTAAAGAAATATCTTTTAATATCTGCCGTTTCATTGGCATTTGTATCTTGCGATAAGGACGATAATACGCCTGTTGCAAACAATGTAAAATTAGAGTTCAAAAACACTTTTGGAGATAACGAAATTGTTTTGGGTGGTGCAACTTCTTCCACAGCAACGGTAAACACTTCCGATGCAGGGCAAGTACACCATTTCTCGGAAGTGAAATATGTAATCAGCAACATTCGTCTTATAAAAGCAGACGGTACGGAAGTTCCTTACAATGTAAACGATTTGGACAAAGGAGCAACGGTTATCAATCAGGCAAATCCTGCGACATTGAATTATGTTTTGAGTAATATTCCTACGGCAGAATATAAGCAAATCCAATTCGGATTAGGCGTAAGAACTGATTTGAACACCTTAGACCAAGTAAGATTTCCTAATTTCTATGCTTTAGCGGGAGCAAACGATACAGAAATGATGTGGGAATGGGGAACGGGCTATCGATTTACCAAAATTGAAGGATTTTATGATACGGACAACAAACAAATGTCTATCCACACGGGAAGCACGGTCGAAGGAGATGAAGGCAACCATACTCAAGGAGTTGATGCGTACAGAAACATTACGTTAGACCTGCCTCAAAATGCTGTTGTAGGAGTTAAAGCCCCTAAAATCATCATCAAAGCCGATTTTGATAAACTGTTGAGCGGAAATACTAACACTATTACACTTTCAACAGGGACAGGAATGAATGATAATGCAACGCCAAACATTCATACAGCCGTTCAAATGGTAAAATTTGTGGATAATTTGGGAGGAAACGGTACAAGCGACCTTAAAGGAATGTTCTCTATTATCAATGTAGAAAACTAATCCGATTTACAGAGCCGTCTGAATAAGGACGGCTCTGTTTAAAATATGTCCTACAACAATTTATCCGAAATGAAAAGAATAGTATTGCTTTTATCGTCCGTTCTCTTGTTGTTATCTTGTAATAAAGATGATGAGCCGATTGCGTATGATAATCCCGAAATATCACTCGGTATTCCGTCAGGTTTTCCCGAACTTAACAGTTCGTATTATACCAATAAGCCAACAAAATACGGAGTGGTGTTGGGAGAAAAACTATTCTTTGATAAACGATTGAGCGGAAACAATACTATTTCGTGTGCAAGTTGCCATAACCGTCCATCTGCCTTTGCAGATAATAACATTCAGTCCATAGGAGTTGAGGGAAGAGTTGGGCTTCGGAATGTACCCCCAATCCAAAACCTTGCATTTATGAGGTTTTATAATTGGGACGGAAGTAAATTGCGTTTGGAAAATCAGCCGATTGTACCGATTATCACGCACGAAGAAATGGCTTCATCTATCTTGGAAGTTATCGGGAAAATTGGCGGAGATAATGACTATATTGATTTATTCCGAAAAGCATTCGGAGATGAAAACATTACACCCGAAAGAATTTACAAAAGCATTTCCCAATACGAATACACACTGATTTCAGCTAATAGTAAATACGACAAAGTAAAGAGAAATGAGGGTGCAACTTTTACCCAAAGTGAAGCACAGGGTTATCAGGTTTTTCAGCAGAAATGTATCAGTTGCCACAGTACTGAACTCTTTACCGACCAAAGTTTCAGAAATATTGGGTTTCCTGTCAATCCAAATTCCAATGAAGCAGGACGGGCAAGAGTTACAGGAGATATGAACGATTATATGAGTTTTCGAGTGCCGTCTTTACGCAATGTGGAATATACCGCACCTTATGGAAGTTTCGGACAGTTCCCTACATTAAGGGCAGTTTTAGATTACCTTGATAACGGTGTTTTGGAAGCTGATAATTTAGACCCTATTCTCAAAAATAACGGGAATAGAATACCACTTTCCGAACAGGAAAAAGAAGATATTATTTCATTTCTGAAAACATTAAGCGATAAGGAATTTACAGGGCGATAAGTCGGCTTGTGTGCGGTCGGGCAAAATTAAATGTGGTGCAATAGCGTTGGCATTATGGTCGGCTTGCACCTCTTTTAATTTTGTGAAGCGTTGGCAATTTAGTTTTTTTGTCAGTCGGTTGATGTTAGCACGGTCGATTGGTTAGGGTTGCTGATAACGGTCAAGTATAAGCGTAGTGCGGGATTTCAGAGCGATTTACTGTCCGCTCACCGCAATGTTTATTTGAAGCAAAAATGCTCATTTTCAGCCGTTCAGCCCGCATTACGCTTATACAATGTTAGGCACAGGCTTTTTCTTTCAAGTCATTGTCAATAAGAATATTAGTCCGATTATTATCCTGTAATATCCAAAGTGTTTGAATCCGTAATTCTCGACAATTTTAAGAAATATTTTTACTGCAAACCAAGCACTTACAAATGCGAAAAGTAAGCCGATTCCAAGCATTAAAATTTCTTGCCTGTCAAAATTAATAGGGCTTTTCAGTAGGTCGTAACCTGTGGCAGCAAACATTGTCGGAATTGCCAATAGAAAAGAAAATTCCGTTGCTTGCTTTTTATCCAATTTGTTAAATACTCCGCCAATGATGGTAGCCGCTGCTCTTGAAGTTCCTGGTATCATTGACAGGCACTGCATAAGTCCGATATAGAAAGCGTTTTTGAAAGGGATATTTTCAAGCGTGTCCACTTTGCTTTCGGTGCTTTTGACTCTTTTGTCTATCCATATCAGAACGATTCCGCCTAAAATCAGTGAGATGGAAACGACCACTGGATTAAATAAATAGGCTTTAATAAAGTCGTAAGCTAAAAAGCCAATAATGGCAGTTGGTACAAAAGCAACCAAAAGTTTGGTGTAAATTTCTATGCCTTGCAGAAAACGCTTGATATACATAAGGGCAATGGCAAATATTGCTCCCAATTGAATGAAAATTTCAAAGGTTTTTACAAATTCATCATTGTGTATTTTCATTGCTGATGATGCCAAAATCATATGCCCTGTTGATGAAACAGGGAGGAATTCAGTCAATCCCTCGATAATTGCCAAAATGATAGTTTCAAGAATTCCCATTTACAGCCATTTTTTACGTTTGAAGAAAAGCAAAGTGAGTACAGAAGACATCACCATAAGTATGATTGCAAACGGATAACCCCAAATTTCATCCAATTCGGGCATAAATTGAAAATTCATTCCGTACATACTGGCAATTAAGGTCGGTGGCATAAATACAACAGTAACTACTGTAAAAATTTTAATAATTCGGTTTTGCTCCATATCCACCAAACCGAGAAAGGTGTTTTGTAAAAATTCCAATCGTTCAAAATTGAAACTGGTGTGGTCAAGCAAAGAGCCAATGTCTTTAATCATTACACGCAACATTTCATAATTGTCTTTCGGGAAAAACTTACTCTTTAAAATGGATGAAAGAATCCGTTGTTTTTCTACAATATTCTCGCGAATGGAAATGGTAGATTCTTGAAAAGCCGTGATTTGTAAGAGTAGTTCCCGTTCTGGGTCATTGTCTCTTACCAAGTCTCTACTGATTTTTGTTATTTGCTCCGTGATTTTCTCAATCAGATCGGCATCAAAGTCAATACGGATTTCAAGTATTTCCAAAAAGATGTCAATGCCATTTTTAGGTTTAACAGAACGAATTTTAAGGTAGGTATCTGTAAAAGTTTTATACTCCTGTTGGCGTTGTGTGATTAGAAAATTGTCTTTCAGAATAAACGAAACAGGCTCGTTGATGTAGTTCCCATTTTCTCCTCGCAGAAAGTTTAGGTTGATACCTATTTCGGTTTCAGTTTCTGAAAATTTGGAACTCGATTCAATTTCTTCACGCTCTTGCGCTGTGAATAGTTCTACCCCAAAAGATTTTTCTACCTGTACTATTTCTTCTTCGGTAGGGTTTAACAGGTCAATCCAAATAATGTCAGTATGGAGGAATTCGTTTCCTGTCTCCATTTTGAATTGTCCGTTTTCTATGCTTACGTATTTTATCATTAAATATTCTTATCTGTCGTGTTGTTTTAGCTTGTGCCTAACGGTTTGCCGCTTTGCGA
>JRYL01002994.1_pt1 | contig 12642 bp, 11 predicted proteins | sample 235391 | NCBI WGS metagenome assembly JRYL01 (sample SAMN03074223, study PRJNA261481) | activated sludge metagenome | biome: Wastewater Treatment Plant; feature: Wastewater; material: Activated sludge; isolation source: activated biomass of a wastewater treatment plant treating wastewater from... ... | reverse complement strand
CATGTGGGGCGGGGCGCTGATCTCGGCCGTGCTGGGCACCACGCTGCCGGGGCCGGGCACCATCTACATGGAGCAGTCGCTGCGCTTTTCGCGCCCAGTGCGGATTGGCGACACGCTCACCGTCACCGTGACCGTGCTCACCAAGGAGCCCGAGAAGAAGCGCGTGGAGCTGGACTGCGTGGTGACCAACCAGCACGGCGACAAGGTGCTGTCGGGCGTGGCCAAGGTGCTGGCGCCCACTGAGAAGGTGCGCCAGCCGCGCATTCATGCGCCGCACATCCAGCTGTTCGACCCCGAGGCGCGCCTGAAGGCGCTGCTGGCGCAGGGCCAGGGTCTGAGCGCGGTGCGCTGCGGCGTGGTGCACCCGTGCCACGCGGGCGCGCTGGAAGGGGCGCTGCGCGCCGCGCGCGAGGGCCTGATCGAGCCGGTGCTGATCGGCCCGCCCGAGCGCATCCGCGAAACCGCCGAGCTGGCCGGGCTGGACCTGCAGGGCATCGAGCTGATTGCCGCGCCGCACAGCGCCGCCGCCGCGGCCACGGCCGCCGTGCTGGCGGCCGAGGGCAAGGTGGAGGCGCTGATGGCCGGCAGCCTGCGCAAGGACGAGCTGCTGGCCGCCGTGCAGGCCGTGCCCGCGCTGCACACGCGTCGCCGCCTGTCGCACGTGTTCCGCTTCGACGTGCCCACCTACGCCAAGCCGCTGCTGCTGACCGACGCCGTGCTGCACGCCGCGCCCACGTTGGCCGAGAAGGCCGACATCGCGCGCAACGCGATGGATCTGGCGCGCATCATGGGCGTGGAGACGCCGCGCGTGGCGGTGCTGTCGGCGGCCGAGGAGATCGACGCCAGCGTGCCCTCGTCCATCGACGCCGCTTCGCTGTGCAAGATGGCCGAGCGCGGGCAGATTGCCGGCGGGCTGATCGACGGGCCGCTGGCCTTCGACAGCGCCGTGTCGGCGCAGTCGGCGCACGACAAGCACCCGCGGTCGCCCGTGGCCGGCCAGGCCGACGTGCTGCTGGCGCCGGACATGGAAACCGCCTCGATGCTGGGGCGCCAACTGCAATACCTGGCGGGCGCCACGGCCTCGGGCCTGATCATGGGCGCGCGCGTGCCGATCACGCTGGTCACGCACCGGCAGGACACGGCCAACGCCTACCTGGCCTCGGCCGTGCTGGCCAAGCGGGTGGCGCACCACTATCGGCTGGTGAAGCCCTGACATGACGCGCCTGGCGGCGCATGACCTTGCTTCGCCTGGATGACGAGATGAGGGGGCGCCGCCGGTAACCCGCGGGCCGGCGTTGGGTGGCGCGAAATCCGACCGGCCGCGCTGCCGATGCACGGGCGTGGTGGGACGCACGGCATTCGCCCCAACCCATGACCACAAGTTTTCAGGGGAGTATGCTGCTTTCGCGCCCGACTGACGGGCGCTAGCGGCCTGCTATAGGGGGAGTATATGAACGCCTGGCGCCGGCGTTCGACCTTGTGCCAGGCAGGCGGCCACGCCCCCGTCAGGCGCGCAGCGCGGTCTTGATCTGCTCGATCAGCGCCTTCTCCGGGTCGCTCAGGCGCGTGCCGCCAAAGCCCAGGAAGCCGCCCTCGGTCGAGGCCATGGCCACCTTCTCGGCCACGCTCAGCGCCCATTCGCGGTATTGAGCGGCCTGCGTGGCGTCGACCTTGCTGTCGAGCAGCTGCGCCGCCTCGCGCGCGTCTTCCAGTGTCTGCGCGGTCAGCTTCTCGGCCGAGGTGATGCCCTTGGCCTTCATGCGGGCCATGGCCCAGTCGCGCGTCTTGCGGGCCTGCTCCAGCTCGGCGCTCTTGTCGGCGGCCTTGGGGTCGGGCACGATGGCCTGGATCAGCTCGTTGCCGGGGTAGTGCTTCACGCCGGCCATCAGCGCCTGGCCGCTGGCGAACATCTCCTTGCCGGTGCCGAACAGGCCGCTGCGCCCGGCAAAGGCCACGGCCGAGCCGATGGATTGCGGCAGCGCGGCCAGCAGTTGCAATTCTTCTTCGCTCAGGTTCACGGGCATGGGGGCTCCTCGAAGGATGGTTGGAGAAAACGCCAGTGTAGGCCCGTGGTGCGGGGGCGGGCTGTAGGCGCTGGCCGTGAAGTCAGCGCTCGTCCCAGTCCTTCCAGTCCACGGGGTGGCGCCCGCGGTAGACGTTGACGGCGTTGCCCACCGTGGGATGGAAGTGGTCGGCGTCGAAGCGCGGGCTGAGGCCGTAGCGCATGATCAAATCGCGCACGTGGCCGGGCAGGCCGGCGAACTGCAGCTCGATGCCGCGCGCCTCCAGCTCGTGGTCCAGCTCGGCCAGCATGTCGGCGGCGGTGACGTCGATGTCGTTCACCGGCTCGGCGGCCACGATGACGTGGCGCGTGGGCGTGGGGGCCTGCTCGACGGCGTGCAGCAGCGCCTCGCGAAACAGCTCGGCATTGGCGAAGAACAACTGCTGGTCCCAGCGGAACAGCACCAGGCCGGGCACGAAGCGGCCTTCGGGGTGGCGCGAGAAGTCGTGGTAGCCCTTGCGCCCGGCCACCCGCACCAGCACCGTGTGGTAGGGGTGCCAGGCGTTCCACACCATCACCAGCAGCGACAGGGCGATGGCGCCGGCGATGCCCTGGATGACGCCGAAGAACACCACGCCGAGAAAGCTGCTCACCGCCAGCATGAACTCCACCCGCCGCTGCCGCAGCAGGGCCATCATGCCGGGCCAGTCGGTGAACGAGATGCAGGCGGTGATGACCACCGCGCCCAGCGCGGCCTGCGGCATGTCCTTGAGCAGGCCCGGCGCCAGCACCAGCAGCAGCGCGATCACGCCGGCGCCCACCAGGTTGGCCAGTTGCGTCTGCGCGCCGGCGCTGGCGGCCACCGGCGTGCGCGAGTTGCTGCTGCTGATGGGAAAGCCCTGCATCAGCCCCGCCGCCAGGTTGGCGCTGCCCAGCGCCAGCAGTTCCTGGTCGGGCTGCACGCGGGTGCCGGCGCGCTTGGCCAGCAGGCGCGACAGCACGCTGGAATCGGCAAACACCAGCAGCGCGATGATGGCCGCGCCCGGTGCCAGCACGCGCAGGTCGGACAGCGTGACCAGCGTGAGCGGCCAGGTGGGCACCGGCAGGCCGTGCGGCACCGGGCCGATCACGTCCAGCCCGGCCGTGGCCGACAGATCGAGCAGCGCCGAGAGACCGGTGGCCACCACCACCGCGATCAGCACCGCCGGCCATTGCGGGCGCGCCTGGCGGATGCCCAGAATCAGCCCCAGCGTGCCCATGCCGATGGCCATGGCCACCGGGTTGCCGCGCCCGTCCAGAAAACCCTGCACCATGGCCACCAGCCGCTCCAGCGAGCCGCCCACCGAGGCCGAAAAGCCCATCAGCTTGGGCAGCTGGCTGATGATGACCGTGAGCGCGATGGCGTTGAAGAAGCCCAGGCGGATGGGTTTGGAGAACAGATCGGCCATCACCCCCAGCCGCGCGAAGCCGATCAGCAGCAGGAAGGCGCCGGTCATCAGCGCCAGCACACCGGCCAGGGCGATGGCGCGCTCCACGCTGCCGCCGGACAGCGGCAGGATCAGGCTGGCGATGACGGCGGCCAGGGTCGAATCCGGCCCCAGCACCATGATGCGGCTGGGCCCCAGCAGCGCATACACCAGCAGCGGGATGATGGTGGCGTACAGCCCGTGGATAGCGGGCACGCCCGCCGCCTCGGCATAGCCCATGCCCACCGGCACCAGGATGGCCGACAGCACCAGCCCGGCCACGATGTCGCTGGCCAGCCAGTCACGCTGGTAGTTGAACAGCACGTGCGCGCCCGGCGCCCAGCGCCACCAGCCGGTGGGCGGGGGCAGGGGCCAGGGCGGTGGTAGCGTCTTCATGCCGCTACCGCCTGGCCGACACCACGATGCCCGCCACGATCAGCGCGAACGCCGCCGCGTGGTACAGGCGCGGCGCCTCGCCCAGGAACAGCGCCGACATCACGGCGGCGAACAGCGGCGTGAGATTGCCGAAGAAGCCCGCCACCGTGGGCCCCGCGCTCTGCACGCCCAGGCCCCAGAAGCGGTAGGCCAGCACCGCCGGGCCCACGGCCACAAACAGCAGCGCCGCCGCCAGCGGCCAGCCCCACTGGATGCGCGCGTCGGTCAGCGCCCACTCGCCCGCCGTCATCAGGCCCGACCAGCCGAGGCCGAACACGATCTGTGCCAGAAGGAAAGCCGCCCAGTCGGCGCGGATGGCATCGGGCTCGGCCCGCCGCGCCAGCAGCCACGAATACCAGGCCCAGGCGATGGTGGCCGCCAGCATGTACAGATCGCCCGGCACCAGCTGCAGTTGGGCGAGCTGCGCCAGGTCGCCGCGCGCCAGCACCACCGCCACGCCCGCCATCGACAGCAGCGCGCCCAGCAGCTGCGGCCGCGTGATGCGCGCATCGAAGAACAGCCGCCCCAGCGCCATCATCCACAGCGGCATGCTGGAGGCGACCAGCGTCACGTTCAGCGCCGTCGAGGTGTGCAGTGCCAGGTACTGCAGCGCGTTGTACAGCCCCACGCCCAGCAGCCCCAGCAGCGCAAAGCGCCGCCAGTGCGCCCACAGCCCGCTGCCCGGGCGCAGCACCCAGGCGGCCAGCGGCAGCAGAATGGCGAAGGCCAGCACCCAGCGCAGAAAGTTCAGCGTGATCGGCGGCACCAGATCGGTCACCAGCCGCCCGACCACGGCGTTGCCGGCCCACAGCAGGGGCGGCAGCGTCAGCAGGGCGGCGGTGCGGGGCGTGAGGCGCGCGGACATGAAGGGCGGACTGTAGCGGATCGGCGGCCGGCGCCGCGGGCTGGTTTATAAGCCAAATCGGCCTTCAACGCCCGCTCATACTGCGCAAGCAGCTATTGAATACATAGTAACCGATTCCGCTGCGATCCGGCTTGCGCGGGGCAGTGGCCTTCGTGGCACCATCGTGCCCTGCAACGATTCACCCGAGGAACCCGCCATGCCCCTGACCGTCCAGATTGCCCGCCACGGCGGCGCAGAAGAAATGCAGCTTGTCGACCTGCCCGTAGGCGAACCCGGGCCGGGCCAGATCCGCATCCGCCACCACGCCATCGGCCTGAACTTCATCGACGTCTACCAGCGCAGCGGCCTGTACCAGCTGCCGATGCCGCTGAACCTGGGCATGGAGGGCGCCGGCATCGTCGAGGCGGTGGGCGAGGGCGTGACGCACCTGAAAGCCGGCGACCGCGCCGCCTACGCCAGCAACCCGCCCGGCAGCTACAGCGAGGCGCGCGTGATGCCCGCACTGGCCGTGTGCAAGCTGCCCGACGACATCCCTTTCGAGACCGGCGCCGCCATGATGCTGAAGGGCCTGACGGCGCAATACCTGCTGCGCAAGACGCTGCCGGCGGAAGGCCTGCAGGCGGGCGACCACATCCTGTGGCACGCGGCGGCCGGTGGTGTGGGCCTGATCGCCTGCCAGTGGGCCAAGGCGCTGGGCTACCAGTTGATCGCCACCGCGGGTTCGGATGAAAAATGCCAGTTGGCGCTCGCCAATGGAGCGGCGCACGCTATCAATTACAGAGTGGAAGACTTTGCCGCGCGGGTGAAGGAAATCACCGGCGGCCAGGGCGTGAAGGTGGTCTACGACTCGGTCGGCAAGGACACGTGGGTCAAGTCGCTGGAATGCCTGCGTCCTTTCGGCCTGATGGCCAGCTTCGGCAATGCCAGCGGCCCCGTGCCTCCGTTCGCGCCCGCCGTGCTGGCACCCAAGTGCCTGTACGTCACCCGCGCCACGCTGTTCGTGCACATCGCCACGCGCGAGCGCTGCCAGGCGATGGCCGACGAGTTGTTCGACGTGGTGCGCAGTGGCAAGGTGAAGATCCACATCGACCAGCGCTTCCCTCTGGCGGAGGTGCAGGCGGCGCACCGGGCGCTGGAGGCAAGGCAGACCACGGGCAGCACGATCCTCACGCTCTGATCTCGGCGCGGCCCATGGCAGCGTCAGGGCATGACCAGGTTCACCGTGGGAAAGTAGCTTTGGTATCGGCGGCCGTCGCGTGTCAGGATGGGCCAGCCGGCGACAGCGGCGTGAGCACCGATGAAAAAGTCGGCCAACACGTTGCCCTTGGTGCCACCACGGCGCCGGTATTGGGCGAATGCCTTGCCCGCCAGGAACAGCGCGGAACGAGGCATCTCGACCACGGGCAATTGCATCCCAGCCAGCACCTCGTCCAGCGCCTCGACGGTGGAGAAGGTGAGCGACAACTCGGCATAGATCACCGGGTTGATGACCAGCCGGTGCACGCGCGACTGCGTGCGCAACTGCCCGATTGACCAGTCCGCCCACTCCGGGTCGTTTTCCAGCACATCGACCAGGACGTTGGTGTCGACCAGCATCAATCAGCGCGCAGCAGTTTCATCAGGTCCTGCGTGCGCCACTTCACGTCGGCCTTGCCGCGGGCCTCTTCAAAGCGGTCCGTGGGCTTGCCGCGCTGGCGCTGGGCGGCGCGCAGTACCACGTCGCCTTCGTCGTTGAGCGCAAAACCGACCTGCGTGCCCGGCACCAGGCCGAGCGCGTCACGGATGTGCTTGGGCACCGTGACCTGGCCCTTGACGGTGATGGTGGTGGTCATTGGCGTTCCTGGGTATTACGTTGAAATTCATGGTAATACTTCGGTCCGCCCTTGGCAAGCCGCTGCGCCCGCGCTTTGGGCAGAAATAGGGCGCTGCACCCTTTGTCAAGGCAGCTTGGCTGCACTTGGTCGCGCAGGCGGCATGCCTTGACCCGCCCCAGAATCATGCCGCATGATTGCATGGTCAGCATTCTGAGGTGCATCATGTTGAAAGAAGTCGGCGCCAGCGGCCAGATATCGCTGGGCAAGCGCTTTGCCGGTCAGTTGTTCGAGATGGTGGTGCATGCCGACCAACGGGTGGAACTGATTCCCATGAGCGTCGTGGCCGGCAAGCGCGCGTCAGCGCCCGCGCGCTCAAGCGCGGATTGGCGACCACCGGGTGGCTACCTGCAGGCCAACGACTGGGCGCTGGCGAACCGGGAGGCGCTGGAGGCGTATGCCGCCGAGGTGGATGGGCACGGAACTGCCGCCGAGCAGTTACAGCAATACCTGGACGCAGCGGCGCGCGCCGTCGGCTGAGCCGCCATGCCCCGCTTCGACCTCTATCGCAACCCCAACCCGCGCGCCAGTCATGCCCTGTTTCTGGACGTGCAGAGCGATCTGGTCACGACGGCCACGCGCTGGTGCGTTCCGCTGCGGCTTGCCGTGCCCGGCCAGCCAGTGATGCAGCGCGCGCAAAGCAGCGTGACGGTGGGCGGCGACCTCTATGTGCTGGACACTCCGAACGTGTTGGCCGTGCCCACGCGCCTGCTGCGTGCGCCGATACGCCGCTTGAGCGACGGCGAGCAGGCCGTGGCGGAGGCCTGCATCGAGTTCATGTTGCGCGGGTACTGAGCTTTACCGCCCGCGCCGCACCCGCAGGATTTCGTCCAGGATCAGGCCGATGGCTCCGGCCGTGATGGCCGCGTCGGCGATGTTGAAGGCCGGGAAGTGCCCCCGGTAGAACATCGGGCTCAGGAACGACCAGTGGAAGTCGAGGAAATCCACCACGTAGCCGTGCAGCAGCCGGTCGATGACGTTGCCGACGGCGCCGCCGAGGATCATGCTCAAGCTGAAAGCGAACAGCTTCTGCCCCGGGTGCGAACGCAGCAGCCAGACGATGAACAGCGAGGCCGCCACGGCCAGCGCGACGAAGAACCAGCGCTGCCAACCGCCCGCGCCGGCCAGGAACGAGAACGCCGCGCCGGTGTTGTGGGCGCGCACGATGTTGAAGAAACTGGTGACGTAGGTGCTGTCGCCCAGTTGGTAGTTGCCCAGGATCAGCTGCTTGGTGAACTGGTCGAACACCACCACCAGCGCGGCCAGCGCCAGCCAGAGTGCCAGACCGGGCGCACCGGATTTTCTGCGTGACATGGGGTTTGATCCGTTTCCTTGTTTTCCGTAGGGTGCTCAAGTCACCGTCGTTCCGGCGCAAACCGCAATCCAGTGCTCCTTCAAGCGCGGCGGTTCGTGGACAAGCTGGTGGATTCCGGCTTGCGCCGGAATGACGATGGACGATAAGCGCGAAGCGGCGATCAGGCCGCCGTGCGGGTTTCGCCCGCGCCGTGCAGGTTGCTCACGCAGCGGCCGCAGATCGTCGGGTGCGCGGCGTCGGCGCCCACGTCGTCGCGGTAGTGCCAGCAGCGTTCGCATTTCACGGCTTTCGAGGCCGTAACCGCCGTGGACAGGGCGCTGCCAGCTTCCAGTTCGATAGCGGACGTGATGAACACGAACTTCAGGTCATCGCCCAGGCTGGCCAGCAGCGCGTGGTCTTCCGGCGGCGCCGTGAGGATGACATTGGCCTGCAGCGACGAGCCGACTTTGCCCTTCTCGCGCAGCGCCTCGATGTCCTTGTTGACCACCTCGCGGATGTCGCGGATGCGCGCCCATTTGGCCAGCAGCGCGGCGTCGGGTTCGGCGAACTGCGCATACTCCTCCAGGAAGATCGATTCGGAATCACCGAACACCTTCCACGCCTCCTCGGCGGTGAAGCTGAGGAAAGGCGCCATCCAGCGCAGCATGGCGTGCGTCAGCTGCCACAGCGCGGTCTGGGCGCTGCGGCGTGCCAGCGACTTCGGTGCCGTGGTGTACAGGCGGTCCTTCAGCACGTCGAGGTAGAAGCCGCCCAGGTCTTCGGAGCAGAACAGCTGCAGCTTGGCGACCACGGGGTGGAACTCGTACACCTCGTAGTGGGCGATCACGTCCTTCTGGAACTCGGCCGCGCGCGCCAGCATCCAGCGGTCGATCTCCAGCATCTGCTCGGGCGCCACGGCGTCCTTGGCGGGGTCGAAATCGCTGGTGTTGGCCAGCAGAAAGCGCAGCGTGTTGCGGATGCGGCGGTAGCCGTCGACCACGCGCGCCAGGATCTTGTCGTCGATGCTCGGGTCGCCCGAGTAGTCGGTCGAGGCCACCCACAGGCGGATGATCTCGGCGCCCAGCTTGTTGCTGACTTCCTGCGGCACCACGATGTTGCCCAGGCTCTTGCTCATCTTGCGGCCCTGGCCGTCGACCACGAAGCCGTGCGTGAGCAGGCTGCGGTAGGGCGCGCGGCCACGGATGGCGCTGGCCAGCAGCAGCGACGAATGGAACCAGCCACGGTGCTGGTCGTGGCCTTCAAGGTACATGTCGGCCTCGGGGCCGCTGGCGTGGTGCTCGTCGGGGTGGGTGCCGCACAGCACGTGCCAGAAGGTGGAGCCGGAGTCGAACCACACCTCCAGGATGTCGTTGCTCTTGTTGTAGTGCGGCGCGTCGTCGGGGCCGAGGATTTCCTCGGTGGTCACGCGGCTCCAGGCTTCGATGCCACCCTTTTCAACGATGTCGGCGGCCTGGTCGATGATCTCCATGGTCCGCGGGTGCAGCTGGTCCGTCTCCTTGTGCAGGAAGAACGGGATTGGCACGCCCCAGGCGCGCTGGCGGCTGATGACCCAGTCGGGGCGGTTGGCGATCATGTCGCGCAGACGCGCCTTGCCGGCGGGCGGGTAGAAGGCGGTCTGCTCGATGGCGCGCAGGGCGGTGGTGCGCAGCGTCTCGGTGGCCTTGTCATTGGTGAACACGCCTTCGCCTTCGTCCATGCGCACGAACCATTGCGAGGCGGCGCGGTAGATCACCGGCGACTTGTGGCGCCAGCAGTGCGGGTAGCTGTGGTCCAGCGGGGCGGTGGCCATCAGGCGGCCGGCGTCGGCCAGCGTCTGGGTGACGACCGGCGCGGCCTTCCAGATGTCCATGCCGCCGAACAGCGGGAAGTCGGCCGCGTAGCTGCCGCCGCCCTGCACGGGGTTGAGGATCTCACTGTGCTTCATCCCGTGCGCGACGCAGGAGTTGAAGTCGTCCACACCGTAGGCAGGCGACGAGTGCACGATACCCGTGCCGTCGCTGTCGGTGGCGTAGTCGGCGAGGTACACCGGCGAGAGGCGGCGGTAGCCTTCGTGCACGTCGTACAGCGGATGCTTGAAGTTCAGGCCGCCCAGCTGGTCGCCCATCGCCGTGGCGATGACGGTGCCTTCCAGCCCGTAGCGCTTGAGCGCATCCTCCACGCGCGACTTGGCCAGCAGCAGCACGCCGCGCGAAGTGTCGACCAGCGCGTATTCGATGTGCGGGCCCAGGTTGAGCGCCTGGTTGGCCGGAATCGTCCAGGCGGTGGTGGTCCAGATGACGACGAAGGCAGGCTTGTCGAAGGGCTGCACGCCGAAGGCGGCGGCCAGCTTCTCGGGCTCGGCGGATTCGAAGGCCACATCCAGCGTGTGGCTGCGCTTGTCCTGGTATTCGATCTCGGCCTCGGCCAGGGCCGAGCCGCAGTCGAAGCACCAGTACACGGGTTTCAAGCCGCGGTAAACGAAGCCCTTTTCGATCAGCCGCTTGAACAGGCGCAGCTCGCCCGCCTCGTTCGGCTTGTTCATGGTCTTGTAGGGGTTGTCCCATTCGCCCAGCACGCCCAGGCGCTTGAAGTCCTTCATCTGCAGGCCGATCTGCTCGGTGGCGAAGGCGCGGCTCTTGGCCTGCATTTCATCGCGGCTCAGGTTGCGGCCGTACAGCTTCTCGATCTGGTTCTCGATCGGCAGGCCGTGGCAGTCCCAGCCGGGCACGTAGCGCGCGTCCAGGCCCTTCAACTGGCGCGCCTTGACGATCATGTCCTTCAGCACCTTGTTGATCGCGTGGCCGATGTGGATCTGGCCGTTGGCGTAGGGCGGGCCGTCGTGCAGGATGAATTTCTCGCGCCCGGCGCGGGCGGCGCGCAGGCGCTTGTACAGGCCGCCCTCGTCCCACTGCTGCACCCAGCCCGGCTCGCGCTGGGGCAGGTTGCCGCGCATGGGGAAGGGCGTGTCGGGCAGGTTGAGCGTCTTGCTGTAGTCGGTCTTGTTCTCGGTGCTCATGGTGTGAAACCGTGCGAAAAATATGAATCAAATCGGCCGTTTGCGCAGGCGTAACAAGCGCAAGAAGCTATGAAAACAGGAGTGGGGCGCTGGTGCGGACGGGTGAGGGCGAGGGGCGTCCGCCGCCCCTTCAAATTCGCGCCGGGCGGCCGGCCAGCCAGGCACGGGCATCGGCGCAGTCGCGCGCGATGCCTTCGGTCAGCGCCGCCAGGCTGTGATAGCGCAATTCGTCGTGCAGTTTGTGCAGCAGGTCCACCCGGATGATTTTACCGTAGGCCCCCTCTTGCCCTAAGTGCGCTGGCCAGTCGAGCACATGCGTCTCCAGGAGCACGCGACCGCCGTTCACGTCGTTCGGATCGAGCGAGGGCCGCACACCCAGGTTGGCCACGCCGGCCAGCGGCTGGTCGGTCAAGCCGTGCACCTGCACCACGAAGATGCCGCTGGCGGCGGGCTTCCACGCATGGGCGCGGCGTGAAAAGCGCAGGTTGAGGGTGCGAAAGCCGTCCGCCTTGCCCGGCGCCGTTTCAGCCAGCGCGCGGCCCAGCTTGCGGCCGTGCACCACGTGGCCGCTGATCGAATACGGCCGGCCCAGCAGCCGTGCCGCGTCTTGCATGCGCCCTTCGTCCAGCGCCGCGCGCACCTCGGTGGACGACACGCGCAGGCCGTGCACCTCGTACGACTGCATGCGCGCCACGTCAAAGTCCTGCGCCAGTCCGGCGGCATCGAGCATGGCGTAGTCGCCCGCGCGCTTGGCGCCAAAGCGAAAGTCGTCGCCGACCAGCACGTAGCGCACGCCCAGGCCGCCCACCAGCACGTCGTCGATGAAAGCCTGCGGCGCCTGGCTGGCCAGTTGCTGGTTGAAGGGCAGCACGATGGTCTGGTCGACGCCGCAGCGCGCCAGCTCGGTCAGCTTGTCGCGCAGGGTGACGATGCGCGCCGGCGCCATGTCGGGCTTGTTCAACACGGCGGCAAAGTAGTCGCGCGGGTGCGGCTCGAAGGTCATCACGGAACTGGGCACGCCACGGTGCGCGGCCTCGTTTTTCAGAAGCGCCAGCATGGCCTGGTGGCCGCGGTGTACGCCGTCGAAATTGCCGATCGTCAACGCGCAGCCGGGAGCGATGCCGGGGTGGCGCAGGCCGCGATAAATCTTCATGGGGCAATATGTTTTTTGTAGCGCCTTGCGCAAGCCAGACAAGCGCCAGGACGAGAAAATGTCATGAAAACCGAGTATATTGGGCCTGCGCGTCTCCTTGGCAGGGGCGCGGGGGCGGCCGCACTGGCAATGCCGGCCACACAACATGGTTTCCATTCAAGGGGGCGTTTTGTGAAGGTGCTCAAGCTGTCGGCACAGGGCTTGCCGCAATCGTGGATCACGCTGGAGCAGGCAGTGATCCACTACGCGTCAGAAGATGTGCGCTGGGAGGCGGGCCAGCAGGTGGCGGTGTTTCGCGGCGGGCACAACGCCGTCACCGGCCAGCAGTCGGTCATCACCATCAACAGCATCATCGGCACGCGCGGTGTGCCGGGCATCAACCCGTTTGATCTGCGCCCGAGCCTCACCAACAGCAAGCTTTTCGCGCGCGACCGCAACGTGTGCGCGTACTGCGGCAACCACTTTCACGAGAGCGATTTGACGCGCGAGCACATCATCCCGCAGGCGCTTGGCGCGCCTCGGCCCCTGATGGGCGCAGCG
>JRYL01012750.1_pt1 | contig 12658 bp, 7 predicted proteins | sample 235391 | NCBI WGS metagenome assembly JRYL01 (sample SAMN03074223, study PRJNA261481) | activated sludge metagenome | biome: Wastewater Treatment Plant; feature: Wastewater; material: Activated sludge; isolation source: activated biomass of a wastewater treatment plant treating wastewater from... ... | reverse complement strand
AGATTTCTGATCGAAACCTTTGCGCTGACTTCATCTCCTTCTCCATAAGCTTCTTTTTCAACTTCAAGTTTCATCAGCAGTCTTGGCGCAATAAATCTTTGAACCGTAATTTCTTTTTCAAAAATATCCGAATCAGAATTTTTCTGCCACAAGGTATAAGCTCTTAATTTGTACAAACCACCATTTGAATTGATGTTAATATCATAACTTCCCGAAACCCTGCCCAGATGAACCTGATAAGTTTGCTTCTCAACAACATTCCCTGCAGGATTGATCACATCCACATACAGCAGACTGCTCTGACTGCTGATATGCTGCTCACCGTCGGTTACATAAGCTTTGAAGAAAATGGTTTCACCCGGCTGATAAAGCGTTGCATTTGTATGTACATAAACTTTTTCGACAGGAAAGATTTCTGAAAATTCATCAGTTTTCTGCTGAATAAAACTTTGTGCAAAATTCAGAACCGGAAGTATCAAAAGAAAGAAAATCAGCTTTTTCATCGATCAGAATTTTAAGTTTAAAGAAATCCCATACACCCTTGTCAAAGGAAAATTATAATAATCCAAACCGATTCCGGCAGGATTTCCAAGCAATCCGTTTCCGGGAAAGACACCCGAATATTTTGAAGAAACCCAGAGATTCTGAGCAAAAACACCAACCGTCAGCTGGGTGATTGGAGAATAATGATATTTTCTGAGTTTGGTCTGATAACTCAAAGAAAGATGCTGAAGTCTGAGATATGATGCGCTTTCCACCGCATCCGACGCAACACCGTTCAAACCGTATCTCACCCATCTGTTTTCGGAAAGATCATTGGCAGGATTTGAAAAATCAACCGGCACCGTATTGGGCTGGCCAGAAGTGTTGACTCCGTCAAAAACATATCCGGTCACATCCCTCAAATCACCGGTCAGTTGTGAACGACCAAAATAATTCAGTGTGTTTTGGGTCCCGTTCCAAATCTGTCCTCCCTTTTGCCATTCAAAGTTAAAAGTCAGCAAAAAATTATGAACTTTTAAACTGTTAAACCAATTCATACTGAAATCAGGGTTTGGGTCAGCAATGACTTTCAGATTGTCATCCACAATCGGAAAACCATTGTCGTCAATTATGACCTGACCGTTTTCATTTCTCAGATAATCACTGCCCACAATCACTCCCACCGGCTGACCTTCTATATAGTTTTTTGAAATTTCATTGAAGCCAAAAAACGGCACTCTGTCCTGACCGTTCAGAATGTTATCGGTTTTGTTTTTGTATGAATGAAAATTCAGTTTAAAATCCCAGTTAAAATTTTGTGACCTTAAAAACCAGTAGCCCTTTTCCAGTGTAATGTCAAATCCCTGCTGATGATAGTCTGCCACATTTTCCCAGACAAATTCATTGTTTTTATACACCGGCGCAAATGCATTGTTCACCTTTTCATAGAAATAACTCATTCGCACCGAAAAAATATTCTCAATTTCAACTTTTAAAGCCACTTCTGTATTTCTGCTTTCACGCATATTTTTAAGATTGCTGTTGAGCAGCAGTTCATAAGGTTCGGTATAAAGCAGAAAATCGCTCAAATCCTGATTCAGTGAATTAAAATTCAAATTTCTGCTGACCAGTTCTGGTTCGCTGAAATTCACTTCATTGTTCAGTTCAAAAGAAAAATCAACAGCCCGAATCAAATAATCGTATGACTGCACCAGCAAACGATTGTTGAGCTGATAACCAAATGACTGCTGATTGGTATTTGTATAGATCAGCGATTGAGTGAGATTATCCGTCAATTCCAGTGCGTCCAGATTTGCGTTGTATTCAATCCTTCCACTCAGCACCGAAGTATATCTTTGTTTTTGGGCATCATACATTTTGAAAGACTGACCACCCCCAGGAAAATTTTCGGGTGAAGTATAATTTGAAAATCTGGTTTTGTCGAGTTGAATTGATTCGTACTGATGAATCCAATCAAAATACAACGAAACAGGAAGACTGTAATCCTTCAGTTCGGAATGCAGTTTCAGATTTACAAAATGCTGGCTGAAATCTCTTTTAAAAAATTCGGGTTCAATCAGTTGTGACATCATCGGAATCTGGCCGTAATTGAATTTCTGATTGAAATAATTGTATGAAAGATTTCCGCCAACCGTCCAATTTTCCAGTTTGACCGAATAATCAGCACCGAGATTGATTTGAGATTCTTTTCTCAGATCACGGTTGTATTTGAGCAAAAACTCGGGATTGTTATACATCTGAGAAGCCGTATTCTGCTGTCCGTTGTTCAGGATTTGAGAAGTGTCAAAATGAAAAGGAGAATTCCATGCGGCGTACAAAACATTCATATAATTGTTTGCTGCGAGCGGCATTTCGTCCTTGTTCATCGTAAAGGATGCATTGGTTTTCATCACACCGCCCCAGGCAGGAAAATTAAAATTGAATTTGAACTGATTTGAATTTGATTTGATCGGCCGGAACAAACCGTCTTCGGTCTGATTCAGGAAATTAAAGTTAAAGAAATTGCTTCCTTTCTTATATGCTGCATTCAGTCCGGTTTTGAAATTATTTCCTTTTTGAAAAATCCGGTTGGGATTGTATCCGGTCAGACCGTTTACAGACGAAATATCGGGTCCCCAGCTGAAAGCCTCGGGCGGACCAAAGTGGGTATAAGCGCCGTTGTCGGGTCTTCCCTGAACAAAACGATTTTGAAGATCGGGCGTTTTCAAGTGTTCAGAAATCGAATATGAAAAATTCAAATCAAAACCCAACTCACCTTTTACATAATCATAATCGGTGTAAAGTCTGGCTGAATCACCAATGATTTCAACTTTTGAAGGCTGAAATTTATTCACCGATTTTTTTTCAATCCTATAATTTTCATAAAAACCAAGACTGTCGGTCTGATCGGGCCAGCTCTTTATGTCTTTGACTCTTTCAATCTCTGTCAGCGAAGCGGTTTCGTCAAAAGGATCTTCTCTGTATTCATAATATTTGAGCACATTTGGAATTGAATCGTATTTGATTTCGATTGAAATCAGATTTCCGGTATTGAGCTGAATCCTGTATTTTCCCCAACGGTCTGAATTTACACAATTTGATTTTGAGAAATTTGAATTATTCACTCTGCAGATCTCAGCCTTATCGACCGGATTCCCAATGCTGTCAAGCACTGTTCCCGTATATTGTCTTTGCTGGCCAAGCGAATAAATACCAAAAATTGTAAAGAAAAATAATAAAAGTGACTTCACAGGCTTGCTTTTAGTTCTGTTAAAGTTAATCAATAAATTAAATGATGCAATTTTTTAACAGTCGAATTCGGACTGATTTTTAATGAATCAAATGAAATTAAATCATAATAAAAACTCATTCAAACCGAAAACCGAAAAAACATTTATCTTTGAAAAGACTATGAAAAACCATTTTTGGATATTGATTTTTGTTTTGGTTTTTAATTCCGGTTTTGGACAGGAACTGATTCCGATTGATTCAATCCGACTCGAAGCTGACGGCGAAATCACAGATTTTGGAACTGATGATTTCAACAATATTTATTTTATCAGAAATTCGACCGAACTCAATAAAATTGAATGTCAAACCAAAAAAAGAAAGAGTTTTTCGAACCGAAATATACTCGAAGAACTGAATACCCAAAACATTTTGCAGCTCAGTCTGAAATCCGGATTTTTTAATCTGCTGATTCTTGACAATCAGCTCAATCCGGTTCAGGATCCAATTCCTCTGAATTCGAGCACCGACTTCTCTCCCACTTTGACTGCGCCGGTTGACAACAATTTTTTGTGGGGTTATGATCCGGTGGTTCAGCGTTTGCTGCTTTGGAATTACAGAGAAAAAAAGATTGTCCGCCAGTCGATGATCCTCAATGACAGAGATGCTGCCGAGTTTTTTACAAAACTGATCTATTATTCAAATAAAATCTATCTGGCAGGAAACGGAAAGATTTTGAAATTTGATGAATTTGCAAATCTTGAAAAAGTAATTCCGATCGATGAATATGATCAGCTGTATGTGATTGAAAATTATATTTTTTATTCAAAAGAAGGCGAAATATACAGATTGGATCAGAAAACAAACCTGTCTGAAAAGATAGCTGAAACAGACGGTTTTGATTTTTTTTCATTAAATAAGTCTTATCTTTTTGTGTTAAAGGATAAGGTTGTCTATCTTTACGACTCTCAAAACTTTTTTTAAATGCATATAGCCATCGCAGGGAATATCGGTGCGGGTAAGACGACACTTACACAGTTACTGGCCAAAAATTTTAAATGGAAACCACAGTTTGAAGACATTGATCAGAATCCGTATCTGGATGATTTTTATAACGATATGGAAACCTGGGCTTTTAATCTTCAGATTTATTTTTTGGGCAGCCGTTTCAAACAGATCAAGGAAATCAGAGAAAGCGGACTTGACATCATTCAGGACAGAACCATACACGAGGATGCATACATTTTTGCAAGCAATCTCCACGATATGGGTCTGCTGATGACGCGAGATTATGAAAATTATCTGACGGTTTTTAATCTGATGAATTCATTTGTTCAGGCGCCCGATTTGCTGATCTATCTCAGAGCTTCAATTCCGACACTGGTCAAACAGATTCATCAGAGAGGACGCGAATACGAAAGCTCGATCAGCATTGAATATCTGAACCGTCTGAATGAAAAATATGAGGAATGGGTCAAAAATTACAACGAAGGAAAACTGCTGATCATAGATGTAGACAATCTTGATTTTGTCAACAATCCCGAAGATCTCGGATATATTTATGACAAGGTCGATGCAGAACTGCACGGACTTTTTTGAATCAAATCAAATCAAACAGAAATAAAAAAGGCGGATTTTAACCGCCTTTTGTATTTTAACTGATTTGAATCAGAATTTATAAGCACCGCCCACACCTATGCTGGTGATGCTGTTGAAGTTTTTAAAACTGGTCGCAGTGTCGAGTTTGCTCGAAAGATTCTTGAAAAATACGAACACCTGCACATATTCATTCTGCCAGCCGCCTTTTGGCTGAAAAAAGAATNNGACGGTTGCAAAAAATTCATCGGACAGATTGAACTGACCGCTCACACCAATCGGCAAAACAGTGAATCCTTTGAATTTCTGGTTGGTTCCCGGAATGTCTTTTCCCGAAAAAAAATCAAGTCCTGCGGTTGCTCCCAGATGAAGATTTTCAAATACCGGATAATGAAAGGCTGCAAACACACCGTAGTTCATTCCAAAATAATCGGTTGAATTTCCCGACGGAACTCCGACATAAGCACCTCCTTTCAAACCTTCCTGAGCATTGATCGTTCCCAGTCCGATTGCAGCGAAAATCACTGTCAAAATCAATTTTTTCATATTCTCTTTTTTATTTCTTATTGGTTAAAATTTCATAAATCTCATCGCTCTGTCTGTTGGCATAGACCGTATCGATCATATCCGCAACACCGAGCAGTTCGCTGACAAATCTGAACTGATTGTCAATATTTCTTTGTTCTCTCACATCCACAATTCCGTCGGTTTTGTATCCCTGATAGGACTGAATCAGTTTTTCGCGTATCGGCTTGAATTCGTTTTGGAACAGTTTCATCGCCGCATCTTTTTGACCTGCGTCCAGATATGCACGCACCTGCTCATAAATCATCATTGAATAATCGCTTCTCGCTTCCGAAAGATCACCGCTGACGGTATATCTGACCCGGTCGGGCAGTGATTCGTAATAATCAATTTTCTGAACCAGTCTCTGTTTGACGGTTTCGAGCAGTTTTGATGCTTTTTCTTCCTGACCTGCCTTTCGATAGGCCAATGCAATTCTTTCTGTTGCCAGACCGAAATCATATCGGGGTTCGTCGGGAATCATTTCCATGACCTTATCCAGAATTTCAATTGCGGTTTTGTTGTCACCTTTATCAATAAAATCAAGCGCCAGACGGCTTGAGATATTTCGATAGGTATTGGTGTAATTTCTGTCTGTATTTGAGAAAGAGGCATTTTTCAGATTGTAATTTGCCCATTTAAAACCTTTGAAGTTTTCAAGCATTTTTTCGGGATTGCTTCTGCCGAGTTTGCCGTCTTTTCCAAAAGTGGTTTTGACCGGAACCAGTTTGTAACTGAAACCGTTGTTTTCCAAATAATCTGTCAGCCAGAAAACATTTGAAGGATCCGAGATTCCGCCGCCGCTGAAATAAATGGCTCGATCCCAGTTGTATTCTGCAAACATTGAAATCATCAGCAGTTCGGATTTGTACAATTGTCTTTTATTGATCTTGATGGTGATATGATCCGCAATTTTGTCGGCATCTTTTGCTGAAACAATTCCGTACTTGAGCACATTTTCCTTATTGACCGGAATCACAATTTTGTCCACCGGCAGATAATTAACCGATCCGACCGGATATTCAAAATAATCTGCAAGTGCATCTTTTGCAGCGCTTTTTTCCATCAGAAACTGATAAGCTTCTTTAACGGTCATACTGTCCTGAACCAGATATTTCTCAAGCGGACGGATGGTTCTGTACAATTCCTGAATTCCGGCAGGATCATAACCCGGATCGTTCAAATAAGGCGTAATCTGGTTTGGCGGCAATTCCATAATTTCGGGAACACTCAAATCGCTTTCCTCTTTGAACAGACTGTGTAGCTGACCAAAAATCGATTTGATATTTCCGCCGACCACCATGATGTTGTCATTTGTATTGAGCTGATAATCTTTGTATTCGAGTTTTGACGGCAATGGCGCCGCATTGTAGGTCTTTCTCAATGACTGTTCGATATTCCATGGTGAACCCAAAAGTGTGTAATTGACGATTTTCAGATCATCTNNTATCATTGTCGCCATATACAAACAGGATTGCATTTTTGTCAAGATTATTCAGATAATTGTAAGCCAATGCATAAGCGCCTTCTCTTTTTGAACGGTCGTGATCATCCCAATTCTGGAAGCCCATCAATATCGGAACCAGCAGACACAGACCTGAAATCAATATGGCCGTTTTTGTCTGAAGCTGTTTTTTCTTCAGATAACCGATGAGCAGATAAATTCCCTGCACACCGAGTCCGACCCAGATGGCAAACGCATAAAACGAGCTGACCAGCGCATAATCTCTTTCTCTCGGTTCAAAAGGTTTCACACTGGTATAAAAGATGATGCCGACGCTTGTGAGCAAAAACAGTGAAAGGATTGCCCACCAGTGAACCGCGTTTCTGTTTAGCTGAACAAAAAAACCGATCAGACCCAAAATCAGCGGCAGCATAAAATAGACATTGTGCGCTTTATTTTCTTTAAAAACTGCAGGCAGCGTTGACTGATCACCCAACCTGTAATTATCGAGCGGCGAAATTCCGCTGATCCAGTTTCCTTTGGTCACCTGCATATTTCCTTCCCAGTCGTTTTGACGGCCTGAGAAATTCCACATAAAATATCTGAATCCCATATAACCCAACTGGAAGTCGATGAAATAATTCATTTGCTGCCAGAAAGTCGGTGATTCTATATTCAGTATATCCGCATTTTCTTTCAGATCTGCAATTTTCAGTTTGTGATCATCCCGCTTTTTGATCAGTTCACTGTACAACTGTTCTGCAAACTGTCTTTTCTGTGCTCTGATATCTGAGCTGTCGTCAAGATTGTTGAAATAGGCAGTATTCAGCGAGAATTCCGGAAATCCGTACATCATTGCATAATTCTCCATCGTATCCGGATCGTCACTGTAGTACATTTTTGGAAAGAATTTGAGATACTTTTTATTGTACACATATTCTTTTCGGTCCGAAACTTTGATATATTTTCCTCTCGATTTGTCTTTTACATAATTCTCACCGATGATTCTGGTTTCATAATTTCCGGTTGGCGAAGTTGCGATTCCGTCATCTGCAATATCGGCCACATAAGTTTTACCGTAAACCGTCGGCCAGTCGCCGTATTGGGTACGGTTGAAATAATCGAGCATTCCCAATGCGGTATCCGGATCGTTCAAATTCATGTGCGGATTTGCATTGGCACGAATCGGAATCATCATCCAGGCAGAAAAACCGATCAGCATAAACAGCAGCGAAAGCGTCATTGTATTGACGAGTTTCCAATTCTTTTTGGTTGAAATTCTCAAAACAAAATAAAATACTGCTGCCAATATGATGCCGGCTACAAAGGTTCCGGAATTGAACGGAAGCCCGAAATTGTTGACCACATAAATCTCTGTATTTCCAAAGAAAGTCATCACCGCTTCAAAGAGGACTTTGAATACAAATCCAAGGAAAATCGCTGTCAATAGGTTTGCGATGATAAAATTCTTGATGGTGAATTTATAATGTTTTGCATAATAAAGATAGCATGCAACCGGAATGGCGAGGATCACCATCAGGTGGACGCCGGTTCCCAAACCGATCACCAGCGAAATCAGCAGCAGCCATCTGTTTTCTCTTTTTTCGTCTTTTTCTTCCTCCCATTTGCATCCGAGCCAGACCAGCAAAGCGGTAAACATCGATGCCATCGCATACACTTCGCCTTCGACTGCCGAAAACCAAAAAGTATCGCTGAACATAAAAACCGCCGAACCGACAAGACCGCTTCCGAGTGCAATCCAGGTTTGTGAACTGTTTAATTCTGTACCGAATACATTTTCAGAAATTCCGTCTGCTTTGGTCGGATTGAACATTCTTCTGACAAAATGGGTGATCGTCCAAAAAAGGAACATGATGGTCAGTGCGCTGCAAACGGCAGACATCGAGTTGATCGCCAGTGCATATTTGGTTCCGTCGCCAAATGCGAGTCCGGACCAAACCGCACCGATCAGCTGAAACAATGCCGCACCGGGTGCGTGGGTAACACCGAGTTTTGCAGATGACACGATGTATTCACCGCAATCCCAGAAACTCAGCTTTCTTTCCATCGTTAACAGATAGACGATCGAGCCGATCAGAAACATGATGATTCCGAGACGATTATTCCATTTTTTGAAAGAAATGTTCATTAAGAAGAATTTATCCTGCGAAAATAAGAACTATTTTACAGTTGAAACGATTAAAAAAGTGTGAAAGTATCTTAAATTATCACAGTTTTTGAACATATTTTTATGTTTTGTGGATATTATTCTTTTTGAATTCCCTAAATTTGCATGGCAAAAAGCAATGCCTTTATCAGATAAAATTATTCAGGACGCAATCACCTTCGACGACGTCCTTCTGGTGCCTTCTTATTCAGAAGTTCTTCCAAATCAGGTTTCATTAAAAACAAGACTGACCGATCAGATTCAGCTCAATATTCCTTTGGTTTCGGCTGCAATGGATACGGTTTCGGAATACAAACTTGCAATATCGCTTGCCCGAGAAGGCGGATTGGCCTTCATCCACAAAAATATGTCGATTGGAGATCAGGCATCTCAGATTGATGCGGTAAAAAGATCAGAAAGCGGAATGATTTCCGACCCGATCACACTTTCACGTCATCATCTGCTCAAAGATGCCGAAGAACTGATGAAACATTACAGGATTTCAGGTCTGCCGGTCATTGAAGAAAACAATACGCTGGTCGGCATCATCACCAACCGCGACATCCGTTATCAGACCGATATGGATCAAAGGGTTGAAGATGTGATGACAAAACACAATCTGATCACTTCAGATATCAATACGGATTTGCACAAAGCAAAAGACATTCTTTTGAAAAATCGGGTGGAGAAACTTCCGATTGTTGATGATGATTTCAAACTGATCGGACTGATCACCATCAAAGACATCGACAATTTGTCAGAATATCCGAATTCGTGCAAAGATACCCAGGGAAGACTGAGAGTCGGTGCAGGAATCGGCGTAGGTGCAGATTCGCTCGAAAGAATACAGGCGCTGGTTGCCAAAGGAGTTGACATCGTTGCGCTCGATTCCGCTCACGGACATTCAAAAGGAGTGATCGACAAAGTGAAAGAAGTCAGAAATGCATTTCCGGATTTGGATATCGTAGGTGGAAATATAGTTACCGCAGCGGCTGCAAAAGATCTGATCGATGCGGGTGCAAATGTAGTCAAAGTCGGCGTGGGTCCGGGCTCGATTTGTACCACCAGAGTGGTTGCAGGTGTGGGTGTTCCGCAACTGTCTGCGATTTATGATGTGGCACAGTATGCAAAAACAAAGAATGTTTCTGTGATCGGTGATGGCGGTATCAAATTATCGGGAGATATCGTAAAAGCAATCGCATCGGGCGCCAACTGTGTGATGCTCGGCAGCCTGTTTGCGGGAACCGAAGAAGCACCGGGCGAAGAAGTAATTTATCAGGGAAGAAAATTCAAAAGCTATCAGGGAATGGGCTCGCTTTCTGCAATGAAAAGAGGAAGCAAAGACAGATATTTCCAGTCGGATGCCAAAAAACTGGTTCCCGAGGGAATCGAAGGAAGAGTGCCCTACAAAGGAAGTCTGTCGGAAGTTGTCTATCAGCTTTGCGGCGGATTGAGAGCCGGAATGGGCTATTGCGGCACACCCGACATTGATTCACTGATCAAAAACGGGAAATTTGTAAAAATCACAAATGCAGGTTTGAACGAAAGCCATCCGCACGATGTGGTGATCACAAAAGAAGCTCCGAATTATTCAAATTAATTTTTTGAAATTACCGGATACAAAAAAAGACCCGGCGATCGGGTCTTTTTATTTTTGTGCTGATTTCTTAGAATTGCCAGCCGGCAGTCAAAAGAAACAAACCTCTTGTATTTTTAACTTTTGCAGAATAATTATTGGTGGTATTCAGCGGAAGTGATGCATAATAAACGGTGTCGTCAGAATAGTCATAATCGATATAATCTGCATTTCCGAATATATAATTGTAATTCTGTGACTGATACTGGTAAGCCGCGTCAAGATAGAATCCGCCAAAATCATATCCGGCACCCAGGCTGAAACTGTTGATGTTTCCTCTGAAAGCATCTTTGAAATTTCTGCTGGCAGCAGTTCCTGTTCCGGGATCTGCATTCAAAGTGATGTTGTCANNCAAACGATATTCACCTCCCAGTCTGATTTCACTGCTTGATTTCAAATATTTGTCAAAAAAGGCATTGGTGGATGAAAAATCATTTTTTGGTTTCAATTTGGTTGAACCGTTCATGTGCAGCGTATAGTCTGCGTTCAGCGCAAACGATTTTCCGATCACCATACCCGCACTTGCCACCAGTCTGCTGTCAGAATTTCTGTCATACTGTCTGTAATACAAATCATAATAATAATTGCCGTCTGAGAATTCCAAATTCGCAAAATAATTTTCTTCAATTTTTGAATACCAGGTCGGGCTGTGATATGCCAGACCGAGTCTCAGCGCATCATTCACCTTTCCGATCACACCGGCGCTCAGCGAGAATCCGGTTGCATCAGATGAATAAGGCGTTCCGTTCAAATCATATCTGTAAACCGTACCGTCTGTGTCTTCATCAAAAACCACATAATTGTCAAATCTCACATCATGCAGATTCAGCCCCAAACCGAGATAGATTTTATCATTGTAGCTGGCACCAAAATTCATCGACATTTTATTTTTGTAACCGTTGATCTGATCCTGATAACCCGCCATAGTGTAGGTGGTATATTCTTCAGGGTCATCATTGGTCAGATAGGTTCCGGTAATCTTATCGTTTCTTCCGAGTGCCATCCAGTTGTCGAGATTTTCCTGCGAATATTTCAAACCGATTGAAAAACGATTCCATGCATCGTCACCGTTTGCAAAAACAAAGGTTGCTCCCACGTTTTGAAACTGAAACGAATTGTCGTCGGTTTTGAATGTATTTCCAAAAGTCGATTTGTTTTTATAGGAATCAAATCCAAGCGTCACATTTACTTCAGAAGTGATGGCGACACCGAGTCCTGCCGGGTTTTGTTCAACCGAAGAAATATCTCCGCCCAACGCACCCATTGCGCCTCCCATACCTATATATCTTGCGCTTCCCGAATTGATGCCGTTCGAGTATGCCGGAATTGAATTGATGTCCTGAACGATCTGCGCATTTGTAATTCCTGCGACAGTCATTAAAGTGATGAATATCTTTTTCATTTTTCTAAATATGATTATTTAATTTTCAATAAAGAAAGGCCTGTCGTAAAACAGGCCCTGATTTTTAAATTTTTATCTTCTGCCCGAGCTGCTTCTGACTCCGCCGCCCATATTTGAACTCCTTGAAGGGGTTGACATAGACGGACTGCTGCTTCTCGGTGTACTCGCACCGCTGTTCACACGCGGTGTTGGAGAGCTGCTTCTCGGCGTACTGATATTCCCCGAACGCGGACTTGGCGAAGTATTCCTTGGCGCACTCATATTGCTGTTGCCGCTTCTGATGTTTGAATTCTGTCTTGGCTCGCCAATATTTGAATTCGGTCTGGTGTTTGGCGGTGCGGTAGGTCTTACCTGTCTGACAGGAGTTGAGATTCCTGTATTTGGCTGTCCGGTATTTCCGGTATTTTCAGTTCTGATGCCGGTGGTGCCGGTTCTTACAGGTGCATTGCCGGTATTTGTACTGTTGATATTTCCCTGATTGTTGTTACCTCTGACACCTCCGTTCTGAGTGGTAATGCCTGAATTTGTATTTCTCACACCCGAATTCTGACCTCTGACAGCTCTGACAGGTGTTTCGCCTCTGGTTTCTCTAATGCCTGAAGTTCTGACATTGCCGGTGTTTGTATTTCCTGAAGTTCT
>JRYL01009463.1_pt1 | contig 12659 bp, 9 predicted proteins | sample 235391 | NCBI WGS metagenome assembly JRYL01 (sample SAMN03074223, study PRJNA261481) | activated sludge metagenome | biome: Wastewater Treatment Plant; feature: Wastewater; material: Activated sludge; isolation source: activated biomass of a wastewater treatment plant treating wastewater from... ... | reverse complement strand
ACTCTCTTCTTCCGAAAGGCCGGCCTTGCGCATCACCGCATCGGCATCGGCCTCGTAGTCGCGGGCGAGCTCCGCGCTGCGGCCCAGCTCGCGCATGAACTCCAACAGTTTCGACATGCCGTGATCCCCCTGATCAAATGACGCTACCCCGCCGACAGGCCACCTGTGCGGCCCCCCGGCACTGCGCAAAAAGTGCGGCGATTGCGACCCGTCTCGCAAGATCGGAACGCGATGCGCGACGGTATCACAGATGCGCCGGCGCGAGCACTCCGGCGACCCGGATTCTTCTGTTCGAGCGCGTGCGGCACGCGTGCTGACGCACGCCTCACGGCACGCGCGCAATCGCCACGGCGCGCACTTCGCGTGCGCCGGCGCGCAGCAGGACGCGCGCGGCCTCGTCCAGGGTGGCACCGGTGGTAATGACGTCATCGACCAATACCACGATGCCCGCCTGCGGCGCGGCCTCGAACGCACCGCGCAGGTTGCGCCGGCGCGCGGCGGCGTCGAGCGTGGTCTGGGCCGGCGTTGCACGGGAGCGGCGCATGCTGTAGCCGTCGACCGGCAGCGCGTGCGGGGCAGCCAGACAGCGCGCCAGTTCCAGCGCCTGGTTGTAGCCGCGCTGGCCCAGCCGGGTGTGATGCAGCGGAACCGGCACCACGCGCTCGGCACCGACCCATCCGGGCCATTGGGCCAGCCGTCGCGCGGCCAGTTCGCCGAGCACGCGCCCGCAGGCCAGGTCGCGGTGGAACTTGAAGCGCGGCACCAGTTGCGCGATCGCCGCCTCGTAGCGCCATGCGGCGGCGGCCAACGCAAACGCCGGAGGATCGGCCAGGCACGCGCCGCAGGCCGGAGCGGCCGCCTCCAGCGGCAGCGCGCAGCGCGGACACGCCGGCTCGTTCAGCGCCAGGGCGGCGGCGCAGGCGTGGCACAGATCCCGCGATCCCGCGCGCGCACCGCAGATCAGACAGCGCGCCGGCAGCAGGCCGAACGACAGGCTGCTGCGAAGGCGCGACACGATCACGGGCAGGCGGTTGACAGACATCGATTCGGTTTCCAGACTGCGTACACTGTGCCACCGGCGACCCACTCGCGCGATCCCGATGCCGATGCCGCTACTGCCTGCCAGCGCTGCCCGCCCCCGGAGCCGCCGCGCCGCGTCGTTCGGCACGCCGCCCTGCGCCACCAGGCGATGCGCGCAATGAGCGGGGTGAAGTCACGCAGCCAGGCCCGGCCGGCGCTCTGGCCTCGCGGCGATGATCCGCATGAGGCCACGCTGGCGAGCAGCCTGTCGCCGCGTCGACGCATCGCGGCCCGCGAGGGCATCGCGATCGAAATCAACGGGCGGGTGCTGCGCGACTTCAGCAGCGCCGACTCGCTGGGCCTGGCGCAGCATCCGGCGGTGGTCGCGGCGCTGCAGGAGGCCGCCGCGTGGCGCGGCGTGGGTGCCGGCGCGACGCCCCAATCCGGCGCGGCATTTGCCGAGCACCATGCGCTGGAGCAGGCCGTGGCGCAATGGCAGGGCTATCCGCGCGCGCTGGCCTTTGGCTCGGCCTACCTTGCCAACCTCGCGGTGATGCAAGCCCTGTTGCGCGAGGGCGACCTGTGCGTGCAGGACCATCTCAACCATGCCAGCCTGGCCGATGCCGCCCGGCTCGCGGGGGCGCAGCTGCGCCACTATCCCCACGCCTTGCCGGACGGGGCGCTGAAGCTGCTGCAGGACAGCCCCGCGACCGCCGCGCTGCTTGCATCCGACGGTGTGTTCGCCATGGACGGTGACCTGGCACCGCTGAAGCTGCTTGCGATGCTGGCGCGGGCCGAAAACGCAACCCTGCATGTGAGCGATGCGCACGGCGTGGGCGTGGTCGGCCCCGAAGGGCGCGGCAGCGTTGCCCACGCCGGCCTTGGCGTGCGAGAAGTGCCGCTGCAGTTGCTTGCATTGGACACGGCGCTCGGCGCTTCGGGGGCCGTCCTGGTTGGACCGGACGCGCTGCTCGAGGCCATCGCGCAGCGCGCCTCGACCTGCCTCCATGCGACCCTGATGCCACCGGCACTCGCCGCAGCGGCGCTGCGTGCGCTGGAAATTTCGCGCGCGGAAAGCTGGCGACGCTTCAAACTCGCAGCCCTGGTCGCACGCTTCCGGCGCGGCGCGCAGCAGCTCGGCCTTCCGATGGTGGATTCGACCACGCCCATCCAGCCGATCCTGGTGGGTGCCAATGCCGCCGCCGTGGCCGCGGCGCGCGTGCTCGAACAGGCGGGCTTCCGCGTCGACGCGATGCGTCCGCCCACCGCGCCGGACGGCCGCGCGCGGCTGCGCGTGCTGCTCAGCGCGCTGCACGAGGACGCGGACATCGACGCCCTGCTGGAGGCGCTCGCGCGGGTGCTGCGCGCCGCGGCCGTGATCAACGCCTGAGTCCTCCACTGTCGCCGATGTTCATCCGGACACTTGGAAACGGGCCGCCGCTCGTGCTGATCCACGGCTGGGCGATGCACGGCGGCGTGTTCGAGCCCTTGCTCGGGCACCTCGCGCATGACTTCACCATCCACTTGGTCGATCTGCCCGGTCACGGGCGCAGCCGCGGAGAGCTGGAGCTCGCGCCGCATGCCACCGCGGATGCGCTGCTCCAGCGCGTCCCCGCCGGCGCGATCTGGGTCGGCTGGTCGCTGGGCGGACTCTTCGCACTCAAGGCCGCGGCGCGTGCGCCCGAGCGGATTCGGGCACTGGCGGCGGTGGCCTCCAGCCCGCGCTTCGTGGCGGGCGATGGCTGGGACTTCGGCACCCGGCCGCAGGTGTTCGAGCAGTTCGCCGCAGGGCTGGCGCAGGACTTCACCGCCACGATCGAACGCTTCCTGGCGCTGGAGGCGGCCGGCTCATCGCTCGATGCAGCGACGCTTCGCGCACTGGAGGCACGCGCCTTCGAACACGGCCGGCCTTCGGCAAGGGCACTGGAGCAGGGCCTGGAGGTGCTGCAGGCCGCGGACCTGCGCGCCGTCGTCGGCACGCTGGCGATGCCCTCGCTCTGGCTCGCCGGCCGGCGCGATCGCATGGTGTCGCCCGCCGCGATGCGCTGGGCCGCGGATGCCGCGCCGAGCGGACGCTACCTGGAACTAGACACCGGCCACATGCCCTTCCTGACCGAGTCGGGGCGCGTCGCCGCGGCCCTGCGTGAGCTCGCCGCGCGCGCGGCGTGAATCCACGCCGTCCTTGTTCGGACGTGCGGCGGCGGGGCAGCCCGATACCGCGCACAAAAAAGACCCGCCTTGCGGCGGGTCTTTTCGTGTGGCAGCCCCGGATGGATTCGAACCACCGAATGCCTGAGTCAGAGTCAGGTGCCTTACCGCTTGGCGACGGGGCTAGAAGCTCGACTGTGCGCCGATATCAGCGCTTGGAGAACTGCGTGGCGCGACGTGCCTTGTGCAGGCCGACCTTCTTGCGCTCCACTTCGCGGGCGTCGCGGGTCATGAACCCGGCGCGGCGCAGGTCGCCTTTGAGGTTCTCGTCGTACTCGACCAGCGCGCGGGCAAGGCCCAGTCGGATCGCACCAGCCTGGCCGGTGATGCCGCCACCTTCCACCGTGACCAGCACGTCGAACTTGTCGTTCATCCGGGTCAGCTCAAGCGGCTGGCGAACGATCATGCGCGCGGTCTCGCGGCCGAAGAACTGCTCGATCGAACGATGGTTGATCGTGATCACGCCGGAACCCGGGCGCAGGAACACGCGGGCGGTGGAGGACTTGCGACGGCCGGTGCCGTAGTTCTGCTGGATTGCCATGGGCGTCTACTCAGATGTCCAGCACTTGCGGCTGCTGGGCGGTGTGCGGATGATTCGGACCGGCATAGACCTTGAGCTTGCGGAACATCTCGCGGCCCAGCGTGTTCTTCGGCAGCATGCCCTTCACGCCGATCTCGATGACGCGCTCGGGGTGGCGATCCAGCGCCTGGCCGAGGGTCTCGGTCTTGAGGTTGCCGATATGGCCGGTGAAGCGGTGATACTTCTTGTCCTGCACCTTGTTGCCGGTGGTGTGGATCTTCTCGGCATTGATGACGACCAGATAGTCACCGGTGTCCACGTGCGGGGTATAGACGGGCTTGTGCTTGCCGCGCAGGCGGGTAGCGAGCTCGGAGCACAGGCGGCCCAGCGTCTTGCCGCTGGCGTCGACCACGTACCAGTCGCGCTTGACGGTCTCGGGCTTGGCGCTGAAGGTCTTCATGACAGCTACTCGAAAAAAACGGTTGGCTTGCTGAAAAGGCAAGACGAAAGACGCGGAATGATACGGGATCGACGAGACCCGCGCAACATTCCGGAGATTCGTGGCCGGCCAGAGGCATGCGCCCCGGCGAGGAATCCGGCCTGGCACGCTGTTCGCGGCGACCGGGCCGGCCATGATACGGCAGTTCAAGCCGTTCGCCAAGCGATGCCGCGCGAAGGCGGTGCGGCACGCGCCTGCCCGGCGACCGCGCGCGGTCGCGCCGACGTCCCGTGCGAAGCCTGCCGCGCGGCATTCCCGTAGGATGCGGGCAGAGCCGGCGCAGTCCGGCGCGATGAAGGGCGGGAGTCGATGGTCGCAGGCTGGGTTCTGCTGGCGGTATCGCTGGGCTATGTCGCGCTGCTGTTCGCGGTGGCCTACTTCGGCGACCGGCGACCGCTGTATCCCGAGCGCACGCCGCTGCGACCGATCATCTACAGCCTGGCGCTGGCGGTGTACTGCTCTTCCTGGACCTTCTATGGCGCCGTCGGCACGGCGGCGTCTTCCGGCTGGGGCTTCCTCCCGATCTACCTCGGGCCCATCCTGATTTTCGCCTTCGGGCTGGGGCTGCTGCAGCGCCTGGTGCAGGTGACGCACGAGCAGAACATCACCTCGATCGCGGATTTCGTGGGTTCGCGCTACGGCAAGTCGCAGGGCCTGGCGGCGCTGGTCACGATCGTCGCGCTGATCGCCGCGGTGCCTTACCTCGCGCTGCAGTTCAAGGCCGGCGCGATGAGCATCGAGGTTCTGAGCGGCCTGGGCCACCGCGGCCCGCCGGCACCGCTGCGCGAGCCGGCGTTCTACCTGGCGGCGCTGTTGGCCGTCTTTTCCATCCTGTTCGGAACCCGCCAGATCGATGCCACCGAGCACCACCACGGGCTGATGCTGGCGGTGGCGCTGGAATCCCTGGTCAAGCTGCTGGCCTTCGTCGCGGTCGGGCTGTTTGCCTGGGCGCAGGTTTCCGATGGCTTCCTCGCCCGCTTCCAGGCCTCGGCGCTGGGCAGCACCGCCCTGCCGCCGGGTTTCCTTTCGCAGCTGCTGCTGGCCTTTCTCGCGATCATCTGCCTGCCGCGTCAGTTCCAGGTGGGCGTGGTGGAATGCGAGGATCCCGGGGACGTGAAGCGGGCGCGCTGGCTGTTCCCGGCGTATCTGGCGATCATCAGCCTGCTGGTCGTGCCGATCGCGCTGGCCGGCATCAGCGCCTTCGGCGGCTCGTCGGTGGACCCGGATACCTACGTGCTGATGCTGCCGCTCGCGCACGGTCAGGACGCGCTCGCGCTGGTGGCCTTTCTGGGCGGGTTTTCCGCCGCCACCGGCATGGTGATCGTGGCGACCGTGGCGCTGGCGACGATGGTTTCCAACGAATTGATCATGCCGCTGGCGCTGCGCCTGCGCTGGGTCGACGCGCATCCTGCGCGGGATCTGTCACGCGTCGTGCTCGGCATCCGCCGCGCCGCCATCGTGGCGCTGGCGATGGCGGCCTATGTCTATTACCGGGTCACCGTGGACCAGGAGGGGCTGGCGCAAATCGGCCTGCTGGCCTTTGCCGCCGTGGCGCAGTTCGCGCCGGCCATCATCGGCGGGCTGTACTGGCACGGTGCCAGCCGGGCCGGTGCCTACGCCGGCCTCGTCGCCGGCTTCCTGATCTGGATGTACACGCTGCTGCTGCCGACCGTGGCCGCCTCCGTCGGCCTGGAACCGCGCTGGATCAGCGAGGGTGTCTTCGGGCTCGCCCTGCTGCGGCCCAATGCGCTGTTCGGCCTGTCGGGCTGGGATCCGCTCACGCACGGCGTGTTCTGGTCGCTGCTGTTCAACATCGCCGGCTTCGTCTTCCTGAGCCTGCGCTACCGGCCCGCGGTGCAGGATCGCCTGCGCGCGCTGCCGTTCGTCGAACCCTGGACGCAGCGCCCGGCCAGCGCCGAGGGCGAGTGGCGCGGGCGCATCTCGGTGGCGGATCTGCGCACCATTGTCGAGCGCATCGTCGGTGCGCGCGCGGTGGAGCGCGCGTTTGCCGATTACCGCGAGCAGAGCGGGCGCGATCTCGCGCCGGGTGATGCCGCCGATCGCAGCCTGCTGCAGCACACCGAACGCCTCCTGTCGGCCTCGATCGGCGCTGCCACCGCGCGCCGCATGCTGACCACGGCGCTGCGCGGCACCGGCATGGATCTGGGCGAGGTGGTGGCGCTGCTGGACGAAACCTCGCAGGAGCTGCGCTTCAACCGCGCCCTGCTCGCCGCCACGCTGGAGAACATCTCCCAGGGCATCAGCGTGATCGACGCCGACATGCGCCTGGTGGCGTGGAACCGGCGCTACATGGAAATGTTCGACTATCCGGACGGTACCGTGTACGTGGGCCGACCGGTGGCCGAGCTGATCCGCTGGAACGCCGAACGCGGCGGCTGCGGGCCGGGCGAGGTGGAGGCACAGGTCGAAAAGCGCATCGCCTTCATGCGACAGGGCTCGCCCTATGTGTTCGAGCGGGTGCGCAGCGACGGCAGCGTATACGAGATGCGCGGGCGCGCCATGCCGGGCGGCGGCTACGTCACCACCTACACCGACGTGACCGACTACAAGCGCGTGGAACACGCGCTGATCGAGGCCAACGAGACCCTTGAGCTGCGGGTGCGCGAGCGCACCGGCGAGCTGAGCGAAGCGGTCGAGGCGCAGCGCGCGGCCAAGCTGGAGGCCGAGGTCGCGAACCTGAGCAAGACGAGATTCCTGGCCGGTGCCAGCCACGACCTCCTGCAGCCGCTCAACGCCGCGCGCCTGTTCAGTGCCGCGCTGATGGAAGCGCCCGCCGATGCCGCGGATGCGCGACAGATGGTCGATCGCATCGACAGTGCGCTCAAGAACGCCGAGGATCTGCTCGAAAGCCTGCTGGAAATCTCGCGCCTGGACAGCGGCGCGCTGCGGCCGGAACTCTCCGCGGTATCGGCGCTGCGACTGAGCCAGTCGCTGCACGAGCAGTTCGCCCCGCTCGCCGCCGCGCGCGGGCTGGAGCTGCGGGTGCATGCGCAGGACCTGTGGCTGCACAGCGATCGCCGGCTGCTGCGCCGCATCCTGCAGAACTTCCTCGCCAACGCGCTGCGCTACACCCGCCACGGCGGCGTGCTGCTGTCGCTGCGCCGCCGAGGGAACCACGCGCAGTGGCAGGTGTGGGACACCGGGCCGGGCATCGCGCCCGAACACGTGCGTTCGATCTTCGACGAGTTCGAGCGGCTCGACCAGCCCTCGCCCTGGGGCGAACAGGGGCTCGGTCTGGGGCTGTCGATCTGCGACCGCATCGCGCACATGCTCGGGCACCGCCTCTTCGTCACCTCGCGCCTGGGCCGGGGCAGCGTGTTCGGGCTGGAGGTGCCGATTGCCGAGGCGCCACCGCAACCCGTCGCCGAGCCCGCCGCCGAGCCGGCGCGCGACGTCGCCGGGCTGCGCGTGCTCTGCGTGGACAACGATCCGGCGATCCTGGAGGGCATGGTGGCGCTCCTGGAACGCTGGGGCGTGCGGGTGGCGACCGCGACCGGGCTGGAATCCGCGCTGGGCCGCGTGCGCGAGGCGCGGCCGGATCTCATCCTCATCGATTTCCACCTGGGCGAGGCGCTCGATGGCCTGGCCGCGCTCGACATCCTGCAGCGCGAGGCCGGCGGGCGCTCGGTTCCCGGCGCGCTCATCACCGCCGACAGCAGCGAGGGCCTGGCGCTGCGCGCGCGCAGCGCGGGCTATCCCGTGCTGCAGAAGCCGGTGCGTCCGGCGGCGCTGCGCGCGCTGATCGCCGCGCTGGCGCGGCGTCGCCCGGTTGGCGACAGCGGATCAGGCTGACGCGTCGTCTTCGTCGGACGGTGGCGGCAGGCTGCGTCCATCGAGCGTCAGGCGACCGGCCAGCAGCACGGCCTGGGTGCGGGAGTGCGCGCCGAGCTTGCGCAGGATCGCCGTCATGTGCGCCTTGATCGTGGCCTCGGACACTTCCAGCTCCCAGGCGATCTGCTTGTTGAGCAGCCCGTTGCAGACCATTGCCAGCACGCGGTACTGCTGCGGAGTGAGGTCGGCGACCCGTCGCGCAAGGTCTTCTTCCTCCGGATCGAGCGCACCATTGGCGGCAACGCCTGGCGGCAGCCAGGTATCGCCTTCGAGCACCGCGTGGAGCGCCTCCCCGATGGTGTCGATGGTGGCGGATTTGGGAATGAAGCCGACCGCGCCGTGCCCGATCGCGCGGCGCATCAGGGCCGGCTCCTCGCGCGCGGAAACCACGACCACCGGCAGCGCGGGGAAGGTGGCGCGGATGTGTGCCAGCGCACTGAAGCCGTGTGCGCCGGGCATGTTGAGGTCGAGCAGGACCAGATCCGAGGCCGGATGCTCCTCCGCAAGTTCGACCAGCGCCGCGACGCGGTCGGCCTCCAGCAGCCGCGCATCGGGCAGCACCTGCAGCACGGCGCGGCGCATCGCATCGCGAAACAGCGGGTGATCGTCGGCAATCAGGATCGTGGTCATCGNNGGCTGCGCGCACCCTTCCTGCCGGAGAGCACCGTGAAACCCATACTCAGCCCCGAGCTGCCGAGGCGCGATACGCCGCTGGCCGCCCTGACCCCGCTTTACGCCATCGATGAAGGGACCCACCTGGCCGCGCTGCTGGACAAGGCGCGGGTGGATGCGGCAACCCAGACCGCCATCCAGAGCACCGCCGAACGCCTGGTGGTGCGAGTGCGCGAAAAGGCCGAGGACCAGGGCGCGATCGAAGCCTTCATGCGCGAGTACGACCTTTCCAGCGAGGAAGGTGTGCTGCTGATGTGCGTGGCCGAGGCGCTGCTGCGCATCCCCGATCAGGAGACCGCGGATCGCCTGATCCGCGACAAGCTGGGCGAGGCGAACTGGGAGACGCACCTGGGGCGCAGCGATTCGGTGCTGGTCAACGCCTCGACCTGGGGCCTGATGCTCACCGGCCGACTGGTCGCTCTGGGCGACGATACCCGCCGCAGCTTCGGCGAGGCGCTGCGCCGCCTGGTCGGGCGCGCGGGCGAGCCGATGATCCGCCTGGCCGTGCGCCAGGCCATGCGCATCATGGGCCACCAGTTCGTCATGGGACGCACCATCGACGAGGCGCTCAAGCGCTCGCGCCGCAAGGACAACGTCGCCTATCGCCATTCCTACGACATGCTGGGTGAAGCCGCGCTCACCCAAGCCGACGCCGACCGCTACTTCGAGGCCTACCGCCATGCGATCGAAGCGATCGGCAGCAGCGGCCCCAACGGCAGCTTCGTGGGCACCAGCGTGTTCGCCGCGCCGAGCATCTCGATCAAGCTCTCGGCCCTGCACCCGCGCTACGAGGTGGCCAAGCGCGCGCGTGTCATGGCCGAACTGGCACCGCGCGTGCTCGAGCTGGCGCGGTTGGCGCGGCTCAAGGGCATCGGCTACACCATCGATGCGGAGGAAGCCGACCGCCTGGAGCTGAGCCTGGAGCTGATCGAAAAGGTCTACACTGAATCGTCGATCTCCGGCTGGGAAGGCCTGGGCCTTGCGGTGCAGGCCTACCAGAAGCGCGCGCCGGCCGCGATCGACTGGCTGATCGCGCTGGCGCGCCGGGTGGGCCGCCGCATCCCGGTGCGCCTGGTCAAGGGGGCGTACTGGGATTCGGAGGTCAAGCGCGCCCAGGTCGACGGCCATGTCGGCTATCCGGTGTTCACCCGCAAGCCCAACACCGACGTGAGCTATCTGGCCTGCGCGCGCAAGATGCTGGGCGCGACCGACGCGCTCTACCCGATGTTCGCCAGCCACAACGCCCAGACCATCGCCGCGGTCAACGAGTACGCGCGCCTGGCGCTGGGCAGAAGCGGCGGTGGCGAGGTGTGCCAGTACGAGTTCCAGCGCCTGCACGGCATGGGTCAGGACCTGCACGACGAAGTCCTCTCGCCCAACGCGCTGGACACGCCCTGCCGCGTGTATGCGCCGGTGGGAAGCCACGAAGACCTCCTGCCTTACCTCGTGCGGCGCCTGCTGGAGAATGGTGCCAACTCCAGCTTCGTCAACCGCATCACCGATCCGGCGGTCGCTCCGGCCGATCTCGTGGCCGATCCGGTCGCCACCGTCGCCGGCTTCGACTTCAAGCCCCATCCCCACATCCCGCAGCCCGCCGATCTCTACGGCGAAACAAGGAAGAACTCCATGGGCGTCAATCTCGCCAACGATGACGACCTCGCGCGCCTTGCCGAGCAGATCAATGCCGCCGTGCAGCCCTGGGCGGCCACGCCGCTGGTGCCTGGCGCACAGTCGTCCGCGCCGCTGCAGGAGGTGACCAATCCGGCCGACCGCCGCGAGCAGGTCGGCACCTGGCAGGCGGCCGATGCGGCCACCGTCGAACGCGCCCTGGCCAATGCCGTGGCGGCACAGCCTGCGTGGGACGCGATGCCCGCAAGCTCCCGCGCCAAGATCCTCGAACATGCGGCCGACCTGCTGCAGGCGCGGATGCCGCAGTTCATGGCGCTGTGCACCAAGGAAGCCGGCAAGACCTTGGCCGACGGCGTGGCCGAGGTTCGCGAGGCGGTGGACTTCCTGCGCTACTACGCCCAGCAGGCGCGCCAGATGCTGGCGCAGGGAACGACGCTTCCCGGCCCCACGGGCGAATCCAACCAGCTCTTCCTGCACGGGCGCGGCGTGTTCGTATGCATCAGCCCGTGGAATTTCCCGCTGGCCATCTTCACCGGCCAGATCGCCGCGGCCCTGGTCGCCGGCAACGCCGTGATCGCCAAACCGGCCGAGCAGACCAACCTGGTCGGCTACCACATGACCCGCCTGCTGCACGAAGCCGGCGTGCCTGCCGATGTGCTGCAGTTCGTACCCGGCGACGGTGCCACCGTGGGCGCGGCGCTGACGGCCGATGCGCGCGTCGCGGGCGTCGCCTTCACCGGCTCCACCCAGACCGCCCGCGCCATCAACCGTGCGCTGGCGGCACGCGATGCCGCGATCGGCGTACTGATCGCCGAAACCGGCGGCCAGAACGCGATGATCGCCGACTCTTCGGCACTGCCCGAGCAGCTGGTGAAGGACACCATCTCCGGCGCGTTCGGCTCGGCCGGGCAACGCTGCTCGGCGACCCGCATCCTGTTCGTGCAGCGCGACATCGCCGACAGGGTCATCGCCATGCTCGCCGGGGCCATGGCGGAGCTGAAGGTGGGTGACCCGGGCCTGCTTTCCACCGACGTGGGGCCGGTCATCGACGCCGACGCGCTCGCCATGCTCACCGCCCACGCCGAGCGCATGGACGCGGAGGCGCGCCCGATCGCCGTCGTGGCGCCCGGCGAGGACACGGAGCATGGCAGCTTCTTCGCACCGCGCGCCTACGAGATCGATTCACTGGATCGCCTGCAGCGCGAAATCTTCGGCCCGGTGCTGCACGTGATCCGTTACGACGCCGAGAAGCTCGACGCGGTGATCGACGCCATCAACGCCACCGGCTACGGCCTCACGCTCGGCATCCACAGCCGCATCGACGAGACCGTGCAGAAGATTTCCAGCGGCGTGCGCGCCGGCAACTGCTACGTCAACCGCAACATGATCGGCGCGGTGGTGGGCGTGCAGCCGTTCGGCGGCGAGGGACTTTCGGGCACCGGACCCAAGGCCGGCGGACCGCACTACCTCGCGCGCTTCTGCACCGAGCGCACGCTGACGATCAATACGACGGCGGCGGGTGGCAATGCGTCGCTGCTGACGCTGGAGGATTGAGGGGCGCTTCTGCGCGGGCGCGGGATTTCGTCCGCCTCGGCGGCGGCTTGCTGCCTGGCCAATCACCCGCCTTCACCCCCGGTGATACGGGTGATTGGCCAGAATGCTTGCCGCGCGATAGAGCTGCTCCGCCACGATCAGCCGCACCAGCATGTGCGGCAGCGTCGCGGGGCCCAGCGCCCAGGACTCCACCGCGGCCGTCCGCACTTCGGGTGCGTGGCCATCGGGGCCACCGATCAGGAAGGCCAGGTCCTGTCCGCCCGCGCGCCAGTGTTCCAGCCGCGCGGCGAGGTCTTCGGAGGAATGCGGGCGGCCGCCGCCATCGAGCAGCACCACGCGCGCGCCCTTGGGCACCGCTGCCAGCACGCGCGCGCCTTCGTCCTGCATGGCGCGACGCGGGTCGCGGCCCTTGCCCCGCAGCCCCGGCGCGATTTCGACCAGATCCAGCGGCAGCCAGTGGGAGAGCCGCTTGCGGTATTCGGAGAATCCCTCGGTGACCCAGCCGGGCGCGCCCTCGCCGACCGCAATCAGGCAGGCCTTCATGTGCGCGCCGCGCGGCGCTCAGGCGGAGCTTGGCTGGGCATCGTCCTGCGCGGGTGTCTGGGAGCGCGCGCCGTCGCCCCAGAGCCGTTCGAGCATGTACAGCTCGCGCACCCGCGGCAGCATGACGTGGACCACGGCATCGCCCAGGTCCACCAGCACCCA
>JRYL01002041.1_pt1 | contig 12702 bp, 14 predicted proteins | sample 235391 | NCBI WGS metagenome assembly JRYL01 (sample SAMN03074223, study PRJNA261481) | activated sludge metagenome | biome: Wastewater Treatment Plant; feature: Wastewater; material: Activated sludge; isolation source: activated biomass of a wastewater treatment plant treating wastewater from... ... | reverse complement strand
GACGGTTATACTAGACCGTTATCTGTAACCCAAAATGAACAATTACCTAAAAATATTGACGCTAGAAAAACAGATTTTGGAACAATCTGATAATTCGCATTGGGCAAAATTGATTGACAAAGATATTGAGGATTGGAAAACAAATCAATCGACAAAAAATAAAAAAAGTTCGGAAGAGAATTTTGAATTTGGAATCGACTCCAGATACCAATCAAAAAAAGAGAAAGGTATGGATTCAATCCAATTGATGAATGCAAGACTGGAACGATTGAAGAGTCTTTCCGACGAAGAGATTATCCGGGCAAAACTTATGCAGCTGAAATTGCAAATGGAAAATTATCCGGATTAATCATAATATGTAAAAAATGAAACACCTCCTCCTCTTCTCCACTCTCCTGCTCTTCGGATTTTCAAATGCCCAGACCTATGTCAGAAAGGGTTCGAGCGCTTATGGCGATGTGCTGTACAACTGGGACGGAAAATATCTGAGGCAGGGCTCAGGTAAATATGGAGATGTGATTGCAAACTGGGATGGAAAATACATCAGACAGGGCTCGAGTACTTATGGTGATGTTTTGTACAATTGGGACGGGAAATTTCTCAGACGCGGTTCAAGTGCCTACGGTGATGTCTTATACAATTGGGACGGCACAAAAATTCGGCAGGGATCGAGTGCATACGGTGATGTGCTCTATAATTTTGACGGAAAATTTGTCAGACAGGGCTCAGGCGCTTATGGGGATGTGCTGTACAATATTGACGGAAAACTTCCGACGGCGGTGCTGATTTATATTTTGGAATAATTTATTTTATGCAGTTAAAACCGACCTCAAATCCTAATTTTAACTGATAATTTAACTATAATTGCAGATATTGAATGCTTTGACCTGAAAATTTGACAATCAAAATTACCAAACCGTCTTAGAATACAATTCATTATATCCAATAATAAAATCATCAAATGAAAACCAAAGCCCTGCTCCTCACCTTTTTTGTATTTTTAATTTCATCAAATGTTTTTTCCCAAACCGAAAATATTGCAGCCCAATATGCTGAAGCAATGGATCTGCTTGAGCAGGACAGATTGGAAGAATCATTTGATCTGTTCAAAAAGATTTATCCCGAACGCGAAAAGACAGATACTTTAAAAAATTATATCAGCTGGTATTATATCGGAATCGGAACCGAGCTTGAACACCAAAACCGGATGAATCAGGATTACCAAAAAGCACTGAATCTCGCCATAGACATTCAAAAAGCGATTCTGGACAACAAAGATGATTTTGATGAAGAATTTGCAGAAAGAGAAGCCTGGATGATTAAAAATATCATTATTTCGTATGATGGTCTGGATAAATTTGATGAAGCCGAAAAATACAAATCGATTTTGTATGACCGTTATCGAAAAGGCGAACTGCCGAAAGGGATAGACCAATATTTCAATTATGATTATTTCAAACTCGGCGACAAAAATATTTGGGGTTACGAATGGTTTGCAGATATGCCCGAAAACAGATTTTCGTCCAGTTTCACAAAAGTTGTTTACTATGTGTACAGTACCAATCCGGACGGTACGGACAAAGATCAGCTCTATCGGTTTCATGTGCTGATGTTTCATCAGGATCCGAAAGATGCAAAATTTGATTATATACTGGAAAGGCAGATGGAAATCAACAATTCCACCGTCAGCGGTTCGTATTACAAATACACTTACAAAATGGATATCGATTATAAAAAATTGAGAAATGATGTGATCGAAATCGTGACCAACGGAATCGAACCCGACACCCGAAGGACGATTCAGAGAAAATGATTTTCCGGCAGCTGTATTCTGATTAAAATTTTTTCAAAAAAAAATCTGTCTCAATTGAAATTATTTCAAAATCTTTATCGTAATATTGCAATATACAATTGAATTATGAGCGAATCAAAAAAGACCGGTTATACCGATCATCAAACCGAAATGGCGCTGCTGACAAAGGCTTTGGGACATCCGGCAAGAACTGCGGTGATTGAATATCTGTCAAAAGTGGACAGCTGTATCTGCGGCGATATCGTCAATGAACTTCCGTTGGCACAGCCCACTGTTTCACAGCATTTGAAAGAACTCAAATATGCGGGTCTGATCAAAGGAAGCGTTGAAGGAAACACAATCTGCTATTGCATTGACGAAAATGCGATTGAGAAACTGAAGAATTATTTTGAAGAAATTTTGTCAAGACTCAACACCCAAAAATCAAATTGCTGTTAAATCAAATAAAATCAAAAATAAATGGATCATAACGAGGAAATCAAAGAAATGGTAAAGCAAAAATACAGTGAAATTGCTTTGCAGGACATTGAAACAAACGCTTCATCATGTTGTGGCAGCGGCGGTTGCAGTACCGAGGTTTACAACATCATGAGCGATGAATATACAGATTTGGAAGGATACAATCCGGATGCGGATTTGAAATTGGGCTGCGGTCTGCCGACAGAATTTGCAAAAATCAAGACCGGCGATACAGTAGTCGATCTGGGCAGCGGCGCGGGCAACGACTGTTTTGTGGCAAGACACGAAACCGGCGAATCCGGAAAAGTCATCGGAATCGATTTTTCTGAAGCGATGATTGAAAAAGCAAGAGCAAATGCAGATAAATTAAAATTCAACAATGTCGAATTCCGTTTGGGCGATATTGAAAAGATTCCGATCACTGCCAATGCCGCAGATGTGGCGGTCAGCAACTGTGTGATGAATCTGGTGCCCGACAAACCAAAAGCTTTTGCAGAGGTTTATCGGATTTTGAAGCCGGGCGGGCATTTCAGCATTTCCGACATTGTTTTGACAGGTGATTTGCCCGAAAAAATCAAAAACGCTGCAGAAATGTATGCAGGCTGTGTGGCAAGCGCAATTCAGAAATCAGATTATCTCCAGATCATCAAAGATGCAGGTTTTCAGAACATCAGACTGCAAAAGGAAAAACCGATCATTATTCCCGACGATATTTTAAAAAACTATCTGACCGACGATGAAATTTCGGTTTACAATTCAAATCAAAACATCATTTTCAGCATCACGGTTTACGGCGAAAAACCTTCTGCCTGCTGCTCTCCCGATTCGGACTGCTGTTAAGATTTGATTCAATTTAAAAAAACAGATTCCGGAATTTGAGAATTTAATTCAGTCAATTTCAACTGAAAATCTCAATTCCGGATTTTTGTTAATTTCTGATTTTGGATAAAGTTTATTATCGGTCAGCAAAATTTATTTTAAATTCGAATTTTGCAACAACAGCTGCAATTCTGTTTGTAATCTAATTTAACCGGAAAATCAAATCATCATGAACACCGAAACCCTGATTTTTATAATTGTCCTGATCGGCTTTTATCTGATGTTCAGATACATACTCAAGAAAGTAAGCAATTTGCTCAACCAATTGGGCGACATCTCAATTTTGACAGAACAAAACGATGAAATCCTGAATGAATTAAAAGAAATCAAACAACGGCTCACAGCGATTGAAAACGCATCGGACAATCATACCCAACATTAAAAACTTCAATATGATAAACTTTGACGACCGTCCCAAATTCACACCCAACCGGATCAGTTCGCTGGCCGAAGATGAAATCTTTGTATTTGGCAGCAACCTCGACGGACATCATTATGGCGGTGCAGCCCGGATTGCAGAAGAGAAATTCGGTGCAATTTTCGGTCAGGGCATCGGTCTGCAGGGACAAAGCTATGCGATCCCGACCATGCAGGGCGGCGTCGAAACCATAGCGCCTTATGTCGATGAATTCATAGAATTTGCAAAATCAAATCCCGATCGATTCTTTTATGTCACCCGTATCGGCTGCGGCATTGCCGGCTTTACGGATGAAGAAATCGCGCCATTATTTAAAAATGCTAAGGGTTTGAAGAATGTTTGTCTGCCTGAGTCGTTTTTGTAAGTGTCGGATGTGGGACGCTGGGTGTCGGATGCTTTTTGATGGAAAAACGGTCAACACTAATCAGGGATTTACAACCTGAAACTTGAAACAAAACCCAATATACATTATACAAAAGTCTCACGTCTCACCTCTCAAAGTCTCACCTCTCAAAGTCTAAAGTCTATTGTCTCAATCCAATTTGTAAAAAAAAAACCAAAAAAAGGGGAAAAACCCCCTTTATCTTTCAGGGTTTTTGACTAATTTTGCCGATGAACCAAACCTGCAAACCACCATCATCTTCTATCGAAGGAATGTTCGGCTGTCTGCCGGTCTGAATCCAAATTCTAATAACAAACCTAATTTTAAAAACCTATGAAGTCTAAAATTTTATCTTTCGTATTGCTGTGGTGTGCTGCATTTCTTTCAGGGCAGACAACTGTAACACAAAATATCACTTCAAATCAAACTTTTACGGTTCCTTGCGGTGTAAAGGAAATCACAGTTGAAGCTGTCGGTGGCGGTGGTGGTGGTGGAAGAGTTACTGCCGCTTGGGGAGGGAATTCTTCCGGCGGAGGTGGTGGAGGAGCCTATGCAGCAAGCATTATTTCAGTTTCCCCGGGCGACAAATTTGATATAATCATTGGAAACGGTGGAAACGGAACAAACTCAAACAACAATAATGGAGGAGAGTCTTCCTTCAGCAATTTTAATGGTGCCATTGTGCTAGCAAAGGGAGGAAAGGGAGTTTCACAAAATAATACATCTGGAGCCAACGGTGGTTCAGCATCTCAATCAACAGGTGACACAAAATTTAATGGTGGAAATGGTGGGAATGCTGTTAAAACTGCAGCAATATGGTCCGGTGGGGGCGGTGGCGGCGGTGCCGGCAGGCCAACACAAGATGGAGGAAATGGCGGAGATGGGTTTATTTATATCGTAGGAATTGGCGGTAGTGGTGGTTCTTCATCCGATCCGGGTGGTACTGGAGGTCGTGGAGCTAATTTTGGTATTGGAAATGGTGACAATGGAAATAATTATGGAGGTGGTGGTGGCGGCAGTGCAACAACATTTTTCACCGGAGATAAGAATGGCGGAAAAGGCGCACCCGGAGTAATTCGTATAACATATACAATTGATGGAAGTTTTCAGCCTCCAATCACTGATATCGAGCAAATCAATCTGGACAATGATGCAATAGGTTGTTTGACAAATACAGTTACACTTCAGGCAGATGGCGGAAGTCTTGGAAACGGAGCTTCTACGCTTTGGTTTGAAGGAAATGATTGTCTTGAAATAGCGCATATGGAAGAATTTACTGGTTTTGATTTCACCACAAAATTGGATAATGCAGATTTCCTTGGTATCTCTGACGGAGTTGCCAGACTCAAATCCAAATCAACATCTGATGACCCTCAAATTCATATGGAGAATGTTCTTTCATCACCAATTGATCCGGTGAAATTTAAATACATTTCCATTCGATATAGGGTAGTTGGTACTCAGTCGGCAGGTAATGTTGAGATTTATTTCCAAAGAAATGGCCAAGGCCTCAGTGAGGACCGAAAAGTCAGTGCTGCACTGATTTCAGACAACAATTACCATATTATGAATATTGATATGTCAGGACACGGGCAATGGAATAATGATGGAGGTACTCATAATATCACTGGCTGGCGTTTTGATTTTGCAACCGTACCCGACAGGACAGTCGACATCGATTATATCATTCTTTCATCAAAACCGTTGATAGAAACAACAAACAATCACAATTCCAATGATACTGTACTTACCTATACACTAGACCCGGGAACAGAATCTAAGACCATTGGCTCAATGCGAATTGCAGAATTTATTAAAGAAGGTCAGCATTGTGATTCCACAACTCCAAAAACAGGTTGTACATACACCACTTTGGTCAGAAAAGACAAAACCTATAATGGAACAGGTGATTGGTCAGAAGCTGCCAAATGGTCATTTAGCAGCCTGCCTGTGAGCGGTAGCTGTGTCAGAATTCCGAACGGAAGTTTTGCAACTGTGGATATACCCGATGCAATTGCAGGAACACTTATTGTGAATTCGGGCGGTAAACTCGAGATTTCAGGAGGCGCCGCTTTAACCGTAGAAAAAGGTATTACCAATCAGGCAGGTGCAAATAATTTTGTGATTAAAACAGACGGTAATCTGCTGCAAACAGATGATTCGGCAANNGATTATATCTATTGGGGTTCACCCGTGGATAATCAAAATCTTCATGATTTCTCTTTGGGAACTGATCCTGATCCGGGAAATTGGGGCTTCCTTGAATATAATGAAAGCAATGATCTTTTTTATAATACAGGCGATTCCAAATTCGAAATCGGAAAAGGATATGCGATCAAAGCCGAAGATCACGGAGGCGTTCCTTATGACAAGACCTATATCTTTACCGGAAAACCAAATAATGGAAATTATGACTATCCGATTTATAAAAACGGACAGGGTTACAATCTGGTAGGAAACCCTTATCCTTCAAACATAAGGGCTGAACTTTTATGGGCAATCAACCCTGATCTGGAAACAGTAGTTTATTTGTGGACAAATGCACTTACTTATGAACAATATCAGCAGGGATCCGGTTATAACGGAAGTAATTATGCCATTTATAATGAGACAGGCGGAACACCTCCAACCTATGGAGGTAATGATGCAACGGATTTTACACCGGATGGTATAATTAAAATTGGTCAGGGTTTCATTGTTCAGGCAAAAAATTCCGGACAGATTAATTTCAGCAATATAATTCGTGATTCAGAATCCGGAATATTTTATTCTAAAGAACAAAAAGACCGTTTCTGGCTTACACTGACTTCTCCGTCAGATATTGTCAACACCACCCTGATCGGTTATATACCGGGTGCGGTTAACGAATACGACAAAGGTTTTGACGCCGAGTTCTGGGGCGCATCAGATGCGATCTATTCGATCATACCCGGAAAACAGCTGATCATCCAGGGAAGGGAATATCCGCTGGATACAAATGACATTGTGCCGCTTGGTTACAAAGCATTTGAAACCGGCACCTATATCATTCAGGTGGAAGAAAAAGAAGGCATCTTTGCAGAAGCACAAAAGATATTTCTGGTTGACAAATTGCTGAACAAAACAGTCAATCTGAGCGCGAAACCCTATAAATTCCTGACCCGTGCAGGTGAGTTCAACGATCGTTTTGAGATTATTTACAAAAACAAAAACATCATCTCAACCGTTCAGGATGTTGTTGAACCGCTTCTGATTACTGTAACCAGACAATCGGATGATCTGCTGATCATGTCAAAAGGAGACAACCTCAGCGAGGTCACAGTCTATAATCTTTTGGTCAAACCGGTATTTACTTACAAAGATTTGAATACCGAAGAACTCAGAATTCCGGCTGCAGAATATTTAAAACAAATTCTGATTGTCAATATCGTTACCCAATCGGGCAGAACAGCCAGTCAGAAAGTGATACCAAAATAAATAAATTCATATTTATGCTTAGTGGCAAACGGCTGGTCGTCTGATGATGGTCAGCCGTTTGATTTTAATCATATCTTATGATAATTTCAAGAACTTAAAATATAGCTACATTTGCATCATAATGAGAAAGTTGGATCAGATAATTCAAAATATCTTCTGTCAAAACCCGATTAAATTCCCCGGTTTATGAGAAAATTATTCAAAATCATCAAATATCTATTTCTGACTTTTATCGGTCTGATTCTGTTGGGACTGCTCACTGTCTATGTCGGTCACAAATGGATTTATCCGATTCCGTACAGCGAAACCCAAACCGTTCCGGATATCAAATCGGACGGATTTTGTCTTGGTATCGGCTGTCAGCAGCAGGCGAAAACTGCAGATGAATTTATTAAGATCTTTGCAGATCAGGTGAAAAATTACAACCAAAATGCAGCTTCTTTCTGGCCCGACAACAAGGTTACAGGACTGTATGCGCTGGTTCAGAGCATCGAACACAACAAGGCATGGATGGTTTCTCCCGATGGCGAAATTCAACCGCTGACCAAAGATGAAGTCAAAAAATATGCACCGGTCAGAAACCGTTACAATATCGGTTTCAATTATTTTGAACACGATTCGATCAAAGGCGTCTATCTCGCACTGTCTGAGGAAACGCTGACCAATGTTTTGGAATTTCAGAAATACCGTCATCTCGGAACTTATGATCTGTTCCTCACCTATTCTCACGAAATGTTTCATTATCTGGAACAGCCGAATTGGAAAAGCACAGATGACATCAAAAACCGAGGAAGAGACGATTTTTATGCCGATACAGATTCAAGAGTCATCAGAAATCAAATCAATCAGCAGATTTTGGATGCAGTTGCCGAAAACGACAGTCTGAAAAGAAACGATCATCTGCTGAATGCACTGGCATTGTACAAAAAATACAAAACCGACCACAATCAGGATTATGAAAACGGAAAATATTTTGACCGCATCGAAGGAACTGCTCAGTATTTTGAATTTGTTTCAAGTCTGTACAGCGCTTATCCCAAACAGGTCAATTCAGAACAGAGTCTTGAAAAAGCACTGACACTGCTGGCATCCCAAACCGATCCTTATCATGATGTGGGTCTGGTCAAATCGGCTTATCTCATCGGCGGATGAACCTGTGTGCTGCTCGACAAGATTCAGCCGGACAAAAATGCCTGGAAAGAACAGATGATGAACAATCCTGATCTTACGCCTTTGGATCTGCTGGAACAAATTTATGCTGACAGTCAACTGCCCGAAGCAGCCGAAGCGACCGCAGAAATCAAACAAAAAGTAGAAGCTGAAATACAAAAAGAACAGGACAAAAAAGTGGCACCCGGAATTTTCAGGATGCTCTATCAGTTATTGTTTTAATTTAATTTCAATCAAAATGAAACTCACACACGCACAGCAATTTAAAATCATTTTGAATGAAAACGAAATCATTATTTAAAGAATTTTTCGAAAGCGAAAAAACCGGCGGTCTGCTGCTGATTTTCTGTACACTGGCATCGCTTGTCATCACCAACAGCAGTCTGGGGGCCGGATACACCGGATTTTGGCAGATAGATTTTCAGGGTCACAGCATCGGTCATTGGATCAACGACGGACTGATGGCAATTTTCTTTCTGCTGATCGGTTTGGAGCTTGAACACGAGATTTTCAAAGGAGAACTTTCAAATTTCAGAAACTCGCTGCCTGCGCTGTTTGGTGCAATCGGCGGGATACTTCTTCCGGCCGCAATTTATATCGCATTCAATTACGACGGACCTTACATTTCGGGTGCCGGCATACCGATGGCAACCGATATCGCTTTTGCATTGGCGGTACTTTCGCTTTTGGGCAATCGGGTTCCGCTGGCATTGAAGGTATTTTTAACCGCACTTGCAGTCATCGACGATTTGGGCGCGATACTGATCATTGCAATTTTTTATACCAAAACGCTATATCTGACAAACCTGCTGATCGCAATTGGCATTTTTGCGGTGTTAATCGTCTTGAACCGGCTGAAAATCAAAAATCTGATTCCCTATCTGATCGGCGGTGTGGCGATGTGGTATTTTATGCTCAATTCGGGTGTTCATGCAACCATCACCGGCGTATTGCTCGCTTTTGCAATTCCTTTCGGCGACGGCGGAGAAAGTTCGAGTTCCTACAAACTTCAGCATTTCCTGCACATACCGGTCGCGTTTATCATCCTTCCGATCTTCGCACTTGCCAACACTGCAATCGTTTTGAACGGAGAGCTTTCCGAAATCATCTCTCAGCCCTACTCGATTGGTATTGCGGCAGGTCTGATCATCGGAAAACCATTGGGGATTTTTCTGCTCACTTTTATCGGCTGCAAAACCGGTTTGTTTAAACTGCCCGACGGAATCAGCTGGAGCCGAATCATCGGTGTCGGATTTTTGGCGGGAATCGGTTTCACAATGTCGGTTTTTATCACACTGCTCGCATTTGAAGACGGATTGGTCATCAACAATTCAAAACTGGTCATACTGATCAGTTCGCTGATAGCCGGAATTATCGGATTCTTGATTTTGAAAAAATCTTTGAGGAAGTCAGTTGAATAGAACTTAATTCGAAAAAATTTCTGACTGATTTGGAAAACAGTTTTGTGATTTATAATTTTCAGAATTATTCGTCAAAAAATTGGCTTCAAACCGAAAAACAAAATCAAAACGAAAATCTGCAGGCGTCAGTCTGATGCCATTATTTATTATTGTATGCATAATCGCAGCTGTTTTTACTGTCTTTATCGGTTATCGGATTGCAGTCAGTCCGCAGAAATTATTCACTGTCGGAATGCTTGCATTGTTTGGCGGACTGTTGTTTGAAAGCATCCGGGTTTCTGAAAATCCAAAAATGATCATTCCGATTTTTATTGGTGCTTATGTTTTTAGTCTGTTGATATTTCTGCCCGGCAAAAATGATTATCCGTATAATCTGGAAGGACATCTGAAGGTTTGGCCTTATTCTTTTATGGCTTTTTATGCCATTGGTTTTGTCATATTTAATCAGGAAAAAGTCACCCAAAAACTCACCGAAGGAATCACATTGCTGCTTTCGGTTTCATTGATTTACTGGCTGATCGATCTGGGAATTGGACGTTTTCGAACCACCTTCGGATACCTACTGATGGGAATTGTATTTGTATTTTCTGCATTTTCAATTTTCAGCACGCTTGGCAAAATGAAACTCACAAGAACCAACCGGCTGATATTGAGCATTTGGAGCAGTGTGATCATACTGGTTTTTACAGTTGACAATCTGATCGGCGTTTTTGATGCCGACAAAACAGTTTCGCCACATCTTTCGGAACGGCTTTATCTGAGTCTTCAATATTTCTTTCTCGGTATATCGGCGATTTATATTCTTCAGAATTACTTTATGATCGCCATGCTTCTGCCCAGTAAAAACAGCAATTACAAAGAAGATTTGAGGGAAGCTGTCAGTGAACACATCAACAGATATTCAGATCGTCAGGTTTTGGTGGGTCATTCACTGTTTTGCATTGTTTATACCGCTGTGATTTACGGTTTGAATTATAAATTTGAAATCCTTCCGCGTCACACCATGATCTGGCTGGTGATTTTCAGTTTTCCGATTCTGATTGGTCTTTACGAAGCAATCAGTTCAAAATTCAAATAAGCAGACAGTTTATTGAATAGGAACGGCCTTCAGGCCGTTTGCATAAATGCTTCCAGCAATCGGCTTCAGCCAAAATTTCTCAAAATCAAAAGCTTAAGTCATTTTAGAAAACTTATAAATTATCAAATTCGTAACTTTGATAAATAAAAAAACAGCAGCTCCGTCGAGAGCTGCTGTCTGAGGAGAACTCAGCACTATAGGATCGTATCAGTCATCAAATCCTATAAAATTTCCGTCCGAATCAAATTTGAGATCCAGATCGATTGAAAGTTCAATTTTGTAACCGTAAGATTTTTTCTCAATCGATTCGATAAACACGCTCTCGGGATAATTTGAATGAACATAGCTCAAAATTGCCGGCGGAATCAGATCATCCGGAACTTTATGATCATCACCGTCAATCTCTGTCCAGTTGCCGTCTGCATCAAATTCAAGTTCAAAGCCGTTGTTCAAATCCACTTCATAAACGGTTCCGTCATCATCCGGCTGTGTTTTCATTTTAACCAGGATTGCCATCGAACCCGGAAAATGATTCTCTATCCAGGCTCTGATATTTGCAGGCAGATCCGAATACTGGATTGCGATTTCATCATCCTCTCCGTCACCGTCAAAATCTGCTGAAATAAAATTCCCTTCCGCATCAAAATACAGATCGATGTCGTTCGACAGTTCAACTTCCCATCCGCCGTCTTCTCTTTCTATCTCTTCGATATAAATCGGCGCAGGATAGTTCTGTGCCACATAATCCAATATCGACTGAAGCAACAGATCATCCGGCACCGGATTTCCGTTTCCAAATACGCCTGTCCATCCGCCATCCGTATCAAAATCAACCTGATACTGATTGCTCAGATAGGTTTTGTACAAAGTTCCGTTGGCTTCGGGCTGATCGAGTTTTGTGGCCGAAACCAGTGTCGCATCCGGGAAATTTGTCTCAAGCATGGTTCGGCTCGCAGCGGGCAGATCGCCGTAATCTATCGGTGTTCCGCTGTTTCCGTTGTCGTCATCATTGTTGCAGGCAGTCATCAGGCCGATCGCCAAAACCGCCAAAATAGTTTTGAAAAATACCAATCTCATTTTTATAAAGTTTTAAAATTAAATCAGTAGATTTTTATTCAAATCTGTCGTTTGTTTTTATTAAAAAATTAAAATGGGTTGGTTTTGAAAATAATTCAGGTAAGTAAAAATTATTCGATAGTGAAGTTTGGTTTGAACTGTTTTAACCAAAACGAAAACCGTCAGTTCAAATTGTATTCTCCCGATCTTTTAACGAAATTTTAGTAAATCGGATTCAAAGAATGGAAAAAGGAAAAGCGAAATCGGAAATAAAAAAACCTTCCGCCAATTAATCCGCTGCGGAAGGCCTTCAGGTACATTAAGAGAGTTTTCTAGCTTTTCAAAGACCAAATTTATATTGCTTTGCAACATCCGGACTGTAAATTTTTACAATCAGCATTGCTTTTTGTACGGATTGCATCAATTCAATTTCATTTTATGGTTCAACCCCTTCGGGGTTGGTTTGAGGTGGTGTTTTATTTCCCCCTGATTTCATCGGGGGCTACCAAGAGTTGAACCACTTCGTGGTTCTATGTAATATTAACGTTAGTTAATTCAAAAAATAAATCT
>JRYL01011428.1_pt1 | contig 12718 bp, 10 predicted proteins | sample 235391 | NCBI WGS metagenome assembly JRYL01 (sample SAMN03074223, study PRJNA261481) | activated sludge metagenome | biome: Wastewater Treatment Plant; feature: Wastewater; material: Activated sludge; isolation source: activated biomass of a wastewater treatment plant treating wastewater from... ... | reverse complement strand
GTGAAGTGGCTGCCAGAAGTAAAGGCTACCCCCGTCGCATGGCTTCCTGGGGTGGGTGGAGGGAGTGGCCCCTCATTGCAGCTCCTGACCGAGCGCGCCCAAGCGCGCATCCGGCGCCGGTACGCAGTTGTTGCAGGTGGCAGCCGCGCGGAGTTGGGGCCGGCGCCAGCCTGCATGCGCGCAACCCACGCATTCACAGCATGTTGCGATTCCGTTCGAGGCTCGACCAACCCGTTCCGGTGGCGCCGACCTGCCCTACTTGACCTTGGCGGCCCGATCCTGAACCACTGCCGGCGTCGTGTACTGCACGTCCACGACCTCGCCAGCGACGATCTCGACGACTCCGAGTGCTGGCACCACGATCTCCTCCCGTCGCTGCCCTTCCGCCCCGGTGCGCAGGATCAGCAGAACCGTGTAGCGCCCAGGCGGCACCCCAGCGATCGCGAAGCTGCCGTCTTCGCCGACCGGACTCGACAGCGCGAACGGCAGTTCTTCCGTGTCCTGCGCGCTGCGCAAGGCGACCCGCGGACGGCTGCGGGCCTGCAGGTCCGCCACGGATCGACGCCAGGGGTTCGCCCGGAGCCCGAACGTCGCCGCTTGCTGCCGCTCTGCGGTGGAGCTGGCATCGAGCGCGGTGACGAAGTCCGCTGGCGTGATCGTGCCGCGCAGTTCGCCAGCGCCGGGCACCGCAACCAGGATCGGCCCGCGACCGGCGGCCCAGTCCGGTAGCTCGTGCACGGTGGTCTGCGCACCACCACCCCGGACGACGAGGTAGACCGGTTCGCTGCGGGGCACGCACCGCAGGTGCACGGTGCCAGCCCGATCCGTCGTTCCACGAGCCACGCGGCGGACTGCCGCGGACGAGCGGCTCGGGTGGGATTCCGACATCGTGTGGTCGTACAGGTCGAACTCCAACTGTTCGAACTCCGGACGGGCGCCGACGATCAACTCGACACTGCCGCCGACCACCGCTCGGCCCTCGGCGGTGAACACGTGCAGCTTGCGTTCGGTCGGCATCGGCAGGTCGACGTCGATCGCTGCCGTCGCCGCGGCGGCGTCGAACTCCAACCACTCCGTCGGCCAGGAAGCACCGCCGATCGCGTGCACCCGCAGGGCGTACTGCGTCGCGCGCAGACCGTCGAGGTCGACGACACCGTCGGGGAAGGTGCCCGCGAGCCGCACCGGATCGGCGCCCAGCGCACCGCGCTGCAACGGCACGACCTGCACGGCGAGCTGCTCCTGTGGCTTGCCGTCCGCACGGACTTGCAGGCGCACCTTGGCTGGTGCCAGCAGTCGGACCTCGATGCCTTGGTCGCCCCAACGGTACTCGCCCAGCTCGTGCCAGTCGTCGTAGCGGTTGTTGCGGGGATGACTCAACCGCAGCGTATCCGCCAGTTGCAAGCCTGCGGGCGACACCTCGAACGACCCATCGGCCGCAGACCGCGTCGTCAGCCACTCCTCTTCGCCGCCGGCAGCCGGCCGTGCGAGTGCGTAGAGCTCGTACCCGGCGACGGGTGCGCCATTGGCATCGACCACACGACCGCGGATGGACGGCGCAGGCGCCACGGCAGCGACGACGAACTCGATCGGCTCGGCGGCCCCTGCGTCCTTCGCATCGACCACGTCGACGACCGCCGGACCGACCGGCTTGCGACCCTTCACCTCGACCCGGACCTGGCCGAACGGCACCGGCCCGCCAGCGACCCGACCGTCGCCGTCGGTGCGTTTGTAGATCGTCGCGCTGTATCCCCACCACGATCCAGATGGCGCCGCCTTCGTGGCCCGCCGCACGTAGACGGTCACACCCTTCTGCGGCGTCCCGTCGGTGTCGACGACGCGGAACGGTCGCGTGCAGCCGTTCGGCAACGCAATGTCCCCGGTGTCCTGCACCGGCTCGTCGAAGAAGAACGAGAAGTCGCGGCTGCCGAACACCCCGACGCGTCCGGGCGCTGCGACGTGGAGGTGGATACGCGCCGGGTAGCCGTCGTTGCGCCCACGTCCAGGCATCACCGGCAGCGAAAACGCGAAACGACCGTCGGCCGCCGTGGTGATCGCCGCGGGATCGATCCAATCGAGCCAGCTCCAGTGCAGCGGATAGCCGGTGGCCTGGTGCCCGGCGATCCGCACCTGCGCGCCGGCGAGCGCTTCCCCCGTGTTGGCGTCGACGACGCGTCCCACCAGCGACCATTTGCGAGGGACGTCGTGTTGCGTCACGGCGACACCGACGACCGAGAGCCACGACAGTACGATCAGCAGGGTCTTGTGCATGGGTCACCGGTGGCCGGAGCTTCGGCCAGTTGGCATGGTAACCGAACAGCCTCGTCCCGACCGGGATCCAAGCCCTGGAGGCGCGCCCGTCGAACGAGCGCCGGGGCGGAGCTTCCACTCGCTCGCACCACGCCAGCCGCCGCGTGCCTCAGCGGTGCGCGACGGACTGCCAACGGCGCAACAACTGCTCCTCCTCCGGCCCCCAGACCGACAGCGAGGCGGGCAGCAGGTACTGGTCATGCACCCACTCAAGGAACCGCAGGATGCATTCGATCTGGGCAGCGTGGTAGTTGGCGAACAGCGTCTCCCCACCCCACCACGGCTCGCCTGCCCCGATGTGCGGCGGCGGCGGCACTTCGAACAGGCACCACATCACCCCTTCGAGCACCTGGATCTCGTGCTCGAACAGCAGCGCGGAGGTCAGGAACCCGGGCAAGTGGTAGTTCCACGACGGCGGATGCGCCTGCAGTCCGATCGTCGGACTGATGTCGTAACCGTTCCAACGATGGCTGCTCGGCGGCACGTCGGTCCACGGGACGTCGGCGAAGGCCGCATACTCGTCTTCGACGCCGGGCGGATCGAGGACGAGCAGCGGCGGATACGCGGGGATCGGATGCGGTGGGAACGCGCGCCGGATGGCGGCCGCGAGTGCTTGGGCAGTCTCCGCGGGTGGGTTCATCGGAGAGGTTCGACGCCGACACGATCGCCCCGGCTGGCGATGCGCACAAGTGGCATCGCTCGCCAGGTCGGCTTCCAGGATCGGGGACTGGCGTGCAATGGTTGCGAGCGACTCGCCGTGACCAGACACATCCACCATCCCAGGGGGTGCGGGGTCCCCGGCCTCGCCGCAGCCGATCAGCGCGCCTGGGCGGCGAAGGCGTTGCCGGCGACCACGCCATTGGCACCCAAACCCACGCCTTGCCCGAAGAACACCAGAGGCCGCAATGCAGGAGGAACGACGATGGCCTGCGGCGCGATCCCAGAGATCGGCAAGACCACATCGGCGGCTGGCAGCAACAGGCACGGCAATCCCTGGTGCTGGCCGAGCAACACACTTTGCAGGCGCAGCGACAACACGCCGATCGTCAGTTGCCCTGCGATCGGCAGCGAGCCGGCGAGGAAGTTGCCGTCGAAGGTCGGGGAGATGGCGAACGGCACGGCGTCGCAACCGACGTTCCATTGGCTCACGGTCGCGGCTCCGTTCGGTCGGCATTGCAAGGTCAAGGAACTGGATCCCGACCCGACGTGGTTGGCCGCGATGCGCAGGCGAACCAGCGTCGGTGTCGGTCCGAGCAGGATCGGCACGGTACGCGTAGGGACCGACGCGTCGAACTCGACGAGGCCGTCGTCGTCGACGTCGATGGCCAAGGTCGGCACGATGCCGACGAAACCGAAGTTCTCGCCTTCGAGCTCGAGCAGGGCAGCACCGACCGTCGGCGCCGACAGGGCCAGCAGGATCCCCTGCGACTGCAGGGAAGCACCCAGGGTTGGCGTGGCGAGGTCGGCACTCCAGTCGACGTGGAAGTACAGCCCGGCCGCCGACTGCTCGGCGTGCCACGCCAGGCGGGCGGCGGCTCCGGGCTGGCCGATTGCCGCGGCGCCGACGTTCGGCAACGCGCCACTCGGCAAGGTGCCCGAGGACAGCACCGCCTGGGCGGTTCCCACCGATTGCACGATCGGTGCGGGGACGGACGGCTGCAGCGATTGCGCGATGGCGCTGGCGGGGATCAGGCAGAGAGCGAGGCTCATTCGGCTGGGATTCGGGCGCATCGGGAGATCCTTGGCTTGGTACTGCAATCTCCTAGCCACGACGGCGTCCTGCGTAACCGCGCCCGGCCGTCGTGCCAAACGCACCGTCGCCCTTGACCAATTGGCCTCGGCGGGTTCCGCTGCACCATCTCCCCATGACGTCCGAACACATCGGGCCCGCACTGTCCGCGGTGCATGTCAACGACCCTGGCTCCGTGGCCGCCCTCTTCCAGGAACAGCGGGCCCGCCTGCAGGTCGTCCGCGACAACCGCATCTGGCAGTGGTTCGGTGGGGTGCCGTCGGGTTTTGGCAATCCCAAGCGCGTCCTCTACGCAGTCTACCTGCGCTTTGCCGCGATCGCGTTGTCGGCGATCACCCTGATCGCGGCTGGCCTGACCCGTGGGCCCGTGCTGTGGATCGCCTTGGCGGCCTGCGTCGCCTGCTTGCAGTCTGCGTGGTTCCTGGACGGACCGCCGGCCAGACGAACCTTGCGGCTCTACCGGCGCGCCGTGCAGGTGCCGGCGTTCGTGGTCGCCCATGAGCCTGAGGTCGCCGACCCCGACGACCGGGAAATGCGGGTCGTGTACGCCCTGACGGCCTTCGATGCGAACTCGGCGGCCGGGCTGCAACGGCTCGCCGCCGCAGCCGCGGAGTTGCGGTCCTGGCTGGCCGGCCGACCGGCGCCGGGCGAATTGGCCACGTTCGTCGCAGCCTTGCAGCAGGATTTCCAGGCCCGCCGCGGCGATGGCAGCAGGGTCCCCGTACCGAGCGTGCTCGGGCCAGGTCTGGAGGTTGCGCGACTGCGGATCGGCGCCATCCTGCTACCCGAGGAAGTGCTCACCTCGACGTTGTTGTTCGTGTTCGCGGATCCCGAATGCCGCGACGCCGACCACACCCTCATGCTGCAGAGCTGCCACTGGGGCAGCGGCGTCGGGACCTTGTGTGCCGAGTTCCCGCTGGGAGGTGCCGCATGAACCCCACCGAACTGCGCAAGCACCTGGATCGATTGGAGAAGGACTCGAAACTCGAGAAGCAGCTCGAATCCGGTGTCGACCACCTGCCGTGGGCCGACATCGCGTGGGCGATGCAGTATCCAGCGCTGATCGGTCTGGTGATCCAGATCGTGTCAATGGCGACGGCGGCGCGCCCCGCGGACCAGAGACCGCCGGCGGTCGAGATCGCGTGGACACTGTTCCTCGCTCTGATGATGCTGGTGCTGCGTTTGGGCTGGCCGCTGCTGCGATCGGCCAGGGAGCGCCGGCGCTTGCGACTCCGACGGCGCGGCTGGGTGGNNGTGGTGTCCCGGCTCGCTGCTCCTGTCGGCCGATCCGAAGGCCACGGCCAACCCCAAGCTGCTGCTGGAAGCCGCCGATCGGATCGGCGAGCTGGGCACCAAGGATCGCCGGCAGATGCCCGCCGCACACGCCGAAGTCGCATGGGCCCTCTACCACCAGATGGCGCCCGTGAAGTCGGTTCCGGTGCCGCCCGAACTGGCGGGCGGGTTGGGCAACTGCATGCTCGTCTCGGTGCAAGTCCCGCCGCAACCACTGTCGGCCGCGGGGACCTTGTGGGCATTGACCCTGGCCGACGACCTCTCGCCGGACGCCGTAGCCATCCTGCCGAGCTCGGTCGTACCGTGATGGCGTCGAGGAGTGCTGCGGCCCAGCACTCCGGTGACGAATCAGAAACCCAGCTGCAGCAGCACCGGATTGCCGATCTGCAACACCAGGGGGGCTGGCACGAACGCAGTTGGCTGGACGACGACCTGCAGTCCGGCCAACGCGGGGAGCACTGGCACCGGCACCAACAGCGTGGCTTCGCCGTTGGCCGCTGCCACCGCACCGGCCACCACCGTTGCGAAGGTCGGCTCGAGATGGATCGCACAGCCGGGTTGGATCACGATCGGGGACGACGCCGGCAACGACAGCCAACCAGCGACGAGCACGCCGGAAACCGCGCCGTCGACGGTGACGACACAGTTGGCGCCGAACCGCGGCGGGGTCGCGTTGGTGCTCAATCCACCGGGTAGACCACAGCCTTGCCCGAACGGCTGCGCTGCGGCGAGGGTGATCGGGCCGATCGTGAAGTTCGCATCGCTGCTGTCGCCAAAGGCCGGCAAACCGCTGGGAATCACCCGGATGCGCGCCTCGACGCCGCCCGGCTCGGTGGCCCAGATCCGTTGGCTGGTACCGCGAACGTCGCGCGCGACCGGCCGCCAGGTGCCACCGGCGTCGGTCGACAACAGGACGTCGAAGGTCGCCACGGGCGATGCTGCCGTCCATTGCACGGTGTGTTGGGTGCCGCCGAGCCAGAATTCGCCGCCGTTGGGGCCGACCACGCTCACCTGTGGCACTCCACCACCCGTGCAGCCGTTGTAGCCAGCCACGACTTCGCCGTTCTGTTTGCCGATCGCGAAGTCGAGCCAACCGTCGCCGTCGAGATCCAAGGCCGCACCACAGATCGGTGCACCGGACCCGACCTCCATGGTCACGACGGTGTTGCTCACGAACGGATCGTCGACGAAGGCGACGCTGCCGTTCCACCATTGCGTGGTGCGCGGCACGCAGACCTCCAAGGTCCCGTCGCGATCGAAGTCGGCCACGAACGGCATGTCCCCGAGCGAGATCGGCACCAGGACCGGCGCCGCGAAGGTGAAGCCCGGTTGCCCGCGCCGCAACTCGACCTGATTGCCGGACGTCGCGACGTGGTCGAGCCAGCCGTCGGCGTCGAGGTCGGCGACGGCCGCGAACCCGCCGGCGTTGCCGAACTGACGAGTCGTGGTCGGCCCGAAGCCCCCGTTCGGCCGCCCCGCCATGTCCTTCGTACCGTGGTTGACCAGCAGCCAACTGCCGGTGAACGCCACGAAATCGAGCGCCCCGTCGTGGTCGACGTCGACGATGCTGGCATGGAACATGCTGCCGTTCAGCGTCGGCGAGACGACGCCGCTGCCGAACGCACCCGCCGGAACGCCAGCCGCGCCAGCGCCCTTGACGACGTGGATCTCGGCGCGGTCGCGGACGGCGACGTCCGGAATGCCGTCGACGTCCAGATCGGCGATGCCGAGGACCGGGATCGGGGCGGCGAGCGCAGGCGCCCCGAGGAGCCGCGAATCCGCCAGTACGAAGCCCACCGCAGCGCCAGCGGTGACGTTCCGCCAGAACTCCACGGCGACCTGCCAGTGTTGGACCGAGCCCGCGGGAACCTGGAAGGAACGTGCGACGAGCAGGTCTTCACGGCCGTCCAGGTCGAAGTCGGCGACCTCGAATTGACTGGCCCCCGGCCCGGCGGACAGCGCAAACGTGCCATTGCCGTTGTTGCGGAGCAGGTCGATCGCGGCGAGCCCGGCGGCACTGCGCCTCACCGCCAGGTCGACACGGCCGTCGCCGTCGACGTCGATCGGCCGAACCGCCGACACGGCAATGCTGCCTGGGAGCGGGAGGGTAGTGCGGCTGGTGAAGTTGCCTGGCAGGGCGCATTGGGCCGAGCCGACGGTGACGAGGCAAGCCAACCCCGCCCCGGCGCGTAGGGCACGACCGAGGATGCTGAGCGAGCAGCGGAACGGGAGGATTCGAGTGCGCATCGGACCAGCCTGGATGGTACGGCGGGACGGCGCGCGAGAGGGCGCCGGAGATAGTCCGCGGCGCTGGGACGGTAACGCGGGCGCCCAGCACCTCGTGCAGCCAGCAAGCGCAACCGAAATCGTAAGCACCTTTCAAGAGGGTGTTTACAGAGGCCGGTGCGCATTCGGGACCGGGTGAGGTATGCGCAGCGCACGGTGGTACATCGCGGCTTGCGGGCTACCCTGCTCGCCTCTCGGAAGTCGGCGATCGCCGGCGTCCGCGGGTTTGAATCCACGATGCAAACGACCTCGTTCCGTGGCACCGCCAGCTTCCTGCTCGGCGCGGCCCTGTTCTTCCTCCCCGCCTGCCAGACCACCCTGCGCCCTGCGCCGACTGCGGGCCAACTACCGGATCACGCCACGCTGACGGCCGCACTGCAGAAGGTCGTCAAGGAGCAGAACGGCGGCTTCGGCCTGCCGATGTGGGCGACGATCGTCGATCGCGACGGCATCGTGCATGCCGTCGCCCGCAGCGGCGCCGACCGCGGCGACCAGTGGCCGGGCAGCCGGGTGATCTCGGCGCAGAAGGCGAACACCGCCAACGCGTTCAGCCTGCCGGGTCTCGCGCTGTCGACTGCGAACCTGTTCTCGGCGACGCAACCTGGCGGCAGCCTGTTCGGCCTGCAGGAGAGCAACCCGGTCGCCACGGCAGTGGCGTACGCCGGCTCGGCTGAGGCGTTCGGCACGGCCCAGGATCCGCTTGTCGGCCACCGCATCGGCGGCGTCAACGTGTTCGGCGGCGGCCTCGCCCTCTACCACGAGGGCGTGCTGCTTGGCGGCCTCGGCCTGAGCGGCGACAGCTCGGTCGCCGACCATGTGATCGCGTGGAAGCTCCGCCACGAACTCGGCCTCGATTTCGTGCCGGCTGGCGTGAGCCCGACCAAGGACGACAACATGGTCCTGGACATCGCTGGCGGCAGCAGCGCGAGCGGCTGGGGCCACGCGGCGACCACACCCGAGGCGACCAAGATCGTCGGCGAACTGCCGAAGACGCATCCGATCCGCCGCTGAGTCGAACCGCGCAAGCTGCTTCCAGAAAGCGACTTGCGCGACGGCGTGCGCATTCGGGACCGGGTGAGGAATGCGCAGCGGGCGCATTCCTCGGCCGGCCTTCACGAGCCGATCGTCATCACCAGCCCTTCGGTGTGGGCCAGGCCACACGGGGTCGGCTCGAGATAGAAGTACTGGAAGGAGAACTGCGCCCCCTGCAGCCACGCGGCCGCCGGGATGTCGATGGTGAACTCGCCGTTGCCGAGGGCATCCGTCGGCCGGAACACGAGGCCGAGATCGCCGATCACCTCCGACCCGATCGTGCACGAACCGAAGGGGATCGGGATCGTCACCGGCGACGGGAAGCCCATGTTGAGCAGCGCGAAGCTGCTGCTCGGACCGCCGCGCAGGCGCATCGTCATCGGGCTGCCGATCGCCGGCGGCGCGCCGCCGTTGAGGATGCGGCCGGTGCTGTTCGCCGCACCTTGGATGGTCGCCGTGCCGAGCACGTTGGTGCCGTTCGGCACGGTGACACGGAAGTTGTCGAACAGGCCCCACTGCGCGTCGGGGTTGCTGCCGAGCGACGCGAAGGCGTCCTCGTAGCCGAGCATCGCGAAGCCAGCGATCGTCTGCGAGGGCAGCACGTTGTGGAATTCGACGCCGTTGTAGAAGACCCGCACGCCCAGGGCGTCGACGTCGATGTCGACGCGCACCCACTGGTTGGCCGGCGCGTTGTTCGGGCCGCCACCGACAGGCTGGTTGAAGGCCTCGTTGAAGAAGATGTTGCGACCGGCCTGGGTGTCGCCGAACTGGGCGATGCGCACGCCGCTCTCGCAGACCACCGAGTCCTCGGAGATGTAGCCGTTCTCGCCGGCGAGCCAGCCGTACACGCCCCACGCGCCGGTCGCGATGTTGTGGCGGGCTTCGATCGGCCCGATGCCGTCGACGCTGACACCCCAGAGCAGTTGCTCGGTGGAGCCGTTCGGCAGCGGTACTGGCACGTTGATCCACGCATCGAACGACACGCGGTAACGTCCTGCGAACGGGATCGGCGTCGCACCGGCCAGGATGTTGACGCCCGAAGGTACCGAGAGCGTCAGGTTCGCTTGCAGCAACACGCCGCGCGTCGGTGCCGAACCGGCGATGCGGCGCGGCGCCTCGGGAATCGCGAACGGCGTGCTGCCGATCGTCATGTTCGAGTAGTCGACGAACGTCACCGCAGTGTCCGGTTCGGCGAAGATCGTGACGTCGGCGGTCGCCTGGCTGTCGAAGCCTTCGGCATACTGGGCGCGGACCATGGGGGCGGCGGCCAGGGCCGCCGCGGTGGCGACGGCAAGGGAACGTGGGATCGTTGGCATGGTGGTGGTTCCTGGGTGGAATGGACGGAGGTCCGTTCATGGTAGCCCAATACCGCCTTGCCTTGCAGCCGGGCAGCGACATGCCCACCGGCCAGACGACCGGGTCTGCAGGTCACCGACGCGCCGGCAACACGAGCTCGAACTCCCCCGCTCCGAATCGGACCTGCCCCAGTTCCACCTCCGGCTCGTCGAAACCGTGCACCTTCAGGGTGCCCGTCGCCTCGGCACGCGGTGCGACCAGTTCGAAACGGCCTTCGCCGTCGGTCGCCACGCCAACCTGCCACTGGCCGCGCCACGTGGTCTCACCCACGACGACGAGGCGATGGGCGACCGGCTGACCATCCGGCGTGCGCAGGCGCCCGCGCAGGATTCGGGAGGCCGGAATCGGAGCAGCCTTCACGACCAGCCCGGTTGCGGCGTGGCCGAGCCGCAACTCGACGTCGCCGGAACTGCCTTCGAGTCGGCTGGCCTGGTCGGCAACGGCAACGCGGATCTCGGAACTGCGCAGCCCTTCGAACCGGAACGTTCCATCGGGCCCGGTCGGCAGCGTCACCGAGCCGCGAAAGCCCCGGACGGAGGCGACGGCCGACGCCAATTCGAACAGCTGCACCTGCACGCCTGCAAGTGGCTTGCCGTCGTGATCGACCAGCTGGCCAACCAGCGCCGCGGAACTGGCATCGGCGTGCGCCACGTACGTCACGGGCTCGCGAAGCCAGCGCGGCAGCAGCACGAGGACCGCGATCACCAGCAGGGCCGCGGTGCCTGACAGCAAGAGCCGTGATCGTGGGGTGAGCATGGGTGCCATCGCGTCCGTTGCGACGCCGTTCGAGCAAGATTGCCAGATTGTGCTGCCGCCGCGGTGCTCCTGCATCGGTTCGTTCCGTGGCACGCCAGACCGCCACCATCGATGGGCGCGGCGCACGTCCATGGGCGCTGCAGTACGCCTCGAGGGTGAGCAATCGAAGCTCCTTTGCCACAGTGCGTTAGGAACGCGGGTGCGCATTTGGGACCGGGTGAGGTATGCGCAGGGCGGCAGCAGGCTAGGCGAGTGGAAGCGGGCCGTCGGGGCGCAGAGCACGCAGGAATCGATCCACGGGAAGGCAACGGACCTGATCGATCATGAGCTCCTCACGCCCGCGGTAGAGCAAGGTGAGGGTGGCTTCGGGGTAGTCCTGCCCGAAGGCACGAAGACCTCGCAGATCGGTGCCACGCACCGACTCGCCGGCCTTCACCTCGATGGCGTGGAAGCCATCTTCGCCGTAGAGGACGAAATCGACCTCGTTTCCCGCCCGAGTCCGCCAGAAGTGCATCTGGAGGTTTCGCTGCCCATAGTCGATCCAGGCGCGCAAGTGCTGTGCCACCAGCCCCTCGAGCACAGCCCCGCGAAGTTCTTCGGGGCGATCGAGCGGGCCGCGTGGCCGCGCGGCGGCGAACACACCGCAGTCGAACCAATACAGCTTCGGATGGGCAGTCAGCAACCGTTGGGCACGCCGCTGGAAGACCGGCAGCGAGAAACACAGCAACAAGTCGTGGAGGATGCCCAGATAGCCCTCCACGGTCTTGCGACTCACCTGGCACTCCGCAGCGATCGCCGCAAGGTTGCGTGGCGCGCCGTGGGTCAAGGCGACCGCCTCGAGAAAGCGTGCGAACCCACCGACGTCGCGTACCAGGCCTTCCTGCTGCACCTCTTCGCGGATGTACAGCGACAGGTAACTGCGCAACGTGTCCTCGGAATCCACGGCGGACCAGACCAAGGGCACCATGCCGTGACGGAGCGCACGGTCGAGGTCGAAGGAATCACCCAACTCCGCGGCCATGAACGGGTGCAAGGCACGTTGCACGGCTCGGCCTGCCAACAGGTTCACGCCGGCTCGCCGCAGTTTGCGTGCACTCGAACCGGTCAGGATGAACCGCAGACCCGGGCGAGCTTGGATCAGCTCGTGCACGACGTCGAGCAAGGCCGGGACGCGCTGCACTTCGTCGAGGACGAGCGTGCCGTCGTCGGGCAGCGCCGCGGCCAGCTCGCGCAGGCGCTCTGGCCGGCCCCCATACATGCGCTGCGCTTCGGGCTGCAGCAGATCCACGCGCTTCGCGGTTGGGAAACACTGCTGGATCCAGGTCGACTTGCCGGTGCCTCGCGGCCCGAAGAGCAGAAACGAACCTGCAGGTGGCCAGAAAAATCGCCCTTGCGTCGCCATTCTTGCATCCTTTTTGGCGATTCTGCCGCCATTTTTCAACCCTAGGGACTGCTCGGACCCCCACCTGGGACGGCTTCAGCCGCGATTTGCGTTCGCAAGTCATTCTCTCGCAACGACTTCCATCTGCATCCAGCAGACTTGTCAGCCCTCCCCCCAAGCAGCTCAAGCCCCCGCCACCACCAGCTCGGTCGCCTTGATCGCGATCCAGACCTGCCGCCCAGGCACCAGGGCGAGTTCGCGCACCGCCGCCGGGGTAACCTCCGCGACGACCGGCAAGTCCCCTCCCAGCTGGACGCGGACCCGGTCGAGCTGGGCTTCGAGGGCGACCACCGGCGCCGACCAGACGTTGCGCGGCGAGCCGTGTGGCTGTGCGTCGAACAGGGCGACGGCGCGCGGATGCAAGGTCACGACGACGTCGCCCTGCAACGGCGAACTGACCAGCAGGCGCGCGGCGCCGATCGCGACGACGCCATCGCTGCAGTGGCCACGGAAGCAGTTCAGGCCGACGAGGTCGGCGCCGTAGGCCGACGCCGGCC
>JRYL01001934.1_pt1 | contig 12765 bp, 5 predicted proteins | sample 235391 | NCBI WGS metagenome assembly JRYL01 (sample SAMN03074223, study PRJNA261481) | activated sludge metagenome | biome: Wastewater Treatment Plant; feature: Wastewater; material: Activated sludge; isolation source: activated biomass of a wastewater treatment plant treating wastewater from... ... | reverse complement strand
TTGTGCTTGACGAACTCGTCGGCGTAGCGCAGGCCGTCGGCGTTGAGCACCCGGTACTCGTCCATGACGATGGCGTTGTCGAGGCTGCCGCCCAGCGCCAGGCCGTGCGCGCGCAGGAACTCGACGTCCTGCATGAAGCCGAAGGTGCGGGCGCGGGCGTTGGGGTCGGCCAGTATGTCGGTGACGATGAAGGCGGCGGCGGGGTCGAGGGCAGGGCGGCAGCCGCTTTCACGCCCTCTCCCGCTGGCGGGAGAGGGTGGCGCGGCTTCCCTGGCCACCGCCCCGCCCCTCACCCCAGCCCTCTCCCCAGAGGGGCGAGGGAGCAGGGCCGGGGGTTGAAGACGCGCCTCGCAGCACTGTCCCCGGTTCGCCAGCGCGCGGTAGGCGTTGGTCAACTGCAGCAGGTTCACCTCGGCGCTGCCCAGCGCCAGGCTGTAGCCGTAGTAGCCGCCGCCTTCCTTCAGCACGATGCCCAGCGCGCCCAGCTGGCGCGCGAACGGCTCGGGCGAGACCATGACCAGCGTGCGCACCGCCGGCACGTTGAGCGAGGCGGCCAGCGCGGTGCGCGCCGACACCCAGCCCTTGAACTGGCGGTCGTAGTTCTGCGGGATGTACAGGCCGCTGGCCGTCTGCAGGTGCGCGGGCGAATCGTTCAGCAGCGAGGCGGCCGTCAGGCGCCGCTCGGCGATGGCCTGCGCGTACAGGAAGGGCTTGAGCGTGCTGCCGGGCTGGCGCGGCGCGGTCACGCCGTCGACCTCGGCGGCGCGGCTCAACTCGCCCGTGGAGCCGACCCAGGCCAGCACCTCGCCGCTGGCGTTGTCGAGCACGACGACGGCACCGTCCTCGACGTTGCGGCCGTGCAGCTCGCGGATGTGCTGCTGCAGCGTCTGCTGCGCCAGGCGCTGCAGGCCGGCGTCCAGCGTGCTGGGCAGGGTGGCGGGCGCGTCGCCCCCCTGCGCCGCGGCCAGCCGGCGCGCCACGTGGGGCGCGATGCCCTCGCTGGCGGCGAAGGCGCGGCGCGCCAGCGCCACGGCGGTCTGCATGTCGAGCGCCACGCAGTCGGTGGCAGCCCCGGGGCCGCGCATGGCCTTCAGCACGCCGCAGGCGCGCTGCGCCACCAGCGCGGGGCGGGCGTTGGGCGCGCGCACCAGGGCGGCGGCAATGGCGGCCTCGGTGTCCTGCAGGCCGTGCGGCGCCTTGGCGAACAGGGTGCGCGACAGCGCGTCGATGCCCACCAGCTCGCCGCGGAAGGGCACCAGGTTCAGGTAGGCCTCGAGGATCTGGCTTTTCTGCCAACCGGCCTCGAGCCGCGTGGCCATCACCGCCTGGCCGATCTTCTGGCGCAGGGTGCGCCCGCCGGTGCCCAGCGCCAGGTCGTCGTCCAGCAGGCCGGCCAGCTGCATGGTCAGCGTGCTGGCGCCGCGCGTGCGCTGGTTCCACAGGTTGGCCCAGGCGGCGCTGCTGACGGCGCGCCAGTCGACGCCGCTGTGTTCGTAAAAGCGCTTGTCCTCCGACAGCACCAGCGCCTGGCGCAGCGCGGGCGAGATGCCCTGCAGCGCCACCCACTGGCCGCGGCGCACGCGGGCATCGGTGCGCAGGCGGTGGATGGGCTGGCCGGCGCGGTCGAGCAGCACGGTCTCGGACGGGTGGAAGTCGGCCCGCACCGCGTCGAAGCCGGGGATGGCTTGCGCCTGCGCGGCCGCCGCCAGCAGCAGCGTGCCGCACAGCCAGCGCAAGCCCTTCCACACCATGCCCCGCATTGTGACAGCGGCCGTGGGCCCGCCGGTGGCAGCGCGCACCGCACCGCCGCAACCCGGGGGCTGACGCCGCGCGGACTTCTGGGCAATAATCCACAAAACAAACGGTTACAGACAGGGCGGGCGAACACGATGTGGCGCTGGTTCAGCAGAAAACAGGTGGTGGCACCGGGCGCGCCACGGGGGGGCGAGACCGCCGCCGAGGCCGAAACCGGCTTCGACACCCTGGCCGAGCCGCTGGTGTGGGCGCCCACCGCGCCCATGCCCGCGCCGCCGCTGCGCGACGAGGTGGCCAGCCTGCGCGCCTCCGAGCTGCGCCGCCTGGCCGCGCTGCAGGCGCGCGGCGATGCCGCCTACCAGTACGTGGTCGACACCGCCACGCGCATCTGCCAGGTGCCGCTGGCGGCCATTGCGCTGCTGGACGGCGACACCCTGTGGTTCAAGGCCTGCGCCGGCTTCAATGTCGAGACCACGCCCGCGGCGCGCTCGCCGTGCCGGCTGGTGATCGACCAGGGCCCGGAGGTCACGGTGCTGGACGAGGTGGGCAGCGACGCGCGCTTTGCGGGCTACCCGGTGTTCGCGGCGCTGCCGGGCCTGCGGTTCTACGCCGGCGCGCCGCTGATCACATCGCAAGGGGTGGCGGTGGGCACGGTGAGCGTGGCCGATTACGAACCGCGCGAGCTGTCGCCGGTGCAGCTGCGCACGCTGGAGCTGCTGGCGCGGCAGACCGCGCTGCTGCTGGAGGCGCGGGCGCGCCACCGTTGATACCGTTTCGCGCGCCAAGCGTTGGCTTCTGACGGATGACGCCATGACTTCGCCGCTGCGCGGCGTGATGACGAAATGACGAAATGACGTCAGTGATGTGCGGAATGCCTCGCACCTGGCTGGCGTCATGGCGGTGCAGCCGCCGTCATCGAAGCGCAGCGAGGTCGTTTCGTCATCGCAGCGGGGCGCTGCCGTCAGTGCACACTTTCAGTAAATCATGGGAGTATAGGTCTCCAGCGCTTGTCTGTCGGGCGCTACAGGCTTGCATGGTGGGGAGTATGAAGCCCGTGGCGCAGGCGGCCGGCATCAGCGCACGGTCACCCGCGCATTCGGTGCCTCGCCAAACATCTCCGGCGCGTACAGCGCCTCCACCCGGCTCGGCGGCAGTTGGAAGCTGCCGGCGTTGTTCAGCCGCAGCGTGTATTCGACCTTGACCGTGCCCTTGGGCAGGTGTTCGTAATAGGCGCGGAAGGCCTCGAAGCTGCGCTCCTCGAAGATCGGCAGGGTGGTGCGGCCCAGCTTCTCGCCCAACGTGGCGATGGCCGAGTCGCGCCCCAGGCCGCTGCCGAGGATGGTGGCGCCGGTGGGCACGGGATCGGTCACGGCCACCCAGGTCATGTCGCTGGCGGCGGTGATGTCGAGCGTCACGCGCAGGATGTCGCCGCGGCTGTACTGGCCGGCGGGCAGCTTCCTGTCGGCCTGCTCGACGGGGGTGATGGTCTTTTTGATCTGGTAGCCGGCGGCGAAGGGCGCCTTCAGCTCGACGGCGGCCAGCGACTGCACCGTCAGCCAGGGCTTGCCGCTGCCTTCGTGGGTCACGCTCAGCGTCGCCGGGCCGGCACCCCAGGGCAGCAGCAGCGTGTTGTTGGTCAGCATGCCCGGTGCGGCCGGCGCACCGAAGGCGCTGGCGGCGTGCGTGGCGCCCTGCGGGTCGCTGGCCTTCAGGCGCGTGACCTTGGCCCAGTCCACCGCGTTGCTGGCCGCGCCCAGCCGGGCCAGGGTGAAGCCGGCCACGGGCGTGCTTTCGTGCGCCTTCGAGAACTGTTCCAGCGCCAGCCCGCCCCACAGGTTGGCGGTGGTGGTGGCCCAGGCGCCGTTCTGCTGGCGGCCGATGAAGCCGGCCACCAGGCGGCCCAGGTCGTCCTTCCAGGCCGGATCGTTCATCACCGTCAGCAGCAGGCGTGCGGCGTTCACGTCGCCGCCGGCCATCAGCCACCACCAGTGGTCGTCGGCCTCGGTGCTGAAGGCCAGGCGCGTGCCCTGCGCGGACAGCCGTGCGCGCAGGATTTGCTCTGCTTGTGATAGCTGCTCGCGCTGATTGGGTATGCCCTGCAGCCGCTTCAGCACGTTGATCCAGTCGATCACCGCGCTGGTCGGCCACTGGTTGGGGGCGATGGTCAGGCTGCTCAGCATGGCTGGCCGGGCTGCGCCGTGGCGCGACAGCGCCTCGATGGCGGCGAGCTTGCGCACGTCCAGGTCTTCGCGCGGCGACCAGTGGCGGCGCTCGATGCGGCCTTCGACAAAGGCCGTCAGGCCGGCAATCATCTGCGCGCGCATGGCATCGGGCAGGGTGAAGGCCTTGCGCAGCTGGCCGGCCTCGTGCGTGGCGGCCAGCAGCCAGGCCGTCAGGCTGTCGCTGCCGCGCGCGGCGTCGGCGCCCTGCGGCGGGAAGTAGTAGGCCAGGCCGTCGCTGTCCAGGTAGGCCGGCAGGCGCGCCACGGTCTGCTGCCACAGCTGCTCGTCGCGCAGGCCGATGGACTTGCTCACCGTCTGCTCCAGGCAGCTGTAGGGGTAGCGCGCGAACCAGTCGCGCACGCCGGGCAGGCCCTCGGCCAGCCGGGGCTGCAGCGCAATCTGCAGGCCGCCGCGCTTGTCGCCCGAGGCGGGCAGGGCATCGGCCGGGGGCGCCACGGCCAGCGTGTAGGGCTGGTCCAGCTGCACCAGCGTGGCCTGCTGCACCTTCAGCGGCACGGCCGGGATGATGCGCTGGCTCACCTTCAGCGCATCGCGCGCGCCGCTGGCGGTGTCATGCGCCTCGATCTCCCACATCAGCGCCTCGGCGCGGGTGTGCGCCAGCTGCGGCGGGGCAGTGACGTCCCAGTGCGCCTCGCGCGCCTCGCCGGCGGGAATGTCGAGCGTCTGGGGCTTCAGCTCCAGCAGGGTGGCGCGCGGCGTCAGTGCCACCTTCATCGGCTTCTGGGTGGTGTTGCGCAGCGTCAGCATGGCGCGGAACTGGTCGCCCTCGCGCACCAGCGGCGGCAGGCCGCTGATGATCTGCAAATCCTGCGTGGCGCGGATGGTCGTCTGCCCGGTGCCGAACAGGCCCGTGCCCATGTCGGCCACGGCGACGATCTGGAACGTGGTGAGCGCGTCGTTCAGCGGCACCTGAACCTGGGCCTGGCCCTGCGCATCCAGCTGCACGCGCGGATTCCACAGCAGCAGCGTGTCGAGCAGCTCGCGCGTGGGGCTGCCACGGCCGCCGTCGCCGCCGGTGGGCACGGCCTTGCGGCCGTAGTGGCGGCGGCCGACGACCTCCATCTGCGCGGTCGACGTCTCCACGCCCCAGGCGCGGCGCTGCAGCATGGCGTCCAGCAGCTTCCAGCTGCCGTTGGGCATCAGCTCCAGCAGCGCCTGGTCGACGGCGGCCAGCGCCACCTCGGCATTGGCGGCGGGCTGGCCGTCGGGGCGCTTGACGGCGATGGTGACCTGCGCCTTGCCACGCACCGGGTAGCTCTCCTTGTCGGCCTTCACATCCACCGCCAGCGCGTGCGCCTGGCTGGCGATGCGGATCTCGGCCATGCCGAGGCGGAAGGCAGGCTTGCTCAAGTCCACCAGCGGCGTGGCGGCCACGTAGTCCTTGCTGTCTTCCCGGAAAGCGCGCCACCATTCGCGCGGCGCCTTGTAGCCCCAGGTGAAGAAGCTGTACCACGGCACCTCGCGCAGGCGCCCGCGCAGGGCCAGCACGCTGACGTAGGCGTTGGGGCCCCAGGCTTCGTCCACTTTGAGCGCAATCGTCGGATCGTCGCCGCGCAGTTCCACCACCTGCGTGTGCACGATGCCCTCGCGCTCCACCGCCACCAGCGCCGTGGCGTAGCGGAAGGGCATGCGCACCTGGAACTTCGCCGTCTCGCCGGGCTGGTAGAGCTTCTTCTCGGCCAGCACGTCCATGCGGTCGTGGTTCTCGCCGCCGAACCACAGCTCGCCCTGCCTGGTCACCCACACCGAGCCGGCGGCCTGCACCTGGCGGGCCTGCGCATCGCGCGCGGTCACGATCAGTTCGATCTCGCCGGGCTGCGTCAGCTTCACGTCGCAGCTGACCATGCCGCGCGCGTCGCTGGTGCCGGTGCACACGGTGCCCAGGTCGCGCGTTTCGGTGCGGTTGTCGTAGGTGTAGAAGCCGCCCACCATGCGCTTGCGGCTGGTGGTGGTGATGCGGGCGACGGCCTTCACGTCCAGCGGCACGCCGGCCTGCGGCTGGCCGGTCAGGTTCAGCGCCAGGGCCTGCAGCTTCACGGACTGGCTGGCCGAGACCCAGCCCTCGGTCTTGATGCCGGGGATGACGCCCGCCGGCCACAGCGTGGTGGTGCCGCGCAGGGTCTGGATTTCGCCGTTCGGGTCGGCAAAGCTGGTCTCGATCAGCAGGTCCTGCGGGCGCGGCGACGGCTTCAGGTCGGCAATCGTCAGCTTGGCGGTGCCGTTCTTGTCCAGCGTGGCGGCCAGCTTGTCGGCCACCACGCGCTGGTCCTGGGTGGACGTGGCTTCTTCCTCGCCGCTGTCGCCGCCCTGGCGCGCACCGCGCGGCGCGGCAAAGCTGAAGTCCTCGTAGTCGGCAAAGCGCAGCCACTTCTCGCGCGTGAGCGCCGACACGCGCACCGGCAGGCCACTGGCCGGCCCGCCCGACACGTAGTTCACCTGCACCTGCACTGGCACGCTGGTGGCGCCTATCAGGGCCTCCTTGCCTTCAGGGCCGACCTGGCCCTGCAGCACCGGCAGGCGGAATTCCTCCACGCGGAACTGGCCCGATTCGTAGAAGCGTTGGCCTTCATCGCCCGACGGCTCGGCCCCGCGCAGCGCCACCTGGTACACGCCCAGCCGCGCCGAGGGTGGAATGGCAAAGCTGGATTCGGCGCTGCGTCCGCCGGTGGCGGTGTTGCGCCAGTGCAAGGGCTGGGTGTATTCCTGCCCGCTGCCCACGTGGGTGATGACCAGCGTGTCCGGGTTGGCCTGGGGCAGGCCGAAGCCGCTGCCGGTCTCGGTGCGCAGCAGGTGCTTCATCGACACCGTTTCGCCGGCGCGCATCAGCGTGCGGTCGAACACGGTGTGGGCGCGCGTGTCGGGCTGCGACTCCAGGTTGGTGGGCACGTTGAAGCGCCAGGGCTCGATGCCCCGCTGCCACGACGACCAGGTGAAGGCCAGGTCGGCCACGCCGTTGTTCTGCGCCCGCGCGCTGACGAAGTAGGCCTGCTGCGTGTCGCTGTAGAAGCTGTCGTCCTCGCAGCGCGGCGCCTGCGGCGAAACGCCCTTGAAGCGGGCGATGCCCTGCGCGTCGGTGGTGGCGTGGGCCACTTCCTTGCCGCGGCAGTCCGACACGCGCACCGTGGCGCCGGCCACCGGCTGGCCCTTGTCGAGCGTGGTGACCCAGGCCAGGGCGTTCTCGCGCCCCAGCTTGAAGTGCACACCCAGGTTGGTGACCAGCGCCGAGGTGCGCACCACCATGCTGCGGCTGGCGCCGTACTGGGCGTCGAGCAGCGACTGGCCGAGCCGTGGTGACGCCAGTTCCAGCACATGAAAGCCGGGCGTGAGCGGAATGCCGACCACCTCGAACGGCCGCTCGGCCGCGCCGCCGCCCTGGTTGGGCGGGGGCGGCAGGTCGATGGTCTTCACGCCGGGCGCGCCGCCCAGCAGCGAGACGGTGCGCGACTCGACCATCTCCCGGGTCTGCTCGTTCACCGGCGGCGGCAGCTTCTGGCGCACGTCCTTGGCGGCCTGGGCGCGCGGCACCATCCATTCGTCGTAGCGCTGCACGCGCTGGAACCAGGCAATGATCTCGGCGTCGCTCTGCGGGTTGATCTGGCTGATCTGCGCCTTCAGGTTCGGCTCGACATAGCGCAGCGTGACCGGCAGCAGCGCCGGCCCGTCCGGCCCCTCGGCAAAGCGCTCTACGATGCCGAACGGCGCGGCGGCGAACTTGGCCAGCGGCGGCATCGGCCCCGTGGCTACCTTCAGCGGAAAACTGGCGGCGTTGGCCAGCGGGCGGCCGCTGGCGTCCTTCAAATCGGGCGGCAGCGTCAGCGTGAAGCCAGTGCGCTCGGGCAGGGGCGCCGGGAATTGCACGCGCTCCAGCAGCGCATCGGCCTCCAGCCCGTCCTCGATCACCGGCGCATGCTCGGCGGTGTCCGAGCGCAGGCGCATCTGCTCGACCAGGCGGCGCGGCACCGGGGCGCTGAACTTCAGCGTGATCGGGCGGATCGGCATGCAGGCGGCCTGGGCGTTCTCGCGCTCGCAGCCCATGCTGGCGGTGAAGGGCTCGCGCACGGTGAAGGCAAAGCGCCGCTCCACGTTGTTCAGCACGCCGCTGGGCGTGGCCACGCCCTTGCCGTAAACCACCTGCACGCGGCTGGCGGGCGGCAGGCGCCGGTTGCAGCTGAAGGTGGCAAAGCGCTGCGGCGCCTGCGCGGCGGCCTTGTCCAGATCCAGCGCCTTGAGCAGCGCCGCCCGCGCCTCGCCGTCGAGCGGCTGGATCGGCACGCGCTCGCCCAGGCCGTCGACGGCGCACCACACGCTGGCCTGCAGGCTCTGGGGCGTGGCCGCGCCGTTGAGCTGCAGCACGAAGGCCTGTTCCTCCTCGATGGGCTGCGAGGTGTCGGGCCGGATGTGCTGCACGAACGGGCCGCCGGTATGAAATTGATAGCTGCTGGCGCCCGTCAGCAGCTCGCCAGCGGCCGATTTGAATCCCGAAACCGGGTCGATGCGGCAGCGCACGCCGGGCGGCAGGTCGGCGGCGAAGTCGTACACCCACTCGCGCGCGCTGGTCCAGCGGCCCTCACCGCGCGAGGCGGCGGCATCGTCGCACGACACGGTGAGCGGCGCCGGCGCCCGCGGGTCGCCGAAGTGGATGGCGTTGGCGCTGAAGCGCGCCTTGATCTGCCGCACCTGCGCCACCTCGCCCTGCGGGCTGAGCGCGGTGATGGTGAGGGCCTGGGCGCTGGCGGCGGCGGCGCCGGCCAGCCAGACGAGGGAGCGGAGAACCCGCCGCAGGCGGCGCGGTGCGGAAACGGTGAAAGGCATGGGCGATCCGGTCGGAGGCGCCGTGGGGCGCCAAAGTGGGTGGATAGCGTAGCAGCCCGCTGCGTCAGGCCGCTTGACGCGCGTCGTGGCAGCTGGCTGTAAGACTTATCGTTACAATTTCGCGAAATTGGCGCGCCGCGGCCCCGGCCGCAGCCAGCGCCGCAGCACAGGAGGGAACCCCATGAGCACCACCGCGCCTCCAAGCCAGGCGCGCCGCGCGCGCCGCGGCGCACCCAGCGGGCCGACGCCGTTCTGGCTGCGGCTCAACAGCTTCTTCGCCTTTCCGTTCCAGCGCGAGCCGCTCATCTACGGGCTGCTGCTGTCGCTCAGCGGCCTGCTCATCGGCCTGTTCATGAAGCTGGAGCTGTGGCTGGCGATTCTGGTGGTCGTCATCGGCTTCACGCTGGCCGTCAGCCGCTACGCCTTCAAGGTGATGGCGCTGGCCTCGCAGGGGCTGCTGCGCACCGCCGATTACCCGCGCCACGACGACCCGGACTGGAAGCCGCTGCCCTGGAAGCTGTTCGCCCTGCTGCTGGTGCAGGGCCTGGTGCTGGGCTTCGTGGGGCGGCGCAGCCCGGGGCTGTACCTGCTGCTGAACGTGCTGGTGTCGCTGGCGCTGCCGGCGGCCATCATGGTGCTGGTGCAGTCGCACAGCTTCCGCCAGGCCATCAACCCGCTGATGCAGCTGGCCACCATCACCGCCATCGGCGCGCCGTACCTGCTGCTGTGCCTGTTCCTGTTCCTGCTCAGCATGGGTGCGCCCATGGTGCTGGGCATGCTGCTGCCGGCGCTGGGCGTGTGGCTGGCGCTGCCGGTGCTGCTGCTGGTGCTGGCCTACTTCAGCTGGGTGATGGCGGCGCTGATGGGCTACGTGATGTACCAGAACCACGCCGCGCTGGGCATCGACCTGCTGCCCGGCGGCGGCGAGGACGCCCCCGCCACCGGCCCCGCCGCGCTGTCGCCCGAGAAGCTGGCCGAGCGCCAGCTGGACGCCGAGGTGGGCCAGATGATTGCCGACGGCGACCTGCAAGGCGCGCTGGCCACCGCGCGCGAGGCCGTGCGCACCCAGCCCGAGGCCGTGGCCGCGCACCGCCGCTACCACAAGGCGCTGCTGCTGTCCGACCAGACGGCCACGCTGGCCGACCATGGCCGCCGCATGATCGCGCTGCTGCTGGCGCGCGGCGACCGCGCCGAGGCTCTGCGCGCCTGGAGCGCCTGCCGCGCCAGGGCGCCCGACTTCGCGCTGGAGGAGGCCGGCCACACGCTGGCGCTGGCGCAGGCGGCGTGGAAGGGCGGCGACGCGCGCACCGCGCTGGAGCTGCTCAAGGGCTTCGACAAGCGCTACCGCGGCCACGCCAGCGTGCCCAATGCCTACGAGCTGATCGTGCGCGTGCTGGTGCAGGGCCTGGGCAAGCCCGAGCCGGCGCGCGCCGTGCTGACGGCGCTGCAGCAGCGCTACCCCGATAGCCCGCAGACGCGCGAGGCCGAGTGGCTGCTGCGAGGGCAGGCCTGAGGTCGCTTTTATTTTGATAGCTGCTGGCGCTGTTCATTGGCTGTTTTCATGGCAGTTCATGCTTGAAGTTGGCCATTGAAAAGCGCAACAAGCTATCGATAACGTAGCAAACGTAGTCTGCCGCGCTGATGCACCGCCCATGCCCCGCGTCGCCCGCGGGACGGGGCCGCTGCAATACCATTGGCCACATGACCGATCCGTTGACGCAGCTCATCCACCACCCTTACCACCCGCCCGCAGGCTTTGCGGCGCCGCAGCCCGGCGTGTTCAAGGCGTCCACCGTCATCTTCCCCAACGTCGCGGCCATGCGCTCGCGCGACTGGAAGCACAAGCACGGCTACACCTATGGCCTGCACGGCACGCCCACCACCTTCGTGCTGGAAGAGCGCATCGCCGCGCTGGAAGGCGGCCTGCAGTGCGTGCTGGTGCCGAGCGGTCTGGCGGCGATTGCCAACGTGGCATTGGCGCTTTTGAGAACCGGCGACGAGGTGCTGATCCCCGACAACGCCTACGGCCCCAACAAGGCGCTGGCCGAGGGTGAACTGGCGGCTTTTGGCATCACGCACCAGTATTACGCCCCAATGGACGTGGCCGACCTGGCGGCGCGCATCACGCCGAAGACGAAACTGGTGTGGCTGGAAGCCGCCGGCTCGGTGACGATGGAATTCCCCGACCTGATCGCGCAGGCGCGCCTGTGCCGCCAGCGCGGCGTGGTCAGCGCGCTCGAGGCCGAGTTCGTGCAGGGCTCGCCGCCCGAGCTCGTCGTGCTCGCCGAGGACCCGCTCGGGCGTGCGCGTATGGCGCGGCGCAGCAAGGTGTTCACCGACCAGAGCCCGGCCGACGTGGTGCGCGCAGTGGCGGGCGAACTCGGCCTGCGCCCGACGGTGCAGGGCCTGGACGCGCCGGTGGCGACCTGGGCCCAGCTCAACGAGAGCGACCTCGCCTTCCTGCGCCGCCTGCTCGGCCATTTCGACGCCGACCTGCAGATCGTCGGCGAGGCGCTGCAGGTCGCGCCGCGCGGCGAGGTGCGCCGTGGCGAACTCACGCTCGAACTGCACGGCCAGCTTGCCCGCGCCCGCGTCACCGCCGACCTCGCCCACCAGGTCAGCCGCGTCACCGCCGGCGGCTGGAACCCGGTCAGCGGCAGCACCGTCAGCGGCGAGGCCACGCGCTGTGCCCACGCCGGCCCGGGCAGCGGCACCAGCGGCGCGGATTGGCTGACGCGCGCGCTCGAAGCACGCAGCGAACACCTCGGCCACCTCGCGCTCGCCACCGACGAAGAGGCGAGCGCGGTCGCCGCCGCCGCCTTCGACCAGCGCGCGCGCCGCTTCGTGCGCCTGGACGGCATCGCCGAGGGCAACGCCCAGCTGCGCGTCGGCACCCACGTCGCCGTCAGCGGCCTGTCGCCGCGCTTCGACAACACCTATTACGTCGTCGAGGCCCGCCACCGCTACGACATGCAGGCCGGCTACCGCACCGAGTTCGTCGGTGAGTGCGCCTGGCTGGGAGGCCGCTGATGGACCGCGCCCCGCACTTCCTCGCCGCAACCGGGTGGATGCAGTCCGCCACGCTGGCGCGCGTGGTCAGCCTCGACGACCCCGAGTCGCTCAACCGCGTGCAGGTGCGCCTGTTCGCGCTCGACGGCGCCGACCAGCAGGACGCGCCGCTGTGGGCGCGCGTGGTCTGCCCCTTCGCCGGCGACCAGCGCGGCGCCTTCTTCATGCCCGACGTCGACGACGAAGTGCTGGTGGTGTTCGTGCAGGGCGACACCCGCTACCCGCTGGTGCTGGGCGGGCTGTGGAACGGCAGCGCCGCGGCGCCCGCCGACCTGGGCAGCGAGGGCAACCGCTTCAAGCGCATCCGCTCGAAGAACGGCGTGGTCGTGACCCTGGACGACCAGCAGGGCCAGGAAAAGCTCGTGCTCGAGACCCCCGCCGGGCAGAAGGTCACGCTCGGCGACGGCCCCGGCACGATCACGGTCGAGGACAGCAACGGCAACCGCGTGGTGATGGATTCCAGCAGCATCGCCTTCACCGCCGCGGCCAAGCTCAAGATCGACGCACCGCAGGTGGACATCACCGCCGGCATGGTCAACGTCAACACCGCGATGGCCAAGTTCTCCGGCATCGTCAAGTGCGAGGTGCTGCAGACCACGGCGGTGGTGTCGACCAGCTACACGCCGGGAGCGGGGAACATATGGTGACGCACCCCCACGAGGTCCTGCTCGGACCGCCGCGCGACGTCGCCGCCTGGCCCGACCAGGGCTGCGGCGCGCCTGCCATCCTGCAACGCAGCGACGACGACTTCATCCCCGCGGTGCTGGCCGCGCTGCGCGAGCCCGCGAGCCGCAGCGCGCTGCGCGACCACCTGGTGCGCAGCACCACGCTCGCCGCCGGCGCCGACACGCGCCCGCCCGGCAAGCGTGCTGCGGGTCGCGGCCTG
>JRYL01000758.1_pt1 | contig 12767 bp, 25 predicted proteins | sample 235391 | NCBI WGS metagenome assembly JRYL01 (sample SAMN03074223, study PRJNA261481) | activated sludge metagenome | biome: Wastewater Treatment Plant; feature: Wastewater; material: Activated sludge; isolation source: activated biomass of a wastewater treatment plant treating wastewater from... ... | reverse complement strand
GTAGACTCACAAAACACACTCCAAGGCTTAGCTAGTCAGGCGAATTTGGAAATTCTAAACGCAACAAGCTCTGTTTTTACACCTCCTGCATCTAATTATTGGTATCAACTATCTGGTAACTCTATTGTATTGAAAGCTGGTAGAACGTATGATGTATCTGGTAGAATATCTTTTTTAAACAATGGTATTGCTCCTACTTATTCGCAACTAAACTCTGGTTTATTTCTAGCGAACGGTAATAATACTAATACTGCTCCTGCTCTTTTATCTAGTTCATCTAATATACAAATACTTAGTGCAACCGATGCAAGGGCTGATGGTTTCTTTGGCGGTGTTACCTTTCAAAACTACGCAACGATTGATTCAACCAATGTCAGAATAAGAGCTATAGTTGATACTACTATTTATTTAGTACCTTACGGAGCTATGAGTACGCCTGCTAATGCTAGAATTGTAGCAAGGTTAACCGCTAGAGAAGTCTCATTCTCCAACACAGCGATCATGGCGGTGCCTGAAGTTAAGATGCGAGTTGATGGGTTTTCTGGATTAGGATCTACTAATACAGCAATCGGCAGATTTGCTACGGTTAGAGTAAATACGTTGGGTTCATTTGCAACCTATAGTTCAAGCTCTGTACTTGGAGATAGCGTTACAATAAATATAAAAGGTAGATATAGAGTAGTAGTTAGTAATAGATCTGATGGCGCAGGTTATGTGCATAATGGTATAACCGTAAACGCATCCAGCTTAACTACTCAAATACAATCCCTTGATTATGCTTCTGGTTTTAGAGCCTCAAATAGTGGTAATTTTAATGGAGCAGGGTTCCCAGTTCAAACCACATGGGAAGGAACATTGAATGTGGGTGACATAGTAAGACCTCAATACGATACAGGTTCAACACTAAATATTGGGGCTCCAGCTTCTAACTATTTTGAAATAGAATTTTTAGGGTGGGTGAGCTAATTAATAGGGGTAACTATGGACTTGAAAGAGCTTTTGAAATCTCGTGGAACTAAGGTTGGAACAGGTATTGTTGGCGGCAGTGGGTTGATAGCCATTGCTTTGTCGATGATGAGTCAAAGACCTGAGCTATTCGATCAGGAGGGTATTGTTGCTAAAAAGGCCGTTGGCCAATTTCAGCAAGGTGATCCGCTGGATAATGATTTAAAAGTAAGGCAATACGCTGAAGCCATGATGGCCGAAACGGATGCTTTTTTCGTAAGAAGACTTAAAAAAATAACCGATTACATATTGGAGGAATAACATGGATGCTTTAATTCTTTATATTGCTACTGAATACCCTTGGGTTGGCCAAGTTGTTTTAAGTGTTGGATTGTTGCGACTGACAATGAAGCCAATCATGTCAGCTATTCTCACTTATGTAGAAAACAGCCTAAGTGATAAAGACAATCTATTTGTTGAAAAGGTTAAAAAGAATAAATACTGGAAAGCAGCTTTTTGGCTTCTAGACTACGTTGCTTCTATAAAGTTACCAGCTCCAAAGAAGAAATAGTCATGATGGAAGACTTGAGAGCGTTTCTTGATGAAAACATCGGGGATGCAAAGAATTTCAAATGGCGTGATGCTCTTTGGTGTAACCAATGGGGTGTTCATGTGCTCCCAGGCAGCAAACTAATACAAGAAAACATAATAGCAACGGCTGAAAAGCTGCAAAATATCCGTGATATTCTTGGAAAACCCATCATTCCTACAGTTTGGTATCGGCCAGAAGTCTACAATAAGCTAATTGGCGGAGCAAAATTAAGCTACCATGTTCAGGGACTTGCGGTTGATTTTATCGTAAAAGGCATCGGCTCCGACGCTGTACGAGAGATTTTACTTGAACATCTTGATAGATTAGACATCCGTATGGAAGACTTAGATGGGGCTTCTTGGGTTCATATTGATCTTGGAAAAGTAGGCCCATCAAGGAAAAGGTTTTTTAAGCCATGATGCAAAGATTCAGCGATAGGTTACTAAACAATCTTAGAAGCAATGTTAGAAATCCTATCATTGTTTTACAAACTCCTGCGCTGGATTTTTTGATCGGTTCAGATACAATTTTAAAGGTCGCAAGGTACGGCGATGAGGGCTTGGTCTATGGTTTGGAAGGGCTGGTTTACGGTGGTTTATATCCGCTATCAGACGACAAACAAAAAACCATGATTTCTCTTGAAGATTTCACCAAGTCGATTCGCCAAACCTTGGATATTGATAAAGCTCGCGGATCGAGTATTTCTTCATTTTCATTGGTTTTAAACGACAAGAATCAAGAAGCTACAAAGATTGTTACTGGTTTTTATGGTACTGATTTAATGTATCAAGACTTTAAAATCTGGATCGGGTTTTCTAAAAATTCTGATTTCAATGCCGATTATTTGATGCTTTTTAGGGGAGTTTTGGAGTCTGTTGATTTCAGGCAAGGATCTGTAAAATTAAATTTTGCTTCACCAGATATAAAGCGTCGCCAAGCTATTGCTTTAAAGGGTGATACTGAGCTTACAAACAACATTTCAAACGTATCTACTTCGATCCTAGTTGATGCTGTAGACCAATTTATTGAAGTTCCAGATCATCCAGCTTACGGCGGTCAAGATCCTGCTTTAAAGACATATATCAAGATAAACGATGAGTTTATTCAATACCAGACAATTGTGGGTAACATCTTTTCAGGCTGCACTCGTGGGCAATTAGGAAGTGCGGCGGCGGCTCACTCTATGGACGATCAAGTAGAATCTTTTTACGTTCTTGAGGGAAGGGCGCTCGAACTTGCTTTAAAGATCATGCTATCTGACAAGGATCAAACTCCGTACATTGAAAACTTAGAAGCAACGGCTGTAAATCAATATTTAAACGACGTGATTCCAAATATTATTTATTTCGGTGGAGTGAATCTTTACCGCGAATATAATGTGCAAATCGGTGATTTTATTCAGACCAGTGGTTTTGTAAACCCAGCCAATAACCTAGCGGCATGGACCGAGATCCTTGACGTAGTTGTGGAAGATGAGGGTTCTTACATTGTTGTAGATTCAACTCTAGTTTTTGACGATGATCCGACAGGTTCAGTAACATTCCTTTCAAAATACAATACTCTGGGTATGTTTGGGCTTTCAATGAAGCCCGACGAAGTTGATATAAAGCGCTTTTTGGATTTACAGACGAACTTTCTTCTAGAATCAAACATGAGAATCTTTATTCGTGACGAAATTGATGAGGGTAAAGAATTTATAGAGCAAGAGCTTTTCTTGCCACTTTCTTGCTATTCACTTCCAAACGACAAAGACGGTCTGGCTAGAATGAGTGTCGGGGTTCATATTCAACCGCTTCCAATTGAGCAGATCCAAGAGATCAATCTATCGAACGTGGTGAACCCAGATAAAATCACAGTTAAAAGAAATGTAAACAGGTATCACTATAATGCCATAGGGTTTAAATACCAGGATGCTCCAGACGATGAGGTCTTCCGTAGACGCTATTTCTCTGTTGTTGGCACTCAGACAATACCCACAGGAAACAAAGCCCTTATAATTGAATCTAAGGGCTTAAAACAGGATTTGGGAGCCTCCCAGGTGGCTTCTCGTTCTGCTAGCAGACTACTCCAGCGATACCGCTCGGCGGCTGAGTACATGGAAGGGGTTCAGATACTCTTTGGTGTCGGCGTTTTAATCAATATTGGTGATATTGTGATCTTTAATCCTGAGAACATGAATGTGGTGGATCGAACTAATTTCAACAGGTCTAGGACTCCACTTTTAATGGAAGTGGTTAATAAAACCACAGATCCTTTTGATGGCAAAGTCACAGTTGATTTACTAGACACGTCCTTTGATATAAACGCTAGATATGGTGTAATTTCTCCAGCTTCTTACGTTTCTAAGGTGCTATCTCCAAACAAGATTATTATAAAGAAATCTTTTGGTGGTATTCTATATGGCAATAATGAATACCGTAAATGGGAACAATGGCTTGGAACGGCTGTGACAATTAGATCCAAGGACTTCACGGACTATTTTGAAACGACTCTTTTTAATATAAGCAACAATACGATTGAGCTTGGGGACGATGTTCCTTTCGTGGTGCAAGAAAACTACATTATGGAGCTTGCGCCATACTCAAATGTAAATACACTAGATAAAGTAAAGCTGATTTTTGGTTACGCAACAGACGATGTGAACGATTTTCCAGATGGAAAGCCGTACTATCAAATAAGTTAGAGGGTTTTTATGGCTATTATTCCAAGTAATATTAGTAAGATTTTAGAAGAAGAAACGGATTTAGAAAGTCCATTAAGCGAACAATTACATCAAAAATTTGGTGGAAATATTAATGCTTTAATTGATCTTTTAGCTAACTTTGTGACTTTTACTTCTAGTGGATCTTTCCCAATACCTGAAAACGTATTTAAGCTTTATCTTTTAATTTGGGGCGGTGGCGGCGGTGGCGCTGGGGGTAATGGTCGTGGTACTGTTGCAGGTGGCGGTGGCGCTGGGTGTGTACCTCAGCTTTATTGCTTGCCTGTAGTTCCTCTAGAGACTTGGAACGTAGTTATAGGCTCAGGGGGATCTGGTGGTTCAGTTAATAATCATGGCGGCGCAGGTGGTAATAGCACGTTTATACATTCTGTAACCAATAGGGGTATTACTGCTTATGGTGCAAGGGGAGGAAGGCTTCTTTCACAACCTGCGTGGAGTGGCGGTGATGGACTGAATTATGATCCTTCGGCACAACTTGTTGGAAATCCTGTTAGTGCAAATTCATTTCCAAGATGGACAAATTTTAATTATTTTACTTATGGCGGCGGTGGGAACGCAAGAAACGGCGGTAATGGTCAGGCTGGACAATCTTCGCCTTATGCTTTTGGGGGTTCTGGGGGTTCTGGTAGCGATCATGGCGGCGGCGGTGGCGCTGGATATGGCAATGGTGGAAATGGTTCATCATCTACATCTGGAACAGCTACAAGTGGAGCTGCTAACTCTGGTGCAGGTGGTGGTGGCGGCGGTGGCGCAAAGTCTGGTGGTAACGGTGGAAGCGGCGGCCTTTTAATTTTCTTCTAATGGACTTACTTAATGTTGCATTATCTACGGCTGTTGTTTCTGTGCTTCTTGGGGTTTGCGGCTACTTTATTAATATTTGGATTACTTCTGTTAATGACTCGATAAAAAGTTTTGATTCAAAGGCAGAGGAACTAAAGAAGTCAGTCACAAGCCTTGAAACAAACGTGAGTATTGTTAGGATCTCGCAGGAAAAGCAGCAACAAAAGGTCGAGGAACTAATCAACAAAACCCAGGCAAAGCTCGAATACAATATGGAAACGCTTCACACGTTAAAAAAAGAAGTAAATATGCACCAACAAACTATAGAAAGATACGGAGAAGTGTTTGTTTCTTTAAGAAAGTTTCTTTCTAAAAAATCACCAGGGCCAAAATAAGTGCTGAGCCAATAACAATCATGGCATAACCAAGATCGAGAATGTATTGATCTCTTTTATTTTTTTTCGTCTGTGGCAGTATTCGTGTCTGCTCGAAGTCCGCTTTTCTCAAAGTGTTTGCTCTTTCCCCAATGCCATCTATTTAAGACTTCTTTGGCAAATGTTGGTATCTCTGAATAGAATATAGTTCCATTTACAATTTCGTCTAGTCCAATTAAGAGCTTTCTTATGTCTGGCTCTAAAATTTCAAAGCAGGCCATAAAACCTTCACGGAAATTTGCAGAGGGATTTTCAGTTCCCATTGGTCCACGTTTTTCGATTTCTAGTATGAGTCTTTCTTGAATATTTTGTTTAAAATTATCAATCACGTCCAAACACCTCGTCCCAAATCTTTTTATCTTCTGGTGATAGTTCTATTTTTGCTTGTCCCAAATTAAGTCTTCTGATTACGTCGCGCAAAAGAATATTATCTAGGTGCTGAATCTTACGAAGTCTTTCGGCTTTCATCCTGTTTTCTTCGTTCCACATGAACAAAAATATAATTGCAATGGCAATAGATATTTTATTTGGAGTTCCTGAAACGATAGAAAAAATGCCAATTGACATAAAAACCAATCTAAAAATAAGTTCTTTGTCGATATTTTTAAATTGATCCATTACTAATTCTTTCTAAGGATTTGAACCCACATTTCAGCAACGAAAAAAGGGCAACGTCCATCATCGTAGTAGTGTCTAAGCCTCGCTATCATGTCTTCACGGTCCATATTTTCCATGTTCTTTCGTGAAAAATATGTATTTGAGCAGGTTGCAAACCAATAGGAATAGGCTATGTGGTTTAAAACATCTTTATCAGCGTATTGAGACTTTGCTTTGATTTTTCCGTTAATAAATATTTCAATATCAAATATCCATAAAAGTGGTATTAAAACCTTAGCTGGCCAGAATCCAGCGGCAATAAAATATCGAATATAAGAGGCCCAGATTGTAAAGAAAGTAAGTGTTGGAACTTTTGAATAATCGTTTCCATTGTCTTTCGTCTTTGCTTCAAACAAGCCTAAACGCAATATAAAATGCCTTAAAATAAATGGAACAACTCTTTTCCAAGATCCTTTGATAAAAGACTCGGCCATAATCACAGGTTTTTGTTGGTCACGACCAACACGATTGTTTTCTGAATACCACATCTTTTTATCTGGGTGGCGACGATAAAGGCCCTTACCTGCATAGAGTTTTTTCATCATTGTGTCGGCATCTAATATTGGGCACTTACCTTTAAGACTGTCTTTGCCGTGAAGAATTGCTTGGGCAGAAAGGGCGTGTCCTGTGTGAAATGTTGTATCACCGCCGTCAATCATTCCGCGACCGTCAAGGCTTAGTAAAAAAGGACCGTCTTTAATAATGCTATCAAGGTTGTTCTCATACTTACCAAGAACACCACTCATGTCGTAGTAGTCGATCTCTTTTCTAGTTGGAAGTTTGTATTTGTATTGCTCTGTTGCATTTTCGTTATTTATTAGCTTCATTTTTTTCCCTTTTAAACTTTTCTTTTATAGCGCTATCTAGCCACTCAATGTTATCTTTGTGTAGATTTGATCCCATTACGTCTACTTATTTATTCAACGCTTCCTCAACTGCCCTACAGGCCCACCAAAAAAGTCCTGTACTTACTGTTGCAATTGCAAAAGCAGCTATTATAACAGCTTCGGAATCAAGATAGTAAATAAAAAACTGAACAGCTATGTACCAAGATAAGTAAAAGAACGAAAGTAGTATGCTTATACATAGGAAGCTAATTGCTGTGGCTTTAAAAAAGTTTTTCATATTCCTCCCATAATTCTGAAATCAGGTAGGATTAGAGCTTCACTTGACCAAAGATGCAAGCAGTATGGGTGAATATTTACGTGTTCCGACTTAGGTGGAAACACCGCAATAGCCTTTGATTCATCGCCAAAAAAATCACGTTTTACCATGCACATAGTTTCGTATGATGGCATCTTGCTTTTATGGGAAAATGAAACGTGTTTCCAGTAGTTTCCATCGGAATATTTAAGAGTAGATTCTATAACTACCATACCGTCGTGTTTACGAACGCAAATAATGCCGTCTTTATCCCTTTGATAGACTCTATATTGCCCAGGAGGTTGCCAATTTAAGTAATCTCTCATATTACAGCCCAATCTCTTACGTTTTCAGCTTCCATTTTTCTTTCATTTGCAAGCTCACCACGTAAATGCGGTTCCTTTTCTTGGATTTTTCTTCTACACCTAGATAAAGACTCAAAAACAGGAGTATCGGGATTTTTAAGCCATAGCCTGAACACTTCGTAACTGGTCATGTTTTCTTTTAAATTGTTAAATATAACATTATAGGCAAGCCAAAGTTCTTTATCTGAATCCCTACATTGAGGGTATTTTTCAAGAAGACACCTAACGCGGTCATGCGCTTTTATTAAATCTTCAATCATCTTCGCTCCAATCGGTCGTGCCAATTAGTACAAATTCGTCTCTAAAAACCCAGAGTGGTAGCGCTAGGTTGTCTTTTTGCCCTATTATTTTAATTACTTTTCGATCTTGAAGCATGAAAACCCTTTCAAGTGATTCCATGCAGGCTACAAAGATTTCATCCATTTCAGGAGAATAGAAAACAGGCTGAATTTCAATTTTTTTTTCCATCTTCTATCCTTGATAGTTTCTTATAAGGAATGAGTTTATAGCCGTCCATGTCCATGAAGTAAACTAGGGCTTTTTGTTGCCCATCTGCCTGAACATCTTCGGTATAAAGACCAATTTTCCCTTTAAACTTTCCGTCAATTACTTCGACTTTTCCGTAAATTCCTCGTTCCAACATTATCCTCCCCAGTGCTATAATTTATGTATTACCAAAAATATCTCTGAGTTCTTTTGCTAGCTTAAGCCTTTTCTTTGCCAGTTTGAACTGCTCATTGCTTTCTTGGTATTCATCAACTTGGTCCTGTTCACAATCAACCATGTTGTCAGTCCACTCACGAAGGTATTTTTTATGGCGTTTCTTTAGTTTTTTCATTTAAACCCATCCTATAAATTTGTATCCACGCTTTTCGTTGTTTCTTGCGTTACTAATAAATGATCTAAGATCTTGTTTTAATGAATCAATTGATTCAAATTCGCATAGATAGTCTTGCTTGTAAAAAGTAAGAACCATAACATCGTCTAGATTTGGGTTATAGAAAAAAGCAGTCATAATCACATGACCACTTGTTTTTGTTAATGGAAGATTAAATAAGTTAAGCATTAAAGCTCCCCTATATGAATCCAGCCATCTTTATCTCTTTTTAAGATTTCATCTATTCCTTGTCTTAAGGCTCTAGTTAAATCATAAACATCGCCATCATTCTTTTCCCAATTATGAGAGACGAGCTGATACATACCAATTTCATCTGTTTCAGGATGATAGAACACCACTCCAAGAACTATGTATTTAATTTCACTTTCGTCGAACACGGTTTTTCCTCCAAGTTTTAACTTTTTGTTTTAATCCTGTATAAAGCATAACTAATCCGACAAATCTTATTAAACCCATTACCTACCTCCCTGAAATCGTTTAGCCATGAATAGATTGTAGAAGTTCATAAATTCCCGAGCTTTCTTGTCTGTTTTATCTAGGTCTCTTTCTTCAATGCCTCTGGCCATGTTTGATAGATCAATGACATTTACTTCTGATAGTTTTTGGCCAACAAATTTGGTTCCAAATTCAACGATGTAGTCTTCTGGGTGTGATGAGCAGTGGGCGAAGTCATTTTCTATCTTCGGGGGAGCTTTAGGAGCATAGTTTTTTACTTCTTTTTGTGGGGGAGCATCTTTCATGAACTCAGGTTCATCGTCTAGCGGCGTGTCCATTAAAGCAGCATCAAGTGGATCAATTGGCTGGTCAATGTCTTCAAAGGGTGGGAATTCTTCTGGTGGAGGGGCTTGGGGTTTTGGTTGTGGCTTTGGGGCCGCATTTGGCGAAGGATTTACCTGTTTTTTCGCATCCTGTGGGGTTTTGGCAGCATTTGGATTAGGTTTGTAGTTTCCTTTGGTGTATGGCGGTTTATTTGATCCAGGATTGAAGCCATTGTTTTTAGGTCCAGAGGCTTTATTACCGTCATCATCTTCGTCGGTTGCTACACCAGTTAGGAGCTGCAAAATATAGCGCTTCATATATGTAGAAAGGGAGCCAAATTCTTGAGGCCCAGCTTTACTTGCTTCGATCTGAATGGAGCATTTCATAAACTCCCCAGATTCGTGCATTAAAAGGCCATTATAAGTATATAATCTAGGCCCACCAGATGGGATTATTGTGTAAAGTACCTTATGTTGATTTAAAATTGGTCCAACAGCGTCCCAAACACTTTTGTAATCTGCGTACCTTGATTTAAAGTGAGGGTTTGTAGAGTCTTTTGAAGCTACTCCCATTTCTGATTGAACAGAGAGCATTGCTTTTAGTATTTTCAAACGATCTTTTGAAAACCCAATTTCTATAATGTCGCTTGTAGTGATTTCACCAGTATTGGTGTTGATAGTTTCTTGGTTCATGTTTTCTCCTATGTGCGGTAAGAGAAATATAAAGCCTTAAGATTCATGTCAATAAAAAAGATGGGCCGTGTTTTTTACGACACAGCCCTGCACATAGGTAGGATAGAATTGGACCTATCCGACTTACTGAGACGCAAATTAAATGAAGTGAAATTCAATTACAATAGTTTGACGCAACACAAATATTTTTCTTTGAAAATACGCCAGATCGTGTGTGGTGATTTGAAAACACTATATATAGAATACTTTGTGGTTTGGGGTACTAGACGCAAAAAGACAAAAAAAAAGAACCTTGCTTGCGCTCAGTTCTTTCCATACTTTGGATTTTGCGAAAACAAAGATAGGTAGGCACAGTCTGCCACATCTTTAAAAAATCGCAAACAAAAAATAGCGTTTACCTGAAAGCTAGTAAAAAACAGGTAAAATTAACCATAGCTGGTTTTCCCTTTGGGTTTTTAATTCATTTAACAAAGTGAAGCTCTGGATATTTGTACCAAATAGTATGCTACTTATGAACCGATAAAAGGAAGCAGGCAATCGGGCGGTATGTATAAGATTATTTTATATATTGTAATGAGGGTTAAGGGGTTTGGGAACGTGTACTAGATATAGTGCCGACAAAGCATTTCTGAGAGGTTTAAGGTTTGATCTCAGTGTGGTAGGTTTACAGAATTCATTTCAATAGGTTCCGTAAAAAAAACGGAAGCAAAGTGAATTGTCTAGAACTACCGAAATGTTGAGCGGCATATTCGCCAATCTTGGTGTTTGATCCAGTACGGTAAGTAAGGGAACAAACCTTTCCTATGCCCTTTTGTTTGATTTATAAAAAATTCTTTGGTTTGTTTTATGTGACGTATCATATAATTTTCTTGATTAAAGTTTAAAGTCGAATAGTAATTCTTCATTCCATTGCACATGGGGGAGCTTATGAAATTTTCAGATCCATTTGAAGAAAACGAAGCATTTGCGGCTATGCCATTGCCTTCACAATACGACAATAAAAGTAATTTCAGATTCACAAAAACAATGTGTGTGATTACTGGAATGGATAGCGCAGAAATAAGATTCATTAGAGGTAAAGATTTCAGCGTTAAAATTGGTTTTTCTGAGCACGTCGAAATTACCTCAAAAGGAAAAACAAAAAGCAAAAAATGTGATATGGGGCACTTTCACGATGTTCCGACAACAGAGCACTTTGCTTACGTTGTTGAAAAGCTCTCTAGAAAGGAAAGCGTGATGCTTGGTAAATGGCTAATTAGCGGAGAGAGACCAGATGAGTAAGTACAAAAGGTTTTGGATGGACAAGGTAAGTGAAAAAGATAATGGGGCTTGTTATTATTTTGAGGCTCACTTAGAAAAACCGAAAAACTGGGACACCGATAGGGTAGACGATGACACAAACATAGAAGTCATCGAAACTAAAGCAGTAGACGACTTACAGGCTAAGCTTGATGAGGCTGCGGCGTTGCTTAAAGAATATAAAGACTGCTATGGAACGCCAATCGGCCTCAATGAAAGATGCGACGAATTTCTGAAAGGTTTGGGTGAGGGATGATAGTAGTTAGACCAAGTTGGGATAACCCAATATTTGTTGAGTGGAGAAAATGGCAAAAGATAGTTGATGAGGATTTCTCACCTATGGCATTAGAGGCAAAAAGATCCATAGAAAAAATAGCTGAGCATATCTACACAGATGGTTGTGTAGTTGGTTTTATGTTAATGGAAACGGCTCATGCTGAAGAAACCCAAGGCGGTGCGGATTGAGTGAAAGATTTCAATGTATGACCTGTATGAACTGGTTCAATATGATGTGGGGTAACACTTGCAATCTATGTAGAGATGCTAATAAAAAACATAAAGAATTGGTAAGTGTAGCAAGAGCAAGTGGCAAGACAACTGAGTATATTTCACAGTTGCAATCCTCCCTAGAAACCGAGCGCAAGAGAAGAATCGAGGCGGAGGATGTTTTAAGTTTTTTTAAGGAACAATTTGAAATTGTGATTGATGAAAAACATTATAAACATTTAACCGCATGGCAAAAAGCCCGCGCCCACTTCGAGAAATATAAGGAGATAGAATGAGTGACTTAAAGAAATGCGAGACCGAAGGGTGCGATAGACAAATACAAAATCATTTTAAAAAATGCTCGATGGGCTGTGGTTATGAACATGAAATAGATAAACTCCAAGCCGAGCTAGCGCAGCTTAAAGAGAAGTGTGCTGAGTATGAGGATGCAATAAGAGATCAACATAGAGAGTGGAATCAAGACGGTCATTGCCTTAGTGAGTGTACGCAATTATGTGGTGTTTTAGAAAAATATAAGGGGAAGGGATGAGTAACGAAAGAAATTTTCAAAAAGATCAAATCGAGCACTTAAGATTAATACAAAAGCAGGTATTAGAATTCACTAATAAAATTTTAATATCAGCAATAGAGCATGATACAAGCAAGTGGAGCGATTTGGAATATAATGCTTTTTGTGCTTCAAGAGAGTCACTTCGTGGTTCTAAAACAGGACAAGACGAAGACTATCAAAAACATTTAAAAAGCGACGCCATTCAATATCATATCAAAAACAATCCGCATCATGCTGAATATTGGGACTCCATAGGTAAGAAAATGCCAGTGCATGAGGTTATATCAATGTTTTTTGATTGGCGCTCTAGAAATATAGCTAAGGGTGGATCAATGAAAAACTTTTGGGAATTTAATTTGAAAAAACTAGAAAACCAAAGGCACGCTATTCCTATAGTTGAGGCACTGCTTGAAGAATATGGCGA
>JRYL01000806.1_pt1 | contig 12789 bp, 10 predicted proteins | sample 235391 | NCBI WGS metagenome assembly JRYL01 (sample SAMN03074223, study PRJNA261481) | activated sludge metagenome | biome: Wastewater Treatment Plant; feature: Wastewater; material: Activated sludge; isolation source: activated biomass of a wastewater treatment plant treating wastewater from... ... | reverse complement strand
CTCGGACTGTCGAAGTCGGGTTAAGGAGTATGCCGGTCTGCTAGTTCACGGACGGAACATCCGCATAAGCTCGGATGCTCGCCAAGTGAGCGGAATGTTTGTTGCTCAGGGGGATATCGTGAGCGACGCCGATCTCACGATAGGAACTCTCATCTCAATGGAGGGCTCTATCGAGACCCGAGACTTCCTGTACTACCCATACTTTAATCAGGCTTCACTCTACTTGCCGGCGGCGGTTCCCGGTGAAAGCGCTCTAGAGAGAGCGATGTTTGAGAAGTACGGAGCGCAGCACGATAGCGGCTCTGCGGTACAAGTGGGACCGCCGCCAGTGACCAACCGCATTACGGCAGGAGGCTGTGACCGATGAAGAGAGCAAAATTATTTTCCCTAGTTGAGATTCTTATAGCGTTGGCAGTTTCTGCGGTGGCCCTAATGGCCTTCCTCACCATCTTTACTCAGAATAGCGACCACGCCGTGGGAAGCCGGAACCGAAGCGTCGCGATTATGCTGTGCCAAGGTCTGATGGACGATATTGAGGGCCACACCTACGGAAACCCGGAGCCTCGTCGCTGGCAAGAGAAGATGGAAGAGCCGGTTCAGGTGTGGGTGAACGGGCGCACTCAAAAGATGGAGTTTCATAAAACCGTCACCTATGAGAACGGAAGTTTTGTGGGCAACTCCTCCGAGAATAACGATGTGGTCACCGTGACCGTGTCATGGCGAGAAGGCTTCGGCGACGACCAGTCCGCGACTACCGATAACAAGGAGCTGGTAGTCCGAGTCCCCGTGTGGAGGTAAGCGATATGAGAAACAATCGAGGAATGACACTGGTTGAGCTGATTATCTATATGGCACTGAGCGTGGTTGCCGGGGTAATGCTCTGGGCCTTCCAGAACATCACCCGCAGCACTCAGAACGCGAGCGTGGCGAGTTATTTAGTGAACGGTGACACTGAAACCTGTGTGGCGGTTTTGCGCCGAGACATTAATGAGTCTGCGCTGGGTGCCATTCAGGTCTACCCCTCGGAGGCCGCTCCCGGTGAGGCACCGGGGATGTCGTTGGTCTCGTCTCGAGCCTTCGGCGGTGAGGATGAGGGCCGGCAACTCATTAACAGTTGGGGTGCGCCGCAGTGGGATAAGCACGTTTATTATACTCTAGAAGGGGAGGGGNNAGAAAACCATGCTACCCGTTCCGGCGTTACTTCTCCCTTCGTCTCAAGGGCGACCGAAGTCGAAAGTCTTGCTACGCGACGTTCTGCTCCCTTCAAAGATCGTGGATAAGGTAGGTCCGAGCGGCTCCGTCTCTACCGACGGGTACGGCGGCTTCAAGGCTCAGTTCCTTCGCCGGCGTGGAGGGAGCGGTGGCGAGGAGCAGTTTACCGGGGTAAATCCCAAGAACGGAAATCCGCGTGATAATACTAGGCTGCTGCAGGTGGAGCTCCAGATCTTGCAGGACGGCAAGAACTNNGTGGGGTCTCTAGAGCTCGGTTGAGGATGTCGTATCGACGCGTCCTCCTCCGAGCTCTTTCTAGACATGATTCACACGCTCATCACCGAGAAGCCTCTAATAACAAGGATAAGCTCCTTTGCTACCTGAAAGGGTAGCGAGCTTATTCTGCGAGGTCACGCGATGTCTGAAGTTCACGATTTAAAACCGGTGGTCATTGGTGCCGGCCCAGCCGGGCTGACGGCTGCCTATGAACTTGAGCGTCACGGTATTGTTTCTACAATTCTTGAAGCTGATACAGAGCGAGTGGGTGGGATCTCGCAAACCGCTCAGTACAAAGGGTATCGCTTCGATATCGGTGGGCACCGTTTTTTCTCCAAAAACAAAGATGTGGAGGAACTGTGGTCGGACTGGCTGGAGTCGGATATGATAAGCGTCCCCCGAATGTCTCGAATTCTCTATGGTGGAAAGTATTACGATTACCCCCTCAAGGCGATGAACGCCTTCCTGAACCTCGGTCCGGTGGAGACAGTGAAGTGCGTGTTGTCATATTTTTACGCCCGCCTCTTCCCACGTACCCCGGAGCGCTCATTTGAGGACTGGGTTATCAATCGTTTCGGTAACCGCCTCTTCTCAATCTTTTTTAAAACCTACACCGAGAAGGTGTGGGGAATCCCCTGCAATGAGATTAGCGCCGATTGGGCCGCTCAGCGGATTAAGAATCTAAATCTCTTGAACGCTGCGCTGAACGCCTTGGGGATCCGTTCCAAGAAAGACGGTGTGATCAAGACCTTGATTGACGAATTTCGCTATCCGCGCTTGGGCCCGGGTATGATGTGGGAGAGAGTGGCCGACAACCTTACCGAAGCAGGCTGCACCCTGAAGATGGGTGAGAGAGTAGAGAAGATTAGTTGGGAGCCTGGGCGAGTGCTTTCAGTGCGTACAGCGAGCCAGACCTACGAAGGAAACGCATTTTTTAGCACAATGCCAATGAGGCAGTTGATCGAAGGCCTCGACCCGCCCGCTCCTCAGGAGGTGTTGGCCGCAGCCCGAGGGCTGAAGTATCGCGACTACCTCACGGTGGTTTTGATTCTCAACAAGGATAATCTTTTTCCGGACAACTGGATCTATATTCACGAGCCCTCTGTGAAGGTTGGCCGCATCCAAAACTACGGGAATTGGAGTAAGGAGATGGTGCCGGACCCCGGCTGCTCGGGGCTGGGTCTTGAGTATTTCTGCGATGTGGGAGACAGCCTCTGGGATATGAGCGACTCCGAGTTGGTGGAGTTGGGGCTCAAGGAGTTGGTTCATCTCGGGCTCGCTCGGCCCGAGCACCTGAAGGATGGGACAGTTGTGCGCATGCCGAAAGCTTATCCGGTTTACGACGACCACTATGCAGATCACGTTGCCGTCATCCGAAAGTTCATTGAGGAACAAATTCCTAATCTGCAGGTTATCGGACGAAACGGAATGCACCGCTACAACAATCAGGACCACGCCATGTGGACTGGGATTCTAGCTGCGCGTAACTCCCTGGGTCAGGGACCCTACGATTTGTGGCGGGTCAACGCCGATGCGGAGTATCATGAAGAGGACAGAGGCGAAGTGAGCGAGGGTCGCTTAGTACCCTCGCGCCTCTCTTAATCCCTCCGGTGTAGAAAAGTCATGCCTATTCTGAGAATTCTCTCAAAGAAGTGCGAAATCCAGGTCTAGGGGCGATGGATAATCAGCTCTCCATCGCCCTGCTCGTTCATCTTTTCCCTTCTGGAACCGATATTTCTCTAGAGTACACTCGATAGTAGGCGAAAGATCTCACTTGCCGCGGACAAAAAATCTAGTTCGCGTAGCTTAAATAGCTGAATGTCCACAGGTGCCGGTAAGAAGTTTGTCCTTCCATGAAGGTGATCCCGCAGTGGGTGAACTAACACACTGGCCACAATGACTCGCCTCTTGGTTACGGGTAGTCTCGCTTATGACTACATAATGGAGTACCCAGGCTTGCTGCAAGAAAGCCTGCGTAGTCTGCACGAGCAAGAAACCAGTCGGATTTTTTTTCACACCCAGCGGATGGCCCGATATTTCGGCGGATGCGGGGGTAACGTCTCCTACACCTTGGGTCTTCTCGATGAGCGTCCACGACTGCTGGCCATCGCCGGAGCGGATACGGAGGATTACCTCGAGCATCTTGGGTCCGTGGGGGTGGACTGCTCTCACGTGAGAACCATACCAGAGGAGCGCACCGCAACCTGTCTTATTGTCAACGATCAGGCCCAGAACCGATTCGTCGCCTTTCACGGCGGAGTGGTGGATCGAGCTGCGGAGTTGAGCGTGGCCCACTCTGTGGAAGAGGAGACTGTGGGGTGCATTATCACTCCTGATGACGTGCCTGCCATGGTGAAGTTCGCACACGAGTGCCAAGAACTCGATCTGCCCTACTATTTTGACTTCGGCTCCCAGGTAACGTGGCTCGATGCCGATCAGTTGCGTAATTCACTTCGGGGCGCGCGAGCAGCTTTCTGTAATGAGTACGAATTCTCGGTCTTCGAAAAGAAGACCGGGTGGGGACTTGAAGAGCTTCTGAGCCACATTCCGGTTATGGTAATTACGCTCGGAGGTGAAGGGTGCTATCTCTTCCAGCAAGGTCAGGAGAGAGTGCATGTACCCTCCTGCCCGCTGAAGAAGGGCACTATCGACCCTTCTGGGGCAGGCGACGCTTTTCGTGCGGGTTTCGGCTTTGGACGAGTGCGGGGCTGGCCTTGGGAAACAGCCGCGCGGCTGGCCAGCACCGCCGCGGCTTTCGCTTTAGAGGCCCGCGGAACTCAGGGGCACCGCTTCACACGAGACGACTTAATCGAGAGATGTCAGCATAACTACGGGCCTCTTCCTGAGAACCTCTTGCAGACGCTTTAGTCGGCGGGAAGGTTGCAAGGGAACTCGAACCCCTTCCAAGTTCGGCCACTATTTGGCCGAACTTGGAAGGGGAATGAATGGATCTTACACCAGACCAGATCACGGCGAATTTCGCCGAAATTAAACCACCGTTGTCCGACGACCACGCTTTGGTCGAGGCCNNCATCGATATCCCTGAATTTATTCGACGAATTGGGACCGGCAACGTTCGTGGAGCGGCGGAGACGATACTCGATAGTAACATCCTGGGAGCTAGCTGCGCCCGGGTGTGCCCGACCGAAGTACTCTGTGAGGGGTCTTGCGTCTACCTTGAGCTAAATGCTCCGGCGATAGATATTGGAAGGCTCCAAAGATACGCGACGGATCACGTCATGAGGAATGGGATTGAGGTGTTCCAAACCCCCGCCGAGAAGACGCTTGGCCGGGTAGCCGTGGTCGGGGGCGGGCCGGCGGGATTAGCCTGCGCAGCCGAACTTGGCCGCCTCGGCATTGAAGCAGTGGTGTTCGAGGAGAAGCCCGAGGCGGGCGGACTCAATCGCTACGGAATTGCGCCCTATAAGCTAACCAACGAGGAAGCTCGAGAGGAGATCGACTACATTCAGAAGATGACTGGGTTCGAGATTCGTACCGGGCAAAGGGTTGGTCGAGATATCACTTTTGCACAACTAGAAGCGGAATTCGACTTCATTTTTCTTGGCGTGGGGCTCTCTAACAGTCGCATGCTGCGAGTCCCTGGTGAGGAGAAAGCCGGCGTGGTGGGGGCCACGGAGTGGATAGAGGAACTCCGAAGCAAGCCGCTTCACGAGACCGTGGTAGGGCCTAACGTAGTGGTTGTAGGGGCGGGGAACACCGCCATTGATGCGGCTACGGAGGCTGCCCGCCTGGGAGCTGAGCAGGTAACCATCGTTTATCGAAGAGGTAAGGAAGAGATGCCTGCTTATGAGTTTGAGTACGAGCTCGCGCTGAAAGACAAAGTGAGATTTCGCTGGCATACCCAACCCGTCGAAGTGCTGGGAAATGGTAAGGTGACGGGCCTGAAGTGTCGCCGAATGGGGGCAGGCGAACCCGATGACTCGGGACGCCCCACTCCGATCGAGATTGAAGGGTCGGAGTTTGTGATCGACGCGGACACGGTGATCAAAGCCACCGGCCAGATTAAGCACGACCTCTTTTCCGATATCACCGGTCTGAGAATAGAGTGGGGATTAGTCAAGGTCGACCGGGACTACCGCACCACGAACCCCAAGTATTTCGCCGGCGGTGACTGTGTCAACGGCGGGGCTGAGGTGGTGAACGCGGTCTATCACGCCAAGCAAGCGGCACTGGCTATGCATCGAGAACTTACCGGAGGTGGGAAATAATGGCGAACCTGGTTTCAAACTTCGCGGGGATCAAATCTCCTAACCCCTTCTGGTTAGCCTCGGCTCCGCCCACAAACTCGGCGTATCAGATCAACCGTGCTTTTGAGGCCGGTTGGGGGGGAGCGGTATGGAAGACCTTAGGTGGACCGATCGTGAACGTGAATTCACGATACGGAGCTCTCTCCTATCGCGGCCACAAAGTGATGGGGCTCAACAACATCGAACTCATCACCGACCGCCCCATAGAGGTAAACCTCCAGGAGATTCGCCAGGTTAAAAGACTTTGGCCGAATCACGCCGTGATCGCTTCGCTCATGGTGGAGTCAAATCAACAGTCTTGGCACGAAATGGTTAAGCGAGTTAACGATTCGGGTGCCGACGGTATCGAGCTGAACTTCGGCTGTCCACACGGTATGTCGGAGCGAGGGATGGGATCGGCGGTGGGGCAGGTGCCTGAGTATTGTGAACAGATCACCGCCTGGGTGATGGAGGTCGCCCAGATCCCCGTGATCGTTAAACTCACGCCGAACGTCGCCTCGGTGGTTCCTCCTGGGTTGGCGGCTCAACGAGGAGGTGCCGATGCGGTGTCGCTGATCAACACCATCAACTCCATAACAGGCGTGGATCTCAATACCCTGGTTCCCCATCCCAAGGTGAACGGGCGGTCGGCTCATGGTGGCTACTGCGGTCCCGCGGTGAGGCCGATAGCCCTTAACTTTATTAGTTCGTTAACCCATGAACCGGAGTTCAAACTTCCGATCTCCGGGATCGGAGGTATCGAGACCTGGAGAGACGCCGCCGAGCATATCCTCATGGGTGCTTCGACGGTCCAAGTGTGTACAGCGGTTATGAAACACGGGTTTCGCATTGTGCAGGATATGATCACGGGTTTGAGCACCTGGATGGACGAGAAGGGGTTCAATACTGTTGCGGACTTTAGCGGCCTCTCGGCTCAGAAATTGTCCGACTGGGGAGATCTCGATCTTAACCACCGAGTGATTGCCCATATTAACCCGGACAAGTGTATCGGTTGTCAGGTTTGCTATATTGCCTGCGAAGATGGAGCCCACCAAGCGATTTTGCGACAGATCGGAACGCGAGTTCCCAAGATCGATGAAAACAGCTGTGTGGGATGCAACCTTTGTAGTCTCGTCTGCCCGGTGGAAGAGTGCATCACCATGGTGGTTCAAAATCCCGGAGAGCCGTCGCGGACTCATAATCAGTACCTGGCCGCGGGGGAGGACCCTGTCGGGAACTACCCCCGGCATAGCGCTCAAATACCGAGCTGATGTTAGCAAAAAAATCCCCGAGGAACCGGGGATTTTTTTTTGCGCCCACAGGCTTAGGCGAAATGAACTTTCCTTTCTTCGCGGAATTAGCTCTCACTGAACAAAGCCGTGGAGTTGGGGACGCGCTTCTCTTCAGGATAATTTCGGGGACGTGCACATAGAACTCGACGATATACCGGTTCCAAGCTTTTTACTCGACGATGAAGGCGGCGTGGTTTTACTCAACACGGCCTATCGAGAGCGTTTCGGCACGACCGTGGATGAGCAGCATCGCCTGGGGAGTTTGAACGGAAGCCGGGGTATAGTCACTCGCCGTCTGACGGGGGGGAACCTTTTGGTGTCGGTCTATCCCGAAGTCCAAAGCTCCGTACACAGAGCCCGCCTAGTGCGAGAGGCGACCGCTATGGCACGAGTCGGCGGATTTGAACTCGCAGGCGACAGCGATGTCTTTCAGTGGACATCCGAAGTCTACGATATTTACGGAGTGGACGAGAGTTTCGTGCCCACTCTGGAGTCCGTTTTCTCTTTTTACTCCGATGATGCTCGAAAGAACTTAGAGAGTCTCTTTACTCGCGTCTTAACTCACGGCGGTTCTTTTGATATTGAGCTTCCGATGGTCAACGGGAAGGGACGAAAGCTCTGGTTGAGGACGCGCGGGCGAGCCGTAATGCGAGAGGGCAAGTGTTCACTGGTTTCGGGTGCTGTCCAGGATATCAGCGCCGAGCGCGGAGTTAGGAAAAAGTTAGCCGAGGTGCTGGAACGCTTCGCTTTTGCTCAGAGTTCCGCGGACTTCGGGGTGTGGGATTTTGACCCGTCAGCCGGCACTCTACACTGGGACCAGGCTATGTTTCCTCTTTACGACGTTGATCCGGCCGACTTCACTGGAAGATTCGACGATTGGACTCGTTGCGTTTATCCGGCGGATCTCGAATCGTCAGTGGCCTCACTTCAGGCAGCCATTCGAGGTGTTGGTGTTTTTGACACGGAGTTTCGCATTCTCACTCGTTCAGGTGAAGCTCGCTGGATCAAAGCTACGGCGCACGTCACTCGGGGGGAGGACGGCCGAGCCCAAAGGATGGTGGGGTTCAATTACGACATTACAAAAAGTAAACTCATTGAAGAGGCTCTCCGCTCCTCATACTCGCAAATGGAGGAGGCCAACCAAAAGCTTAAGGAGCTAGCGGAGAGATCTCAGGCAGCTAATCGTGCCAAGAGTGAATTCCTCGCCAACATGAGCCACGAGATCAGAACCCCCATGAATGGAGTCATGGGGATGGCCTCATTGCTCTTAGAAACCGAACTCGCGCCCCACCAGCGAGACGCCGTGGAGATCATACGTAAGAGCGCCGAAGCGCTCTTGCAACTTATCAACGATCTCCTAGATTTTTCCAAAGTTGAGGCGGGTGCTGTCGATCTGGTGACCACCTCTGTGGACGTGAGAGAAACAGTCGATGACCTGGTTGAGTTCTTGGCCATCGAAGCTCAGAGGAAGGGCCTTCACTTTCGCTACCGTATCGGACGCCGAGTACCGGCGCAGATCTTGGTGGACGCGGGTCGTCTACGTCAAATCCTCATTAACCTTGTGGGCAATGCCGTCAAATACACCGATAAGGGTTTCGTTGCTCTGTCAGTTTCGGTAGTTGGAGATCAGATCGTCTTCTCAGTCGCCGATTCCGGACGCGGTATCGCTAAGGAGGAGCAGGACACGCTCTTTGCTCCCTTCACTAGAGGCAGTAATCAAGGTGCGATCGGGGGCACCGGTCTGGGTCTTGCCATCTGCTACCGTCTGGCCTCGATTATGGGAGGCAGAATCACCGTATCCTCGCGCTACGGTGAGGGCTCAGTTTTTGATTTCTCTTTACCTCTCGACTCGGCACCGCCGGCGTGCCGGAGCTTGGATTTCGAGGGGATTAGAGTCGCTGTTTCCGGCGGAGACGCTTACGACCGGGACTCGATTAGCGAAGTTGTTTACTATTTAGGGGCGGACGTGGTGGAGAAAGACCCCACTTTGGTCTTTGAGTTTCAGGGTGCGCCGCGCGAGTTTGATACAGAAAATCGAGTCGTCTTACTCCCCAGTAGTGAAGCCGCGAACTTTCCCTCTTTCCGCGAACTGGGATACAAAGGTATGGTCACGCTTCCCGTTCGCGCTAGTCAGGTGCTCAAGGTGGTCAACGGGTTGACCGGCCGTAGTAGAGGCGAGAGTTCCTCTTTAGAGCGCCGCCTGGTCTTCGACTGCGAGGTCCTACTGGTGGAGGATAACCTGGTCAATCAGAAGGTGGCTTGGAAATTGTTCAACAAATTGGGCCTGAGGTACGATACCGCCGCTAACGGTCACGAGGCGCTGCAGCGCCTTCGAGAGAAAAACTACGATCTCGTTTTCATGGACCTGCAGATGCCTGAGATGGACGGTTACGAGGCGACCGAAGCACTCCGCCTCACCCCAGATTTTCCCAGAAACCGAGGGATTCCGGTCATCGCCCTCACAGCCCACGCTACCCAAGAACATCGAACCAGGTGTGCGGAAGTGGGATTCAACGATTTCCTCACTAAGCCGCTGCGCATTGGAGATTTGCGAAAAGTACTCATCACCTGGCTTCCCGGCAGAGTGATGGATAGCACGGCTTTTCCGCCTCCGCCTCACCCCNNTTTCGAGTTCCGCTTTCCGATTCTGCCATTCGGTCGAATCTGGCCTAAGAGTAAGAATATCGTTGGCTGCTTGAAGCTGAAGTTGAGTTCGGTTCAGGGCCTTTGCGGACCAAAAGATAAGGCGAAGACAGTTCAGTTGGTCGAACTGTTCGGTTGTTAGCGTCAGAGCGACCGCTGCTTCGTGGATCGCTTCTTGGTACTGTTTCTCCAAATATTCGATTAAAGCTCTGCGAAATCGAAGGCCGTAACTCTTCGGGTTGCGCTTGATTCCTTCGTTGAGCAACGACCTTGCCGTCTCAACCTCGCGGTGGCCTTTATAGAGATCCCAAACAATCTGGTCGTAAGAATCAGTCAAGCTGGGGTCGAGTAGGGTAACCATTCGAAGTAAAGGTAGAACCTCACTCTGTTGCTCCGCCGCGATTCCTTCGTCGTCGAGCGCTTCGTGAAACATATCCATGCGAAACCATAAGTAGCGCGCCACGACGGTTTTGATCTCTCCGAAAACATCCACCAGAATATCGTCGGCCTTCCTTTGTTCGGGTGGAGGTAGGAACTGTCTCGCATGCCATAGATCCAGAGACATTCCGGAGCCCACGGCAAGCGCCCAAAACAGGACTAAAACTTTAGTGTTTTTCATTTCGACCAGAATCCTTTCTTGGTCCCTATTCCAAAAACAGCGAGTAAGAGTACAAAGACTCCGACAAGGATCCCACAATCGTTCAACGTTTTCTTGTAGCCGTCGTCGTAGCGCCAAGGTTTGGTAAAGAAATCCCGGATGATGTATTCGAACATCGCGGGTTTCTCGATCTTGTTAGCGTTTCTCGAGTTGAGGAACTCGTCGTCCTTGAATAGAGCGCTAAGCGGGACTTCGGAAGCCTCGACGTCCTCTACCTCGAGCAAAGTCACAGTGAAAATGAGAGTGGAGTTAGGCGGGATCGGTCCGACTTTTTTGTTCCCGTAACCCAAGTTAGGTGGCACCGTGATGCGCCGGATCTCCTGCAACTGCATTCCTACCACTCCCTGAGAGAGTCCAGGTAGGAAAGCCTGATCGCCGACAGTGAACTTCAGAGGTTCGCGCTCACTCCTGGTCTCGACAGGCAGCTTGTCGGAGGTCTCAAGTTGAAAGCTGATAGATGCTCGCTGTCCCTCAACGAGCATGGGGCCGTAGCCCTCAGTGAGAATCTCTATGATCACCGAGTCCTGCCCCGCAGCCGGCCAACTGAGCAGTAGCAGTACTAGTAAGGCTCTTCGCATTAGAGGTCCTTTCGCCCGAACAGCATCGCGGATAGGGTTAGTGCGATGAGAACCCAGAGCATCGTGTAGAGGCAGATCGACGGCAGATNNCATCGAAGAGAACTCACTCCCCCGGTCCTCTAATAAAAAAAAGCGAATGAAGGCTCCCGGTAGGCTGCCGATGAGATAGACAAAGGCACCCACGGTTCCGGCCAGAGCCGGACTCGCCACGGTGGATACGGCGACGGTGAGGGACGCCACGATGGAGAGTTGGCCGAACAGAGCTAAGAGAGCTATAAAGATTTGAAAATCCACTGTGCGCGACAGTCCTGCCACCGATACCGTGAGGCAGGAACCCAGAATCAGCAGACTTAGAGCAATGAGAAGCAGGATTGCCATCAGATGTCCGAGGATGTACTCTAGCCGGTTGATCGGTCTAGCCAGAATGGGATAGATGGAGCGGTTTTCGAGATCCTTCGGAATCGACGAAGAGGCCAAGAGCAGAGTCATGCCGACGCCGAAGTATGTGATGAGAGTGAGGCCAAAGTCCTTGGAAACCCTCTCAAAGGCGCTTATTCCTAAGCTGAAGGCGTTGACGTAAGCGGGAAGCATGAGGAGGATAGCGCCTAGAAATAGGGTGGATAGATGGGCCTGACGACGCAAGCATCCTAGAAAATACAGCTTGGTGAGAGCGAGGATGTTGCTCATGCGGCCACCTCGTTAGAAGTGAACTCTAAGAACAGATCTTCCAGCGAACGACGCCCGGACTCAAGGGATACGACTTGATGACCGGAACCACCGACGGCCGCCAGGAGGGCCGGGCTCTCTTCCGCGGTCAGGTGAGTCGAAAAGGTTCCGTCGGAGTTCGGTACCCACTGATGTGAGTCTCCCGGTATAGGGGTTGAGTCCAGAAATCTCACCTTGAGCGCAATCTGATTTTCCTCTCCGAGAACTTCTCGCAATGTGCCTTGGCAGCGTAGGACACCCTTATGAATGATAGCCACTGAATCACAAATCTTTTCGATCTCTCGGAGGTGGTGAGAGGAGAAGAATATAGTTAGCCCCTGTTCTTTGAGAGACTTTAGAAGATCGAGTAGCGAGACCTGTGCTTGAGGGTCGAGCCCCGAAGTTAACTCGTCGAGGACGAGCAGTTTCGGGTTTCCAACGAGCGCCTGAGCAATCCCGAAACGCTGTTTCATTCCCTTGGAAAACTCTTTTAGCTTAGATTTGCGGCGATCAGCAAGCCCTACTCGCTCCAGGGCTTCAAGACATTTCTTGGGCCTATGAACTCTAGAGATGCCGGCCAACGTTGCATGGATATCCAGGAGCTCGGTAGCGTTCATGAACTCGTGATAGAGAGTAACCTCCGGTAGGAAACCGAGCAGTTTCTTCGCTTCACGGGTTCCCACTGGATGTGTGAACAGTTCCGCTGACCCAGCACTTGGACGCAGAAGACCCACAAGGATTTTGATGGCGGTGGACTTCCCGGCTCCATTTGGCCCGGCGANNGTCTCGTAGATTTTATCTACACCTTTAAAATCAAGCGCGGAGTGATTAGACACGGGAGTTTACCTCTGAAGTTTGTGATATTGAGTTTTCATTATCATTCTTGCGAGTTAAGGGTATTCCTTCGTGGTTTTGAGTTTTTGTTTCTATAAACTCTGTTCAAAAGTGGGCGTTTACGTTCAGTAAGAATCGTCGTCCCGTGACAGATCGAGTCCCTGAGACCTCACTGAAGAAGTTGAGTAGGGCTCTCTCGTTGAACAGGTTGAATATTTGTAGCCCCGCTCCGATTGTAACCCCGTCACCGGTTCGGTACCGGTATTGGAGATTGAGATTGGTGTTGAATCTCTCCTGACGGTCGCCGACTAGTCCGTAGGGGTTGAGTCCGACCGAATTGTAGG
>JRYL01007591.1_pt1 | contig 12804 bp, 9 predicted proteins | sample 235391 | NCBI WGS metagenome assembly JRYL01 (sample SAMN03074223, study PRJNA261481) | activated sludge metagenome | biome: Wastewater Treatment Plant; feature: Wastewater; material: Activated sludge; isolation source: activated biomass of a wastewater treatment plant treating wastewater from... ... | reverse complement strand
ACAAAAATTCTTACACCCTCTCTCCAGGTTACGTGCCATTTTTATACCGATACTTTGAATCAACCCTGACTTACCAATAGTTCGATCTCTATCATGTACCCAGATATCAATAGATCCCGTTGCTCTGTTACAACCTGAATAATATCCACGGATAGGTGATTTATTTTTCTGGTCAATTACAACAAAATCATTCGGATATAAAGAAAATACGAACTCAAAACTATCGTCAATCTGTGTCCATTCATCCTCGTCCTTACCTTGAACAATTGCCCGATTCGGCAACCCTGTCACCTTATGATGCACATACACTGGCACCAGATGATATTTCCCTGCCTTAGTAAACACATCCACCCGCAGCATCGTATCGTTCTTAGCAACGCCGCCACGGATGGGAATGCCTGAAAGCTTATCTATGACCATCGTCACGGTGCGCACGACCGGGCCAGTAGGATTACCCTGTTTATTCGGTTTACGCGGCAATGCCCGCAATCTTTCGATTTCCGCGCCTTCCTCCGTTGTCAGCGCCCGCTTTTCTTCCTTGACTATCTTTTCGATATCTCTGGCCTGTTTCTCCCGAGCTTCGCGGCCTTCAACCCAAACACGCAATGCTGAATACAGTTTTTCATTACGTTCGGGATCAACCAATTTATCAATATCAGTGATTTTCAAATCGCTGACCGCGACTTTCTGTGTGACGCTGCCTTTGGTTTTCAAACGTTCCGGCTGTGCATAAATGGTTTCCTTATGGACGGCTCCGCTATTCCGCCGTTGCGGTGCGCGTGAGACAAACAGTGTCCTGACATCATGCAATGCATCATCGTCATACCCCATGCCCCGTAATTCCGCCCGCAAACTTTGTAGATCGTCCTGATACAAACGGGCCGTCAATTCCTGACAAAAATGCGGCCACGGTGTTGGAAAATGTTGCTCCAGTTGATCCAGCATCGTGGGATTCACAATTTCCCCGGTTTCCATATCCACCAGGCCTTCACGCGCCGCAGCCAGTTCGTTGCGCTTGGAATAATCAGCCAATCTTTTGACCATTCCATGACTACATACAGCGACTACAACAGCATCCAAGGCATGATGCCGGTCTGAATCGGCCCGCACTTTGACCAATCCCCAACGAGCGCGCAAGAACGAGGTCAATTGGCCGTTCACCACTACGCAACGTTTGGAAGTACTGCCTTCCGCGAGCTTGAGATAGCGCTCGACATAATTCTTGAAGAAACGGCAAATATAGCGTGTGTCGTTAAGGTTACGATCGCTGAACTCACTCGCCTCTTCTTTGCCAAAATCCTTGCGCAACAGTCGGTTACGTTTGGCCTGCCGATAGGTTTTGGTGGAGTTAACAAATGCCACAAACTCGCGCCAACGTGGGCTGTCCTCCTTGCCGCCCAGATACTCATAAGGCGTCATATTGCCTTTGTTGCGGTTTTCCGCAGTCAGCACCAACACCCGGTTATTCTTACTGTCATCAAAGCTGCGGGAATATGGCAGGGCATGGTCCACCTCCACATACCCCATTTCAAACAAGCGATTCATGTCCAGCGGTTGCAGAGAATAAGCGCACTTGCCATGTTGCTCACGATACAATTGCCACTTCTCGAACTCCCGTCCCTTGAGTTCGCCAGAACTGTTGTATTCAGCATCAAAAGCCAATCTGTCTTTTGCATTGCGATCCCGATATTCCTTTTGCTGCCGTTCAATATCACGCCGTTCGTCCAATGGCCGAGACAAGTCTCTCGCCATTTCAATATGCACTTCATCAGGCGAGCCATATTGCTTGATCATGGCATTGACCACTTTGCGCGCCTGATTCAGCGCGCGAAGCACGACAGGGTTACGCGGAATATCCAGGTCTTCATTGAATTTAAGCCTACCGTCCTTTTCACGAGCGACATAAAACGGCGGCAAATACCGATATTCTCCAGCACCAGCCTCATGCATCTGGCTATGGTGATAACCTGCTTCAATGCACGCCTCATCATAGCGCTGCCCTTTCTCCATATAGGGCAGGATTCGATACAGCGCCTTGAAGGATAAATTGCTGAACTTATCAAACCGCACCGTGAGCAAGACCTGAATCAGATCGGCCTTGTTTGGCAAGTCCAGCTTGTTCAATTCGCGCTCAACCTCCTCATCTTCCTTGTAAACGCTCAATATGCGCGCAATCTCGTCATACAATTGCGGCTTGCCATCCAGCGCAGCCACGGTCACTTGCCGCCAATCCTCTTCCAACCCTGCGTCTTTCATGCTTTTGCGCAAAGTCTGCCAGGCTGGCATCCTGACCAGCTTTTCTTCTTCCGGGTCTTTGGTTTTCTGCTGCTCTTGATTAGCATTGGGGTAGATTAAACCTGCGAAGCGGAAATCTGCTGTCAATCCGGCTTTTTTAAGTGCATTACGCAACTGCTTATAGCTGAAATCTCCACTCTGCTCATACGGCAAACCCAGCACCAGATGCCGCTCAGCTTCATTCAATGCACGCCTCTCGCCATCCACGATCAGCCGCAGGTTGTTCAAACGCGTCAGCCAGACATGCCGCTCAACAGTGAAACTCGCTTTCGGTGCACGGTACTCTCCCTTTTCAAACGTGCATTTACCGAGCATTTCCAATAATTTCTCGCCAGACAAAGCGGGATGCTGAGCCCAGAGTAAGCCGGTTTTCCTATCCCGCAATGCCTGCTCCAAGGTTTCCGACGTATACGGATTGCCCAAGCTGCGCTGCCTGTCGAACAAGATGCTCAATTCATCATCTAACAACAACCGGGATAATGCCTTGCTATAGTCGCCGCGCTTATTGCGCTGGGCATCCGGGAATTCGCTGATCACCATTTCAGCAGCAGTTCGATACTGCTTTTCCTGCATCAACCGTTTGGTGCCCGCCAAGCCTTTCTTGACCGCGCCGCCTTCCTTGTCACTCTCGGCCGCTTTTTCTTCCGCCTTGCTCAACCAATGGAAACCACGATGTTTGCAGATATGGTAGATGACGCGTGCCCACTCTTCCGGCTCCAGCTTCCTGTCCAATGCCGCTACGCGAAGCCTCCAAAGATCAGGTGTTTTGAATCCAGCAGGCGGCGCTTGCTTCAGCACGCTCACGTCATGAATCAAGGCTTCACGCTTCAATAATCGTGCGAGTTTCGTCAATCGCCATGCCCGTCGCCGCAAGCGGCGACGCAACAATCTGGCCATCCGCCGGGCAAGATTTAATGATTCCCCTTTATCCGCGGTTTCCGCCTTATCAAAGCAGCGCACCCCAAGGTCAATAATGCGGTTTTCTCCCAGAACAGCCCAGCCAACCGACGCAATCCCGATATCCAATCCGAATGCCAAAGGGCCAAGATTCTTCTTGTTTTGCATGCCAAAGTCCCCTATCATTTGTCCCGTTGTAGTCATCCGGGGTGAGAGCCGTTGCTACAATAAGAACTTAATTGTTCGTATCCAGCCCGGCCTTCTGGCCGGGCTTTATTATTTCCACCTCTGCAATATATATCACCCATTGTCAATTTACTATTCCGCAACGCAGGCCTCTGGGTATTGATCGTAAAATCACATGCATATCATGCTGTTCCGCGATACGTTATAATCCGGCAAAGAAGCTTTACCAGATACTCAGGCACAATTCCTATAATGATCAAAAAACTGCTGCAACGCGTTTTTAAATCCCCCAAAAAACCTGCCTCCTCCAGTACGGTCCGTCCTCAGGGCAACACCGAGCGCATTCCTGCCAAGGTGCACCACATAGACCGCAAGCTCATCAGCAATGCAGCGATCAAGACTACTGACAGCTTGCAAAAGGCGGGTTTCGAGGCGTTTATCGTGGGCGGCGCGGTGCGGGACCTTTTGCTGAAGCAACGCCCCAAGGATTTTGACGTGGCGACCAATGCCACGCCGGAGCAGGTGAACCGGATTTTCCGCCGTTCGCGCATCATCGGCCGCCGCTTCCGTTTAGTGCATGTGATGTTTGGCGACGAGACCATCGAGGTTTCCACCTTTCGCGGCCATCACCTGAGCGAAGAGGGCGATGCCAAGGTGGCAGATAGCGGCCGCATCCTGCGCGACAATGTGTTCGGCAGCCAGGAAGAGGATGCCGTTCGCCGGGATTTCACCGCCAATGCCTTGTATTACGACCCGGCCAGCGAAGAAGTGCTGGATTTCCACCATGGCGTGGCGGATATCCAGGCGGGCATCTTGCGAATGATAGGCGACCCGGCGATGCGTTACCGTGAAGACCCGGTGCGCATGCTGCGCGCGGTGCGGCTTTCCGCCAAGCTGGGATTGAAAATTGACGCCGCCACGGAACAGCCGATTTCCGAGCTGGCCAATTTGCTGCATGATGTGCCGCCTTCGCGCTTGTTTGACGAAATGCTCAAGCTATTCCTTTCCGGACATGCGCTGGAAAGCGCGAATGCGTTGCGCCAGCATGGCCTGCATCATGGCTTGTTGCCATTGCTTGATGTCGTGCTGGAGCAGCCGATGGGTGAGCGCTTCGTGACGCTGGCACTAAAAAATACGGACGAACGGGTGCAGACAGGCAAGCCGGTATCCCCCAGTTTCCTGTTCGCCACCTTGCTTTGGCATGAGGTGCTGCTGGCCTGGAAAAAATACGAGCAGCAAGGCAATAAACCCATCCCCGCGCTGCACATGGCGATGGATGAGGTGTGCGATATTCAGGCCGAGAAGATGGCGATTCATAAGCGCTACAGTGCCACCATGCGCGAAATCTGGGGCATGCAGCCGCGCTTCGAGAATCGCGCGGGCAAGCGTCCTTATGGCCTGCTGGAGAATCCGCGCTATCGCGCCGCTTATGACTTTCTGCTTTTGCGCTGCGAATCCGGGGAAATCCCCACCGAGCTGGGACAATGGTGGACGGATTTTGCCAATGCCGATGGCGAGAAACGCCAGGCCATGCTGATGCCTGAGTCCGCGCCGCGCAAGCGCAGACGCCGCCGCACCAAGAAACCCGCTGCGGCCTCTGGAGAATAACCATGGCACGCGCCTATATCGCATTGGGCAGCAATCTGCGCGACCCTGCCGATGAAGTCAGCCGCGCCTTTGCCGAGCTGGGTGATTTGCCGACAACCCGTCTCGTACGCCGCTCGTCGCTGTATCGCACGGCACCGGTAGGCTATGACAACCAGCCGGATTTCATCAATGCCGTGGCAGAAGTGGAAACCAGCCTCAGTCCGCTTGAGTTGCTGCGCGCCATTCTGCAACTGGAAAACCAGCATGGGCGCGAACGCCCGTTTCCCAATGCGCCGCGGGTGCTGGACCTGGATTTGCTGCTGTATGATGACATTGCCATACGCACCACTGAACTGACACTGCCACACCCTCGCATGCATGAGCGTGGTTTTGTGCTGTTGCCGCTGGCGGAAATTGCGCCCGACCTGGAAATTCCCGGTCATGACCGAGTGGCAAGCCTTGCGCTGCATTGCGCGGATCAAGGCGTCGCCTTACTGGAATCCTCAGTACCATGAGTATTTTTGACCGTTTTCACTATATCGTGGTTGAAGGCCCGATCGGCAGCGGCAAGACCACGCTGGCCAGCAAGCTGGCGGACATGTTCCCGGTCAACCTGTTGCTGGAAAATGCGGGCGCCAACCCTTTCCTGCCCAAGTTCTACCAGGATGCGCCGCGCTACGCCCTGCCTACGCAGATGTTTTTCCTGTTCCAGCGCGTGGAGCAGATCCGCGAGCTCTGCCAGCGCGATATGTTCAACCAGGCGACGATTGCCGATTTCTTCCTGGAAAAAGACCAGTTGTTCGCCCAATTGAACCTGGATGATGAGGAATACGCGCTCTACCGGCAGATGTATCAGCATTTGCATGTGCAGGTTCCCACGCCAGACTTGGTGATTTACCTGCAATCCCCGGTGGATACTTTGTATGAGCGGGTCAACCAGCGCGGCACCAATTACGAGCAGGAAATCGCGCGCGAATACCTCTCCCGCCTGGCCGATGCCTACAGCACTTTCTTCCACCAATACGACGGCGCTCCGGTGCTCATCGTCAATAACGAAAACCTCGACATCACGGAAAAGGATGCCGCCATGCAGATGCTGCTGGAGCGCATCATGCAGATTCGCGGCCGCCGCGAGTTTTTCAATCCGAACATGGAGTAAGAGGAACCTGTTCCACATGAACCTGCTTGCATTACAACAAATGAAGGCGCGCGGCGAGAAAATCGCCGTGCTCACCAGCTACGACGCCAGTTTTGCCGCCTTGTGCGACAAGGCCGGAGTAGAGGTGCTGCTCGTGGGCGACTCGCTGGGCATGACCATCCAGGGCCACAACAGTACATTGCCGGTTTCGCTGCGCGATATGGAGTACCACACGCGATGTGTCGTCAAAGGTGCGCAACAGGCTTTCATCGTCACCGATATGCCGTTTGGCAGCTACCAGAAAAACCCCGAGCAGGCGTTCGAGAATGCCGCCCTGCTGATAGCAGCTGGCGCGCAGATGGTCAAGGTGGAGGGCGGCGCCATCATGCTGGACACCGTGCGTTTCCTCGTGGATCGCGGCATTCCCGTCTGCGGTCATCTGGGCCTGACGCCGCAATCGGTGCACCAGTTCGGCGGCTACCGCGTGCAAGGCCGGGACGACGCGGCCGCGCGGCAATTGCTGGCGGATGCGCAGGCGCTGGCCGAGGCTGGCGCTGGCATGCTGGTGCTGGAAATGGTGCCGTCAGCCTTGGCCGCCAAAGTCAGCCAGGCCATCGCCATCCCTGTGATCGGTATCGGCGCGGGCAAGGACTGTGATGGACAGGTGCTAGTATTGCAGGACATGTTGGGAATTTATGCCGGCAAATCGCCGCGTTTCGTGCGCAATTTCATGCAAAACGCATCCAGTATAGAACAAGCCGTTGCTGACTACGTCGCGGCAGTCAAATCACAGGCATTCCCGGCCCCCGAACACAGCTTTGAATAAACCATGACGTTGGAAATCATCCCTGACATTGCCAGCCTGCGCGCGCGCCTGGCCCAGGAAAAAAATATTGCCTTCGTGCCTACCATGGGCAACCTGCATGCCGGGCATCTCCATTTGATAGCGCTTGCCCGACAATACGCTGATTGTGTAGTGGCGAGCATTTTCGTCAATCCCTTGCAGTTCGGCGCCAATGAAGACCTGGACAATTATCCGCGCACCCTGGCAGCTGATTGCGAAAAGCTGGAAACAGCAGGTGCCAACATCGTATTCACGCCGACGGTCAGCGAAATGTACCCCACCGCACAAACCATGCGCATTACGCCTCCACCCATTGCCAACGAGCTATGCGGCGCGGCACGGCCCGGACATTTTGACGGGGTCGCTACGGTAGTGATGAAGCTGTTCAATATCGTGCAACCGCAGGTAGCGATATTCGGCAAAAAGGATTTTCAGCAGCTATTCATCATTCGCGAACTAGTGCGCCAGTTCAATCTGCCGATTCAAATCATCGCAGGCGAAACCCAACGCGAGGAAAGCGGCCTCGCGCTCAGTTCGCGCAACGGCTACCTCAGCGCCAGCCAGAAGCTGGAGGCGCAACGCCTGTATCGCACCCTGAAACTGATCGCAGACAATGTGCAGCAGGGCAACCGCGATTACCGCGCCATCGAGACCCAAAGCAGCCAATACCTCACGCAACTCGGCTGGATGGTGGATTACATCTCCATCCGCTCCGCCCTGACCCTGATGCCTGCCAACGCTGAAGACCGCAACCTCGTGGCGCTGGCTGCAGCACGGCAGGGCAAAACCCGCTTGATCGACAATATCGAATTTTCCGTTGCCTGATATAAACAGGCAGACGGAACAGCGCAGTACCCCTCACATCTTTCCTGCACTCTCAAACCAGTAAAAACCAATCTCCATACGGGTTCCCAGCTTTCTTTCTAGCGGAAAAAACTGCTTGAAAAATGCGATTGCTTCCTATTGAGTACCACTTAGGTGTAATTGCCGCTCCTGCCATCAATTGATTTAATCAGGCTTCCAGTTCAATTTGTTCATCGCAATTTCAGGAGAAGCACTATGAAAGTCAAGCATCAGGCAGTAAAAGACCAGCAACCATCCATGAACGTGGACGGTGTCGCAGCATGGCTGGGTGATACCTTTGTTTCCGCAGACAAGGACAAAACCATCTGCGCAGGCTTCTTCCATCTGGGCGCAGGCAAGCCTTTGGACTACACCTATGATTACGAGGAAATGAAGATTGTGGTGGATGGCGAATTTCACCTGACCGAAGTCAACACAGGCACCAAAGTCGTAGCCAAGGTAGGCGACGTGATCTATTTCGCCGATGGCGACCATATCATCTTCGAAACACCAAAGGGTGCCATTGGTTTCTTCTGTGGTCAGCGCCAACCTCTATAACAGGTTGTAACTGCCATTCTCCCGCCCCGGTACTGTGATCCAGTCTCCGGGGTCTTGTCATTTTAGCTTTTGAATTTTTTAACCTCTGGTTTTATGCTGATGCCGCCAGACGGCAGCTTCCAGGCGGCTGGTCAGGTTCAGCTTTCTTAGCAGATTCTTGATATGCACCTTGACGGTGGTATCGCTGATCCCCAATTTGCGCGCGATGGTCTTGTTGTTCATCCCCGCAGCCAGGCACTCCAGAATTTCATGCTCGCGATCCGTCAGCGCAGCATCATTGTTCGCCTTGCGGACATTGGGCTCCAGCAGCGCGTTCTTCAACACCTCGGTCAGGCTGTCCTGCAGCACCGTCACGCCGCTGGTGGCCTTGAGCAGGTTGTCACACAAATCTTCCGGCTCCATATCCTTGAGCAGGTAACCGTCCGCGCCGGCGCGCAAGGCTTCCAGCAAATCATCCTCGGCGTCTGATACGGTGAGAACGATATTGATGCTGGAAAGCGTGGTGGCCTTGAGTCGTCGCAAGGTTTCCATGCCATTCATCCCCTTCATATTGAGGTCAATCAGGATGATATCCGGCAGCAACTGTTCGGCAAGGTCCAGCCCTTCCTGGCCGGAAGCTGCTTCCCCGATCACCTCGAAATGCTCATCTGCAGAAAGCATTTGCCGTACGCCCTTGCGGAACAATGCATGGTCGTCAACCAACAGCACTTTATAAATTTTTTCCATGTGACACCTCTCAGCCCTGCGGCAATTTTGGAGTAAATACCAAGCGGACCCGGGTTCCGCCCTTGCGTCTATCTGAAATTTCGATGGTCCCACCCAGGCTATAGGCGCGCTCCTTCATGATGGTCTGGCCATAATGGCCCTGCCCGTCAGCAAGCGGCTTGTAGCCAATGCCGTCATCATCAATGGTAATGACCACGGTGCCGTTCGACTTGTATAACACGAGGGAAACCATGACATTCTTGGCATCCGCATGCCGCACGATATTGGACAAGGCCTCGCGCACGATATGCAGGATGTGGAACTCTTCATTGACATTCAACCGGCAATTATCCAGCCGGTTATCCAGCGCAATCGACAGGTTGGAGCGCTGGGAAAATTCATCAATTGCAAACTGTAACGCCACGCCCAATCCACGCACATCCAGATGCACCCTGAATGTCGCCAGCAGTTCGCGTAATTCGCGGTAGGCATTATCCAGCCCTTGCCTGAGCTCAACAACCACCTCGTCGCTATTATCCTTGCCAGTGCTGCTTTGCAGACGCGCAATCTGGATTTTCATGAAGGAAAGGGATTGCGCCAGCGAATCATGCAACTCGCGGGCAATGGCTGCCCGCTCTTCCAGCAATGCAAGACGGCGCCCTTCCCTGTCACGGTCGTTATATCCGATCACCATTTCCAGCAACTTGCTGGTCAGTTCCAGCAGTTGCATTTCATGACTTTCCAGGATGCGATCACGTTCCGTTTCAACCAGCAGCATATCAATGGAGTCGCTTGCCGATGCAAACTTCAGCGCAATACAGCGCACTTCCATCTGATCCGCACCCATTTCCACAAAATTCACCATGCCATACTGCGCCAGCTCATCGGCATGAGCCGTCTCCAGTATCGTAGGCGCATGGGTGGAATACACTACCTGGCCTACCGCCAGCCTGGGGCTGCTTCCCTCAAAAATGACAGCCACATTATTAACATTCAATGACTTTTCCAAAGAGAGCAATATCCTGCGCAAGCTCAATTCGTTTAACGGCTCATGCGTGACAATCTCGACAAAATGCGTCAAAAACTCCTGCGCCCGCAACATCCTGCGCAAGCGGTCGCTCACCTGATCCGCCCAGCTCTGACCCGCAGTCAGGCTTTCCAGCTTGGACATTACGGCAAACAGCTTGCGCTCCAGCAACGTGAACTCATCCTCCTTGAAACCAGAAGTGAACTGGATCACGGTACCGGGAAGGAAAGACAATAATTTACCCACCCGATCCACCAGGATACGCCGTGCGCCCAACGTAATGGCTGTAATGCAGACCATGATCAATATCATGGCCACAAATTGCAGCAAAGCAATCACGGATTGTTTAATCTCCAGGTCGTCCTCCAGCGCTGTCGATAACTTTTCCGCCGCCTCTACCACCTCCGTCGCCTCGGAAATCACATCAGTAAATGGCTGCTTGGTTTCACAGGCAATACGCAGGTTTCTTTGCGCCAGATGCAAAGCACTGAGCGCATCAATAAGCGCAGGATTGTTTTGCTTGGATATCCAGACCAACTCTTGTGGTTCAATAAGCGAGAAGTGGATTTCGCGCGGATTGAAAATGGATTTTGCCAAAGCATCATCGCCGCGTTCTGCCATATTAATGGCAGACCTGAACAAAAATGTATGATTGGTAATCTTTTTAATTGTGGATTGGGTTAAAGGAATATAATCGATTAAAAACAGTGCGCCAGCCATGGTAAGCATGACGCTCATGGCAATGCATCCAAGCAACACCAGCAGGCGCAGATAAAGCACATGATGGCTTAAAAACCTGAATTTATTCCTGACCAGTTTGAACATTTTCTTCCGTCATGTAGCGAGAATGTTTCCGGATTTAATGAAAAGTCACTAAAAAGGGCTCACAAGATGAGTTTATATATTTTCAGCACATTGATACTGAGTCTTGTATTCATGCTTGTTTTTGGTAACTGGTGGGATAATAACGCGCCATTTCGCGGCCATGTATTGATGGTTATTTTATTCATCATTTTCATTTTTTCCACCATTTTAATGATCGCGACTTATCCTGTTCTTTCCAACCACATCATCCGCAATAAGAAACGCAAGAATTCAGATAATATCACATGGGGAAAAGACGTTTCCGTCAACCTTTCCACACCTGCCGCAGTGGTAGATGGATATACCCTTATTTTTGCCAATCATGCATTCCTCAATGACCTTGGCATGTCCGGCATGCATGAGCAAATTGTCGGCATGCCGCTGACCAATATCATTCATCCATCCGACCATCACACCCTGGCCCGCCTGCTCTCGGAAAGCAAACATAACAACACACAAAATAACCAGGTCGTTACATTACGCATGCTTTGCTACGATGGCACTATTCTCCCTGCGCAAATGGCATTGTCCCTGATAGGCAACGAGAACAACTCCAACCTGAGTTTGCTGCAATTCTCGTCAGAATCCAGCTTGCGCAGCGTATCAATCCCCTCCAATGATCAATCGCATTATCAATTGCTTATCAACCAGATCGAGCAAATCGTCTTCCACATCAATGCCAATGGCGAAATTATTTTTCTGAACCCCTCCTGGGAGCACATGCTGGGGCATCCCATTCCCGCCAGCACCCATCAGCCATTGCTCAACTTTTTCCATCCCGAAGACAAGCCCATGGTGGAAGCACGCATCAACTCGCTCACCCAGGGGAAAAGAAGCAGTTTTCATCTGCAATGCCGCCTGATCGCCAACAACGGCCATACCATTTGGGTGGAACTCAGGGCCAAGACAACCTCGGCACATAAAGGCGAACGCTCCAGCGTCATCGGCACCATGGCCGACATCAACCGCATGAAAACCATCGAAGCCAGCTTGCGCGCCAACCGCCGCTCGCTCACCACATTACTCAGTAATATTCCCGGTATGATTTACCGTTGCAAAAATGATAAAAACTGGAGCCTGGAATTTGTCAGCGATGGCAGTATTGATGTGTTGGGTTATGAATCAAACGAGTTGATCAACACTTCCACATTTTCGTTTGCTGAAACCATTTATCATGAAGACCGCGAGATGGTTATGGATATCATACAGCGTGGCGTTGCAAGCCAGAAACGCTACCAGATGATCTATCGTCTTGTGACCCGTTCCGGCGAAATCAAGTGGGTATGGGAGCAAGGGAAAGGCGTCTACTCCAATACCGGTGAGTTATTGGCGCTGGAGGGTTTTATCACCGATTTCTCGGACCAACCTGATTCCTTTTTATTATTGAAATTCCGCGATCTTTTTCTCAACCAGACATTGAATTAACTTTGATAACAATTCATTCTTTCAAGAACAAAAAAGCCAACATTATTCAATGTTGGCTTTTTTATTTCATATTGCTTTAATAGCGATTTTAGAAAGTACGCTTGAGGAAAAAGATCACATGATCCTTACCAGTATGTTTGCCACCTGCATCTACGTAGATGTTGTCATCCGCAGTGGTCATGGTGTAATTCACACCCGCATTCCAGCCTGTGGATTTACCCACGGAGAAATCCTTGTTCACCCCGATCAGGTAATCGGTGTAATTGAAGTCTGAGCGATGCTTCACGCGCTGATGGCCTGCATGCAATACCAGGTTCACATCCCACCACGGCAATGTGTAGTTGAAATTCAACTCAAGATAATCGCTGCCCCTGGAACTACCCTTGCCATCTGCATCGGGTCCTTTATCCAACCCTTTATATCCGAAGAAATCAG